>JACCED010161230.1_pt1 | contig 10349 bp, 9 predicted proteins | sample 7455021 | NCBI WGS metagenome assembly JACCED01 (sample SAMN15323456, study PRJNA562643) | freshwater metagenome | isolation source: river surface water | place: USA:Blue River Watershed | collected 2017-08-19 | reverse complement strand
AAGCCTGTATACGGAGTCATGTTTGATTTGGGTTCAGAGAAGGAATTTGACCTTATTTTTGAAAACGTTTCTTCTGATCATGATATGGAAATTAGACTTAATAGAGAAACGAAGCTTATTCCTCTCAAAGAAGGAGTATGGGAGTTGACTGGAATTGAGCTGCAGGGAAATTTTTATGGTCTAATGAATACTTCTAAGAAGTTTACAATTCAAGTAAGCCCCAAGAAGGTTGTTTATGCAGGCACATACCTTCTTGGCTGTCCCTTGATTGATCAATCAAGCACAGAGAGTTTAAAAAAGATGAAGTTTTTCAATCGTTATGAGTTAACTTCTGAAAAAGGATCTTGTGAACTTGTCGTTGGTGATGACTGGAAAACATTCAGACGAAAGCTCATAAAAAAGCGTAAATACAAATGGTTAAATTCTGTAATTGGCTTTTAGCCTTAAATAGTTTGCATACATTCATTATCCCTCCATTATTTTTTGGCATCCATTCGATAAGGTTTTTAAACTCAAGGTTCTTTTAATTTTTTTTGAAATCGAGATTGTTAAAAATTTCCTAAAGAGTAAAATCACTCCAGACAGCTAAAATCTTTTACATCGATTTTGTCGTTGGACGTTAATTCAAGTGGCACGTGTGTTGGTACCAAAATCGATAAAAACCGCAGGGCATAGAGTCTATTTTTAGAAAAAAACTTAGTTTCATCTAGAAATGGAAAAAAAACTATTATCGCCTTTCGCTCCTAGAGGAGTCTAGTCATGAAGACCGGAGTTTCAAGTTTCATTAATTTATTGTTTTCTTTATCATTTAGTGTAGTGATTTCAAGTTGTAACAAAGAAGATTTTTATCAAAAGCAGTATCTAGAAAATCCATTCCAGGATAACCCACCTACGACCACAGGATCGGTCGATAATGGGTCTCAAGGCGGAGCAAGTGGTGGAGGGAATGGAGGAACTCAAGGTGGAGTTGATAGTGGTACAAACGGTGGTACAAATGGAAGTACCACCGGTTCTACCACATCTGGTGGATCTACTGGTGGGGGTGTAGACGGATCTGCATCTTCCGGAACATCAACAGGGGGGGCATCAACTGGTGGTACTACACCTGGTGGAGTGGTTGATTGTACCGTTTCAAATCCATCCTCTCTTTGTGCAGTTGAAACATTTAATCAGTCTGCCAATGCCACTAAAAAACTCGATATTGTTTGGATCATTGATAATTCAGGTTCAATGTCCGATGAACAGGACGCCCTTGGTACAAACTTTAGCGCTTTTATCGATGAATTTATAACTAAAAATGTAGATTTTAAAATGGCGATTACAACAACCGATGTCAGTAGCTCGCTCAAAAAAGGTCGAATGGTTACTGGTTCAGACATAAAACTAACTTCAGCAATGGCAAAACAAAACGAAAATCAATTTAAAATTGATTTTATGAATCTTGTGAGAGTGGGAACAAGTGGTTCAGGGAATGAAAAGGGATTGGAGGCGTCAGAAGGATTTATGCAAAAATATGCGTCTTCATTTTTAAGACAAGATGCGTATCTAGCAGTCGTCATTCTTTCAGATGAAGAAGATCAATCTCCTAATGAGGTATCTAATTATACAAATTTTCTTAAATCTTTTAAAAGTGAAGCAGGCCTCGTTAAGTTCTATACTATCGCAGATATTAATAAAACGAATGGAAAGACTCCTGGAATTACATTGGGTGCAGAAAGATATAAATTGGCTTCTAATCAAACTGCAGGAGTGGTTGCTAATATAAGAGATGATTTTTACCAGTCACTGACTTCAATGGGAGATTCTATTTTAAATTTATTGGATTCATTTGCTCTTGGAAATGAACCAGTTCTAGGGTCTCTAAGAGTTTATGTGAATGGAGTTCTTACAAGCGATTACACTTACGATGCTTCTTCAAGATCGATCAAATTTGATCCAAACCATTTACCTTCGGTTGGATCCGTTATTAAAGTTTATTATCAGAAAAAGTAATAGAAAGAGGGACATATGGTTAAAATTTGGATTTTTGCAATTGGAATAATAATGGCGAGATATGCCTTCGCGGGAGAAGAGTCCCTGTATGATTTCCTTTGGCTAGATCCAGATAAAAAAGTGTATGTCCTTCAAAATAAACTGCATAAAAAAGAACATTCACTTTATTTTGATGTGGGGTACATTTCAAATTTCACTTCAAAATTTCAGGATACAAATGGATTTGCAATCAATGGTGGTTTTTATATTCATGAAGATTGGGGATTAGAGATTTTTTATAACCAATACTCTAATTCAAATAACGATGACTTCAACAATGTAAGACTTATTAATCAGGCAGAACCATTTATTAGAAGGATGAGGTCATCCTATGGTGCTTTGGCCGTATGGTCACCATTTTACGGAAAGATTAATACTTTTAACCAGATCTTTTACTTTGATTGGTCATTTGCAGCTGGATACGCTCAGGTTGTAACAGATAGTAATATGAAAACAGTAACAGTTAACAATGCCCCTAATGAGTATAATACAGAAATTTATCATGGAGCTGTTTTAAAAACGAAACTCAAATTTCATTTGAAAGAAAACATTCATCTTGGTCTTGAGTACATGAATACCTACTATAGAGCTCCAGGTCCCCAAAATCCCAATAAAGATAAACTTAGAACAAATACAGATGTTATCCTTAGCATTGGGTTTTCATATTAAGGGTGCAGAATGAATATTGTAATTTTAATGTGTTTTGTATTCTTTCCTCATTTTGTGATAGCGAACGAGAAGAAAGCATTCTCAATTGCTCTTGAGGATAAAAAATATTACTTTTCCGCTTTAAATGAATTTTTTATAGAAACTTATAATAAAGAAATTCTAAATGATGATCTTAAGAAACTTGAAAGCCTTCTTTATTATACGGGTATTGAACTTCTTGAAGACTATGATAGTCATCTTCTTATGAAATATCCAACGTCTAGCACCAGATTTATTTTAGGTCGTAAAGCTTTTCAAGAGAAAAAATTCAAGTCCGCACTTGATCATCTATCTAAAATACATCCAGATCATAGATATTTCCCTGAGGGGAAATTAATAGAAGCTCAAGTCCTACAAGCTCAAAATAAAATCAAAGAAAGAGATGAGTCATATCTTGCTTGTCAGTCTTCCGCTGAAAAGAATGAATCTTCTGCCCAGAATGATAAGATTAAAAGATATTACCGGATGGTTTTTGAAATATGTTTGATCAATAAGGCACGCCATCACTTTAAAAAGGAAGAGTACAAAGAAGCGCTAAGTGCCTATGACCGTATCCCTAAAAAATCTTATAAATGGCCTTATCTTTTGTTAGAAAAGGCATGGGTTTATTATCAGATGGGTGATTATAATAGAACTCTGGGGCTTTTAACGACTTATAAATCTCCTCTTCTAGATACTTATTTCTTTCCAGAGGCAGAATATCTTGCTGCCCTTACTTATTTTAAACTATGCCTCTATGAAGACAGTTTAATTATTGTTAATCAGTTTTATCAATTCTATCGCCCGCGTTTTCAAGCTCTCGATTTAATTTTAAAAAAGAATCGATCTTCCCAGAATTATTTTTATAACATTATGTTTCGAGCGGATGAGGAACTTATAAAAGAAGGAGAGTTTGTCACCCAGATCCTTACGAGGATGAAGAAGCAAACACGTTTTAGTCTTGATTTTAATGCCATCTTCAAGATTGAACAAGAAATCAAAAGAATTGAGCAAAATGAAAATAAAATCATTAAAGAAAAGTTAGTGCCTCATTTGGAAGAGGTACGATCAAATCTTTTAACAAAAATAAACTATAACGCAAAAACGGATATTTTCCAGTTTTTAGATACAATTCCTTTTATTTCACAAGAACTATATAAACTAAATCTTGAAATTATTTCCAAAAAGAAAGATCTCGTCTATTTCAATAAGCGTTTAATCGCAGATAGGAGTAGAGGTGATTATTCTAATGTGACGAGATCTCGTTTCGAGTACTTCTGGAAATTCGATGGCTCATTTTGGGCGGACGAATTAGGAGATTATTCAATGGGTTTAAAATCTAACTGTCAGACGATTAGAAACGAAAAAGTGGAGGAGGATTCGTTATGAGAGTAGTGTTATACGTTTTTTGTTTCTTTATGATGTCTGAGGCCTATGGACAAGATCAAAAAGTTATTTATCAGTATAAAAAGTATGAAAAATTTGATCTTGGGAACCTTGAAGTTAAAGGACAGCTTATAGCACCAGGTGATATTTCTGTCCGTGAAAGAGAGAGAAGGCGATTTGAGCTTGATCTCTTCTCCCGTGATAATTTCGATCCCTTTTTAACCAAAGATTTAGAGTCTCTTCGCTAATAGAATCAGGCCGTTACACATACTAAAGTGCCAATATTCTTTGGTACTACTCCTTTAGGCAGGCAAGGATTTTGGGCATGCAAAGTTTAAATAATCTGAACATTTGAAATTTTAAATTTTAACTAATTTGACCCTTTGAGTTTTGTTTTAAGAGGTGTAGAATTCGATCAAGTTTTTAGATTCTTCTGTTGGACGTTATCTCAAGTTGCACGTTTGTTGATGTCATGAATCTAAAAAAATAAAGACTCTCCGAGTCTGTTCTGGAAATAAATGAAATTCATTACAATCGATAGCAATAATCTTTTTAGAGAAAATTGTTCATCTGATTTTCTATCACATATTCACCAAGCAAATAGTGGATCAATTTAAGGAGGAAGGCTTATGGAAGAAGTCGTATCAAATCCAGTTGTACAAGAAAATATTATTCAGTGGGCAGCAAGGTTCATGACTGAAGGTGGAATCTTCATGTGGATCATTGCTGTGGTTTGGTGTGCTGGAGTGGCGATCGCCATGGAGAGAATTAAATCTTATTTCAAGTTCGACATCGACGGAGCTAGTCTCATGGGTAACATCAAGAAGAATGTTATCGGTAATCAAGTGCAGGATGCTATTCAAACTTGTACCGAATCAAGTGCTCTACTTCCATTCGTCATGAAGAACGGATTAAAGAGAGCGAATCAATCAAAAGAACAAATTCAGGATGCCCTGGAAGCAAGCATTCTTGAAGCTGTCCCAAAGATTGAAAAACGTCTTTCCTATCTCGCTCTCGCCGCTAATCTTTCAACTCTCTTAGGACTTCTAGGCACCATTCAAGGCCTTATTCAGTCTTTCGCAGCAGTTGCTCAAGCGGAGGCTTCCCAAAAAGCGCAGCTACTAGCAGAAGGTATTGCAGTAGCAATGAATACGACGGCCCTTGGACTTGTTTCGGCAATTTCTCTAATGGTTATTCATTCTTTCCTAATGGCAAGGGGAGAAAAAATGATTCAAGAGATTGAAGAAAACTCAGTCAAACTTCTTGATCTATTGGCAACCAAGAAAGGTTCTAGCTCAATGGATAGAGCAGCTTAATTAAGGAATATTGTATGAAAGTCGGGCATAAAATAAAAAAACCTGAAAAACTGAATCTTGTTCCCATTCTTGATTCTGTTTTCATCTTCATCTTCTTCTTACTGATGTCAGCGCAGTTTGTTGATGTTTATGAAATAGGTACTTCAGTCCCGATGATGAAAGAGGCCAAAAATGAGAAACAGGAGAAGGATCCCCTGAATCTCACTTTAGAAGTAAGTAAAACTCAGATTGTGGTAAAGACAGGTCTTCATTCACCACGCTCAAGGACTTTTGCATCTGAGCAAAAGAAAGAGATAAGGGAATATCTCTCAGAGCTTAAAAGGCAGCACCCAAAGGAAAATACGATGATCCTTAAAGCTGATCCGAAGATCTCTTTCCAAAATCTGGTTACCGTGATCGATAGTACTCAAAAAGAGAAAGGTAGCAGGGACGAGCTTTTCTCTCAAATCGTTTTTGATAATAACGGAGTGAAATAGCATGAAAAAGCGATTTGCTAGACGAAAAAATAGGGAGGCAGTTGATGTCGATATTACATCGCTCCTGGATATTCTCACCATCCTGCTTGTTTTCTTATTGAAAAGCTACAATGCCTCAGATTTAAAATTAGATCTTCAAAAAAATATAGAAATGGCAGATTCAGATGCAAGAGCTATGACTCGATATGCTCCAGTCGTTCAAGTTAATAAAGAAGCGAAAGTATTTTTAAATAATAAGGAAATTGGAAGACTTCCGGCCTCTGGAGAGATGCCTGTATTAACTGAAGCCTTAAAAAAAGCAAAAGTAGGAATTGAGTTAGACAATAAAAAGAAACCCGCCAATCAACAAACAAATACAGATCTCGTAAATTTAGTTTTTGATAAAGAAATGGATTACGCCATTGTTCAAAGAGTGATGCATGACTCAGCATTGGCTGGTTACTCTCAATTTAAGTTCATCGTAAAAGGAAACTATTAAGATGAAGCTTTTATTATTCATATTTTTTGCTTTCCAGTGGGCGAACGCAGAATCTATTAAAAGTCATTCTCGCTGGGATAAACTTATGGCCCTTGTTAATCAGGAAATGAAGCTTTTAGAGAACGCAAAGAGAAAGGGTGTTGAGATCAAATATAGAATGCTTGAATTACACTCTGAAAAATTGAAGTTAATCCATGAAAAAAATAATAGAGAATTCATAACATTGTCATTAAAACAAGGAGCTTCACGGCCAAAAGAGAATTTCTTTCAAGAAACTCGAAAATATTATGAAATGACAAAAGAATTCGGAGAAAAAATCCTTAAAGAAGAGGTGAAAAATAGTCGCAAAGCTGAAATTTTATATGCCTTGGCCTTAAATTCTAGGGATTATGGAAAGGATAATATTACCGAAAAATATCTTTTAGAGTCGCTTGCTATCGTGAATAATTTAAAGACAGGTCTAAAGCATCATGCTGAAACGGCTTTAGCAGATTATTATTATAACGAAAAAAGATATCCAGAAGCGATTCAGTTTTATTCTAGTGTGATAAAGAACACGGAAGATGACTGGATGACAAAACATTTATTTAATTTGGCATGGTGCTTTTTAAAAAATAGAAATTTTGAAAAGGCAATTGACACGATTAAGGAAGCTTACTTTCAATCGAAAAACCCTGCTTATGTTAGTGTAAAGGATCAAGCCTTAGAAAATATTGGTTCATTTTATGTCTACTCAGGCGTTCCTTTAGAGGGATTAGAATTCTATCTGGAAAATGAAAAAAATCCACTGCCTTATCTATTACCAATGGCATTAAAAGCCTCTGATAAAGGACATGAAAAAGAGACAAGAAAAATTCTTGATGCTGCAAGAGATATTATTACTAAAAGGAAACTAGAACAACATCAAGAGGAGCTACTCCATACATATCTTGATTTTTATCGGCATTATAATCGTTTCTATGATCACGAGATAATCTCAAAGGAGCTTGTCTCATTCTACAAATTAGCAGAATCAAAAAAAGTAAATTCAAAAAATTCTAAATTAACAATTGATCTTAAAGAAAATGCTATAGAAAAGATTCGTACGACAGCTGGTTTTCTTCAAGTTAAACTTTCAAAAGATATTAAGAAAGATGATTCTCATTTCGATACTGAAGATTTGAGAATAGTCCTGGATTATTTTGATCACCTTATTCAATTAGATTCAAAAAGAAAAGCGGAGTACATCTATTTTAGGGCCGAGACATTTTATTCAGTAAATAATTTCAAACTTGCCGCCAAAAGCTACGTTGAAGCAGTTAAAGAATCTAAAGCTTTCAAAGACCAAGAGTTATTAAGAAAGTCGTTGAATTCTCTTCTTGCCCTTACTGGTCAAGAAGTTTTGAACAAAGAAGAGAATAAATTATATCTCATTTTTACTTATTCAGAGCATATTAAAAATTGGCCAAGAGATGAAAAGTCTCTCGCTATTTATCCTAAGTTAATTGATATATATCTTGAAAGTTCAAATGACTCAGATGCCTCAGAAGTTATAGGACATTATAATAAAGCCTATCCAGAGAATATCAAAGAACAACAAGTCTTCATGACAAAAGTTTTAGACCAGTTGATTGATAGAAAAAACACATTAAAACTTAATCAATGGATTTCAGTTTTCAAAACGGGATTCTTATCTTTTTCCAAAGCTACGATAGAAAAAACAGAAATTGTCCTTGGTAATCTTCTTTTTATGGAATACCAAGGTATGGCAAAAAGTGGTCAAAAATTAAAAGCCGCCAAGGGATTTGAAGGTCTTTATTTTCACAAACTTTATCCAAATAAAGTTAAATCTCAGGCGGCTTTTTTTGCTTCCATGGCGTACTTGGAATTAGCAGAAACGAAAGAATTTTTTAATTGGCAAATAAATGCACATTCCAAAATGACTGAAGAAGAGAAATTAGAGAGAAGAAAAGAACAACTTTCGATGATTGAGCGTACTTATAGATTACAAGACTTTACAACATCTTTTAAACTTTCAGAATATCTTCTCAGATATTTTTGCTCTTTAAAAGATGAAACCCAAGATCGTTTTTTTGAAATTGCCATCATGACTTCACTTGTTGAAGAAAATGCATCAGAATCAGAGCGAATCATAAGAGAAAATTCGACTTGTCTTAAAAACAGAGAATTGTCTCAATCGAGTCTTTCCCAAATTTATCACTTTTACGATAAAAAAGGTGACTACTACAATCTACGATCATTTGTTAAACGCTATCCACAAGAGCTTTTTCAAAACCAATATAGATATAGTGTTCAAAAAATGTACTGGGAGAAAAATGACCTTAATATCAAAGAAAGTATATTAAATGACTATTTATCTTCAAAAAATGAAGAATCTATCAATTGGGTTAATGAAATAAAGCTTTTTCAAAAAGCGCACAAAGATCTTGAGATAATTAAAGAAATAAAAATTTGGGAAAAAGTTGTTTTCGAACCAGAAGATTTTAATCGTTCTTTAGAAAAGTATCTTTTACAAGTTCAGGAATTTAAAAAAAAATATGAAGTTCTTTTGACAAGTAATCAAACTGATTTAGCAATCATCTCATCTAGGATTTTCATCGTACTTTTCCTGCATGTTGGGAATACGATTCAGTCTCTTTCTCCTAAAGGCATGACAAAGGAAATGTCTGGGCCATTTAAAATAGCGATGAAAGAGGTTTCCATGCCATTTATTCAGGCTTCACAAAATTATAGTTCTAATTTAACAAAGGTCCTTGGAGAAAGAGAGATCCTTTCTCCTGGTGGTCGTTTTATTTCCTCAATAAACGGAATTGAGAATCCGATTTTTTCTTTCAGTACAGGCCTCATTATGGATAAGACAAGGGAATAATCATGAAGATAATTATTTTATTGTTCTTTATTGTTTCATGTTCCTCTTCAAGGATAGAAAGAAAGATAGAGGATGTATCCTGGGATACCCTTGCAGATGAAACTTATTTAAGAAGGGGGGAGGAGCGTCTCACGAAGCTTGCCAATCCAAGTCACAAGGTCGTTCAATGTCATCAGGGTGAGGTAAAACAAGCCTTAAATCAATTTCGTTCTTCTTTCACTTCAAAACAAAATGATCAATACTACTGGCTCCGTCTTGGAAACTGTTATTTCTTAAATGATTCTTGGGTTAAAGCGGAATTTTATTATCGCCTTTTTCTTGATGAGAACAACGCCCAAACGATGAAATCGGTCGCTTTGAATAATCTAGGTCTTATATATCTAAAGTATGAGCAATGGGAAAAGGCTAAAACTTACTTCACACAATCATCTCAATTAGCTCCTCGGTTTAAAGTGCCAAAATTTAATCTAGCACAGCTTTATCTTCAATTTGGTCATCATGATAAAGCGATAGAATTATTAAATAGTAGTACTTTTAATGGACATAAAGATATTGATGTTTATTTTTCTTTAGCTAATGCTCATCTCTTTAAAGGTGATATTGAGAAATCGAAACAATACTTTTCGCTTATACCAAAAGAGCATTTTTCAAGAGAGGACATCGCTGCAACTTATGCACTTTTTCTTATGAAATTAGGGTATAATAAGGAAGCCTTTTCTATCATAAATAGAAGAGACCGTTCGAATGTTCTCGAGGTTACTGCGATCTCTCAAAAAATTGAAAAGGTACTCCTTCAAAGAATGAAAGAGGAATAATATGAAGACGGCAACACTTACTGGAAGTTTTTTATTAAAATGCCTCGATCATCGTTTTGTAGAAAGTCTTATTTTAGATAAGAAAAAAATGATTATTGGCTCTTCTGAGAGATGCGATTTAAAACTCAGTGATAAATCAGTTTCATCTGTTCATGCCTTTATTATGATTCATCAGGATGGCTTTCTTATAAAGGATTTGTATTCGGAGTCAGGTTTATTTTTGAATGGGAAAAGAGTTCAGGAGACTTCTGTTTATCCCGGTGACAGAATAACAATTGGAACATTAAGTTT
>JACCED011616116.1_pt1 | contig 10355 bp, 10 predicted proteins | sample 7455021 | NCBI WGS metagenome assembly JACCED01 (sample SAMN15323456, study PRJNA562643) | freshwater metagenome | isolation source: river surface water | place: USA:Blue River Watershed | collected 2017-08-19 | reverse complement strand
TTGTTGAACAAGCCCAAGACCATGATGAAAAATGCTTTTTGCATGCTTTTCTCCTTTGCCATGAATCCTAGGCAGGCAGTCTTAGGGCTTTCTTAAGCGACTGACATGCACCAGGGAATTCATAACCTGATTTGGAGGATCAGTCAAAATGCCTGCATGCAGCAAGCAAACAACTACAAGCGCATCGCCCTGGCCGCCTGCTTTGGCACCTTCATCGAGTGGTACGACTTCCTCACCTTCGCCACCCTCGCCGTTCATTTCGCTGTGCTTTTCTTCCCAGCTGATGATCCTGTGGCTGCCTTGCTTTACAGCTTGGCCACCTTTGGCATGGGCATGGTGGTGCGACCTCTGGGTGCGGTTTTGTTTGGCTCGTATGGCGACCGTTTCGGGCGCAAACAAGTCTTCATTGCCACGATTGGCATCATGGGTGTCGCCACTTTTGCGGTGGGTCTGCTGCCCACCCATGCGCAATGGGGATGGTGGGCCACGGGTTTGTTGTTGGCCCTGCGGTTGATTCAAGGTTTGGCCATGGGCGGGGAGATAGGTGGGGCCAATGTGTATTTGGCCGAGCACGCCCCAGTCGCCCAAAGAGGGGCTGCCACCAGCGTGCTGCAATGGATGGGCGGCTTGGGCATCTTGGCTTCTACCGCGCAATTGGTGCTGCTGCAAACCTGGCTCAGCCCCGAAGATTTCTTGGACTGGGGATGGCGTGTGCCGTTTCTGTTGTCTGCATTGCTGCTGGCCCTGAGTTTCAAAGCCCGTTTGGCTTTGCTCGAATCTCCTGTCTTCAGTCAGTTGAAGACCCAACAAAGTGTGAGCCGCTCGCCCTTGAAGGATTGCTTGCAAGACCCCCAAACCAAGGCCCGCATGTTGCTTTTGTTTTTCGGTGTGTCGGCAGGCGGTGGCGTTTTGTTTTTCAGCTCGCAGGTCTACACCGCCGTGTATTTGAAGACCGTGGTGCACATGGACCCGGTGGTGGTGGGCTGGCTCAGCGTGGCCAGCACCTTGTGCCTGTTTCCGCTCACCTATTTGGCTGGGGCATGGTCTGACCGCCTCGGTCGTCGCCCGGTCGTGTTGGCTGGTTTGTTGCTGGGTGTGGTGGCGGTCATCCCTGTGTATCTGAGCTTGCCTTTGTTGCTCGATCATCTCTGGGGGGTGTTCGGGTGCATGATGGTTTTGGTGCTGGCCGTGGCCTTGGTCACTGGTCCGCAAACCGCCATGCTGTCCGAGTTGTTCAGCGCCCGCACACGCTACACCGCCGTCGGTTTGCCGCACAACCTGGCCGCTGGGTGGATGGGCGGCTTGTCACCCTATATGGTGGGACTGATTGCCAGCCACACTGGTATGCCCTTGTACGGTTTGCTCTATCCCACAGGTTTGTTGCTCATGGCATGGTTGGTTTGTTTTTTCTTCTTGCCAGAAACACGTGGCCGTGATTTGAATGCATAAAAACAAAGAGGTTTGACATGGAATGGCAAGACTCGCTCACTGGATTGCTCACCGCCTTTGGCTTGGGCCTGCTCATCGGCACAGTGCGAGAACGTTTGCACAAAACCGTGGAAACCATGGCCGGCATGCGCACCCACACCCTGGTGGCCTTGTTGGGGGCGATCAGTTTTGGCCTGGGCATGCCCGCTTTTGTCGCAGGATTGGTGATGGTGGGCGCTCTGACTGTGGTGGGCTATCAGCAATCCGCCAAAACCAGCTTGGGCATGACGGGTGAGGTGTCCGTCTTGGTCACCTACATGCTGGCAGGTTTGGCCATTCAAAAACCAATGCTGGCCTCTGGCATTGGTGTGGTGGTGGCCGGCATCTTGTTTGCCAAAGAACCCATGCGCCGATTGGGTCGGGAGTTGATTCGAGAAGACGAACTCAAAGACGTGTTGTTGTTGGCTGCCGCTGCTTTGGTCATTTTGCCTTTGCTGCCCAACCACGCCATTGATCCTTGGGGCGCACTCAAGCCTTATGCGCTTTGGCGCATCGTAGTCTTGGTAATGGCGGTGGGCATGTTTGGTCACATCGCTTTCAGAGCCACGGGCACCCGCTGGGGTTTTCCCATTGCAGGGTTCTTCTCGGGCTTTGTGTCCTCAACCGCCAGCGTGGTGAGCATGGGCAGAAACGTCAAGGAAAAACCGCATTTGCTTTATGCCGCCAGTGCCGCCTCGCTGTTGTCTATCTTGTCCTCTCTGATTTTGTTTGTGATGGTGCTCGGAGCCACCTCACAAGACTTGATGGCTTCGATGCTGATCCCCCTGGTGATCGCTGCCTTGGCCTTGCTGATGGTCACTGGACTGTGTTTGCGCAACATCAATGTGCATGTGCCACCTGAAGTGGACACGGCCACCAGTGCTTTCAAAATTTCACACGCACTGGTCATTGCCGCCACCATCGGTTTGGTGATGCTGATCTCGGCTTGGTTGCGCGCGTTGTTTGGCGACAGCGGTACGCTGCTGGCCTCTTGGGTGGTGGGTTTGGCAGAAATCCACGCAGCGGCTGTCAGCGTGGCGCAACTGGCGGTCACTGGCTCAGAACAACCCGAGTCGGTGCGCTGGGGGGTGATGGGCATTTTGGTCAGCAGCGCCTTGGCCAAGTCCAGCCTCGCGTTTGCAACGGGCGGGCGTCCATTTGGCTGGTTGATCACATCGGGATCGCTGGCCATGGTCGGCGCAGGCAGTGCAGCCATGTGGCTGCAGCTCAATCTGTAGTGCGGCAACAGCCCAACAAACTCAGCCAACCCGCGACAAAGGCCAAACCGCCATAAGGCGTCAGGGCGCGAAACCAGTCCACACCTGTCAGGTGGATCAATTCGATGTTCACACTGAACATCAACAGGCCACCGAGAAAAAACAAACCCGACAGCAGTTGCGGCCAAGCGCCCCTGGGTCCCATGGCCATCCAAGCCACGACCAACAAGGCCAGCGCATGGATTTGGTGAAACTGAATCGCCGACTGGACCGATCGCACCGCGGCTGGGTTCAAGTCCCCACCCTTGTGCGCGGCCAACGCCGCCACCAAAACCGAGGCTGCACCCATCACACAGGCGACAGCAAACAGGCTTCGACTAGCGATTTTCATGACTGCGGGGTGGGTGTTGGAAGCTATGATTTTTTGCATGAAGACCTTGTATCGAACAAATAAAGCCTGTTGGGCACTGAGCCTGATGTTACTGATGGGCCCCGTGCGCGCCAATACTGCCGAAGAAGCCCCATGGGTCAACGATTTGAGTCCCCTGCCCGCAAAAGCATGGAATGCGCAACGCGCCGCGCATTTGCTTGAGCGCGCAGGCTTTGGTGGCAGTCCAGAAGAGGTGCAGCGACTGGCCCAAATGACGCCCACCCAAGCGGTGAAAAGCCTGGTGCGTTATCAACACACCCCCGACAAGTTCACACCTTTTCAAGATTCGGGCGCACACGATGCGGGCCTGGAACCTTTTGCCGCGTCGCGTCCTGCGGCCACCGATTTGGCCAAAGCCAAGGGTGAATCCTTGGGCGTGAAAGTCAAGCCCGATGGCAATCGCCGTGCGCAGCAAGTGGCTGATCGTTATTTGTACTGGTTGCGTGCATCACGATTGGAAACACACCGATTGGGCTATTGGTGGGCCAACCGCATGCTCACCACCCCGCGCCCTTTCCAAGAAAAAATGACGCTGTTTTGGCACGGCCACTTTGCCACCACGGAAGAAAAAGTGCGTGACTATCGCAAACTGCGGATTCAAAACGAAGTGCTGCGCCAGTATGCCACTGGGCGGTTTCGCGACCTGATGGTGGCGGTTGCCAAAGACCCGGCCATGCTGGCGTTTTTGGATGCAGGGGTGAACCTCAAAGGCGCACCGAATGAAAACTTTGCCCGCGAAATCATGGAACTGTTCACCATGGGCGTGGGCAACTACACCGAACAAGACATCAAGGAGGCCGCCCGCGCCTTCACAGGATGGAACTACCAAGGTTTGACATTCGTCATCAACCCCAGCCAGCATGACGACGGCATGAAAACCGTGCTGAACCAAACTGGTCGTTTCAGCGGCGAACAAGTCATCGACATCTTGTTGGCACAACCGGTCACGGCCGAATACCTGGCGGGCAAGCTCTACCGTTACTTTGTGCGTGAAGACCTGTCTCCAGCCTTGCAAAAACAACTCGGCCAAGTGCTGCGCGACAGCCGATACGACATCGCGGCTTTCATGGAAACCGTGTTGCTGTCCAAAGACTTCTACAGCAGCGAATCGGTCGCCACGCGCATCAAACCACCAGTCGAGTTGTTGATCTCCACCTATAAAAAAATGGAACTCAAGGCGGTGCCTGGCATTCCAGATTTCAACGAGCAGTCGGAGTTGTTGGGTCAAAAGTTGTTTTACCCACCCAACGTGGCGGGCTGGGCCAACGGCCGCAGTTGGATCACGCCGGGCCTGTTGTTGGCGCGTGGCAATGTGATTTACGACACCGTCTACCCACCCATCAATTTTGTGGCCCCTGACCGCGTCGCCAATGGTCTTTACCAAATCGAGCCTGTGGCGGACAAACTGTCGCAAGGCCAGGATGTGACCAGCTCCACCAAGCCCGAGGGCAAGAGCATGGGTGAGATGTCCATGTCCAACCAAGGCGATCGTGACGAGGACTTCAACACCCGCTTGGCCAGTTACCACGCTTGGCGCAAAGCGATAGAAAAAGTCAAACCGATTGAACGCGCCACGGCGCAACTCCAGGTATCGCAGTTGCTGCGCCAAGCCAAATGCAAAACCACAGACGATGCCGTGGCCCATTTGGCCCAGCGTTTCTTGTCTGTGCCATTGCCTAGCGCGGTACAAACCCAAATCGCCGACATGCTCAGCCAAGACCTGGGCACCCGCAACCTCCAAGAGGCCGACACTTACATGGAGGACGCGTTGCGCAATGCGTTGCATGTGATTTTGTCGCTGCCCGTTTACCAATTGGGATAAGTCATGCGTCATTACACACTGCACCGCCGTCAATTTTTACAAGCCCTGGCCGGGATGGGCATGGGTGCCACCTTGCCCTTGGGCCACACCGCTCAGGCGGCCGACAACAAACGCATCTTGGTGGTGGTGGAACTCACCGGCGCCAATGACGGCTTCAACACATTGGTGCCTTATGCGGACGATGCCTATTACCGCCTGCGACCCAAGCTGGGCATTCGTGCCAACCGCGTGCGCAAGATCGATGACCAATACGGTTTCAACCCGGGCATGGCGGGCTTTGAGCGTTTGTTCAAAGACGGACAAATGGCCGTGGTGCATGGTTGCGGCTACGACAACCCTTCTTACTCGCACTTCACCTCGGCGGCCTATTGGCACACCGGTGTGCCCAATGGTGGCGAACCCTATGGATGGCTGGGGCGCTTGGCTGATGCCATCGATCCGCAGCTCACGCCCAACTTTTTGGTCAACATTGACGAGCGACAGTCTCTCGCGGTGAGAGCAGCCAAGCATGTACCCGTGGTGTTTGACGACCCCGAACGCTTCAACCGCAAAGGTCTGTACCAAAGCCGACCGCTGATTGACAAAGGCCTGGGAGGCTTCGATGCCAGCGGCAATGTGTCGCAGCTGTTTTTGGAAGAAGTGGCACAAAGCGCCAGGCAAGCGTCGGAGCAAGTGAGAACGGCTTGGCGCAACTACAAAACACCTGTGGACTACGGCATTTTGTCGATGGACCTGCCCAAAGTGGCAGCGATGATCCACGCCCAATTACCCACCCGCATCTACCACACTGCCTACAGACACAATGCGTTTGACACCCATGTGCACCAGGCCGAGTTGCACCAGCGTTTGCTCACCTATGTGTCCGATGGTGTCAGCGGTTTCATGCAAGACATGAAGCGCATTGGCCGCGACAAAGACGTGACCGTCATGGTGTATTCCGAGTTTGGTCGCCGCCCCGCTGAAAACACCAGTCTGGGCACCGACCACGGCACGGCCAACCATGTCTACCTGATTGGACAACCCATCAAAGGTGGTCACTACGGCCAAGCACCCAGCCTGACCAACTTGAATACAGAAGGCAATGTGCTGCACACCACCGACTTTCGCCGTGTTTACGCCACGGTCATGCAGTCATGGATGGGGGCCAACAGCCAAGCGTTGCTGAATGGCTCGTTTGACACCCTGCCAGTGTTTGCTTAGACCGTGTTCTTCCGAATGAAATCAGCCATGCGGGCCAGGCCTGCTTTGATGGCCTCGTCCGACGCGGCATAGCTGAAACGAATGTGTTGTCCGTCGCCGGGCACACGCGGGCCAAAGTGGATGTCGGCCAACACCGCCACACCCGCCTCCAGCAACACGCGCTTGAGCAACACCCCGGAACCCGCACACCCAGTCATGCGGCAAGCCTCTGTGACGTTGGGCCATGCGTAAAAAGCACCGCCGGGGCTTTTGCAGGTCACCCCAGGCACTTGGTTGAGCAAGCCGACGATCAAATCGCGTCGACTGCAAAACACCTCACGCATGTGACGCGCATCGTCTTGTGGGCCGTTCAAGGCCTCCACCCCAGCCCATTGGGTGATGTGCGAGGCGCATGACTCGGTGTTGGTGATCCAGTTGGTGAAATAAGGCGCGAGTTTTTTGTTGGCGGTGAAGCCCAAACGCCAACCGGTCATGGCCCAGGTTTTGGAACAACCATCTGAAAGGATGGTGCGCTCTTGCATGCCAGGTAATGCGGCGATGGACTTGAACTCGCCGTCATAAACCAGCTGACCATAAATTTCATCGGCGAACACCCACACTTGCGGGTGCTTGCGCAATATCTCGGCGATGGCTTCCAGGTCTTGGCTGGTCAAGATGCCGCCGGTGGGGTTTTGTGGCGAGTTCAGGATCAGCAACTTGGTGCGCGGCGTGATTTTGTCGGCCAACTCTTGCGGGTCAAAGCTGAAGTTTCGATCTTCGCGCAAGTAAATCGGCACACCCACCGCGCCGTTCGCTTTGATTTGCGACTCGTAAATGGGAAAACCTGGCACCGGGTAAATCACTTCATCGCCTGCGCCAAAGTCGGTCACCGATTGAATGGTGTAACCGATGAAAGGTTTGGCCCCCGCCCCCACCACCACATCGTCCGCGTCCACTTTCACGCCGCGGGTGCGGGTGAAATAGTCGGCAGCGGCTTGCCGTAACTCAGGAATGCCCGCGGACGGTGTGTAGCCGTGCTTGCCGGATTGAATGGCCTTGATGCCCGCGTCTTGGATGTTTTGCGGCGTGTGAAAGTCAGGCTGCCCAATGCAAAACGAAATGATGTCGTGACCTTCACGGATCAGCTTGTTGACCTCGGCCAACACCACAAAAGCGTTTTCAGTGCCCAGGCTTTGGGCGCGCAAACTCAGCTGTGTCATGTTCAAACGCCTTCAATGATGCGGATGTCGCGAACCACCGCGTTGTCCCCGAGCGCTCTGAGCGCTTCTTTGTAGCCTTCGCTGTCATAGGCGGCTTTGGCAGCGTCGATGTTGGGAAATTCAATCAAGACGGTGCGTTGCATTTGGCCATGTTCTTTCACCATGGCGGGCATGCCGCGTGCCAGAAAAGTTCCACCCGATGCTTGGATTGCGGGCAAGGCCAGCTTGGCATAAGCGGCCAAAGCGTCGGCATCGTGAACGGCTTGGTAGGTGGAAATGAAATAAGCTTTGGGCATGGCCACTGTCCTTTTGAGAAAAACGAGCATTTTGCTTGAGCTTGCACCCCCCGTTCGACCATGTCTGGGGTAAACACCCATCAACGCTGGGTTGTTTTCTGTCGCGTGGTGGACAACCACGGTGATCTGGGCGTGTGTTGGCGGCTTGCCAGCCAGTTGGCCAAACGTGGCAAACAAGTCCAGCTCTATGTCGATGACGCCAGCGCTCTCGATTGGATGGCCCCAGAGGGGTGCTCGGGCGTGGAGGTGCTGGCCTGGCCTGAGGACCTGGGTTTTGCTCGCCAAACGCCCGCCGATGTGGTCATAGAAGCCTTTGGCTGTGAACTGCCGCATGGGTTTCAAGCCGCCATGGCCGCTTGGCCACAAGCCCCTGTGTGGATCAATCTGGAGTACTTCAGCGCCGAGGCGATGGCCCTGCGCAACCATGGCCTGCCCTCGCCCATCATGAGTGGCCCTGCCAAGGGCATGACCAAATGGTTTTACTACCCCGGCTTGCATCCAAACAGTGGCGGGGTCATGGCAGGGTTCAATGCCATGTCGGATTCGGGAACAACGGAATCAGGCGTGAAAGACTTGATGCCCGAAAGCCTTCACGTCAGCCTGTTTTGCTACGAGCCTGCCAGCTTGCAAGGCTGGCTACAGCAACTCAACCAACTGTCCTTTGGCGTACTGCTCAATGTGACGGCTGGTCGCGCCACCCAGGCGGTGCGCCAAGCCTTGCAATCATGGCCGCTGACACCGCGATTTCATGTGCATGAACTCCCCTATCTCAGCCACGAGGCTTTTGACCAGTTGTTGGCCGCGCAAGACCTCAATGTGGTGCGCGGCGAGGATTCGCTCATTCGAGCCATCTGGGCTGGCAAGCCTTTTTTGTGGCAGATCTACCCACAGCACGATGGCGCACACAGGCTGAAGTTGCAGGCGTTTTTGGATGTCACCCAAGCCCCGCCCGTGGTGGTGCAAGCGCATTGGGCCTGGAACGCAGATGAGCCCAAGGCCTTGCCCTTGCTCACGCCAAACAACCTGGCTGAATGGACCAGTTGGGCCCAGGCCTTGCAACAGCACTTGCAAGCGCAAACCGACTTGGTCAGTCGCTTGGAAAGCTTCGTGGCGACGCACGGCTAAAATAGCCGCTTTTCCAAGTCCCTTACCTTTATGAAAATCGCTCAAGAAATTCGCGCCGGCAACGTCATCATGCACGGCAAAGACCCGATGGTTGTTCTCAAAACCGAATACAGCCGTGGTGGTCGCAACTCCGCCACTGTCCGCATGAAACTCAAAAGCTTGATTGCCAACTTCAACACCGAGGTGGTGTTCAAGGCTGACGACAAGATGGACCAAATCGTGCTCGACAAAAAAGAGTGCACCTACTCTTACTTTGCCGACCCCATGTACGTCTGGATGGACACCGAGTTCAACCAATACGAAGTGGAAAACGAAAACATGGGCGACTCGCTCAATTACCTCGAAGACGGCATGGCCGCTGAGGTGGTGTTTTACGACGGCAAGGCCATTTCTGTGGAATTGCCCACCAGCGTGGTTCGCGAAATCACCTGGACCGAGCCCGCTGTCAAAGGTGACACCTCTGGCAAAGTGCTCAAGCCTGCCAAAATCGCCACTGGTTTTGAAATCAACGTGCCCATTTTTGTGGCGCAAGGCGACAAAGTGGAAATCGACACCCGCACAGCCGAATACCGCAAGCGCGTCTGAGTTTCAAGCGCCCACAAAAAACCGCCTGCCCTGTGAAGGGTCAGGCGGTTTTTTTCTGAGGTTGATTACTTTTTCTTGATTTGGATCGCGAACGACAACCAACCGACCATGAGTGCCATGACAACGCAGGCGAACAACTTGGCATCACCCGAGAGTGCACCGGTGTTGGGCAGGATCAGGTTCAGGGCCAGCGTGATGCTGACCACCATGCCAATGAAGCCAGCCAATTTGGAAATGGCGTCCTTGGTGTCGTGGGGGGCAGGGAAAAACATGAATGTGCTCCTTTGAAAATTCAGGTGGGTGCTGATCAGTCGGGCCCTGCTGGTTCGCAGGGGGTGATGCCGGGCACAACTTGTTCAGCAGCCTTTACTTTACGCTGTTCATCGCGCAGACAGCAAGATGGCAGAAGCATGTCAATCAGGGTCGAGCGGCAAGCGCACCAAGGCTTCAGCCTCGGGCAAGGCCTCGACACCTTTCAATACACGCTGCATTTGCTTGCTGCGCGTGTCCGCGCGGTCCAAGGTGTCCGCTGCTTTTTGTACCTGCTCGCGCACCTTGGCCACCCATTCCCCATAGCGATCAAACTCTGTTTTGACCGCCCCCAGTACCTTCCACACCTCAGAGGCTTGCTTCTCCAGAGCCAAGGTGCGAAAGCCCATGTGCAAGCTGTTCAAAATGGCCAATAAAGTGGTCGGACCGGCCAAAGTGACACGGTAATCGCGTTGCAACAAGTCCATCAAACCAGGACGGCGCAGCACCTCGGCGTACAACCCTTCCACAGGTAAAAACAAAATCGCAAAGTCGGTGGTGTGCGGGGGTGCCAAGTAACTCTCAGCAATGCTCTTGGCCTCCTGGCGTATGCGCGTTTCCATGGCCTTGGCCGCCGCCTCAGCACCCACCACGTCCGAGCGGTCTTGGGCATCGAGCAAGCGCTCGTAGTCCTCGCGTGGGAATTTGGCATCGATGGGCAGCCACACCGTGCCACCGTCGTCACTGCGCCCAGGCAGTTTGATG
>JACCED012335984.1_pt1 | contig 10359 bp, 9 predicted proteins | sample 7455021 | NCBI WGS metagenome assembly JACCED01 (sample SAMN15323456, study PRJNA562643) | freshwater metagenome | isolation source: river surface water | place: USA:Blue River Watershed | collected 2017-08-19 | reverse complement strand
TATCGGCTTTTTGCAGCGAATCCTGTTTGGAGCCGAGATAATCGCGCGCTTGATCAGCTGTCATGCCACGCACCGACCTGACGGCTTCTTTGGTGAAACGCAAAACAGATGGGTTCAGCTTTTCGAGCTTGGCGGCCAGTTCCAGCGTCTTGTCGCGCAGCTGATCATGCGGCACAGCAAAATTGACAAGACCCAATTCGACCGCACGCTTTCCATCAAAGGGTTCGCCCGTGGCAGCATAATACATGGCATGACGCGGCAACATCATCTCAACCAGATTCCAGCTGACAATGCCTCCGGGAATGATGCCCCAATTCACTTCAGACAGACCAAAAGTTGCATCTTCCGCAGCAATGGCAAAATCGCAGGCGCAAAGCTGCGTGAAGGCACCGCCGAAGCAATAGCCATGCACCATCGCAATCGTGGGCTTGGTGAATTTCGACAAGATCTCCCAACGCCAGTGATGGCTCGCCGCGTTTGATTTCTTGCGCTCAGCTGGATTATTCGCTGTCTCTCGGAAATAGAGCTTGAGATCCTGACCCGCACACCACGCATCGCCCGCGCCAGCCAAAACAAGCACACGCGTTTGCTCATCGCTATCAAGCCACATCAAGGCATCCTCCACGTCATAATGGAGGCCGGGGCTCATCGCGTTGCGTTTTTCGGGGCGATTGAGGACAAGAAAGGTCACATGACCTTCGCGCTCGATCTTGATGTTTTCGTAAGTCTTGTCGGCCATTCGCTCCTCCCGATATGCGGGAGGTCTCAGGTCCCAGCGCTGTTTCGCTGGCCCTGTTAGGCTATTCCTCCCCTGTTTTGTGTCAGGCTAGAGAGGCAGGGCCGCGCGGTCAAGCGCCCAAAGATTTCACATGTGCATTGATCTTTTCCGCAATCTCCGCCTGAAACTCCTCGACAGGCTTAAAGCCTTCGGAGGCTCGACAAAAGGCCTCCGCCTCTGCCATCAGTTCTTTGGCATCGCGCGCCAGATCAAGCCGCTCAACACAGGGCTGCGAAATATACCATGGCGTATCGCAAAACACCTCGATGCGATTGCCTTCGGGGTCGCGGAAATAAAGCGCAAATGCATTGCCGTGATTGGTGCCACCCAGATCTTCGACGCCCGGCTCGTCTTTCACGCGATGCCAGACAGCCTGCACATCTTCCAGCTTGGGCACGCGGAAAGAAATCTGATTGATGTGATTAAAGCCCGCATCTTGTGGTCGGCCTGCGACGAGTGCGAGCTGATGATGCTCGCATGGGTCCCAGCTGGTGAACACAATGTCGAAGCCACGCGCCACGCCACGATCCGTCTCGGTGAAGCCAAGCACCCGCGTATAAAAATCCACCATGCGGGGCAGGTCGTGACAATGAATGCCCAAATGGCTGAAGGCGAGTTTCACGGGGGCGGGTTTGGTGGCACTCATGGCAGCGCGTCCTCTTTCAATCCAAGATTTCACAAGCTGTTTGAAGGCGTCAAGGGATGCCATTTGCACTCCCTGTCCCCTGCCCTTATCGTGGCGCAATGACAGAAGGGCAGGCAAAGCCTCAGACAGAGGGAGGGCTGACGCAGCGGCTCATTGAGCGGCTGAGCGGGCGTTTTTCACGCAGCACGCTCGCTGTGTTCTTCGTTTCCACGGGTTCGCTTCTGCTGGTCGCCATGGCGGCTCTGGTAAAACAGCTCGGCAATCACATTCCCAGTTTCGAGCTTCTCTTTTTCCGCTCCGGCATCGGTTTTTTACTTGTGCTGCCGCTCTTTCTCAAAAACCCGATGGAGCCCTTGCAAACCAAAAAGCCGTTCCTCCATCTGATGCGAGGAGGACTGGGTGCGCTTGGGAACTTCTGCTTCTTCTGGACCATCACTCATATGCTGCTGGCCGACTCCATGGCGCTGCAATTTTCACGACCGCTTTTCATGATTCCGCTCGCGATCTTTTTTCTGGGCGAGCGCGTGCCGCTCAATCGCACCCTCGTCTCCGTCGTCGGCTTCATCGGGATTTTGCTTTATGCAAGGCCCTTCACATCGGGATTTGACGCCAATGCGGTCATTGGTGCAGCAGGTGCCCTGTTTGGCGGTCTTGTCATTGTTGCCATCAAGCGGCTGGCCAAGACCGAGCAAACGCGCGTCATCATGTTCTATTACGCCTTTTGGAATGCGGTCTTTGCGCTCATTCCATCGCTCTTTATCTGGGTTTGGCCACAGGGCATCGAATGGGTTTTGCTGATCCTGATCGGTTTTCTTGGCATTGCGGGACAGGGCATGATCACGCAAGGGCTCACCATGGGAGATGCAAGTGCGCTAGCCCCGCTCGATTATTCACGCATCGTCTATGCGGCTGTGCTGGGCTTTCTCCTGTTTGGCGAAGTGCCTGGCCTTTGGAGCCTCGCGGGCATGGCCCTGATTGTTGCAGCCTCGATCTATCTCGTACTCACCGAAAAGAAGAAGGCCGCCTGAGTGAGGCGGCCTTTGGTTCAGCGCTTCGTCTTCACATCAATCGCAAAGCCGCGCGCGGTTGCGGGGCGCGCCATCATCTCATCATACCAGCGCTTCACATTGGGATAGGTCGCAAGATCGACCTGATGGCGCGGGTGACGCCAGGCCCAACCGAGAATTGCAAAATCCGCGATGGAGACATCTGAGCCAGCAAAATAGCGGTTCTTGGCGAGATGCTTTTCAGCGACACCATAAAGACGCAGCGTCTCCTTGGCATAGCGCTCAAGCCCGTAGCGACGATCATTCTCGTCTTTCACATCCCGGAAATGATGGTTTTGGCCGAGCATCGGACCAAAGCCGCCCATCTGCCACATCAGCCATTCCCAGGCCGCAATGCGGGCGGGGCCAGAGCTTGCCAGAAACTTGCCGGTCTTTTCGGCAAGATAGAGCAGGATCGCACCTGATTCAAAAACGCTGACCTTCTGTCCACCGGGACCGTCCGGATCGACAATGGCGGGGATCCGGTTATTGGGGCTGATCGCGAGAAAGGCCGGGTCGAACTGTTCGCCTTTTGAGATATCGACCGGATGCACCGTATAGGGCAGCCCCATCTCCTCCAGAGCCACCGTGATCTTGCGACCATTGGGCGTATCCCATGTGTAAAGCTGAATCGTCATGAAGCTCTCCTTGAACTCACGCTCAGGATAAAGCCTCAAAATACCAGCGCAAGGCTAGGTCTGTGGATGCTTGGGGAGCGGAACCGTGTGCGAAGCGCCCGTGTTGACCCAACAACATCTCGCACAGGAGACATTCATGGGTCTTGGACGTGGCTGTTTACTGTGGATGATTGGCGTGCCGCTGCCCATCATCATCCTCATCGCGCTTTTCTGGCGATGAAGGTCTGCGCCCTCGATGTGAGGGCACAGACCTGTCCATCAAATCAGGTCCACAGTCAGCGGATTATAGGAGTAAAGCCACTTATTGCGGTCTTCGCCTTCATTGCGCTTGGCGAAGGCCGCACGCATGGCTTCCACCGAGGGAAGGTGGAACAATTCGCGATTGGCGGTTGACTGTCGCACGATCTTGCCCGTGCGTTCAATGCGATTGCGTTGGTAGAGCTGCAACGCATCAGGGATGTTGTCACGCATCGCCAGCGCACGTGCGAGCACGGCACCATCTTCAACCGACATGGCCGCACCCTGCGCGAGATAAGGCAGGGTTGGATGAGCTGAGTCACCCAAGAGTGTCACCCGCTTGGTGCTCCAGTTGTCGATGGGGTCGCGGCCATGCAGCGACCAGCGATAGACCTCATCCTTGTCGCAAGCATCAATAATGGTTTGCACTGCCGGGTGCCAGCCAACGAAGTCCTGCTTCAGCCGCTCCCACGGGAATTTCATGGTCCAGCTTTCTTCGAAGACTTCATCCGTCTCGATAAGGCCGACGAAATTCACGAGCTTGCCAGCGCGCAGATAATAGATCACCGCGTGACCACCGGGTCCCATAAAGACCGACATCACCTGTTCGAGGAAATCCTTCGGCAGACGCTCAACCGGCACCGTGATGCGCCATGCCCCATCGCCCGTATATTTGGCAGGTGCTGCACCAAACATCTGCGCCCGCACAACCGATTTCAAACCATCCGCACCAATTAGCAGGTCGCCGCGAGCGACATTGCCATTGGCGAAATGCAATTCGACGCCATCCTCATTCTCAACAAATTTCGTCACGCGATGATTGAGATGAATGAGGTTGTCGGGTTTCAGCGAAAGCGCCTTATTGGCGAGAATTTCATGCAGGTCGGCGCGATGTAGCTGGGTATAGGGCGCACCATGCTTTTCAAGATGGTCGGCCGCCAGTTCAAAGCGCTGAATCACTTCGCCCGTATCATGCAGGCGGAAAACATAAGCGCCGGGACGCACACCCACGCGATCAAGCTCAGGGCCCAGACCAAAAGAGCGCAGCACATGCATACAATTGGCGCTGAGCTGGATGCCGGCACCCACTTCTCCGAGCTGGGCTGCCTGCTCATAGATCTCAACATCATGCCCAGCCTGCAAGAGGCTGATGGCAGCAGACAGTCCACCCAGACCCGCGCCTGCAATGATGATCTTCAGCCGTTCCATCTCCACTCCTTCCAACCCTGTCAGCGGCCCCGCTTGCTGCGGGGCAATCTCATGACTCACTTATAGCGCATTCAATTCCTGTATTGCAGGAAAATACGTGTGAGCCAGATCAGCGGATTGGCAGAGGGAACGGCCGCTTTGTCGCAGGCGTTGGTGCGCCATGGCACATTACGATCACAGTGACGACGATATGCTGGAACATGAGCGCACTTACGCCATGTTTCGGCGACTGGCCATGTGGGGGGCGTTTGGGACGCCCCTCCTCTTGGCCTTCGTTCTATATTGGACCCAGTGAGCCTTATTTCACCACGCGCACGGCACCCATGGCCGCGCTGGTGGCGAAATGGGCATAGGCACGCAGCGCGGTCGAAACCTTGCGTGCCCGCGGCGTTGCGGGCTTCCATGCATCTGCGCCCTTGGCTTCCATGGCGGCACGACGGGCTGCGAGCACGTCATCCGCCACAGCAATGCGAATCGAGCGCTGCGGGATGTTGATCTCGATGATGTCGCCTTCTTCGACGAGCGCAATCGCGCCGCCTTCGGCTGCTTCAGGCGAAGCATGGCCGATCGACAAGCCGGAGGTGCCGCCAGAGAAGCGGCCATCGGTGATGAGCGCACAGGCTTTGCCCAGACCCTTCGATTTCAGATAGCTCGTCGGATAGAGCATCTCCTGCATACCGGGGCCGCCCTTGGGGCCTTCATAGCGGATGACGACGACATCACCTGCCTTGATCTTGCTGCGCAAGATCGCATCCACGGCCGCATCCTGACTTTCAAAGACGCGTGCCGGGCCGGAGAAGATATGGATGCTTTCATCCACGCCCGCCGTTTTCACGATACAGCCATCAAGCGCGATATTGCCGGTGAGAACCGCAAGGCCACCGTCCCGCAAGAAGGCATTTTCGCTATTGCGAATGACACCGCCCTTGCGATCGAGATCAAGCTCATCAAAACGACGATCCTGACTGAAGGCCGTTTGCGTGGGCACACCACCGGGCGCAGCGCGATAGAAGTTACGCACCTGATCGCTTGATGTGCGCATCACATCCCAACGATCAAGCGCAGCGCCCATGGTGGGTGCGTGAACGGTCGGCAAATCGCGATGCAACAGGCCGGCGCGATCAAGCTCACCCAGAATGCCCATGATGCCACCTGCGCGATGCACATCTTCAATATGCACATCAGCCACCGCAGGGGCGACCTTGCAGAGCACCGGCACCTTGCGGGACATGCGGTCAATATCAGCCATGGTGAAGTTCACGCCACCTTCATAGGCCGCGGCCAACAGATGCAGCACCGTATTGGTCGAGCCCCCCATGGAGATGTCGAGCGCAATGGCATTTTCGAACGCGTCGAAGGTCGCGATATTGCGCGGCAGAACGCTCTCGTCATTCTGCTCGTAATAGCGGCGGGCGAGATCAACGATCAGATGGCCAGCCTCGACAAAAAGCCGCTTGCGATCTGCATGGGTCGCAAGCACCGTGCCATTGCCGGGTAGCGCAAGGCCAAGGGCTTCCGTCAGGCAGTTCATGGAATTGGCCGTGAACATGCCGGAGCAGGAGCCGCAGGTCGGACATGCGGAGCGCTCGATCACCTGCACTTCTTCATCGCTCACATTGTCATCGGCAGCCGCCACCATGGCGTCGATCAGATCGACTTTGCGCTGCGTGCCATTGTGGATGTATTTGCCCGCTTCCATAGGGCCACCGGAAACGAACACAACAGGGATGTTAAGGCGCATGGCCGCCATCAACATGCCGGGCGTGATCTTGTCGCAATTCGAGATGCAGACCAGCGCATCGGCGCAATGCGCATTGCACATATATTCGACCGCATCCGCGATGACTTCGCGCGAGGGCAGCGAATAAAGCATACCATCATGGCCCATGGCGATGCCATCATCGACGGCAATCGTGTTGAACTCTTTTGCAACGCCACCCGCCTTCTCGATTTCGCGCGCAACGAGTTGGCCGAGATCCTTCAGGTGGACATGGCCGGGCACGAATTGCGTGAAGGAATTGGCGACGGCGATAATCGGCTTGCCGAAATCCTCATCCTTCATGCCGGTGGCGCGCCAGAGCCCGCGCGCGCCCGCCATATTGCGGCCGTGGGTGGTGGTTCTGGAGCGATACTGGGGCATGATGGATCCTCTTGTCTGGATGAGGCTGCTTATAAGCGATCCGGCGGGCTGCTGGAAGCGCCCGCCGGTGAAGTTGAAGCCGCCGTGAGAGGGATGGCCCTCTTACAGTTCGGTGATGCGCTGCGGATATTTGTGCAGCCCCTCGACCTCGCCCTTGTCATTGATGAGCCAGTTGTCACAGACCCAGCTATAGGTGCGCTCGGTCACATAGGTCGGGTGAACAGCAAAGAGCATGTTCTTGCCGATCTTCATCGTCTCGTCCTGGCGGATCAGCGGCCGCTCGACCATGTCGTAGCCCTGACCATGGGCATAGAGGCGGTTCTCTTGCGGGCGGCCATTCTTTCGCATGAATTCATTGTAGCGCTCGAAAATGTCACGCGGGTCCGCGCCCGGCTTGAGCATATCGAGGGTGAAGCGCTGCGCTTCCAGCACGAAGGCGAATTCGTCCTGCATCTCCTGCGAGGCCTTGCCCAGCACGAAGGTACGGCCGATCTCACCATACATGCCGCCGGGGCCGCTGTTTTCAATGAGGATACAGAACTGGTCGCCCGGCTGAATGACACGATTTTGCAGATGCGGTGGCTGCATAACCGCAGCTGTGCCCACTGGACCAGAGGCTGCCATATACCAGCCCTGCTCGCTGCCGAGCGGTGTTGAGGCTGCACGCGCGATCTCCACCACATCAGCATCACGCATCCCCGGACGCAACGCCTTGGCAACGGCTTCCGCCGCCGCATCCTGCTGGGCTGCCATTTTACGGATCAGCGCGATCTCTTCAGGGCTCTTCACGGCCTTGATCTCATCGACCATGTTGGAAGCGTCCACAAAGGTCGATTTGGTCAGATGCGTCTTAAGATAATCGACCATCGCATAAGAGAGCTGCGCCGTGCCCAGAAGGCCAATGGTCGCGCCGTTGAAAGGCTCCAGTGCCTTCAAGGCAAGCTCGGCATCATAGGTCGAGGTGTAGTGGACCGCGGTGTAGCTCGGTGAGCCAAACTGACGGCCAACGCCGCGGCGGATCGGGTCATTGTTGAGCTTGGCATCAAGGCCGAAAGGCCCCTGCCCGATGGTTGACATCAGACCTTCACGCGGGAAGACAACCGTGAAGGGATAGCCATTGGTGGCCGGAAAATCGGTGAGATATTTCACATAGCCATTCATGAAGTCATTGCTGCCCTGCGCGAGCAATACGTCGATCTTGTGCTCACCCATGGCCTTGCGGATGGCGGCCCAGCGGCGCTCCAGTTCGGCTGTGGAGATGGGCGAGTTAACCCGTTCAAGCATATGCGTCCTCCCGCAGGATCTGATGATCCTTGATAGCGGCGATTGGAGGGACGGTCGATAGGCTTTGCGCGTCAGCGAGGACTTGTGCCCAGGGCGCGGCGCGCGGCGAGATAAACCTGCACGCGGGCCGCCTGCAGCGGATCCACATTGGTGGCTGTGACCGAGTGGGTGAATGCAGCCTCGACAGCGACGGCGACCATCTCTTCGATGGCAGGCTTAGCAACGCCAACCGTTTCAAGCATAGTTTCAAGGACAGCTGCGAGACGATCGCGCGACGCTTGCTCAAAGCCCAACACGTGATTGGGGTCACTTTCCAGCGCCCTGCAGATTTCGCTCAATTTGTGGAACTGAATGCAGGCAGAGCCATGCTGGATTTTTTTGACCGCCGGAACACTTAAGCCAAGCATGTCCGCAAGCTGAACATTGGATAAACGACGCTCGACTCGCAATTTGCGAATGCGCTCCCCGATAGCCTTCAAGGCATCGTTATATTCGACTTTAGTGTGCATCTGCCGAGATCTAATCCTTTACTCCTTATAGCCTCGTTCAAGCCAAAAACAAAGTGCTGTATGGTTTTTCGGACAGATGGATAATATTTAGGCCCCTAAGTGAATAATTGTTGTTATGACTTCGAACCATAGCTATTCTGTCAATACATTCCTCAAAGTTGAGGTTAGGTGTGCAATCCACTGCGGTCCATTTCTTTCAGCACTTGTCAGCAATCCGTAAGGTTTCCCGGAAGTGTGAAGAAATCGCCAAAATGTATGATAGGGGCGAGAATCCCCATTCCACCGAAATCGAAGCTTTTAGGCATGAACTCCAGCAAATTGGGATAGTTTTTTTATCCAATCTTCCAGCCGCTCTTGACGTGCTTGAGGACGAAATATTTGCCAAACTCTCCGAGGCAGAAAGCGAACTTGCGCGCTGCATCCCGGCCAGTCCTGCCGACGCCTTGGCCCTGAGGACTACGCCCTGCTCCGCTTGAAGGACGGCGTGATTGATTACAAAACGATTGCGCTGATTGAAGATAGTCTTGGCCTGCTCAAGACTGATGCCTCTGTCGCATGAGACATTCAGCCGGCAAGACGATCCCAATGCGCGGCGATGTCTGAAACGCTCAAGACCGGGCTTGTCCAAGATCTCAGGAAAGCAATACTGCGGGACTGAGCTTCTTCGGTATAGGAGCCGGTCGCATCTTCCGCGATCACAGAATAGAAGCCCAGCGCTGCGGCGTGGCGGGCTGTAAACTCCACGCCAATATCCGTCGCAACACCTGCGAGGACGATGGTGCGCACCCCCAGCTCCCTCAGGCGCAGCGCCAAAGGCGTGTCCACGAAAAAAGAGGGCTGGCTTTTTTCAATCACCTGATGATGTGGCGCAGGGGCCAGACCATCCACAAATTGCGTATCCTCCATCCCCGCTTCCATCGCGGGGGTGAGTTGGTCAGGATGCGTGACCTTCTGCTTTTTCATCATGAAGAGCTTGAAGGGGCCGCTCATGAGATGACGCGGCGGCAGGATATGCCGACTCCAGAACACAGGGACTTGCGCGCGCTCCGCGGCTGCGAGCAAGTGCTGCGCAGCCGCGATGACTTCAGGCGCGTGCAACGCCTTGCCCGCGAGCCCTTTCTGGAAGTCCCACATGATCAGGGCGACCTGCGAGGGATCCAGAAAATCGTCGAGTGTCAGAGGCACTTCCTGCCGCATCGTCATCATCTCAGTCCGCACGAAGATCGAGGGCCTCGACCATCTTCTTCCACTGTTCAAATTCGGTCGCCATGAATGCTTTCGTGGCAGCCACATCGCCATTGCGCGGATCAAAGCCAACCGCACGCAATCTTTCCTGAATGAGGGGTTCGCGGATGATCTCGTCAATCTGCTTGTTCAGCGCAGCCACAGCCGCGTCAGGCGTACCGGGAGGGGCAAAGAAGCCAACCCATGACAGCGAAGTGAAGCCGGGATAGCCAACCTCCGCGAAGGTCGGCACGTCTTTCACCACCGGGTTGCGCTTGTCAGAGGCGATGGCAAGCCCCTTGATGGCCCCGCTGGCCACCTGAGAGGGGAAGCCCGACAGGGAGGAGATCACCATCGGAATGTGACCGCCCAAAAGCGCATTGGTGGCATCAGGGCCGCCACGGAAAGGAATATGCTTCGGGTTCGCCTTGACGATGAACTTGAAGAAATATTCACCGGCAATATGCGAGCCTGTTCCAACTCCTGCCGTACCGAAAATGACTTCCTTGTCCTTCGCTGCCGCAACGAATTCTGCGATGGTCTTGGCCGGATCATTTTTGCCAATCGCAAAAACTTCTGGCGTGGTGGCCACGACCGCGATGGGTGCGAGGGACTGTGCAGAAAAGCCCTTGTTGCGATAGAGCGTCT
>JACCED012480773.1_pt1 | contig 10360 bp, 10 predicted proteins | sample 7455021 | NCBI WGS metagenome assembly JACCED01 (sample SAMN15323456, study PRJNA562643) | freshwater metagenome | isolation source: river surface water | place: USA:Blue River Watershed | collected 2017-08-19 | reverse complement strand
GGTAATTGAAAGTCCACGACCATCTAAATCCAACAACACCAACGGTGTGCGTAGGTCGATCGGTAAGAGCAGTTAATTCAGTTTGATCACGCCATGTGAAAACAGCTAGCACCATAATCATTACCAACGGTGCAAGGGTGTAAAGAATTTCAATAGGCATGTTGTATTTGTTTTGTTCAGGAATGCCGTCACCTTTTTTACGGCGGTAACGCAACATTGCAAAGATCAGCAATCCCCAAACCAACGCACCCACCAACCATGCGGCAAGCCAAGAGTTTGTCCAAAGTGATTCGATGATTGGACCTTCTTTGGTTGCCGGTTTAGGCATACCCATTCGAAGGAAGTCGTCTCCACTACATCCAGTTAAAACGAAAGCACTCACTGTGAGTAATCCGAGCATCCGCTTCTTCAAAATGCGATCCCATCACTTTGTGCCAAAACCTATGGATTTTGGGCGTAATTTAAGTGGGCTCAGGGTACTCCTGTGAGCGCAAACTTGACTCTCCACCTCTGCTGTTTTCAGCCCTAGAAAATGTGACCTAACTCGCACGGTTACCTAACTACCCTTGCCCCATGTCTGATCGTCGGATTTACCTAGATTCCCAAGCGGGGCAACCCCCAAATTCAGCTATTTTGGAGATGGCCAAAGCAATGATGAGTTTGGCGTGGAATGATGGAAAATCTCGCAATTACGAGGCGGCAGTTGCACAAAGCGCCATGGAGCTCGCACTCCAAACCGTTGCAAATCGGCTCGAGGTTAATTCAAGTCAAGTAATCGCCGTTCATCGACTCGGAAATGTGTTTGACCTTCTAGCCGACCGATACCCGAACACGGCTAAAAGTGCAGTCTCACGCAAAGGAGCACTCCAGAGTTTTGGTGGTCAACTATTACCTGTCGACGGTAACGGCAGAATCACAACTTCTTCAGGTTTTGATTCTTTTTTTGCCCCTGCAGCAAATCAAGAGACTGGCGTCATTGAAAATATTGAATCCATCATCGAACAAAGTGGTGCCGTTGCAATTATCGATGCCACTGAATGGATTGGAAGGCGTAAAGAGTTGCCAGCCGGCGATTTGTTAATCGCTCGGGCATCTGCGTTTGGGGGGCCAAACTCCGTTTGTTTCATAATTTCTAGAACAAAAAAGTTAGAAGTTGAACCAAGAAGATTAGCCAGCCTGCAACCTGGCACCTTTGACTTACTTTGGGCAAGTGCCGCACTTGAACAGCTCGAAGATATAAATCTAACTGAAGTAAAAACTCAAACTTTTGCGAATGAAATCCGGAAGAAATTAGCAGAGCATGAGCCAATTACAATTCATGGCGACGGAAACACTTTGCCGCACTTGATTTCTTTTGCAATTGAGAATGTTGATAGCGAAACAGCGGCTGTTGTCTTTGATAAACACGGTATTGCGGTTGGCTCTGGTAGCGCCTGTGCAATTTCTTACAATCAATCAAGTCACGTATTGCAAGCTATGGGCGTACAAGGCGCAGGCAATATTCGACTTTCAATTCCACTAAATTTCACTGAAACGGATTTAGAAATTTTTCTTGCGAAAATTCCTGCAGTGCTTAACGAATTAGCGCAAACACTTTAGATGGATTGAAACTTCCGCTGCCGCTTCTTGTCCATAGGTAGCTGCAAATCGCTTTAAAAACTTCTCTTGTGCGATGTCGTATTCCTGCGTTCCAACAGTTTCGATGACATAAGTTGCAAGAAGTGAGCCAACCTGTGCTGCTCGTTCGAGTGAAACTCCCCAAGCGATACCACTCAAAAATCCAGCTCTAAATGCATCGCCAACTCCAGTTGGATCTGCTTTAACTTCTTCTGGTGGAACCGAGACCGAAATGGTTTGACCACCCCGAACTGATATCTCACAACCGTTTGAACCAAGTGTTTTTACTCTGATTTGGACGCGGTTATTGATTTCTTCTGCAGTCCAACCCGTTTTTTGTTCGATTAAAGCTGCTTCGTACTCATTTGTAATCAGGATGTGAGCCCCATCAATCAAATCTTTAATTGCATCGCCCTCCATCCAAGCTAGCTGTTGTGAAGGATCTGCGACGAATGGAATCTTGCGATATTTACATTCATCTGTATGGCGCAACATGGCTTCAGGGTCATTAGGTCCGATTAAAACTAAATCCAACCCGCCAACTCGTTCATTAATTGGACCAAGTTCAATTTCACGAGCTTGCGACATAGCACCTGGGTAAAAAGATGCTAATTGATTTTGCTCATCGTCTGTAGTGCAAATGAATCTTGCCGTGTGCAATGTTTCAGAAACATAAACTGAAGAGGTGTCAACATTGTGTCGCTCTAACCACGAGCGGTAATCAGAAAAATCTGGACCAACTGCACCAACCAAGATTGGGTTTAATCCCAGCACACCCATCCCGAAAGAGATATTTGGCGCTACCCCACCCCGTCTAATCTCTAAGTCATCGACAAGAAAAGAAAGTGAAATTCGGTCAAGTTTTTCGGCCACTATCGAATCGGAGAACTTCCCATGAAATCGCATCAAATGATCAGTAGCAATCGAACCTGTTATCGCAATCTTCACTTCATCTCCAATTGTTTTTGCTCAAACAAAAAGCGCGCCAGTTTTCTGACGCGCTACTTTGTTCAGGGGTTAGCAGAATGACTTTCCGCAGCCACAGCCACCAGTTGCAAGTGGATTCTCAATTTTGAAACCAGATTCGCTTAGTGAATCTACGTAGTCAATAACTGCGCCATCGATGTATTCAGCACTGCCACGATCTACTACAACTTTTACGCCATGGAATTCTTTAACAATGTCACCTTCGAGGGAGTTGTTGTCGAAGAACAGGTCGTACTGGAAACCTGCACAACCGCCTGGCTTAACTGCCACACGAAGTGCTAGACCTGCTTCACCTTCAGCATCGATCAGTGACTTCACTTTGGAAGCTGCTGAATCTGTCAAAACTAAGCCGGTGGTAACGGTGCTTGCTGGCATGGTTTCGATTTTGGTTGCATCCATTTTTTCTCCTCAGGTGCGTATTGGGCAAGATTAACGCAAGCGGCAGATTTAGCGATTCCAAGTACGAGCGACCCGCTGCGCCAATTCGCTCAGGACCTGAGCTGAGTCAGACATCGCTCGCTCTAGACCGGCAAATTCTGCAAGCGCAAACGCGCCATTGACTCCGATGGTTTGCCAATCTCGGCGTCCAATTTCAACTTGTCCTGCCAAAACGATGGTTGGTTTTCCCAAGTTCATCGCCATCCTTGCAACTCCAGTAACTGCCTTTCCATCAAGGCTCTGCCAATCAAATTTTCCCTCGCCGGTTATGACCAGATCCGCTTTTTCAATTGCTTGTTTCAATCCGAGGATGTTCATTACTCGGTCTATACCAGCTGACCTACTAGCACCTAGCCGAATCAAGCCAAAACCAATTCCGCCGGCTGCACCAGCTCCAAGAGCCACAGCCGGGTTTTTTCCATCTTCTCTCTTGCCAAGTAATTTTGAGAAATGCGTCAATGCAGATTCAATTTCTAAAATCTGTTTGTCAGATGCGCCTTTTTGAGTTGCAAACACTTGAGCAGTACCGCGCGCTCCCAATAATGGATTATCAACATCGGTTAATATTTCAATCGTCACTTCATTCAAAAGTTCTGTAATTTCTTCTAAGTCGATTTTGGATACTTCAAGTAATTTTGATGCTCCATACTCAAGTGCATCAGTCTCAAAGCCAGACTCATCGAAAACCTTGGCGCCAAGGGCTGCGAACATTCCTGCGCCACCATCACTAACCGAAGTTCCGCCAAGTCCGAGAATGATTTTCTTGAATCCCTTTTCAACAGCCGCCTTGATTGCCTGACCAACTCCATAGGAACTGGCAATTATCGAGGTTTGGTTTGAAGGTTCAATTAAATCGATGCCCACAATCTGTGCTACCTCTATATACGCACTTGAGTAATCAAACGCATATTCAGCTGGAATGTTTGCGCCTAATGCCCCGCGAACAATTAACGGTTCTCTTTTAAGTGAAAGAGCGGTTGAGATTGAGTCAAGGAAACCTGTCCCGCCATCCGAAACTGGGATGATTTGGATTGATGCATCTGGTGCAAACCTATGCCAACCCTCACTGATCGCAATCGCTGCTTGAGATGCGCTCAAAGTGCTGGCGAACTTGTCCGGGCAAACCACAATCTGCATTGCAAAAGGTTAAAGCATGGTTTCGTGCGAGACTTTGCCCGTGAGCACCAATTTTGTCGAACCAAGCCAAAGCCCGCTGTCGCTGCTGTTGCGCGGTAAAGATACCGACCTGCAAAGTGAACGAGGTGTGTCTTGCCCTGGCGAAATGCCAGCAGCTAGCGACCCAGATCTAGTTGAGCGAGCAAAGAAGGCGAAGGCACAACTTGGAAATCGCGTATTCATTCTCGGACATCACTATCAGCGAGATGAAGTAATCCAATTCGCTGATGTCACAGGAGACTCTTTCAAACTTGCTCAAAAGGCTGCAGATTCACCTGAATCAGAATTTATTGTTTTCTGCGGTGTGCATTTCATGGCTGAAAGCGCAGACATTCTGACATCAGAAAATCAAAAAGTGATTCTGCCTGACTTGCAAGCTGGTTGTTCAATGGCCGACATGGCCAACGCCAAGCAAGTAGATGATGCATGGTCCGAGTTTGAGAAACTAGGAATTGCAGATGACATCATTCCAATTACCTATATGAACTCAACCGCTGCAATTAAAGCCTTCACTGGTCGCAATGGGGGAACTGTTTGCACTTCTTCAAACGCAAAACGAGCCATGTCTTGGGCATTCGCACAAAAATCAAAAATCTTCTTCTTGCCCGATCAACATTTGGGCCGAAACACTGCCGTTTTAGATTTGGGTCTTTCACTCGATGATTGTGTGGTTTGGGATCAAACCAAGCCACTTGGTGGGCAAACTCCTGAGTCATTGAAAGCGGCAAAAGTTATTTTATGGAAAGGCCATTGCTCAGTACATGGAAGATTTAGTAAGCAAAATGTGATTGATGTTCGCAATGAGATTCCTGGAGTGAACGTTTTAGTTCATCCTGAATGCAAACATGAAGTGGTTTCAAATGCAGACTATGTTGGTTCAACCGAAAAAATCATTCAAGTTTTAAGCGATGCACCTGCAGGAACAAAGTGGGCTATCGGAACTGAACTAAATCTAGTTCGCAGACTTGCAAATCAATTCAAAGACAAACAGATCACTTACCTAGACAAGACGGTTTGCTACTGCTCAACAATGAATCGAATAGATCTTCCACATCTGGTTTGGATTCTAGAAGCGTTAGCAGATGGAAGAATTCACAACGTAATTACAGTAGATGAGCAAGTATCGAAAGACGCGAAGGTTGCATTAGACCGAATGCTCGATCTACCAGCCACGACTGCCCCACTCGACTAACGCTAGTTAGGCTTTGGCTATGACGAATCCTGAATCAAAAGGTAAAGCAACCAGAAGTCGCAAAGAGGCTGAAGCGGCTCGTAAGCAAGCCTTGAAAATTCCAAAAGACAAACGTCGCGCTCGCGCTGCGATGAGAACTCGTGAAATGGATGCTCGCATCCAAACCCGTAAAGCACTCTACACATTGGATGAAAAATTCCTACCAGCAAGAGATCGTGGACCCGTCAAAAAATTTGTACGTCAATATACGGACAGCAGATTGACCTTGGCCGAGATTTTTATGCCAATAACTTTTGTATCCGTTGTGATGACAATGGCTTTTCCAGCAAATAGCGCTAACAGCGCCACGGTAATTGGTTATTTCAATTTGTTCTTTGTCTTCCTAATGCTCGCCCTAATCGTTGACATTGGAAGCTATGCATTTCTGCTTCGACGGGCTTTAAATAAAGAATTTCAAAAATCCGAGCTCAAAGGTGCAATGTTTTACGGAATCAGCCGCAGCCTAACCTTGCGAGCCATGCGCTTGCCAAAACCGATTGTGAAGGTTGGCGGAGCGCCACGCGAAGTAAAGTTGCCCAAATCTCTTCGAGACTAACCGTTTCAAGTTAGGCTTGTAGTACAACTTAATAAAGGTTCTCGAAGTCCAGGGGAAGTCGGTCAAAATCCGACGCTGACCCGCAACCGTAGGTTTGCAACTGCAAACGAGTCGGAGCACCTGGCGAGAACAAACACCAAAATCGTCGTGGTCTACGTAGGTGGCATCAGTTGCCCTCTGTACATCCCAAATTGGTATGCAGAGGGTTTTTCTTTTGACGCATTCGTTGGCTCATCAATTGAGAGGTCAACATGAAGAAATATTCATTATTAATTATCACTTTCCTACTCGCATTCTTGCCAGTTAGTTCCGCAAGTGCCGAAAGCGCTTGGCGTTACTGGAGCTATTGGCAACTAAACGATGGCGTTTGGGAAATGGCCATGACTGGAGCGGCAGATGTCGCAGCCGAAGACGGTCAGGTTCAAGGCTGGAGATACATCACAGCCGGCATTGAAATTGGCGCAGAATTTGCTCCGCGTACCGAAGAGACTTTTGAAACTATCTGTGCAGATGTACCTGCCAAAGATGGCATCGCACGAGTAGCGCTCGTGGTGGATTTCGGAGACGCATCAGATTATTCAAACGAAGCAGACGCATCCGCGGTGCAACCGACAAAAACAGCCTGCGTTGAAGTAACGGCTGGAGATCCATCTTCACTTCTACTTAGTAGCGCGTTTGAAACTCGTGAAGAAGCCGGGATGGTTTGCGGTGTTGAAAACCTACCGTCTTCCGGTTGTGGTGAAGAAGTTGAAATCCCAGCTGTAAACATGGAAGAACCAAAGACAACTTCAGCTCCCGTCGATGAGTCAAATGGAAACTTCACAAACTATCTGCTTATTGCAATTTTGGTAGCAATTGGCGGAATCGCTTTGATTGTTAAGAATAAAAAGTCTGAGTAGTTGAAAATGGCAGCGCAAACATTCCAATTCCATGCCACCACCTGGTGGGTGTGGGCTATTTGCGCTGCCATTTCAATTTCAGTGAATGAAAATTTAATATTCGTTATCTTCCTGATTTTTCTATCCGTTTTGGTTTCAAAAAGCCTGATCACCGAACATAAGAACTGGAAGTCATACCTCGTCATGATTCGGGTTGCAGGTTTTATTTTGATTTCGAGAATTGTTTTACAAATCTTGCTTGGAGTCCCCGTTGGTAATCAGATTATTTTGCGGCTGCCAGAGTTAACGCTGCCTAATTGGATTACCGGGTTGCGAATTGGTGGGATAGTCACACTTGAAAGTTTGTCGGCTTCATTGAACGATAGTTTGCGGTTGGCCGGACTAATCGTGGTGATTGCTACCGCTGTTTCACTAACCACCACTAGCCGAGTAATTCAACAATTACCGGTTGCTTTTCACGAAATTGGAATGGTGATCATTATTGCCTTCACATTCCTGCCTCACCTATTTGCAGATATTCAAAGAATTAAACAAGCGAGTCGATGGCGCGGACAGGACTTTGGAAAGCTAAAAACTATTTCACATAATCTAGTTAACATTAGTGAATCAGCGCTTGAAAGAAGTGTTCGATTAGCTGCCGCTTTGACAGTTCGCGGCTATGGCAATGCCACCCAAAACCAAAACTGGCGGAAGCCGATTTATTTTGGATTGTTTCTCTTAACTCTAGAAATAATGAGGCTCCTAGTACTACAACCAAATGTATTTGATGGCTTGTTGCTGGCTGTTAGCGCTTTTTCAATTCTCATTGGGATTCGAATGGCTGGAAAAGTTGCAACACGTACAAAGTATCGGACGGAAAACTGGAATACAAAAGACTTTAGCGTGATTTCTCTTTCACTCCTAACTCTTATTGGATCTTTTGGCACTCAAATGCTTCATCTATTAATCACAATCATTGCTTGCATTGCTCTTGCGATTTTTGTAAGTGTAAATCGAAACAAAGACTTGGTACTAGCATGATTAAACTAAAAAATATCTCGTTCAAATACGAAGGTAAACCTGTTCATGAAAATTTGAACCTTGAGTTTTCCGAAGGTCAATTAGTCTTAATTGTCGGTCCAACGGGATGCGGTAAAAGCACTCTGCTTGGAATAATCAATGGTTTAGTTCCCCATTTCACTGGCGGAATGCTCGAAGGCTTAGTCAGCATAGGCAATGTTTTCTCACATGAAGTTTCAGCCCAGGAATGGTCTCGCTTAGTCGCAACAGTTAGTCAAAATCCAGATGACACATTTGTTGCTCAAACAGTTGAGGATGAAATTGTCTTTGGCATGGAAACTCATGGCTTCACGGCGACAGCCATGCAACAGCGGCTTGAGGAAGTGATTGATTTACTTGGATTGCACTCTATAAGAAATCGTGATTTAGCAACATTGAGTGGTGGCGAAAAGCAGCGGGTCGCAATTGCATCAGCATTGACACTCGAGCCCAAAGTCTTACTTCTTGATGAGCCAACAAGTGCATTAGATCCAGTCGCTGCCGACGAAATCTTGAGCACATTACATCGATTAGTTCAAGACTTGGGCATCACTGTTCTGATTTGCGAACATCGAATCGAAAGAATTCTTCAGCATGCAGACACAGTTTTAGTTTTAAATCAATCTCACAGCCCACAAGTACTTTCACCAGCTGAAAGTGTTTTTCATCTACAACATAAGCCTGCAATTACTCAACTTGCGGAGTTAGCTGGTATTTCGCAGTCCCCTTTAACAGTTCGAGAGTTGCGCAACGCCATCGAGCCTCTTCGGCAAATGCTCGCAGACAAAGTTCCACCATTGCGATTGGTACACAACTCTTCGAACGTAACTAAATTAGTTGCGAAATCATTGATAGTTGAAAAAGATCGAGCTCAAATTCTCAACAACATTGAAATGCAGTGCACTCGTGGAACCATCACGGCCTTGATGGGTAGAAATGGTTCTGGAAAAACCACACTACTTCACACACTAATGGGAGACAACACTCCAGCTAGTGGCGAAGTTTCAATATCAGGTTTAAATCCATCCAAGCTTTCCGGCAAAGACCTTCTACAAACTGTAAGCATCATTCCGCAAAATCCGAGTGACTTATTTCTATGTGATCGAGTAGCTGATGAATGCAAACTATCCGACAAACTCCGCAACACAGCGCTTGGTACAACAAGATCTCTTTTAGCATTAATTTCGCCAAATGTTGAAGACAATCAACACCCTCGCGATTTATCTGAAGGGCAGCGACTTGGTCTAGCGCTGGCTATTACGCTTTCAGGTAATCCAGAAGTGCTGCTACTTGATGAGCCAACTCGTGGTTTGGATTCGCATGGTAAGTCCGAGCTGATTGATTTATTGAAAAAATGCAGCGCCGCAAATCAAACCGTGATTTTGGCAACTCACGATGTTGAGTTAGTCGCTGAAATCGCACATCAAGTAGTCGTACTTAGCGACGGGGCAGTTGTCGCAAGTGGTCAGACCTCGGAAATTCTTACGAATTCAAATGCATTCTCGCCAATTACTGCAAGGGCACTCGCGCCAGCAAGTTGGCTGTCTGTAAGTGATGTAAGAACTGCTTTAGGTAGCTAGTTTTGTTTAGGTCAAACTTCTTATTAGCGATTAGTTTTATCGCAGGAAGTTTTGCATTGGGTTGGCCGATATTCGCAAGTTCGGAATCAATTGAAACCTGGCAGCAGTATTCAGGTCCAACTCTTTCTTTAATACTTTTGCCAATTGCGCTGGCATTAATCGCAAGTGATTTGCTCAGCCATCAGCTCAATACTCGCACTCTCGCATTAGTTGGAATACTCACCGCTCTCGCAGTAGCGGTGCGCCCGCTTGGTGCGGGAGTTGCCGGGATAGAACCCATGTGGGCAGTTTTCATCATTGCAGGTAGAGCCCTAGGTGCTCATATTGGATTTGTACTTGGAATTACTGCAATGCTGACAAGCGGTTTTGTGACTGGCGCGATTGGTCCTTGGCTTCCCTATCAAATGCTCCTCGCAGCGATGATCGGAGCTGGTGCAGGACTATTACCAAAATTCTCGGGTAAATCAGAAGTTGCAATGCTAACTGCCTATTCGGCAGTTACCGCATTTTTACTTGGATGGTTTTTAAACCTTTGGTTTTGGCCAAATACCTCCGGACTTCAAGCCGGTTTGGGCTTTAACCCGCTTGATAATCCAGTTGAGCGAATCTCGGCGTGGATTAATTTTTCTCTGATTTCAAGTGCAGGTTTCGATATCCCTCGCAGCCTGCTAACTGCAACCCTAGTTGCCCTAAGTGCGAACCAATTACTTAAAGTAATTCGCAGATTTACAAGACAAGTTCAGGTAATCCATTCCGTTGAGCAATAGGGTGCGCAATAGTGTCCCTGTGAGCACAAGCGTCGTAAATCAAGTTGAAGATTCGAGCAGTATCGAATCAG
>JACCED010089924.1_pt1 | contig 10361 bp, 1 predicted proteins | sample 7455021 | NCBI WGS metagenome assembly JACCED01 (sample SAMN15323456, study PRJNA562643) | freshwater metagenome | isolation source: river surface water | place: USA:Blue River Watershed | collected 2017-08-19 | reverse complement strand
GATGCCCCCTTCAAATACGCCAGAAGTAACATAAGCAGCAATAATGATACATCATAAAGTACTATAAATAATCCAAAGTATTAATTTTTTCGGAATATTTGTGATGACATCGCCAACCAGGGGGTCAGCGGCGAGGTGTTTGGGCTGGCATGGCCCAAACACCTCTTCACCTCAAGCGAACACCAGGGCTTTAGCTGGCCAGGTTGTTGTTATTGTTGGGATGCAGGGTCGTGTACCAAGTCGGCAATTGGTTTGAGTTCAAACGGCTTGCAATTGACTGGATCAACTGATCAGCGGCATTTTGGTCAAGCCTAGAAGCCGTGGTGGTTGGTGTTGAGCTTGTCATGTCAGTCCGGTATTCAGCATTCCACAACTTGTCGAGTTGGGTCTGCGTCAAATACGCATATTGAGACAAGGCCAGGTTTTGCAACACATAGGTCGATTTGCCGCTGCTAATGCTGAACAAAGTTTCCAACTGCTCGGAAGTCAATTGCTGCACATGCGTTTGGTCCAATTCCGCCAAAACAGTCCCAGACTGCAAAGCCATATTACCGAGTTTGACCACAGAGGCCGCTGGCAAGTTGTCGATCACCGCCACGCCGCTGCTGTTTTTGCCCAACAACATGCTGGAGGTGAGCGATTCCAGTGCACCATCAGACAACTTTGCCAATTGCGCTGCGGACAACCGCTGGATCAGCATGGGGCGTTCAGTCTCAAGAAAGCCAGTCACTGCTGCGCTTGACGCACGGCTGAGTTGCTCATGCGTCAAGCCTTTGGCTTGGTTGGCGCTCAGAGCAGCCAGCACATCATCGTTGTCCAGCACTGCGCCACTTAACTTGCCAATGGCATCGTCAGCAAACTTGGACAAAACGGTGTTGTTGGAACTGTTTTTGGTCAGCAGTATTGTCGATGTGAGGTCACCCAAGGCCTTGTCAGACAGCCCCCCCAATAAAGATGAACTCAGCAAATGAATGAGCATGCTGCTGGTATTGTTGCCTGTGTCCACCGCATAGCTCAACTGGTCTTTCGTCAAGCCAGCTGCTTGCGTAACTGTCAAATCGGTACAGAAAATCTGCTGGATTTGGGTACCCGTTAAGGCGTTGAGAGAAATGCCGCCGATGCCTTCAGGTGACAACAGCTTGTAAAGTTTTTCGGTGCCTATCGTTTTTTCAATGAAGGTACTGTCCAAGGTCATTGAATTGGTCACTTGCGTACCTGTCAGCATTTGCACCAACGTGTCTGACCAAGTGGAACTTGCCAACCCACTCAGCTGCGCAGCAGTCAAGGCCTGGAAAACAGAAATGTCCGCCAGGGTTGTGCTGCCGAGTTTGCCAACGGCGGTAGCCGACAGCTTGGACAAAATCCTAGCCCCAGCACTGTTTTTGGCAAACAAAAGCGCAGGCGTGATCTCGCCCAATACCGTATCGGACAGCCCACCCAACTGCGTATCGCTCAGGCGCTGAAGAAGTGTTGGCAGTTCAGCAAAGCCAGTCACCGCCACGGTGGCCAAACTGCTCAGCTGGCCTGAGGTCAAGCCTCCAATTTGCAAGGCCGTCAAATCCTTTAGGACAGCTGAGTTATGCAGGGCAACGGCACTCAACTTACCAATGGCCGTGGCTGACAATTTGGAAAGAATCGTTGCATCCGCACTGTTTTTGGACAGCAACATGGCTGGCGTCATGGCACCCAACACCGCGTCTGACAGTGCACCCAGCTGGTTATCACTCAATCGCTGTATCAGCATGGGTAAGCCCGTAAAGCCACGCACGCTCCAACTGGCCACACGGCTGAGCTGGCCCAAAGTAAAGCCACCAATCTGGGCTCTCGTCAATGCACTCAATACAGATGAATCCTCGATCGCCTCGCGGCTCAAATTGTCAATGGCGCTGCTCGTCAACTTGGACAAAACCGTTGCTTGGGCGCTGTCTTGCGCCAATAACATGGCAGGTGTCAGTCTGCCCAATGTCGCATTAGAAAGCGCACCCAATTGGGCGGCACTCAACAATTGGATGATCATGGAGCGATTGCTTTGCACCACAGCACTCAACTGGTCAAAGGTCAAGCCAGCCAACTGCTCTGTCGACAAAGCGCCCCGCAAGGTGGCATCCTCGAGCGCTGAGCCACTCAATTTACCAACGGCAACTGGGGATAGCTTGGACAATATCGTGACTGCATTCTTGTCCAATGACAAAAGCAGAGCGGGTGTGAGCGCGCCCAAAGTCAGGTCCGACAAAGCGGCCAATTGGGTCTGACTGAGCAACTGAATGATCGTGGGCCGTGTCGGAAAACCCGGAACTGCAGAGCTGACCTGGTATCTCAGTTGCCCAATTGTCAAGCCACTGGCTTGCCGTGCGGTCAAGGGACCCAAAACGCTCGAATTGGCCAGCACTGCGCCACTGAGTTTGCCAACAGAGGGGGGGTTAAGCTTGGACAATATGGTCGCTGAGTCCCCATCCTTGGCGAGCAATAGCGATGAAGTGAGATCATTGAATGCGGCATCAGACAATGCATTCAAGTTAGCGTAATCCATCACTTGAATGACCTTGGCTTTGCCACTAATGCCCGCCACTGAACCCGTTAATTCGTATTCCAACTGCGTCTTGGTCACACCTTTCATTTGCTCCTCGGTCCAATAACGCGTACCGAAAATATCGATCAGTCGAGCGTCATTTACGGTGCTGGAGTTGAAGGTAATTCCACTGATACCGTCGGCCGAAAGAAGCTGGAAAAATTGAGCACCCCCCGCATTACTTAATTGATTGATCAAAAACGATGAATTAGATGCCAATGCATCTTCAACTTGCTGACCGCTTAGCTGACGCAACCTAATGACTGACATTCTGCTGACCAGCCCGGTCACTTGTAAGCCGCTCAAAGCTTGAAAAACCTCTGGGGTGTTGAGCGCTGCATCTCCCAAATTGGCCACATTTCCAGAACTGAACTGGGAAAGAACCGTTTCTCCTCTTTTGTTTTTGGCCAATAACTCGTCTTTGGTAAGTGCTGCCATCACAGTACTTGAAAGATATTGGAGCTGTGTGCTGGTCAGACGCTGGATCAGCATGGGTCTGTCGACAAAGCCTTGGACCGATTGGCTTGTTACGTGTTTGAGGTGGTCAAGTGTCAAGCCACCGATTTGGGTGACAAATGTGCTGAAAATATTTTCGTCTTCAAATACCGTGCTGTTGAACTTGCTTACCTGGCCAGAGGACATTGCGGATAAGAGTGTTCGACCTTGGAGGTTTTTGGACAACAACAAGGACGACGTGAGCGAGCCCAACACATCGTCAGACAAATAACCGAGTTGATTCAAATTTAATCGTTGAATGAGCAGTGGTCGTTCAGTGGCCAGAAAACCGTTCACTGTCCCAGTCGATGCCACGCTCAACTGTTCAAAGGTCAAACGCCCGACTTGCGAACGGGTCAGACTCGTCATCACATCGGCATCGTGCAAAGCCGCACCGGAGAGCTTGCCCACTGCATTGTCCGACAGCTTGGTGATGATCGAGTCGTTGGCTCTGGTCCGTGCGTTCAACATGTTTGTGGTGAGGCCTGACACCCCGGCCGACAGCTCGCTCAACTGAGTGTCACTCAGCAATTGAATCAACAAAGGCGCGGTGTCCCCATATTCGTTCAACACCGTGGTGGTCGCATAACCCAATTGGGCAGCGGTCAATCCGGCGACTTGGGCATCTGTCAAATCGGTGACCAACACCTGGATGACCTCGGCTTCGGTCAAAAGGCTGGTGTCGATGCCCCCAATCCCACTGGCAGAAAGTGATTTGTAAAGCGGACTGGTATTGTTGCCTGACCCAAGGGTCTTGAAGATGAAGTCATTGTCTGCGTCCATAAAGTCACCGACTTGCACGCCCGATAGCAAACCCGCCAGTGCGGTCGACCAGTCGCTGTCCACCACATCACCCAACTGTGAGGCACTCAAAGCTTGGAAGACATTGCTGGTCTGCCACACCGAGGTGTTCAGTTTCCCAATTTTTTCACCGGCCAGCTTAGAGACTGTGGTGTTTCCATCTTTGTCCTTGGCCAGCAACATGTTTGCGGTGAGGTCGCTCAACCTGGTATCGGTCAATAGGCCCAATTGGGTGCTGGTCAAACGCTGGATCAGCAGAGGGCGTTCGCTGGAGAGAAAACCCGTCACCGCCTGGGTGGCAGCCAAGCCCAGCTGGGCCAGGGACAAGCCGGCCACTTGCGCATCGCTCAAAGCGGTCAGCACATCGGCGTTGAGGAGCACCGAGTCACTCAGCTTGCCCACTTCGGTGGCTGACAGCTTGGACAAGATGGTCGCGCCGCTGCTGTTGGTGGCCGACAAAATGGCATAGGTAAGAGTGCCCAACACCGCATCAGATAAATTCAGCAGTTGGGTGTCGGTCAAGCGCTGGATCACCAGGGGGCGATCGTTAGCTTGAAAACCTGGCACTGACCCCGTGGATGCCACGCTCAATTGACTCAGGGTCAAACCGCCAACTTGGGTCGTGCCCAAAGCAGCAAGCACATCGGCATCTTGCAGCACCGAGTTGCTGAGCAATGCTGCGGCATTGGCTGACAGCTTGGTGACGATCTTCTCGTTACCGCTGGTGGTGGCCAGCAACAAGCTGGCCGTGAGGTCTGCCACACCCGCGGACAGATTTCCCAGCTGGGTGCCGGACAGCATTCGAATCAGTATGGGGGCCGTGTTACCAAAATTCGCCAGCGGTGTGGTGGTTGCATATCCCAATTGGTCCGCGGTCAAGCCTGCGGCTTGGGCATCGGTCAAATCGGTGACCAATACCTGGATGACTTCGGCCTCCGTCAATAGCATGGTTTTGATGCCGCTTATGCCACTGGCGGAAAGAGATTTGTAGAGAGGGGTGGCATTGGCACCCGATCCGATCGTTTTGAAGATGAAATCATTGTCTAAGGCCATCAAGCCGTCCACTTTGGCGCTTGTCAGCAAACCCGCTAGCGTGGTCGACCAGGTGGTGCTTTGCAAGCCTGCCAATTGCGACACCGTCAGGGCCTGGAAAACGCTGCCAGTCCCCAGCACTGCGGCGCTGAGCTTGTCCACTTTGGCACCCGAGAGCTTGGACAAAACCGTTGCGCCAGTGTTGTCTTGGAGTGCCAACAGGTTGCTTGTGAGTTCACCCATTCGCGTATCGGACAAACCGCCCAATTGGGTGCCAGTCAGGCGTTGGATCAGCAGGGGACGGGCGGCAGGGAGATAGTTCGCAACGGACTGGGTGGCGGCCAAACTCAATTGGGAGAGGGACAAGCCACCGACTTGTGTGGCGGTCAATGCGTTATGTACCGTTGCGTTGAGCAACACCGCGTCGCTCAGTTTGCCCACTTGTGTGGCGGACAACTTGGAGAGCACTGTCGCTGAAGCGCTGTCTAGCGCAAACAGCACGGCGGGTGTGAGGTTGGCCAATACCGTGTCCGACAAATCACTCAACTGGTTTGAGGTGAGCTGGTGGATCAGCATGGTCTGGCCAGACAAACGGCTCAACTGGCCGAGGGTCAAAACACCAATCTTCGATCTGCTGGTCAAAGCAGTGAGCACGTCGGAACTCGACAAGGCATTGCCCAGCTTGCCCAATTGGGCATCTGTCAACTTGGAGAGGATGGTGGCACTGAGTTTGTCTGTGGCCAGCAGCATTTCTGAGGTGATGGTGTCCAACACCTCATTCGACAAATTGCCTAATTGGGTAGCGCTCAGCCGTTGGATCAGCATGGGGCGGTCGGTCGCCAAAAAATCGTCTACCGCAATGGTTGAAGCACGGCTCAATTGAGCCACTGTCAGACCACCAGCTTGCACATCGGACAAAGTGGTGATCACACCAGCCACTTGCAAGGCCGCACCATTGAGTTTGCCAATGCCGCGCACAGACAGTTTGGAGAGGACCGTTATGTTGCCTTTGTCTTTCAGCAACAGCTTTTCAGAGGTGATGTCCTCCAACACCGCTCCCGATAGCCCACCCAGTTGCTTGGTGTCCAACACTTGGATCAGCAAGGGCTTATCGGTGGTGTAGCCAAGCACAGTATTTGTAAATTGTTTGTACAACTGGTCGATGGTCAAGCCAGCCGCTTGGCTTTCCGTCAATAGTTGGGCCAAAAACTTCTGCGTTTGGGCATTGGGGGTGGTATTGGTTTCCAATTGTGAAGATAGCAAGCTTGACACATGGCGGTCCTTGAGTTCGCTAATCACAGCTGCGTCGGCCAGGGCCGATGCATTGAGTTTGGGGATGGCATTGACGTTCAACCGGTTGATCGTTTTGCCACCCAGGTAGTTGCCCAGCTTCAAATCATCGGCAGTGAATCTGCCCAGGACCGAACCTGACAGGCCACTGAGCTTGGCTTCGTCCATGATTTGCATCACTTTGACGGTTTCGTTGCGGTATGACCCAATATATTTTGTTTTGACTTCCGCGTTGGAAGTCAATTGGTCGTAGCTGAGGCTGGAGAGCTGCGCGGCCGTAAACTCATTGGCCAACCAGTAAGTAAAATCCACTCTGGCTATCCAACTCATATTGGCAACAGCCTGGGCGGAAATGGATTTCAAAAGTTTGGTGCCGTCATTGATTTTTTCAGTCAATTGGGCGTCGGACAGTGAATCCACTTGATCAACCGACAGGTTGCCCACCATGGCCGCGTCCCATGTGTAGATGGGGATATTGTACAACTGTGCTTTTGAAAGCAGTGTTTCACCGTTGCTGAGCGTGGTCCTCATATCTTCGGGTGAAAAGCCAGCAAAACTGCTACCTGGCAACATGCCAATCGCGTTGGGATTCAAGAGCTCGTATAAATACTTGCGCACTGTGGTTGTCGTACCATTTTCGTTGGTTGTGACAATGTCGCGCTGGGTTTCCCAGAAAAAATGCAAATCCGACTGACTCAATAATTCGTTGTTGAAGGCAGTGATTTGCGCGTCCGAGAAAAAGTCGATGACCTTCGTGCCACTGAGGGTTGTTTGGCTCAAGTTATAGCCATGGATCAACTCTCGACCCGTTTTGGTCTCGTTGCCACTGGTGAAACTGCGATTCAGAAAACTGTAAACAAAGCTGTCATCAAAGCTGGACAAATCAAAATAAGAGGCCGTTTCGTACTTGAGGTAAGTGGAAAATTGGGTGCCATCTTTGGTCGACTGCTCATAGGTGCTTGCGTTAAGCACTGCACCCCTGATCTCGGCAACCCGGTCAAAGATGGTGTCTGATAAGCGTTCGTATACCTTTTTATCCGAGCCTGCGAGGGTGGTGTTCAAAAATGCTTGCACCTTGCGCATATCGAAGGGACCTCTGGCCACATCGAGCATGTTCACAACAAAGTCGACGTTGTTGGCAACCAAATCATCGAACATGCTTTGGGTCATCAGGCTGATGATGGGCGTACCATCTTTCAGCGTTTGCCACCATATTCTTCCGGCAAAACTATTGATGGAGGGGTCGCTAAACAACACGTCGGTGGACAGCTTGTTGAACTGCGAAAGGGATAGTGTGCCGCTGCCCAAGTTGTCTATCTGGTTGACAGACAACTTGGAAACGATATCGTCCGAGAGGTTGTCGGCGTTGAGGTATTCAACGAGTGCGTCGCCCATTCGAGCAACTGTGCTGGCGCTGAGGTTGCGCCAATTAATCCAACCGATGGCAAGTTTACCTATGGTAGTGACAGGGGAGGCATTGACAGGATAACGGACCATATTGCTGAAAACAACTTGCAGATTATTTCCAGCAGTAAAGTAGTCGAAAAAGTCATCACCTGCTTCGGAGAAAACACGACTGAAGTCGCTGCACTTGGAAAGTGAATCCATGGCGTCGTTAATTTGTTGCGACACGCTTCCATAAAGGATTGAATAGTCAATCTCTTTGAATCTGCCACTCTCTAGCAGGGCTTTATATATTGCGTCGCGTCCTGCGGTAGTTGAATTTGGCGAGCTGCCACCGTCATACATGGTGCCGCCGTTTATTTTCAATAAAGTCAATGCTCTGTTCAATGTGGCTCTGTCCAGCAAATACCCTGACCCCACCCGGCCATTCAAAGGGTTCACAGACTTGGCGGTTGCTGCATATCTGAAAAAGTTCAAGTCAATCGCATCGAAACATTGCTGCTTTTGTGTGCTCGTCAAAGTGCTGTTGTTGATGGTGTTCAATAGATAATTGAACACGGTTGTGTTTGTTTGTGTTCCATTTGCAGCCGTTAAGGTCAGGTTCTGCAACAAAGCTGAATTTTTGCCGTGATTTTGATTGAGGTTGGTAAGCCTGCTGATTCTGGGGATGACGTTCTGGTAGTACACACCCAGTCCCTCAGTGACACCAAAAAGAAACTTATGCAATGCTTGAGTGCCCCTGACAGAACGAGCATTCCAATTGATGCCGTGCAAAAGAGTGACGTTATCAATGGCCTGGTTTTCGATGACCAAAACCAACTGGGTACCCAGGCCGTTTGTAAGGGTAAAGAGTTGATCTTCTGTCAAGTATTGCAGCAAGCCTGACTTGAACAGGCTTTGAAGCACTGCACTTTGATTGAGCTGACCAACTACTTTGAGCTCAGCGATGTATTCCTTTCCCAAGATGGTCATGGCCGAAAGGCCGTTTTCGGGAAGGGTGTAGGTGAGTTGGTTTGTGCTCAGACTTTGAATTTTTGCAACCAGGGCTTTTTTCAAAATGGCTTTGGTGTTTGCATTCTTTTCAACTGCAACGGCGGTAATTTCACCCTTGATGCCTTCCCACAAGGCTTTGATCGAGCCACTCTGACTCAAAAAGCTGCTGACCAGTTTGCCGTCCAGACTTTTTTGCGCAAACTGGGCATTTGACAACGCCGTTTGTTGATCGATCGAAAGGGTTTGAATGTCGGCTTGGTTGAGCTGACTCAAATTCAAAGCCGCGACCTGCGACAAGGTAAGCAAATTAAGAAATGTTTTGGACCCATCCGCTGTGATGGTCAACAGTTGAGCGCGGCTGAACACATTGTTTTTGAACACATCTGGGCTCAGCAGGGCCACCACATCAGCTGTGAAGACGGCGGGGTTGAGTGCATCGGCTTGACCGGCACTAATGATCCGGCCAATGAGGGCAACAGTGCCGCCTGATGAGGTGATCAGACTGCTCAACTGTGTCGCCGTCAGGGAGCGAATTTGTTCAACAGTTAGCAAAGTACGAGGTTTACCGTCGGCATCTGGTGTTCCCCTTTGCCTGAGTGCATATACCAAGGCATCGGCCGGTACGGCCAAGCGCGTAAAGTCGGTCGCTGTAAGCTTGGACCAAAAGCCACCACTGAACCAAGCACTGGTACTGAGGCTGGTCAGTTGAGTGGCTTTGAGCAATCTAATTTCTGCAACAGTCAGATCATTAAGGCGGTTCAAAACTCCGGACATTTGCTTGGCATCGAGCACCTCAAACACCTTGACTTTTCTGCCAGAACCATCTTCCGCCACGGTTGCAGTGTCTTGGCGCAACATCGCCAAGGTCCACTTCGACAAGGGCGCATCGGGCAAATAGGCATCCAGATCGGAGGCGCTAATTTTTGAAAAATCGAGGTTTCTGAGCTGTAACCACTGCGCTGGCGTAAGGTATTTCAGGTTGAATTGATTGGCGGTTTTGTCGGTCAACCACGATTGAGGGGCAGTGTTCAGAAAACCATTGGACAAAACTGCAAAGGTTGAGCTGGTCAGCTTGGCCCTGTTTTCAGCGCTGAGGTCGTCGAAATTGGTTATTTGCGACAACACAGGAGATTGACTGACCTGAAAGCTGAAGGCCCCTAATTTGGTCACCACCGAAACACTGCTATTGAGTTGGTCCCAAGACAAGCCCTGGCGTTGTGCCTGGGTCATGGCCCTGATCAACGGGCGATCGTTGGGGTTCGCCCCGTCGACAGCGAACAAAGACGGCTCAATGTACTGAACGAGGCTGGGCGGCAGTTGCGACAGCAAGGTCTGGCCATTGCGGGTGGTTTCAAACAAGGCATCGGGTAAGTTCAAAGTCAAATAGGCGATATCGGTGGCATCGAAATCGTCAATGGTGGCGGCGTTCAGTTGGGCCAGTGTGGTGATGTTCATGGTTTTCAGCCTTCCTTTGGGGATTGATCAAGGGTGTTACCGGTGTAAGTTGCTTACCAAAAGACACCGAAAGTAACTTAATCTTTGGAAATAATACTTGATAAGTACTCATAAATTCGGGTTGAATTAAAAAAAATTGCTAAATTCTCGAAATGATAATATTTATTTGCCACATTTCACCCTTGAACCATCGGGCTGCGCCACTGGCGTAAACTCTGGCCCGCACGCAACTGGCGATAGGCGTGGGGTTTGGGCCCCACCGCTGACGTGGATCGCGGCCCTGTGCTGGGGTCCCACCACTGGGGAGCGTGCCACCTGGGTT
>JACCED012009483.1_pt1 | contig 10367 bp, 9 predicted proteins | sample 7455021 | NCBI WGS metagenome assembly JACCED01 (sample SAMN15323456, study PRJNA562643) | freshwater metagenome | isolation source: river surface water | place: USA:Blue River Watershed | collected 2017-08-19 | reverse complement strand
TGTTGCGTATATGGAAGAAATACCACTAGTTGAAGTTGAAAGATTTGCAATATTAGTACCAGCAACCGAGTTAATAAATTGATTTACTTGCGCTACTGGATTGCCTAATGTATTTATGACACTCAAATAACCTCCATTGCTAACTATCGGTAAAGCGTTAGCTATATCTCCAGCAGGTCTTGGTAATGCTTCAACTCTTAGTCTTTCATAATCTAATATTCTAATGAATGATAATCTAAAATCGGTTCTTTTTATTACACCACCACCACAATTAGTAAGCGAAATATTTGTACCTGTAGGCGTATTTCCTACTGGCTCTAAAAATAAGTTTGTAGTTTGAATATCACGCACACGATATGCGCCATCTATTCCAATAGAATTACCATTAATAGTATTTCTAACTCCTACTAAGTTAATTAAATCTCCAATTAAAAAGCCGCTCCAAGAAGCAGAACCTACAACTGTAAGCACATTTGAAGTTCTAACTACCGATTGAACCACTTGTGTTATTGCTCCTAAAGCAGATGGTAAATTACCACCGTTTACTCTAGCAACATATCCACCATAAGAAGTAACTGTAGCGGCAGTTCCTATAACCACTGTAAATTGAGTTGCATTTATTACAGAAGCCACAGCTGTTGCGGTAGTTAAATTAGGAAATGCAGAGGCTGACTGGTCTCTTAATCCATAAACAGTAATTGAATCTGAAACAGTTAATCCATGCGGAACATCGGTTGTAATTGTAGCGGTTGTTGTACCACTTTTTACAGCAGAAACTATTTGTGCAACTGGTGTGGTTAATGATTTATTATTAGTAGCTCTAAACCTTACTTTGTAATCAACATCTGGATTAGGCACAACTTGTGACAAGTTAGCTCTATTGGTTGATTGTCCTGTACTATCTACAGGTACATCTGACCATTGCAGTCGGTCTATAAGCATAGACAGTCTATATTCTGTAGTCGGTCTAAAAGCATAATTTAATGCCGCATTAATTGGTTGAATTGAACTACTATTAGTAATACCTACCGAATGATTGCCATTAATAGTGCCACCAATAGGCATTGAATCGCCACTTTCTGACTTTGCATAAAAAGAAGCATTTGAAGGTGAATTATTTTCAAATAACATTGAAGTACCATTTGGCGAACCCCCCATTGCTGAACGTGCATAAATAAAACCTCCTGTAGAACTAGCAGTTATAGAAGGAATTGTTCCTGCTGACCCAGCAGTAACAGTAAAACTAGTTAAAGTTGGCGTAGTAGCAATAACTAAAGATGGATAGTTTAATCTACTATCTACAACGCCTCTAATTCCAATTCTATTACCAACTTTCAAACCGTGTTCCTGACTTGTAGTTACCGTAAGTGTTGTAGTAGCTTGTTGTATTGACGCTATTGCAATATCTGAAAATAATGGAATTATTGGTTCGTCACTCACAAATTCCATAGATACTTCTTGTCCCAGCGTTCTTTGGCTCATGTGTGCGCCGAAAGCTAAGTCACTAGGCATTTTAAATCTACCTACACTTTCTACCCATGTTTCGGTATTTGGAGTTAAAGGGTCTAAAGAAATTGATAAATACGATGCTCCACCATCATTACCTTCAATTGCTATGATATCTCCAGCTCCTTGTTTTGGTACTATCCAATTTGTATTTGGAAATGTTTGAAAAGCGTCTCTTAATCTATCATTGAAAGAGTCTACAGTTATAGATTTTCCGTTGTCTGAGATAGGTGTTGCTCCATCGATTAATGCAGGAGTTTTATCATCAATGTTATCAAGAGATGTGTTTGCAATATCTTGTTTAGCCGAAGTAGCTCCGCCATCTTGGTTAGAGTTATTTGCAGAATTATCAGCTTTCAAAACCTCAAAAGCCATTAACAATTCTTCATTGGTTGTATAATTAATTCCATTTATTTTAATTTGATTAAGTTTTAATCCTTTAAAAATAAAATCATCACTATTATAAATAGATATTAATTTAAAAGTACCTGTGATTTCAAGCAAAAGAACATAATGTTTTGAAAATGGAATACCATTGTACGAAAAACTATTTTGATTTAAATTTTCTATATTATTCATTTTTTTAATTTTTAATATTTTATCATTTTTATATTAATAAATAGTTGTAATCTAAAATCATACAACCCTTTGGAATTCGCAAAAACATATTGCTCGTAATGTGCGTTTTCTGCCCAATTTCCAGAACCTTCAATCACGAAATGAAAATCGTGAGTTTCCATCAAACAAACCTTTGCATGAGACCAGGCATATTGCACTTGAATATTTGGTCTCGTGGTACACATGGCTTTCAAATTTTCAATTGTAGTTGGATTTCGTTTAATCATACTTTCGGATATCAAAAGTGTAATTTGCTCAATCATTCCCTTATCATGCATTTCTATTAATGCGTCAATCACTTTTCTACTTATACTATAAGTACATGCGTATAAATGTTTGACTGGATAAGTTTTAGCTACAAATGGAATAAATGTAAAAGCATTAAATGCTTTATCAGTTTGAAGAAAGAAAAACTCATCTTTTGTTGGAACCTTCATTAAGTCTTCACCTACATTTTTAATTTTTTGATAGTGACTAGCGATAAACTTTGAAGTGAATAACTCAGATGGTTTTTCTTTCTTTTCTTCTTTTTTTTGATTATTAAAATCGAAGAATCTATTTTTTTTCTCCAGCATCAACTACACCTGCTTTAGCTTTTACTAAACTTAATTTGTATTTTCTGTCTTCAATTTTGGAGTTGATTTCCGCAATTTTAACCGCATCATCCTTGTGCTTTTCTAATTGCTTTTTTTGTTCAGTAAAGAATTTAGAAGTTGCATTGATATATTTAAACAATTGCTCGTTTGTCATTGTTTCAACTTCTTTTTTGATATTATCTTCACGGAAAATAGGATGCTTACCTAAAATTTCATTTGTAGTCGCATAGTGATTTAATTCATCCCACAATGCTCTATTTTCAGAAAAAGCAAAATCGCATTCAGCAGTAATATCTTTCAATTCTTCTGGAGTCGCTTCTAATTTTCCTTCGTTGATTTCTTGAAGCTTTGCATGTAGTTCTTTGTGCTTGTTATAAGCGGCAATTCTTTTACCTACAACAACATATAATATTTGTGGGCAATCTGTATTATTTAAGAATGGGAATTCCTCACGTAAGCTAGTTTCAGTTTCAGTATCTACACCTACACCTGCATCTAATTTTAATACTTTTCCTGCAGTATCTACTGGCGTTTCATCAACATCAATATTATTTATGTATGTATCAATAAATAAAGGGTTTTCTTCAAGTTTTGCAGATAAAATATCAGACATTGAGAAATCTTTGTTTTCACTAATTACTAACTCAATATTTTCATTTTTAAAAGTTTCAAAATAACTCGTTCCAATAGCAACAGATTCTTTTAATGGTTCTGAATTTTCAATTAAATCTTGTAACTTTTCAAGCAAAATAGCTGCTTTTAAAATCGAATCCTTTGTTTCTTCAGATAACTTTTCAAAAGCATCTGCAATTGTATTTGTCGAAGCTATAACTTTTTCAGTTATAGGTTCAGAATTTGAAAAAACATCTACATCTGTAATTTCGTAGGCTTTTTTCAAATCATAAATCAAGTTTTTTAAACCTTGCTCAGAATAGCCTATACGATTATAGTGTAACTGGTTTGCTTTGCTTTTTTGGCTGGATTTTCCGTACAATTCAAATGCCTGATTAAATTGATCGTAAGGGCTTTCTGGAAGATTCTTCAGAAAGTCTAATGCTTTTTGTTTTAAATTTGACATGTCTTTTAAATTTATGTTAGTAATTACAAGTAGCTAATTTGGTAATTACATTTTTTTTAAGGTGTAACGTGACAAATTATCATAAAAAAAACCCCTTTAAAATAAAGGGGTTTTTCAATCAACTTAAAAAATATAGCTAACTTCTGTTTACTTCAATTAGGTAAGTTGCTGTGCTCGCTTGGAAAACTTGTAAATGAATTACAGCATTTTCTAAAGCAGACCAAGTGCCTGAACCAGCCAATATAATACCAATACTAGTTGCAGTAGGAGCTAAACTATATAACAATGGATTTGCTTCGCCTCCACTTCCGATTAATGTTACAATTTTTCCATGTTGTAAAGTTACAGGATGATTGATTCCAATTACTGTAGCTACTGACGTTGCAGGAATTTTGTACATAAGTCCATTGATAGGATTTAAACTAATATCAGTCGCGTCAACTACATCAAATGGTTCTGCAAAAACAACAGCTCCATTATAAATTTTAGGAACAAACCCAGATTTCGCGAATGGCTCAAACGTAAGTGTCCACATTCTTCCATCATTGTTGTCTTGTTTAGCAGACTTCAACTGTAATGGCGCACAAGGAGTTCCCATTACTTCATAATGATTTTCACCACAAGCTTTATGCATAGCAACTACATTTCTTCCAGTCCAGTACTGTACAAATTCTTTAACTTCTTTCGAATTACCTGGATGCTGTAAAACTAATTTTGATTTGAAAGACATAGTATCTTCATCTCCTTCAGTTTCCATTGAAGCATCTGTTTTCGATTTTGTAGAATATACAGTAATCATTTTTGTGCCATCCTTCATGACAAAATTACCTTGCATAACTACACCATTTTCATTAGAAATTGGAAAAACCGCAATCTCTTCCGCCTCCATAATGATAATTTCATTTTTTGGAGCAGCAGCGCCGGGAGCTGAACTCCCGGTTGCTTTATTTAAATTTACTTTCATATTCTTTTATGAGATTAAAGCTTAATTGAATTAAGCGATTAAACGACTAGTTTCATACCAAATACCATTCACACGAGTAAGTGTAATGTAATTTGCAGCAGCTCCAAGAACCGCAGGAGTTGAAACATCTACTAAACCTGCAACATCTGCAACTGTGAAATCAACTCCAGCAGCATCAGTACCATAAATAGTAATTGTTTTTTCATCAACACCATTTAAAATGGTTGCTAAAGTTGCACTCGCAGCACCACTGTATCTAAATACTGAAGCGCCTTTTACATCAATTGAATTTGTTGTAAATGTTTTATCCGTTTCTGCAGGAGCTGCAGGACCAGTTGTAGCACTTAGTTTTTTCAATTTTAAATCTTGTTGAACTACTAGTGTTAATGTACCACCTGAATTCAATTCGAAATCTGCACCAAGTATTAAGTTCGCGTTATTCTTAACTTTTCTCGCAGCTGATAAAGTTTCTAATCCTGTAATCGTAACAATTTGTCCAGGAACAACACCTGTGATGTTTACAATATCCTGACCGTAATCGTTTTGAACGATTTCTAAGTGTGGATAAAAGAATGGAAACTTGAATGAAATAGTTGTCGATTTTGGATCAAACAATGGAATTCTAGTTTCAGATGAGAAAACAGGAACTGAGTTAGAATAAACCATTTGGAATTCGAATTCTTTTGGCTCACCTGCAGTATATTTTCTACCAACTTGGATGAAGCGGATTCCTTCTTTGAAATCTGCAAACATGTTAGTATCTCTTTTATCTCTAGTTACTGTTAATTCTCCTTTTTCGTTTTCACGGTAGTATAAAGTTTCAACGTTTTTCGATTTCGTAATACCAATAAATAAAGTATCTGTTTGATCTACTAAAGGCTGAAATTTAAAGTTTGGATAATTTAACGGCGAAACTCCACTGTAATTAGATTTACCTTGATCAGTTGCATAATGTAAAGCGTAAAACTCTCCAGCTCTTTCTTTATACCACAATAACATATCAGTTGACATTTGAATTTCCCAACCTTGTTGATTTCTTTTATTCAAAGGAATCATTTCAATCATTGTTTTTACATAATCAACAATGTTCTCTTTTGTAGGTTCTCCAATATCAAATGCTTTGTATTTTTTCTCAATATCTCTGTAGTAGTACCATAACGAACGTAATCCATTTTGTGAATTAACATTCATACCAGTTAATTCCTTTGGAGTTTTAACGAAAATACCGTTAACCATAGCAACACGAGAATCTAAAACAGCTTGTTTGAAATACTCACCTAATAAGAATCCAACGAATGTAGTTTTCCATGGGTGAGAACCGTCGTTACCATTCATGAACGTTATCCAACTTTTTTCAATTTGTTTTAGTTTTTCACCAGTTAAAGTAATGTCGATTTTCTTATCATAAACTCGACCTTCTTCTGTTTCGATAACAACTTCACCTTTTGGATTCCATCCGCCGTTATCACCTTGAGTAATTTCAGAAGGAGCAATTAAACCATTGATAACTTTATCAATAATACCTGATTGAGTTCCCCAGTCTTTTGGTAATCCTTCAAAATCATCAAAAATTGATTCTAAAACTGTTGGGTTTTTTCTAACGAAGTGCTCAATATCACCTTGTAATAAAGGAATATCAACTTTGTCATTAAAATTAGAAACACCTGCAGTTAATCCAGCAGCTCTTTTATTCCAAGAACGACCTTCAAAAGCATCGAACTCAAATCCAGATGCATGTAAATGCGTAGATGAATGTTGTTTCATTTGTTTACCACCGTTTAATTTGATTACTTTTCCAGTGTCTCCAACACCTTCACCAACCAAGGCTTTAAATTTTGCTTCCCACTTCTTGTTTATAGCTGAAATTTGTTCATGAAGTGGTGAATTTGCCGCTTCTGGTTCTTCCGCTCCTGTTCCTGGAGCATTTTCTTCTTCTTCTAAAGCTAAAGCTTGTCTTGCAGCTGCCAGTTCATCTTGAATAGCTTTTAAATCGAAATTCGTGCTGGCAAAAGTTTCTAACTCTTTGTTAATTGCCGCTCGAACATTTTCATAGTCTTCGCCCAACGCCACTTTAGCTTGAGCTTCTTGTTCTGGAGTTAACTCCATTTCTTTCTTTTCGGCATTAATTGGTAAATCAGTTAAGTTAAACATCGTTAACAGAAACGCTACCGTTTTGCCCATAAATTTCCATTTCATAGAATAAAAAATTAAAAATTAAACATTGGTTTTTATAGTGATTTAAGTTCACTCAAAATAGTTAATCGTGCTAATGCTTCTGGAATAGTACCAACTTGTTGAGCAAACCCAACCTTGATAGCATCATCAGCATAAAACACTTTCCCAGTTAAAACACCAGGTACTTCCTTTTTTAGATTTGGATTTAAACGAATCATATCCGTTTGAAATCTTTTAGCTAACGGAGAAAGCATTTCCGTTTTTATTAAATCAAATTTTCCTTCTAGCGCTAATCTTACAGGAAGGTTTTTATGTTCACTTTCATCAGCATAAACGGCAACTTTTTCAAGTCCGTTCATTTCCATCCATTTCTGATCATCTAAATAAGAAAGCATAACCCCTAATGAACCAGCATTAGCAGTTATATTATTTGATGCCCAAACAAAGTCTGGCTGCATACCATATGCTAAATACAAGTGAGCAGAACACATTTGTTCGTAAACAATTCCCAATGGTTTCTTTTTATCTCTGGTATTACCAAAATTTAAGAATGGAGAAATTGCAGAAACAGCTCCTCCAGGTCCATCCATAAAAATCAATATCGCTTTTATGTTTGGGTTTCTGTTTAACTTTTCTAATGAAGCTACAATTTCATCGGCACCATAAAACCACCAATTTCCGTAAGTAGAAATAGGTCCTAACATATTTATAATAGCAGTTGAACCTTCTGGAATTTCTAAAAGCCCATCTTGATTCTGTCTAACCGGATTGTTTTCATCATCAAATAATTCGATGAAGTTTTTTGCTTTTATATCTGCACCAACTTTTTTACCTTCAACAATATCCTTGAAAATAGGATAGAAGTATTTATAAGCTTCAACGTTCATTGCCCATTGACCCTTATATAAATCAGTTATAAATTTATCTACACTCATTATTTTATTTCTTTAGGAATTTAATAAACGAAAACAACCACTTAAAGCGTTTGTTTAAATAAAGTAAAACAGCAGTCAGTAATACAATAAGCCAAAACAGACAACTAGAAAAGATTGAACCACTTTTTTCTTTATTTAGATTTGCTTCCGAAACCTTAGACTCCGCACTGTTGTGCTTGGACAAATCGATTTCTAGTTTAGAATCTGTTTTTGATTGGCTTTCTTTTTTAGATGTAGCATCTGTGTTTTTAGTACTGGTTGTTTTTTTTGATTTACCAGAACCTTTATATTTTGTTGAACCTGTTTTTTTTCCATTGGCATCATAATTAGTTACTTCTAATTCTTGGCCATCTGAAACTTCAATTTCATTTGTTTCCTCCACAACTTTCTCAGTTGCTTTAGTTTCTTCAATAATTTTAGTTTCTTCAACTTTATTTTCAGTAACTGAAGAATCAATTTTAATTTCCGATTTAACTTCAGTTGTAGATTTTTGCTTAGATTTTTTTAAACTTGAGCAAGAAGCTAACGGAAAAAATAAAACTGAAAGCAGAAATAAAATCACAATGATTTTAATTCCGATCATAATGTGTTTTTTCATATTATCTGTTTTTAGGTAATTTTAATTTTCGATATGTTGGATTGTGAATTTCCATTAAATAAGCATATTCTTTATACGGATCATATGAAGGACATTCTTTTATTCTTTCCCATGACTCAATAGCTCCATTTTTGTTTTGGTCCGTACTAAAATGGTAATGACCTACAATCATTACATCCTGCAAATCGTTTCCATCATCACTAAGTCTGTCAATTATTTCTAAATGAAGTTTTAGAAGTGAGTTTTTTTGAGCCTGTGTACGTGTATCTTTTCCTTTGTAAATTGGTTTTTTTGCAGTTCCAATATTTTCAACTCCACCACGATAACAAATATGAATAGCTTGTTTATTGAATCCAGCTACTCCGTTTGTGATATCATTGAAATCAGCTAAATAATGTACGGTTCCATCGAAATCAACCCAAGCATAATAACCAGGAGAATTCCAACCTCGAACTTCTTTCCAGAATTTCTTCATACTCTCAAGTGTACCCGTTCCTGCTTGGCAGTGGTCCACTATATATCTAATGTCTTTAGCTCTGTTTTTCATTGTCTGCATCTTTAGTTCCATCAAATTCAAACCATTTGTTTGATTTTCTTAAAATAATTCCTAAAATTCCTTTCGCTTCAGAATAACCTAATGTCCCAAGATTTTCCAAATAAGAAATTACCAATTGAAATATTATACCAGTGAAATACACATAATACAACCATTCAAAAGGATTTACTTCAAAATTCAAAATAGTAGGGTTTTTCATTCTGGTAGCGAATGAATAGAGCATGAAAAGTGTAAAAATGTAAACGAATATTTTTAAAAGCATTCGTCCAATTTTTCTAGATCTAACTTTTTGATTGTTCTTAACTACTGAAGCTCTTATGCCTGTTTGAGTTTCGGCAATAATTAGAAACACAAATACACACAAAATCAAAATGTCCATTCCTAAAAATGATTCAGAAAAAGTTCTAATTGTGCCTAGAATACCAGTAACAGTTATTGCTATTTGACAATTTGGTATGTAAAAAATCTTAAAATTTGTAGATAAAAAATCTTGAAGATTATCATAGCCAAAACCTTTTAGGGTATAATTAATTCTATTCATGAGCGTTCGTATTATTATGATACGAAAGTCAGTAAAAAAATCAGTAAAGCGTGTGAAGTGAAAATTCTATAAAAAGCCCAAAACATTATTGCTAGATCGAAATTGAAACCTACTCAAAGTCTTTTTTTTCTTTTGTTCATAATACATTTTTCTTATAGTTTCAGATTCGAAACCATATTCAAGTAAATTGTATTTTTCTATAAAAGCATTTACGGCAAATTTTATAGGTATTTTGCCTACTTTACACCCTTCAATGAAATTAACTATTGAAGTTCTGAAAATATCTTCTAATAAATTATTTACATTTCTTACTTTATCAATAGGTAATTTTAATTCGTTTTTAACACCTTTACTATCTACGTAGATAGTTCCAGTAAACGTGAATGTTTTTTGAGTATTAACCGATAAATATAAAATGAAGTTATCATTTGCGCTTCCGTGGTTTTTAATTTCGTAACCTATGTGTGTATATAAGTAATTTGCTAATGATGATGATGGAAGCAATCTTATCATCTTTGCTTTTTGCCCATCGTATGAAGCTGTTGTTCCTTCCATTTCTTCGAAAAAAAATGGAATTAAATGATCTCTTAATTTAACTGGAACAATCTCTTTTATCATCAATTAGTTAGGTTTATTTCTTTATTAATATTTTGGTGTTAATGCCATGCAATACGGCACGAAAAACAAACCAATGATGCATAAACCTACTGCACGAATAATTTGATTCCCTTTGCCATTTTTACGCATATTTTCGTAGTAGTTCCAAACCGCTTTATACCAACGTTTATAATTTCTGTTTG
>JACCED010158644.1_pt1 | contig 10367 bp, 10 predicted proteins | sample 7455021 | NCBI WGS metagenome assembly JACCED01 (sample SAMN15323456, study PRJNA562643) | freshwater metagenome | isolation source: river surface water | place: USA:Blue River Watershed | collected 2017-08-19 | reverse complement strand
GGGAAAACTGTTTTTCTGAAATCTATTACTCTTTCCTATCTCCTTTTCTATCATGGATTTTTTGTCCCAGCGAAAGAGGCAGAACTCTATCCTTATGATGGTCTTTTTTATTTTGGAAATGATCTCCAAGATCTGAACGTTGGTCTAAGCTCCTTTTCAGGTGAAGTAAAAAACTATATTCAACTCATTCATCAATTAACTCCATCGAACCTCATTCTCATCGATGAAATTTTTAATTCAACTTCATCTGACGAGGCTTCTGCACTTTCATTGGCCTATTTTGATGAATTACATAGAAGATCAAAGTGCCAGATTGTAGTTTCTACGCACCATCAGATGTTTAAAACTCTCGTTCACCAGGATCATCATTATCTATCTTGCCACGTTGGATTTGATACTGTCCTTTTTAAACCGACCTATAAAATTTTATGGGGGACTCCAGGGGCATCGATGGCGGTCGATATTTTCAAAATAATTGCTAAAGACAGGACTGATTTAGCTCAAATACCAGTCAGAGCGGTAACTCTCTTAAGTGAAAAGAATATAAGTTATGAGACTCTTCTTCAAAAGGTGACTCAAAAAGAAATTGAATTAGATAAGTTAATTGAAAGAAATAGAAAAACCGAGTCTGACTTAAAGAATCAAAAAGGTGCCATGGAGGGCATTTTAAATCTCAAACTGAGTGAAGAAATTAATAAGGCCAAAAAAGAAATAGATAAAATATTAAATGATGCTCGTGAGATTTTAGAAGAATCTAAAAAAAATCCGCAATTAAGAACTAAGAAAATTGATGAGAAGTCCTTTGAACTAAAAAATGACCTGAATAAAATAACTGGCAACCAGGTAAAAGAGGATTCATTTCTGCCAAATGGTTCTCTTACCATCAAAGATTTAAGTATTGGAGATAGTGTCTTCTCACTCGTCTTAAATAAAGAATTTACCGTTATTTCTATTGATTCAAGAAAAAGTGAAGTAACAATTGGGAAAGGACCCATTAAGTTCACAGTGCCGATAAGTACGTTATCTCGTGGGACAAAAAATAAAAAACAAACGGATGTGAGAGTCAGCTTTCATAAAGTGAATCACTCTCATGTCGAATATGATGTCAGGGGTATGAGATTGTCAGAATTTCAAACTCTTATTGATAAGGCGTTAGGTGATTTATTATCTGGAGATGTGCCCTTTTTAACCATCATCCACGGACACGGCGACGGCATTTTAAAAAACTGGCTCCGAGGCTTTTTAAAAAAATCTCGTGATTTTGTTATCGATCAAAGTGAAACAGGAAATGATGGTGAAACAAAGATTACATTGAAATGAAACCATTTTTTCACCAATTAAAACCAGATTCTATTTAATCAAATTACCAATTCTCCAAGGTCTAAATTTCCAAGACTCTTGCTCATCTTCACTCCATGGCCATGGAACTGACAATGAAAACCAAATCATGATTGCCTTACCTTTGATATGACCAAATGGAACTGTTCCCCAGCGTCTTGAATCGGCCGAAAAATCTCTGTTATCACCCATCACAAAATAGTTATCTTTTGGCACAGTAAACTTATAATAGTTCGCGAAATAATCGTTACCAGTATCGACTTGAGTAATGTGGGATTTGCTTCCTGTTTGTGTTTGTAGAAATTTAAACTGATACGCTTTATAGCGATCATCCATATCTTCAATGATTTCTTTCCCGTCGATCTCTTTAGTGTCAATTGGCCTATTGTTAACGTAGACAACTTTATCAATCACTTCAATTGTATCACCAGGAAGGCCAATCACTCTTTTTATGTAGTTCAGATTGGTATCTTTAGGGTATTTAAAAACGATGACATCACCCCTTTCAACTTGAGAAGGACCTGTTAAATAAATGGGATCAGTAAACCAGTCACTAAAAGGGACCTTAAAACCATAAGAGAATTTATTTACCAGAATAAAGTCCCCGATCAAGAGTGTAGGAATCATGGATCCTGAAGGAATTTTGAAGGGTTCAAATAAAACAGAGCGAAACATTAACACTGAAAAAATAATGAGAGTGAATGACTTCAATTCTTTTATAAATTTTTCTTTCTTCGAAAGTGTCTTTTTTACATCTTCTGTTTTTATTTCTGGCGCTGATATGGTCTCTTGAACGCCAGGGTTTGAATTGTCTTCCATTTTTATGACCTTTTATCTTTTTTGTGAAAAGAGATTCGTGTAATAGTATTCCATAATATTTTTTGCGATAAGAGATGATTTTACATACCATTTTTTCTGATTCACGATCATGACACAAATTGAAATGCCTTTATCATTCTTATCTTCAACCGATTTTGCATAACTAACAAACCAATCTCTCTTACCATATGGCTCACCACCCGTAAGACTTCCTGTTTTGCCACCAATTTCTAATTTTTCTAAAAGATATTTACTTCTTCTGAAGGAAGCTCTCGCGGTTCCTTGAGTGACAGTGGCCATGAACAATGTTCGTAGGTCTTCTGATGTCCTTGGAGTTAAAACCACTTCATCTTTTTTAACTTGAGGATAAATGACTTTTTTATCAGTCAGGCTCTCGAGAGATTTGATCACAACTGGATAACGTAGAATTCCGCCATTAGCGACCACTGATCCGATCACCGCTCCATGCACGGGACTCATCAATGTCTTGTCATTAAGACCCGATGAGAATTCCGCCAGATTGTACTGATCCGAGGCCATATTAAAAACTGATGGATGAAGATTAATCCCTTCCACTAATTTTTTATTAAAACCAAATTTTTCGGCCATTTTCTTTAGGCCAGCAGGAGTCAAATTTTCAATCGCAGTTCTTCCAAAGATGACGTTATTTGAAGTGGCGAAAGCCTTTTCAAGATCTAAGGTTCTTAAACGTCTTCTTCCGGCGGGTTCTTTTAATTGGTGCCGATAAAGTGTCGTCGCTCTTCCAGTAAAACTAAATTCGGTATCTGTTTTAATGTGTGTATTCTCAAGAAGATCAGCTGCAGTAATCACTTTAAAAATACTTGCGGCCGGGTGACTATTTGTAAAAGCTAGATCTCGACCATAAACATTATTTTTTCTAGCGTAATCTACCGCCGCTAGAATATGTCCCGTTTCATTATCCATCACCACGACAGAGGTATAATCAGGGCGATAAAGACCTAACTGTCTTTTAACAAAATCCTCGAGCTCTGGATTGAATGAATATTGAACATTGTACTTTGTGCTATCGTAGTCCAATTGCTCGGCCCAGCTTTGATGCTTAGATAGAATTTTAGTGAAATCATTATTAATAGTTTCAACTTTTACGGGGATCACAGGTTGAGAAAAGAGTGTGTTATCTTTAATAAAATTGAGATTTCCCCACGCAGGGGAAATGGCCAATAAAACTAGCGTGAAAGCTAAAAAAATCGAGCGGTTTAAGTCCTTGAAAACCATGAAAGCATTATGCCTTAAACTGCTTTCCAATGACAAAAAATTCTTTACTAATACTTCGAGTCGATTTGGGTTTTAAATAATGGAACTCTTTAAACAGGTTTTTCTGGTCTTTTAGATAGTTCTGAGCGTTTTGAGAATCAAAGACCTTAATGACGAAATTTCCACCGGGTTTTAGAAATTTAGGGAGAAGGCCAAAGACTGATTCAACGAGATTAAGACTTCTATCCTGATCTAAGGACTTAATTCCTGTGGTATTTGGCGCCATGTCAGAAAGGACGACATCAAACTGACCATCGACTTCAAGTTGGTTTAAATCCTGTATGTCGAAAATGTCTTTTTGATAAACTCGTACGTTTTTAATACCAGAGAGTTTTTTATTAACTTCTCTTACATCAATTCCTACAACTTTACCCTCATCTCCAATCACCTTACTCGTGTACTGGATCCAAGATCCAGGGTGATAACCAAAATCGACCACCATCATCCCAGGTTTTAGAATTTTATATTTCTCATCTATCTCTTCTAACTTGTAGATGCTTCTTGCCAGGTAATTTTCATTCTTGGCCTTGTTGAAATAATGATCTTTTACTTTGAAATTACTCATACATCTTTTTAGCAATCTTTGAAGAAATAGGCCAATTTTGCTATTCTTTCCGTATGAAAAAATCTGAATTAGCTTCTGAAATCTACCTTAGGCTTAAAACCGTTCACCCAGATGCTCACTGTGAACTTCATCATTCAAATCCTTACGAATTACTTCTTGCTACGATTTTGTCCGCCCAATGCACAGATGCTCGAGTCAATATGGTCACTCCAAATTTATTTAAAAAGTACCCAACACCAGAAAAGCTTGCCAAAGCAAAACTAGAGGACGTCGAAGAGCTTATTAAGTCAGTCAATTTTTTTAGAAACAAAAGTAAAAGTCTCATCGGATGTGCACAGAAATTAGTTCAAGATCATCGCGGAATCGTTCCTCAAACAGTTGAGGAATTGAGCGACCTCCCGGGGGTTGGAAGAAAAACGGCCAATGTTGTTCTTGGAAATGCTTTTAACATCAATACCGGAATCGTTGTTGATACCCACGTCAAAAGAACAGCTCATCTTTTAGGACTCACGAAAGAAACAGATCCAGCAAAGGTTGAAATAGACTTAATGAAACTTTATCCCAATGATCAATGGACGGATCTATCACACCTCCTAATCTTTCTTGGAAGAAGGACATGTTTAGCAAGAAGTCCCCAGTGTGATCTTTGCAATCTTAAAGATATTTGTATCTCTAAGGATAGATTTTTGAAAGCTCGTCAAAAAGCGAAGAATGGCACCAGATTAAAGGCGGCCGGTAAATCTTCTGCACGGAAGTAACTTCTTTTCCTTGTGAATAAAACTTATACCCAGCCTTTTTACAAAGAAGAGATCCTCCAGCTACGTCCCAGATATTTTTTGGTTTTAGGCTAACCACAAAATCACATTTTCCAGAAGCGAGTCTCCCAAGTTTGTAGGCAATACTTCCCATGGGTCGGAGATCAAATTTTTCTGTTCTCTTGTTTGTAAAAAGACCCTTTTCCCACTCTGAACGAGAAATTTCTCCACAGTATGAATTCTTATTTGTAAAAGAGAGGAGTTCTATTTCCGAAAAAACTTCCTGAGTCATTGGATTGTAGACCCACCCATCTCCCTCAAAAATTTCAGATTGAAAAATGCCAATTGAGACCGACCACTCATTTCTACCTTTAATAAATTCAATCGTTCCATCCAGTGGATCAACGGCAATCAAAGGAAAGGACCAATCAGAAAACTTTTCTTCAGAATAGTAAGTAAATGAAGGGTTAAACATCATCATCAACTCTTCGATTGAGTTCGAAAGGGCATGATCTAGTTCCGTAACCGGAGAACCGTCCGCCTTGAGAGAAGATTGAGGCCGCTTTTTTTGCCGCACCACTGCATCAAGTGTTTTTACATGAATTTGTAAAAATTTGGCCAAAGGACTCATTAAAAATTGTTGTTTATCCACAATTATTCCCTAGTTTTCCACAATCTAATTTATTGTGAAAATCTTTACTAATCTTACAATGATCTTAGATGGTTTTGAAATATCAGGGACATAAAAAAGGGGAACTCGAAAGTTCCCCTGTAGAATTTTTAAGAACAGTTGTTGACTGCTTTACTTTTCCCCAAATAACTTTCAACTGGCCTCATGAATGGCAAGCATCTCCACGAATCCGTCTTCTGCCATGGACATGGCAAAAATACCGTCATTCATGTCGGTGTTATCGTCCACAACACCAGTGACAAGCTTTACTCCGTCAGAGTCTACATAGACGAATGGTTGGTCAGAATTTTGGGAGTTTTTTGAAGCGAATTGCTGATAACAGGATGAGAAATCTTTAAACACAGTAGCGGTTAAGGGTGCCTTGTACAAAAGTCCTCCTTGATCGCGAAGAAGAGATCCATTCTCTTCCCGAATTTCTTAGATTCATTGTATCAGGCCTATCGAGAACGGTGCAAAAGAATTATTTAAAAAGTAAGTAAATCTAAGATCTTAACTTATTCCTCACGATTAATAACCTCAACTATATCAGGCGGAGACTGATAGAAATTATAAAGAATTCTGAGCCTTCCTTCGAAGTGAGAATCAAGGAGACAAACGAGCACGTAAACAAGGTAGATAAAATTTCTTCTTGAGCGTAGGCGAGATATACTCTGAAAAATCCACTCCAATGGAAGAATGCTTAAAAAAACAATAAACCAGAGTAAACCAAAACTATGAATAAGGTCCTTCTCAACAAAGATTCCCATCACCAATATACAAAAGACGAGTAGACTAAATTCTCTCAAGCGCTGAATATCAATCGTTAAAACTGTTAATAATTTTCGATTCGGTTTGAAAATCATAATCAATAAGGTTATTAGTCCAAGAAAGGAGAGGGCATAAAAAGATTTTCTCTTAATCATGAGCCCTAGATGTGAATAAAGCTGAAGGAACTTAAAGGGGGTTTCAAAAAATCGCAAATCAATTTGCGTAATCATAGTGATGAGAATTAAAAACATGCCAAGCATCGAGTATTTTACAAATTGCGCCCGATACCAATCCGTTGAATCCTTTAAAAAGAAAAAGTAAAGAAGACCTAGACCTATTGGGAATAAAAAAACGTAATTTAAATTTAAAACCACGCCCATGTAGCATAAAAGTCCGTACATGAGACCCGATCGATAAGTAGAACTTTTAATACACCATAAAATCGACCATACCCAAAGAACAGAAAAACAATTGGTAGCACTAAGAAAAGGATCTTTCTTTAAATAAAGAGAGAAGGACCAAGTTGAGATTAAAGCAAAGAGTCCAAGAATTGAGAGTCTTCTTGATATAAAAAATCTCATGATTCCATAAAAAGCTAAAAGATAAATACTAAAATTAATAAAGTAGAAATGCATGCTCCAGCCAAGATTGACCAGATGAGGAAATCTCTTAAAGGGAAAAAAGTTCATGTGCAAATAGTTCCAAATTTGCCCATGCATTTTTTCATCTGGATCAACAATAAGCTTTAGGGTTTCAAGATTACTCATGAAAGGAAAACTTGGCATACTTGTTAAAAACATCGCTAAAGAAATGATGAGAACTGTTTTCTCAAACGAGTCGAGGTACTTGTATTCAGTGAATTGAGTCGATACTGATTCTTCAATAATTTTTCCACGAGTGGGCCATGAATAAAAAAGACCAATGCATGCAAAGAATCCCCAGAAAAAGTGTCTAACAACACTCTCCGGGATAAACGCCATAATATTGAAAACAATCATCATGGTGGCATGACCAATAATGAGACGATAAAGGACTCGATCGATGGTCGAGTTGGCCCTAAAATAAATTTTAAGTCTGTGATCAATCTCCTTACCCAAGAGATACCACTGGCCACCCATAAATAAGAGATAGGACAGCATGAGAAGACTCTGGCCTAAAATATTAATCTGAAGGGACTTCTGAACCCAAATAGGAATAAGCAAAAAGGCAAAATAGCTAAGTAGTCGATTTAAGAAGAATTTCGACTTATCCCAAGCAATATTTGATTTTTTTACTAAAGTATCTTCCATAATATCCGATCAGAATGATGGGATAAGAGTAAATCGAAATCCCAAACCTATAGACGAATTGAAAAAGAGAGGGGAAGTTGTTCATCTCCTCTCTTTTTCCTTTTCCATCACCTTCATGGTAGCTCACTTTCTTCCCACTTGCGACAACTAACTCCCGTGATACTCTTATGATGGGTGTAAAGGATTTATACCCGACTCCAATCGTCCGCTTACTTTCATGGAGGAAAGATTTGGGGATTTCGTTCGGTTCCATTAATTCAGGTCTTCCTAAGGATATCGTTCAGCAAATCATTGAAGCTGAAAAAATTCCTATTCAGCAAATGGAAACCAGAAAATCTAAGATTAATGATAAAAAAGCTCTCGTGCAGCAACTCACAACTCTCGTTGAGGGAATGCGTGCTGAAATTTTAAAAAATAAAAATGCTCGAAGTCTTAGAGAACTCGCTATCAACACCGGGGACAGTAAACATATTGGAGTTTCTGCTGATAAGAACGTAGCAGACCCTGGTAAATATCAACTTGAAGTATTGCAACTTGCGCAGAAATCTTCTGCTTTCAGTAATGGTGTTGAAGATAAAGAAAAAACTTATGTCGGAGTTGGTTATATAAAGGCCATTCTTCCCAATGGTGATAAAAAAGAAATTTATGTTGATGAAAAACACGCGAACCTCGCTGGGATCGCTAAACTCATTAACAATGATGCAGAACTTGGAATGAAAGCAACTGTGGTCAATGACGGGAAGGGAGAAGACGAGCCATGGAGACTCATGATCTCGATGAGCGAGACAGGTGACGAACAAAGAGTTGAATTTCCCTACCTCTATCTTGTAGATGGTGAAGTTGATCTTTATTTTGAACAAGAGCGTCCCGCCCAAGATGCTAAGATAAAACTTGATGGATTTGAAATTGAAGTTCCAAGCAACAAAGTAACCGATGTTATACCTGGCCTAACGATTGATTTAAAAAAAGCAAAGCCAGGCGAAGAAATTACTCTCGAAGTAACAGAAGACGTTCAAAAAATTGGTGGAAAGATTAGTTCGATGATCGACAACATCAATAATGTTCTAAAATTTATTAAAGAGCAAAACTCCCTTGATGAGAAAACTGATACATCACGAACACTTGGTGGTGATTCGACGCTGCAAACAATTGAGAGTCGAGTGCGATCAGCAGTTTTCTCTACAATTCAAACCGATGCCGGACCCATGAGAGTGGGTGATCTAGGTTTAACTTTCCAACGTGATGGTCTCCTTAAGTTTGATCAAGCAAAATTCGAAGCTGCTTTATCAAAAAACTATAAAGCGGTCACTCAAGTCCTCACCGGAAAATATAGTCCAGAGGGAGGTAAAACAAACGGCTTCATCGATATTTTAGATGAAACCGCGAGAGTTTTATTATCGCCACCTAACGGTGTTCTTCCAAACAGGAAGGGTGGTCTCCAAAGCCAAATCGGTCAAATAGATCGCCAGATAGCCAATAGACAGAGAATTGTTCAGCAAAAAGAGGAAGTTCTAAAGGCAAAATTTGCCCGTTTAGAAGAAACAATTTCAAAAATTAAAGGCCAGGGTGCTGGGCTTGCAGGATTTGCCGCTCCACCAGGAATGACTCAATTATGATAATATTTAAGCGACATCGGAGGAGGGTCCAATGAGCTATGGTTTAGGTGCATATAAAAAGACTTCTGTGGAAACAGCAAGCAAAGAACAAATTCTACTTATGCTTTACCAAGCAGCTATTAAAAACTGCAAAAAAGGGATCGAGGCAATAGAGCAAAAAAACCTCGCCAAAAAAGGTGAATATATTGGAAAGATGCAAGATATTATTGTTGAGCTTTCCAATAGTCTTGATTTCGAAGTTGGTGGCGAAGTCGCTAAAGAACTAGCTTCACTTTATGACTACATTCTCTACTCAAGTACGCAGGCCAATATAAAAATAGATAAAACACACCTTGAAGGGTGCCTTAAAGTTTTAAACACACTCTATGATGGATGGACTGAGGCCATAAAGAATATCAAGACTCAACCTAACAATACACCATCTAAGAGCGCCTAATGAATAACATGCTTTCTCTATTTGATGAATTTTTGATGAAGGCCATCACAATGACTGAGAACTTTTTGAAGTCTGAGTTTAATGGTGATCTTAATTTTGAGGCCTTCACGAGTAACAGAGAAAGACTTCTCATGGTGATTGATCAAATTTCACGTCAAGTGGATTGGGATTCGATTGAAAACGAAACGAAGACCGAAATCAATCGTCGGATTGAGTACATCAAAAAGTTAGACGAAAAAATTGTTGTGAAACTTCAAGAATATCAAGAGGAAGTAAGACAAGAAATTGAAAGAACCGTCAGACAAAAAGATAACATCAAGGGTTATAACCTCAGTGATGTGAAGTAAAAGTGAAAAAACTTTTAATCATTCAAAAAGACGAAGCCTATTTCTTGTTTGAGACCCTCCAGGTTCTTGAAAAAAATTTTCAAGTCTTCAGGGATTTTGAAGTTACCATCCTAGCAGACTCTACTTCGATTAAATCAAATAAAGAAAGATTAACCCCCTTCACTAAAAACCTAACTTCTGAAATTGGATTCGTCTTAAAACAAAAATTTGATATTAGTGTCAATCTTTCGATGAATGAGGCCTCATGGGATATCCATGGGGAAATTCAATCTGAAAATAAAATTGGCCCTTTTACCAAAGATGGACAACTCGTTGTAGAAAATTTGTGGTCAAGCTATCTCCTTACCTTAAAGGCCAGGGCGCCATTTTTAGCTTTTCACTTGCAAGATATTTACCGGAATATTCTTGGAATCAAGGCTTTTGCAAAGGAAACTTCAAATCGATCTGCTATAAAAAGAATCGCCATTG
>JACCED010886107.1_pt1 | contig 10369 bp, 9 predicted proteins | sample 7455021 | NCBI WGS metagenome assembly JACCED01 (sample SAMN15323456, study PRJNA562643) | freshwater metagenome | isolation source: river surface water | place: USA:Blue River Watershed | collected 2017-08-19 | reverse complement strand
TCCCTGTAGCAGGCACTATCATGATTGAGCCTACAGAAAGTGAGGATATGGCAGAATTAGATCGTTTCTGTGATGCATTGTTAGCAATTCATAAAGAAATCGTTGCCATTGAAACAGGCCGTTTTGATAAGGTAGATAATCCATTGAAAAATGCACCACACACTCAACATGTGATTTGTGCAAATGAATGGTCTCATAGTTACACTAGACAAGAAGCTGCATTCCCTTTACCATATGTTGCGTTAAATAAATTTTGGCCAACTGTAGCGCGTGTAAACAATACACATGGAGATAGAAACCTTGTTTGTACATGTGAGCCAGTATCTTCTTATGCATAAATAAATTTTAAGATAGATTCTAAATAAAAGAGGCGCTTCAATTTGAAGCGCCTCTTTTATTTATTCAGAATAACACATCTGACTATAGTTCAATGCATTGATATCACTAAGTATCCATTCTTTTTACAACACTGCTACTAGTGATAGGGGGATTGCCATTCAACATGAATTCGTATAAACCAATGATTTTTTCTTTATCACTCAATGAGGTTTGCAATTTTTCAAAATCGTTTTCAAGTTTTTTCAATTTCTTGTTTTCGCTTATGTATTTATTTGTAAAGTCTTGTAAAATAATATCGTCTATTTGTTGACTTTGCTGTACGGCCTCTTTTAGCATCTGTCCTTCTCCAGTTAGTACCCATAAAATATCAAGTTCAGGATAGGCTTGATAGATCTTAATTAAGATATCCGACCCAACAGAACCTAAATGTTTTAATTGCTTTGAAAAATAACCATTGGACAAATTAATTTTTTGCTCAAAAGCGTGTGGTGAAATCTTTTTGAAATGAATAAAGATTGCGATTCTTTCAATTGGCTTCATAATAAAATATTTAGAGGTTAATTTAATACAACATTGTTAGCTGTATCGTATTACTAAATTACCTCTATCAATAAAATCATGTCCAAAACTTAGGCCTCATTTACAGGAGACTTAGGCCTCATTTTTTAGAAAAAACAAACGACTTATAGTTTTTCACTTAATTCCAGCCATCTTAATTCTGCAGCTTCTAATTCGGCTGTAACCGAAGCCAGTGTTGCACTTAAGGCAGTGATTGCATTATAATCTCCTGAACTATTATTCAATTCATTTGTGAGTGTCGCTTTTTTGCTTTCTAGTTCGGGCATTGAAATATTCAACTGCTCTAGTTCTAATTTTTCTTTATAAGACATTTTTTCCGCTACTTTCTTTGGAGCATTGTCTATGGTTGTAGGTTTCATTTCATGCTCCACTTGAGTGGTGATATCGGAACTTACAGCAGCATAATTTTGTTTGCTTTTTTCTAAAATCCTAAACTGAGTATAATTCCCAGGATAGTCACGAATCACACCATCCCCTTCAAATATAAATAAGTGGTCAACCAATTTATCCATAAAGTAACGATCATGCGATACCAATAATACACAACCAGCAAAATCAATTAAGAACTGTTCCAGCACGGACAAAGTTGGAAGGTCTAAATCGTTGGTAGGTTCATCTAGAATTAAAAAATTAGGATTTTTAAATAAAATGGTTAATAGTTGCAGTCTTTTTTTCTCTCCACCACTCAAAGCACTTAAATAAGTATACTGCTTGTCTGGAGTGAATAAAAATAATTCTAAAAATTGTGCTGCACTTAATGTACCCCCACTTGCCAAAGGAAACTGCTCGGCAAATGTTTTTAAGTATTCAATGACACGCATGTCCTTTTTATAGGTAAGTCCCTCTTGAGAAAAATGACCAAAGACTATGGTATCGCCTACATTGATTTTACCACTATCCGGCATTGTCAATCCTTGTAAAATTTGCAAGAAAGTAGACTTCCCAACACCATTCTTTCCAACTATGCCAATACGTTCTCCTTTACTAAATGTATAATCAAAGCCTTTTAGCACAACTAAATCACCATAAGACTTATAAACTTTTATAGCTTCTATAATCTTACCCCCCAATCGGGTCATTTTCATATCCAATTGCAAATTGGTGTCTTCTATTTTTTGCTTTGCCTTCGCTTCTACTTCATAAAAATTATCTTGCCTGCTTTTGCTTTTAGTTGTCCTTGCTTTTGGCTGCTTACGCATCCACTCTAATTCTTTTCTAAAGGTATTTTTTGCTTTGTCAATACTTGCCAATTCTGATTCAATCCTGGCAGCTTTTTTCTCTAAATAATTTTCGTAATCTCCTTTGTAACAATATAATTTTTCTCTCTCTAATTCCCAAATCTCATTTGTAACTGCTTCTAAGAAATAACGATCATGCGATACTAGTAATAAGGTTACTTTTTCTTGCTCTAAATAATTTTCCAGCCATTCAATCATATTTAAATCCAAGTGATTGGTTGGCTCATCCATTAACAATAAAACATGCTTAGGTTCAAATCCAATTTGGATCAAGGTTTTTGCTAGGGAAACACGTTTTCTTTGTCCCCCACTTAATTTTGAAACAGGTTGTTCTAAATGATGGATATTTAATTGGGTTAGAATCGTTTTTACTTTTGATTCAAAGTCCCATGCATTGTTCTCCTCCATTTCCATAATCGCATCTGTGATCAAATTTTCATCTTCCGTTTCCATGGCCATTTCATAATTACTGATAGCCTTCATGATAGGGTGTTCTTGATTGAATAAGTTCTGCGTCACCGATGCGGTTTCAATAAATTGTGGGTCCTGTTCAAATAATACCAACTGGACGTCTTTATGCACTTTAGCAGTACCCGAGTCTGGGACTTCTTTTCCAGATAAGATGCTTAAAAGGGTACTTTTCCCGATACCATTCCTAGCCACCAAAGCGATTCTGTCACCCTCGTTAATATTAAAGCTAATTCCCTTAAACAAGGGTGTAATACCATAACTCTTTGTCAAATTTTCTACAGATACATAATGCATGGCGCAAAGATACAAGCACTAAATTAAAATAGGGGAAAAAGCGACGAAGATTGTACTTTTGTATACGTAAATATCGAAATAGATGAAAAATTTTGAAGTGCCTTCAGGCTACAGAAGCCCACTTATTGTTGCAATCAAACAAAAGCGCAAATTGGAAGATAAGCTCAAAAAGGATTTCACCCCTACTGAACTCGACTTTGGCAAGATTAAAATCTATTTAGCAAGACATTTTGGATTTTGTTATGGGGTAGAAAACGCCATTGATATTGCCTATAGAACGATTGAGGAAAACAAAGGTAAAAGAATATTTTTATTGAGTGAGATGATTCATAACCCTCAAGTGAATAATGACTTGACAAGCAAAGGGGTTCAATTTTTACAAGATACACTAGGCAAAGAATTAATTCCTTTATCCGAATTAACAAAAGACGATATTGTCATTATTCCTGCATTTGGCACCACATTAGAATTAGAAGAAAAATTAAGAGCAAAAGGTATTGCAATTGAATCCTATGATACAACTTGTCCCTTTGTAGAAAAAGTTTGGAATCGTAGCGAACAAATTGCACAAAAAGGCTACTCTATTATTATACATGGGAAACCAAAACATGAAGAAACAAGGGCTACTTTTTCTCATACATCTGCACATACGCCCACTTTAATTGTGAACGATATCGAAGAAACCAAAGTCTTAGGAAAAATTATTAGCGGCGAATTACCAACTGCTTATTTTTATGATTTTTTTATCAACCGTTTCTCAGCAGGCTTTGACCCTACTATTCATTTAGATAAAATAGGTGTTGTAAATCAAACAACTCAATTAGCTACGGATACACAAGCAATTTCAGATTATCTAAAGCAAGTTATTCTGAAAAAATTTGGGCCCGATAATTTACCTGGTCATTTTGCAGATACAAGGGATACGCTCTGTTATGCCACCAATGATAATCAATCTGCAGTGATTGGACTACTTGAGACAGCAGCCGATTTAGCCATTGTAATGGGTGGAAAAAACAGTAGCAATAGTTCCCACTTAGTAGAATTATGTGAACGAAAATTACCTACTTATTTTATTGATGATGTAAGTAAAATTATAGACGCCACTCATATTGAAAAAACCAATTGGAAAAATAAACAATCAGAAGTTGTGCAAAATTACTTGCCAGAAGATGTAAATCCTATTCGTATTTTAATGACCAGTGGAGCAAGTTGCCCTGACACAGTGGTAGAATCGGTAATCAAGAAGATACTTAGCTTTTACCAACTAGAAGATGCATTTGAAAAAGTTAAGGAAAGTTGGATAAATTAAACAGTCTTTATCTTATCCATGGCCCACTGCATGGCCAGCTCGAATTGTTGTACTCTATCTAAATTTGTATTATCTAATACCAAAGCATCCTCCGCTTGTTTTAATGGACTATGCGCTCTTGTACTATCCATTAAATCTCTTTGTTGCAAATTAGCAGCAACTTCTTCCCTAAGTATAGCAGGATTTGTTTGAAGTAGTTCTTGGTACCTGCGTTCCAATCTAATGGCAGGATCTGCCGTGACAAATAATTTTAATTCTGCATTGGGAAACACCACCGTGCCAATATCTCTCCCATCCATTACAATCCCTTTGTCAATTCCCATTGCTTGTTGCTGTGCCACTGCAAAATCTCTCACTGCAGCAATAGATGCTACTTCGCTCACTTTTTGACTCACTTGCATTTCGCGAATTTCTTGTTCTACATTTTCGCCATTTAAATACATATCGCTTTTTTGACTCACGCTATTGTATCTAAACCTCAATTCAATGGCATGCAATGCAGCTTCAATAGAGGCAGTATCGTTAAATGCTATATTGTTTCTTAAAAAATATAAAGCGATGGCTCGATACATCGCACCTGTATCAACAAATACATATTCCAAAGCCTTGGCCATTGCTTTTGCAAGCGTGCTTTTCCCACATGATGAAAAGCCATCTATCGCTATGATGATTTTCTTTTGCATTATGGCGCTACAGTGATGGTTGCTGTTTGAGGTAAATTTGCATTTCGAATTGCAATTTGTCTTACTGCATTGCCTACAAAAGTCCTGAATGCCTCTTTTGATACCGAGTCTTGTCCAACCATTGCAGGCACCCCTTCATCTCCGCCCTCTCTAATACTCTGCACCAAAGGAATTTGACCCAAAAAGGACAGGTCATATTCTGAAGCCAATTTAAGGCCTCCTTCTTTTCCAAATAAATAATATTTATTTTCTGGCAATTCTGCAGGAGTGAAATAAGCCATATTTTCTACCAATCCAATAATTGGGACATTCACATTCGCTTGTCCAAACATGGCGATTGCTTTTTTTGCATCTGCTAAAGCCACTTGCTGTGGTGTCGTTACAATCACCACACCTGTTACAGGAACTGTTTGCATGATGGTCAAATGAATATCACCAGTTCCTGGTGGCATATCAATCACAAGGTAGTCTAGCTCACCCCAATCTACATCAGTGATGAATTGACGAATAGCACTGCTGGCCATTGGACCTCTCCAAACCACAGCATCTTTTTCATCTACTAGTAATCCAATGCTCATTATTTTAATACCATATTGATCCAAAGGGATAATCACCCCTTTTCCTCCTTCGTCTTTCATCAATGGCCTTTGGCCTCTAACTCCAAACATAATAGGCACACTAGGTCCATAAATATCCGCATCCATCAAACCTACTTTTGCACCACCTTCAGACAAAGCCAACGCGAGGTTTGCAGCAACGGTACTTTTACCTACCCCACCTTTTCCACTCACTACGGCAATGATATTTTTCACTTTTGACAAAACCGATTTTTCGTCTTTTCTCAAGGAAGTTGTATTGGACGTAAAATTGACTTGTATCTGTGCTTTTGGATTTACTAATAATTTAATGGCATTTTCAGAAGCATTTTTCATCAAATCTTTCATTGGACAAGCAGGCGTTGTCAATACAATCGTAAAGCTTACAGCATCCCCATCTATTTTTACATCCTGTATCATATTCAATGTCACTAAGTCTTTTCCCAGGTCTGGCTCTTGCACATTACTCAATGCTTTTAGTATCTCCTCCGTTGTCATTATGAAAGTTTTTGTTAAAATATTAAATCCCGGCAAAGTTAACGTTCATAGCGCTTATTTTGTCCTTTTAAAAGGCTTAAAATAGGGTCTATTTTAAAAAAACTACCCATTTCGAAACAAAAAAGTACTCTATTTCTGAACATTGAGACGTAATTTTGCAGCTACATGAAAAAGAAACTGATTCTGCCTTTATTGATCCTTTTTTCTCTGATTTCATCACAGTTAAATGCACAGACAGTAGATATATATAGAGACTCTGTTGTACAACTTTATGGAGTGGTGATGACTGCAGATAGTTTAAAAGCAATCCCTTTGGCAAGTATTGTTGTGAAAAATAAAGGTAGAGGCACCATCACTAATAACGATGGCGTTTTTTCTATCGCTGTTAATAAAGGAGAAACCATCACTTTCAGTTGTGTTGGCTTTAAAAACAGAAAAATTGTCATTCCAGCAAATTTAGTAGGCAATGAATATAGTGTGATTCAATTAATGGTCAACGATACCAATTTTTTACCCGCAACAATTTTAAAACCAAGACCTACTCGTGCGCAGTTTGAGAGAGACTTTGTCAACTCTAAAGTAGATGACGACCTATATGAAACTGCAAGAAAAAATACTAGCCCTGCACAAAAAAGGATTATTTTATCCAGCTTGCCAAGAGATGGTAAAGAAGCAGTGGGTGCGGCATTACAAAACCAAGCTTCAAGGTATTATTATTCTGGACAATTACCTCCTATGAATATTTTAAATCCAAGTGCTTGGAGAAATTTCATTAATTCATGGAAACGTGGTGACTATAAATCAAAAAATAAATAGATGAAAAAGATTGCAGTGATTGGAGCAGGAACAATGGGAAATGGCATTGCACACGTATTTGCACAAAATGGTTTTGATGTTAATTTAATTGATACACAGTCTGCTGCACTTGATAGGGCATTGCAAACCATTGCAAAAAATCTAGACCGTCAAGTTACAAAATCAATCATACAAGCAGCAGACAAGGAAATAACTCTTGCAAAAATTACTTGTTTCACCAATCTTAAAGATGGCGTGCATGACCGTGACTTAGTCATTGAAGCAGCAACAGAAAACAGTAAGATCAAACTTGCTATTTTTTCGGAGATGGATCTATACACCAGTCCAACCTGCATTTTAGCAACCAATACTTCTTCTATATCTATCACGCAATTAGCAGAAGCAACTCAAAAGCCAGGTAATGTGATTGGTATGCATTTTATGAATCCAGTGCCAGTGATGAAATTGGTAGAGATTATCAATGGAAAAGCAACGAGTTCGGAAGTGACAGAATCGATTGTTGCCTTGACAACACAAATTGGAAAAATCCCTTGTGTTGTAAAAGATGCCCCAGGATTCATTGCTAACAGAATTTTAATGCCCATGATCAACGAAGCGATACTCGCTTTCGAAGAAGGCATCAGTGATGCAGCAACGATAGATCAGATTATGAAATTAGGAATGGCACACCCAATGGGACCTCTTCAATTAGCAGATTATATTGGCCTTGACGTTTGTAAGAATATTTTAGAAATCATGGAAGATGGTTTTCAGGATAGCAAATACAAACCCGCAGCATTGTTAACAAAGATGGTTGAGGAAGGTAAATTAGGCGTCAAAACAGGCGAAGGATTTTATAGCTACCAAAAATAGACTAGTCCAACTTAAGCCTTGTCTTAAAAGTGACATCTCTTAATGTTCCCAGCTTTTCAAGCACTTCATCCAATCTATTCTTGGGTATGCCTATATGAAGTTGTATAAATAATTGAGCTGTTTGTTCTACTACAGAACAATTATAATGATGGACTAGCTGCATCACTTCATTCATTTGATGGTAATCAAAATTAAGTTCATAAGGGATTTCAATTGGCTTCTTAATGATGGGTGAAAGTTGTAAAGCCAAAGCTGTTGCGGTTTTATAGGCATTGATCAAGCCAGGTATCCCTAATAAAGTACCGCCAAAATAACGCACCACCACTACAATTACATTGGTGAGTCCTTTACTATCTATTTGACCCAATATTGGCCTACCTGCAGACCCAGCAGGTTCTCCATTATCACTTACTCTAAAAGTTGATCCATCTACACCTAGTCGATACGCAAGGCAATAATGCACCGCCTTTCCATATTCTTTTTTAAGCTGTGCTAATAGCTTTTTGCAAGTATCAATATCTTTGGCTGGATAAGCAAATGCCAAAAATTTACTACCCCTATCTTTAAATTCAGCCATGGAAGGCTGTTCGATCGTATAATAGTAAAATGGATCCATTCAAAAAATAATAAGGCTAAATTTATACAAAGCTAGTTCATAATGATGAATCATTTGTAACATTGCAGTATGCGTTTAAACGACATCAAGCAAGCCTTGAAAAAACAGTTAGCAGATCAATACGAAAGTGTTGAACTTGGCCCAATCCTTTCTATTTTAATTGAACATGTCACAGGCTGGGATCAAGTGCAACAAGTTATTCATAAGGACAATACTATTTCAGCAGCACAAGAATTGGCTTTTGAAACTGCAGCCACAGCACTTTTAGCAGGAAGACCCATTCAATACATAACTGGTAAAACCTGGTTTATGGGAGAACCTTATAATGTAAACGAGCAGGTGTTGATTCCACGTCCAGAAACCGAAGAATTAGTAGATTGGGTCATTGAATATGCAGCCATCAAAGGAAAAGCTTTACGCATTTTAGACATTGGAACTGGTTCCGGCTGTATTGCCATTGCACTAAAAAAAGCATTACCCGAGGCAATCGTTTCGGGAATAGATATTAGTACAGGTGCAATAAAAATAGCAGCAGCCAATGCAGCAGCGCTAAAAGCCGATATTGAATGGATAGCGTTGGATATTTTGAATACCGCTTTTTTACCAGATCAATACGATGTGATTGTAAGTAACCCACCCTATATTCCAATGCAGGAAATGAAAAATATGGAATTACAAGTGACCGATCACGAACCCAATATTGCTTTATTTGTTCCAGACGAAGACCCATTAATGTTTTATAGAACAATCGCAAGACTTGCTAAATTACATTTAAGTACGAATGGACAATTATTTTTTGAAATTCATTATGATCAAGGAGATGCTATGATTACACTCCTAGACGAAATGCATTTTCATGCAGAATTAAGAACGGACATGTTTGGGAAAGACAGGATGGTTCGTGCAAGTTTGAAGCCAAGATAAAATAAGCAGGCAGAAATACTAATTTAATACTTAGATATTTATTGAGCAGCGTTGACTGCAACTACAGGGGTTGCTCCAAGGGCTTTGATGATTTGCATCACTTGTATTGTCACACCTAAATTTGCTACGCTGTCTCCATTGATGACTACTGAAGGCTTATCCGTTTCTTTTGCCAAGAAAATCTGTAATTGGCTAGATAAGGCATCTAAACTTACGGGAGCTGATCCAATAAATAAATTTTGATCTTTGTCTATGGTCACTACCACTGTTTGTTTGGCCTTGGTGTCACTCGCTGCTTTAGGATTAGATACTTTGATCACATTTGGATTTGCTAAAGTAGAAACAATCAAAAAGAACAATAATAAAATAAATAAGATATCATTCAATGCACCTGTATGCACTTCTGGATGATGTCTTAAACGATTTCTAAGATTCATAGCAGGTAGATTAAGCTTGTGTTGGTTCTTGTAAAATATCTAAAAAATCTGCGCTTGCTCTTTCCATCTTATTTGCAGTCTTATCTATTTGAGTAGATAAAAAATTATGCCCAACATAGGCAATTAAACCAATGATCAAACCTGTTGCAGAAGTGATCATTTTAGTATAAATACCGCCAGCAATGGTGTTTAAAGTATACTCTCCAGTGGATGCAATACCATAAAATAACTGCACCATTCCAATAATCGTTCCTAAAAATCCAAACATAGGTGCAATACCAGATACCAACGATAGGATATTTAAATTACGCTCCATAGAATACATTTCTAACTTACCAACATTTTCCATGCTTTTTTCAATTGCATCAATTGGTTTGCCAATACGCATAATACCCTTTTCAATCATATTGGCTACAGGATTGTAAGTATTTTTAGCAAGGGCTTTTGCTGCTGCAACATTGCCAGACAAAATATGATCCTTAATCATTTTCATGAATTGAGGATCTAACTGTCCCGCTTTTTTGATCGCTAAAAATCTTTCTATGAAAACATAAATCGCAATCACTAATAAAGCATACAATGGATACATTATCCATCCACCTTTCCCTAATAAACTAAATAAAGAAATTTTAGCATCTGGCACTTGTAACAAAATCAACATAGCATTTAAATTTATATTTAAAGTTAATTTATTTCTACCATATAGGCTAATACTTG
>JACCED010288275.1_pt1 | contig 10370 bp, 7 predicted proteins | sample 7455021 | NCBI WGS metagenome assembly JACCED01 (sample SAMN15323456, study PRJNA562643) | freshwater metagenome | isolation source: river surface water | place: USA:Blue River Watershed | collected 2017-08-19 | reverse complement strand
GTTTTTTCCAAAAGGTCATGTATCACATCAATCCGGCAGTTATCAAGTCCATCCTCGCTTCCATGCCCAAAGAGGAGTTTTATCGCCATGCGCGTTATATCCATTCCCAGTCTCTTTCGTTGCCTGAAGGCTCCAATCGTCAGTTCATGTTCTCCATCCTCTGGCAGTGGTGTCTTCGTCTCCATCGGGAGCGGTTTGGTGGGTAGTTTTCCGCCAAAACATTGAAAAAATAGTACAATTACTATTTTTTCATAGTATAAGTACTATTTTTCCATCAACGCCAACAAACCACAACCTTTAAGCAATAAGGCTTTCATGATATACTTTTTTGTATTTACATTGAAAAATAAATTTTTTACAAAAATTACAGATTGATATTATCAATAGCTTAGTGTTCATAGAATATGATCTAACTAATAATAAATCAATTCTTTTAGAAAAGTATTATTTAATCATAGAACTTGATTAAGACCTTTTAATCTAATTTAAATAAAAGTATTATGGCAAACCTTGAAGTAAAAAATAAAAATGTTTATACAAAAATATCTTGTACATGCTCAACATATTTATGCCATTGGGAAAATTACTCAGGAAGAAAAGCATTAGTATGTAGTGCGTTTGGATGCACAGAAACAAAAGATTTAGTTGGAGCACATGTAATAAATTGTAGCGAAACATCAGGTTCTAGACAATATATTACTCCCTTATGTAAAAGTTGTAATAGTTCTCATAATTCGGATTGTTTTAAACTAAATGCAAGCGCCATTTTAGTGGCAGTAAGTTACCGCTCAAAATGCAAGCCTTGTTAAGATTTCTTTCTTGTATAAAAAGAATAAGGATAATAATACAAGCAAATTATTGATAGAATCAATAGATTAATAAAGTAAGCATTACAATGATTCAAATATACCCCTGGATCTCTGAAAATTATAGAAATAACACATCAAAGTTTGATCGTTTATTGATACTAGGTGAATCGCACTATGATAAAAACAGAGAATTTGATCCAAATTTTACAATTGATGTAGTTCAAGATGTAATCGATGGAACTAGATGCAATGGATATAGATATTATACCATACTTGGAAATATTTTCAATCAGGAGGATAGGTCTGATCTTTTCCTAAATTGTGCTTTTGCTAATTTAATCCAAGAAGTCTTAGAAAAACCACGCGTTCATCCTACTACTGAAGAGCTAGCAACTATTCAAGATGCATTTTGGGATATCTTGAGGCTTACCAAGCCTAAAAAAGTAATTGTTACTTCACAGAGGGCATGGAATTATTGGCTACCAGATAGTGATCCAAGAGGAATAAAAATAGCTGAGATTAAAGAAAATGGCCGATATAGTACTGTTTGGAAATACGAATTTGAGGACGTTTCCTGTCAAGCTATCGGCATCGGACATCCATCCGGCAAAAACTTCTACTCGTGGGAAGGTTTAGTAAATTCTTTCCTTCAGAGTAAAGGATAAAATATTTACTACTTCAATAATCTTAAAATAGAAGAATAATAGTATAAACCCCTAATTTTATTAGTATAAATACTATTTTTTTAAACAATTCAAAATTTACCAAAACGAATCAAATCACTTGCCAAATAAGCAATTCAGCATTTATTTTACTTCCTTTTACATCAAATTGACCATTTCTTGCAAAAATCACATGTTTGTATTGTTTGTAATTTAGTAGATTGACAAATTGAAATTTTACAAAACTTTATTAATGTATATGTCATAATTTCGAGAAAAATAACAGTGTAACTTTATAAAATAAAACAATGAAAATAAAAATAGCAATACTTCCAATAATAATTATTTTATTGATTAATAATGTTTATGCTCAAAACAATTGGATATTATCTACGAATGGATTTGACCAAACATTTTCACCAGCTGATTTGGTAACAGCCAGTAACGGGGACATTTATGTATATGGTGTTAAATATGACAATGGTGTAAGCGGTTACATTAACAAACTTTATAAATCTACAGACCAAGGAGCCTCATGGACTACTGTACCTACCTCTGGACTTACAAACTTAGGAAATGTTCTAAGTCTTAAAATAATAGGAAATAAAATGATTCTTTCAGGACAAGATGTTGTTACAACAAACGTAAATATTGGTAAAATTTTTACAAGTATTGATAACGGGACGAATTGGAGTTTATCAATGACTGGTTATGATCAAACGTATACCCCTACAGATTTTGTATCGACTGGTAATGGCGATTTATTTGTTAGTGCGGTAAAATATGATGCTGGTTTAAACAGTTATATTAATAAACTTTACAAATCTACTGATCAAGGATCTTCATGGAGCGTTGTGCAAACCTCTGGTCTTGATAATTTAGGGAATATTTTTAGTATTTCCTTAAGTGGTAACAAAATGATTCTTTCGGGGCAAGATGTTGTTTCGACCAACACAAATATTGGTAAGATTTTCACAAGTTCCGATTACGGAGTGACTTGGACTTTATCTATTAGTGGTTATGATCAAACATATTCCCCTTCAGACTTTGTTACAGCAAGTAACGGTGATATATATGTGTCTGGAGTTAAATATGATAATGGAATAAATGGATACACTAACAAACTTTTTAAATCTTCTGATCAAGGATTATCATGGACAGTTGTTACAACATCTGGGCTTACTAATTTAGGAAATATTCTTAGCCTAGAAATAAGCGGTAACAAAATGATACTTTCAGGTCAAGATTTAGTACTAACAAACCCAAATATTGGTAAAATATTTACTAGTACAATTTCGTCTACAACAGGTATTAATGATTTATTTTCAACTTCTAAAACTGTTACCATCTACCCAAATCCATTTTCAGATATCTTACAAATAAATATCGACTCTATTAATCCAAAATCTATAAAGCTCATTTCAATTTCAGGTACTGAAGTATTAAAACAGACTTCATTTGCAAATCAAATTAAAACAGAAGAAATTCAACCTGGGTCTTATTTATTAATACTTGATTTTGAAAATGAATCACAGATATACAAGGTTGTGAAATAATAGAAAACCTATACTTACCCGTGAATTTTGAATTCTAAATTGAGAAAAGTTACACTTTTTCGCTTTATAATTAAAAATACCGAACATATAGAAAGCATAAACTGGAAATTAATTTTAAAGAACTGAGTTGCCAATGGAAAATATTCTTGAACTTAAAACAATAAATGAATTAAATCAGTTTTCCTTTTTTATTCCATCTTATCAAAGAGGTTATAAATGGACACATAAAGAAGTTGAAGACCTTTTAAATGACATAGATGAATTTAAACCTAGACAAATCGAAGATTCTGATGACAAAACGTGGTATTGTTTACAGCCAATTGTAGTAAAAAAAAGGGGAAATGATTTTGAGGTAATAGACGGTCAACAAAGGCTCACGACAATTTTTTTAATTCTTAATTTCCTTAATCAAGATTTTGTTGAATCAAGAAGAGATAAATTATTTGAACTTGATTATGAAACTAGAACTGGGACTAAAACATTTTTACAAAATCTTGGAACTGAAATATGTTCAGATAATATTGATTTCTATTATATAAGTACAGCTTTTAATACAATAAATAATTGGTTTACGAATAGACCTCAAAACTTCGATTCAAATGATTTTAGGTCAAAATTTAAATTTAATTCTAAGATAATTTGGTACGAAAGTATTGAAGATAATGCTATTTCAATTTTCACAAGGATTAATATAGGTAAAATTCCTTTAACTAATTCCGAATTAATAAAAGCATTATTTTTGAACAGCTCGAACTTCGACAAAAACAGAATTGAAAAACTAAGACTAAAGCAATTAGAAATTGCTTCAGAGTGGGACTCCATTGAACATGCTCTGCAAAACAATATTTTTTGGTATTTTTTGACTGGTAGTAATAAAACCACAAATAGAATTGAATTTATTTTTGATTTAATGAATGAAGAAGAGGATAGTACTGATAAATATTCTACATTTCGATTTTTTAATAAAAAATTTCAGAAACAATCTCAAGAAACAATAGAAAGCAATTGGAAAGAAATTAAAGATTATTTTCAAAGATTTAACGAGTGGTTCAATGAAAGAGATTTGTATCACAAAATTGGTTATTTAGTTCATGTAAAAGCTGTTACAATTAAAGACTTATATAAGAAATCGTCATCTATTTCTAAAAGTGAATTTAAAAAACACCTTGACTCTTTAATTGTAAATAGTATTAAAAGTGTTTCTTTGGATGAATTACAATATGGTGATAAAAATGTGCCTAATATTCTATTGTTATATAACATCTTAACAATGTTGAACAGTGAGAAAGATAATTCTCTTTTTCCTTTCGATATTTTCAAAAATGAAAATTGGGATATTGAACATATTACTTCTGTAAAAGATGCAATTCCAGATAAAAATAGAAAAGAATGGTTAGATGATGCAAAAGTTTTTATAGACGATTCAAAAAAAGAAGGAAAAGAACTGAAAAAAAGAGCCAATAAATGTAATGTTTATGATGACGATGAGTTTAAAATTCTATTTGAAAATATAGTTTCTCATTTCAATTCAGATATAAAGGACGAAGATATTAACGATATATCAAACCTAACATTACTTGATTCTGAAACAAATAGAGGTTATAAAAATGCAGTTTTTCCTTTAAAACGAAAAACAATTATAAATCGAGATAAATCAGGGGTCTTTATTCCAATTTGCACAAAAAACGTATTCCTAAAATATTTTAGTGAGTACCCGCCTAAAATTTCATTTTGGACCCAGGAAGATAGAGAAAATTATGAAAAAGATATTTACTCTGTGCTAAATGATTACTTAACGATAAAATCAAAATGACAAATAAATCATATAAAGGAGAAACATTACGATTTCATGACCTAATTAATAAGCATAAGGTTGAAATTCCAATAATTCAGCGCGACTATGCACAAGGAAGAATTGATGCAAAAGAAGTCCGTGAAAATTTCTTAAACGCTTTATTCGAAAGCATAAATACAGACAATCCTATCAAACTTGATTTTATATATGGAAGTAACATAAACAGTTCTTTTCAGCCATTAGATGGTCAACAACGTCTTACAACTTTATTTTTATTGCATTGGTATGCCGCTACAATTGGAAATGAACTCACCCCAGAAAATAAGTTGTTACTTTCTAAATTCTCTTACGAAACAAGAATTACTTCTCGAGAATTCTGTTTAGCCTTAGTAAGCAATATCATAATAATTGATCGTCATACTGATGTAGCTATAAGTACAAAAATTATAGATTCTAACTGGTTCTTTTTATCATGGAAAAATGATCCAACTGTAGATTCGATGTTGAGAACAATTGACGACATACATAGAGTGTTTTCCAATGTTGATGATCTCTGGAATAAACTTACATCTTCTCAAAGCTCAATATCATTCTATTATGTTGAGTTAGAAAATATAGGACTTACTGATGACCTTTACATCAAAATGAATGCGAGAGGAAAATTACTTTCATCATTTGAAAATTTTAAAGCAACATTTCAAAAATATATTGATGATAACAAATGGGAAGAGGGTTTGTTATTAACTAATCGTTTTGCTTTAATGATAGACACTACTTGGACCGACTATTTTTGGCATAATTTCAAAAAAAACAATAGTGTTGATGAGGCTCTAATGAGATTTATTGCTACCAATGGAATGGTTGGATTGTCCATTGGAAATTCATTTGTTGATGAGCGAATTTCAAAAATTAAACAACTTCAAGAACAACCAGAATCTGTAAGACCTGAATATTTTACAAAAGATGGCTTCACATATTTGTTAGATTGTTTTGAGATTTATAGAAAAGTATTGATCAACAAAATAAATATCAAATTACCTTTTCCATTTTGGCGTCACAAAAATGAAAATTCTATTTTATCAAATATTGTTTATGAAAACAATGTTTATTCTACTGTTCAAACAAATAGCGCAACCTATACTCAAAAAGTATTATTCTTTGCACAGACAGAATATTTAAGACGTGTTGAAGTGTTTAATGAATTAAACTTTCAAGATTGGATGCGAGTAATCAGGAATATTGTTTCCAGAGGATCTCTTGACAAAGACGGAAATAGACCAGATGTAATAAGAAGTCCAGAAACTTTTGATGGTGTAATTAATTTAATAAATGAATTAGCAAAAGGTTGTGAGAATATTTACCAATATTTATCTGAACTTAACAATCTAAAATCACAGTTTTCTAAAGACCAAATCGAAGAGGAAAAAAACAAAGCAAAAATAATTATAAGTAAGCCCCAGTTTAAACAATTAATATTCAAGGCAGAAGATAATGAGTTACTTAATGGACGAATTGAATTTATTTTTTATACAATTGGATATGACAACATTGTTGATAATTTCAATGAGATAGATTTTATTAATGTTCAAAGAGTTTTTGAAACATATTTCAACTCAGAAAATAGCTTAACCAATGACTTACGAAGAGCTCTTCTTACTATTGAAGTAGGAGGAAATTATGAATTCTATAATTATTGGTGGTCATATTGGAATATAATAGGAGCAACAAAAAGAAGACTTTTTGATAGATTCAGGGAATTAGAATACTACATATACAGTGAACACAAAGAATATTTTAAGAAACTTGTTTTATTATTAGTTACTAAAACTTTGAAACAAATTGCATCAGATTTTAGTCCACCAAATGACTTCCCAAATTGGAAGAAACGACTTATTAATGAACCTGATTTATTAGACAATAAAGGAAAATCACATTACTTAGCTATTGTAGAGGATAATAGTTGTTGTTATTTATTGAAAAGTAAAAGACCAAGAGACATTGACGGAAGTTCAATAATTGAATGATTCTGAATTGCTAAAATAATCTAATCAATAATGCTTATATAAATTATATAATTTTACACTACCAAAGGAATAAAGTCCATTAAATGTTAAACCAAAAAAATCCTCGCAAATCTAGGGCGCTTAATTCCGCTTCTGCAAGGTCAAGTTGAGATTTTGCCTCTTTTTTTGGTCTCTCTTTACAACCTTATTTTACATTTTCCATTTTAAATTATTAATTCATTTAAAATTCTTTTACTATTCAAAAAAAGCAGTCAAAAACCTTGCATCCGCTTCATTTTCGCCCTGTCGGTAGGGCTTTCTTTTTTTTCCTTTTTTCTTTTGGAATTATTAGTGTGCGCGAAGTAATGAATTCATTCGTGAATTGGTCAATTTTAACCAACAACTCAAAATAGTATAAACTCCTAATTTTATTAGTATAAATACTATTTTTTTAAACAATTCAAAATACACCAAAACGAGCTAATTCCTTTACCCAATAAGCAATACAGCATTTATATTAATTCTTTTTACATCATATTGACTATTTCTTACAAAAATCAAATGTTTGTATTGTTTGTAAATTAGGCAACTGGTTAAATAGCTTCGCTTTACAACATAGATTGAATGTATTTGCGAATGTTTATAGCGTATTTAAATTAGTTTTTTACAAGCTTAAAAAATGTCAATGATAGAAAGAATACTTTCCATAGAAAAATTTGGAGTTTTCAATGATTTTAATTGGAACAGAGATTCTAAACTTCAAGATTTCAAAGAAAAGAATATCATATACGGTTGGAATTATTCTGGAAAAACCACCTTGTCTAGGATATTTTGCTCTCTTCGTGACAAATCAATCCATATAGACTACCCTGAGGCAAAATTTAAACTTAAAATTAAAAACAGCAAAGATTTTGATAGTGAAGACATAAATACTTTTGACCAAACAGTTTTTATTTTTAATAAGGAATATGTTGATTCAAAATTGACTTGGGATTCAAGAACGGAATTAGGAGATCCTATCGCGTTTGATGTTGGAGAAAATACAACTATAAGAATTGAAATTGAAAAGTTAAATGAAAAAATTGAGTTCGCTAAATCTAGAAAAACTGCGACACAACCACATATTGATCCTTATTATGAATATGAAAATTGGCGATTCCGAGAAGAAAGCAAATCCATTAGACTAATTATTTCTAACAATACTATTCCATTTGACAAAGGACATTTTAAAGTAACTTTAGGTTCTATAACAAAGGATAATCTTGATTCACTAATCATTGCCGAAATTAAGGCAATCGAAGATTTAAAAATATTGTCAAATTCAACTAATAACTTTCAACCTTTTGATGAATTTGAAATTAAATTAAAACTACTTGATTTCAAAACTTCTGTATATGACCTATTGTTAGAAGAACCTGCAAAAGACATTGTCATTGACATTTTTGAAAAAAACAAGGATTTATACAGTTGGGTTAAAGATGGGTTACAATTTAAAGAAAATTCAGATACTTGTTCTTTTTGCGGCAATGTTGTTACTAATGACAGAATAACCGCTCTAAATAATTATTTCTCAAATGCGTCTAAAGATTTAAGAGATAGAATTTCTGCACAAAGGGATTTGATTAATAAAGAAATTACTACGATTAATTCAATTGAGATACCCAAAAGTAAAAACGACTTTACAGAAAAAGTCAGGGAAACAATTGATTTAAAAATTAAACTCTATAACTCAATCAAAACAAGATATTTACTCGAACTTAATCACTTATTGAGTGAACTTAGCAGAAAAGAAGACGGCAACATATTTAATAAAATTTCATTAATAGAAACGGAATACGACCTAAAGGAAATTGAAGATTGGTTTTTGGAAGTTAATTTAGTTATAAAAAGTCATAATACCTTAATATCCAACTTTGAAACAGAGCGCGATACAGCAAGAGAAAAGTTAAAGAAGCATCTTATTGCCGACTTCCTAAAAAACGAAAATTATTTTGATAAAAAAGAAAAGAGTCAAAAATCAGAAAACTGGCAAAAACTTTACACCCACTTTATCAACATAAAAGAAAGTCTAAAACAAGAGAAACTTGATTCATTAAAAACAATTACAAAAGGAAAAGAAGAATTAAATAAATTCATTCAAAAATTCCTTAATCGAAATGATATAGAAATTGATGTTACCAAAGATGATAAATTCATTCTTTTGCGTAAAAAAAGACCAGCTAGAAATTTAAGCGAAGGAGAAAAAACAGCAATAGCTTTTTCTTATTTTTTAGTAGAATTAGAAAGCCTTGGTGTACAAGAAATGCAAAAGACAATCGTTTTTATTGATGACCCAATTTCAAGTTTAGACACCAATCATATTTCACAAGTTTACTCTCTAATAAACTCTTATTTTTTTAGAAAAAATATAGATATAGATAATCCAGAAAAAGTAATAAACTGCTTTAAGCAATTGTTTATCTCAACTCACAATTTTGAATTCTTCTCATTTTTAAGAGATTCAACCCAGCTTAATAAAAAGAAAAAAATAACAAACCCTACAACAGGAAAAACCGAGGAAATACCAAATTTTGGATTCTATCAAGTTCAAAAAATAGATACTGACAACTCTGTTCTAAGAGACTTGGATCAAGCATTAAAAAGATACAAATCCGAATATATTTATCTTTTTAGTCTTATTTATAATTACAAACTAGCTATTGAAAACGGTGGAGATGTTTATGATATACTTGTTCCAAATGCTTTAAGAAGGTTCTTAGAAATATATACCTTAATGAAAATACCTAATGAACCCGATAGCGTTGAAAACAGAATTGTTCAATTAGTAGATAACGTAAATAATTTCAAAACTCTAAACCATTTCTCACACTTTACAACATTTGAAAAGGCAACGAGACACGATGAATTGATTATGATTCTTCCGACTGCATGTAATGAACTTATTAGTCTTTTGGAACTTGACGTGAAGCATTATGAATCATTAAAAAAAGCAATTTGAAAGAAAAGCCAGAATACAACCGCCGTTTTGTAAAAGCGGTAGTTTCGTACTTCTATAAAAGTAAAGTATTAAATTAAAGCTCTGTGCATCTAATGAAGTCTAGTGCTGAAAAAAAACACCTTCGAAAAGCCGCAAATCGATCTACAAAATAATTACGAGAGAACGCCACCTCATCGGGTGGCGTTCTGCTTTCCAATACACTTACTTCGAACATCGTTCCGACTTCAGAACTAGCGTGATTTTCATTTCATGCGCTTCGTCTGTGATATCCTCATTGACATCCACATCCATACGATTGACGCTCGAACTCAATTCCGAGCCTGCTTTAAACCGAATTACATTCCGTTTCACATTCAATAAAAAATCCGAATTTGCACAGCCATTTTCAATTACATTTTCCATTTTTCTAAGATTTAAAAAATGCCCCCGGTTTCCCGAGAGCATTTGAACATTTTCCAATAAATCAATTTTCTTTTGGTTCTTTGAAGAACCGCCATACCCATTTCCAAAACAAGCTCACACTAAAACTCACGCTGGCACCTATGAT
>JACCED011580912.1_pt1 | contig 10371 bp, 14 predicted proteins | sample 7455021 | NCBI WGS metagenome assembly JACCED01 (sample SAMN15323456, study PRJNA562643) | freshwater metagenome | isolation source: river surface water | place: USA:Blue River Watershed | collected 2017-08-19 | reverse complement strand
GGGCGAAAGCGGGGTTTGTGGCGATGATTCCCGCGGCGACATGGGTTTCTCTCGGATGGATGAAGGCGACTCCGGCGAGTTGTTGGTCTAGCCAAGCGCCGAGGGAGTGTTCTAGGTCGATGCGCCGATACAGGGCGGGGAAATGAAGGAAGGGGAGGTGGGAGTCGCCGAAGCGTGCGCCTTGGTTCAGGTGCGTTTCGTACCAGCGAGTGAGTGAGCGATGCAGGAGTTGAGCGACTTCATCGTCCTGCTTGTCCGTGAGGGCTCGGATGGAAAGGGATGACGATGCCGTCAACGGGTGCGCCGATTCACGAGAGAGCATGGTTGACTACTTTGAAGGCGGGGAGTTCGCCTTCGTGCTTGGTTTTTATGAAAACCGGAATCGTTTCGACTCGGGCGTTCAGCAGTTCGTTTGTGAGGGTACCCAGAACGATGTCACCTCCGGTAGCGCCGTCGCAGTAGCGACTGGCTTTGTTGACGGTATCTCCGATGACGGTGTATTCGAGGCAGTCTTCGGCTCCGATAAACCCGTGGAGCACTTCGCCGGTGTAGACGCCGATTCCAAGATCGCAGGTGGGGAGTCCGTTTGCTTTGCGGCGTTGGTTTACCTCGCTCATCTTTAGTTGCATGCCGATGGCTGCTGTGACGGCGTGCATTGCGTGTTCCGCATCGGGTTCGGGACTCCCGAAGACGGCGAGGATGGCGTCGCCGATAAACTTATCGATGGTGCCATCGTTCTTGAAAATTTCCGCACCGAGAACTTGGAAGTAGTCGTTGAGCATATCGACGACGACTCCGGAATCGAGGGATGCGCTGGTTTTTGTGAAGCCGCGGAGATCGGAGAGCAGGATGGTCACGTTGGATTTCTCGCCTCCGGGTTGGAGTTTTCCTTCGCGCGATTTTTGGAGGAGTCGGTCGCGTATCTTTGGTGAAAAGTTGGCGAGAAGGTGTTGGAGGGTTTTGTTGTTCTGTTGAATTTCCTCCTGAAGCATCTGGTTTGCGACGGAGGCGGCCGCGTAGTGAGCGACGGAGAGGAGGAACTGAAGATCGTCTTCGCTAAAGGCTCCGCGGCGTTTTGGGTTGTCGACAAAGATAACGCCGATGGCTTCCTCATTCCACACGAGTGGCGCGTACATGCCGGTTCGGACGCCGATGGCTGCCATGCTGGCGGTCACATCTTTTTGTTCGGTAGCGGAATCTTCCCAGATGAAGCCTGATTGTTCGAGGGCAGCGCGGCGGATGAGGGTGCGACTGATGGGGGGACTGTCGGCGGGGATGCTCGCGCGGATGGTCAGTTTGCCGGACTCTTTTTCACGAACGAGAAGTGCGCCTCGAACGGCTCCGGGGATGAGGTCCAGCACGCGTCGCAGGATGAGGTTGAAGAGGGTTTCGAGGTTCCGCTCTGCTGCGAACTGGAGGGGCAGTTGATACAGCATCTCGAGTCGCTCGCGTGTGCGGGCGTCAACCCCTTTGAAGTCGGGGGCACCTTTTGATGCAGCGCTTAAGGTGAGACCGATTTCGTAGGGAGAATCGACGTTGCCGAGCGTGGTTGAGGTTTGAGGGAGGAAGGGGTGCTTGGCGCTGAAGATTTTGATGGGGTAGTGGCCGAGGTTCAGGAGAACGGGGAGAGAGCGGGTGACCTGCCCCACCACGATTTCACCGTCGATGCGGGTGCCGGAGGAGCTACCGAGGTCTTCCACGGTGACTGCGTCTTCGGAGACATGGACCATAGCGTGACGTCGCGACACTCCTTGGGAGGCGATGACAACGTCGCAGGTTAGTTCTCTCCCGATGACGTAGGACCCTGGGGGAACTTGACTGAGCGCTTCGCGGCCATCGTCGTTTCTGACGAGGAGATTGATGAAGGACATGTGTATTTAAAATGAGAGGAATCCCTGCCGTTTTCAAACTGTTGCTATCTGAGCGGCAGCGATGCGGGTTACGGATCCAAATCAAGTTGGTCGGATAGAGTGTCGACGACGCGGCGGTGTGGCGCGGCGAGTGGGAGATTGCGCAGGTGGGAGAGCGGAATGCGATGGAGCCCGCTCTCTCTGGTGGGCGCGTGTTTTTTGGTGGGTATTCCGGAGGGGAGGATGTGCAGGGAGATTTGAAAGCGGGTGACTGCGAAGCGGTGCACAAGCAGGGGTGTAACGGGAGTGGAGGGGGGAGCGATTGTCGGCAGGGTCCAGAGATTCCTCCAACGGGGTCCAGTTCTTAGTTCGAGGAGAATTCCCTCGGGGTTGATATCCCATAGGGCGAACTCGTCTATTGCGGTTGGTTTAGCTTTTCGGCGTTTTACTGGGAGGTCGGCTGCGTTTCCTTGATTGGCGCATGATTCGCGGATGGGGCAGCGCTGGCAGGCGGGTTTGCCGGATGTGCAGATGAGCGCGCCGAGTTCCATGGTGGCGGCGTTAATGGCGCGGTATTCCGGATTGGCGGCGGCGAGAAGATTTCGCGCGTGGGTGTCGAGTTTTGACTTTGCGGCGGCGGTTGAGATTTCTTCTCGTACATTGAAGATTCGCGCGAGGACGCGTTGAACGTTTGCGTCGATGGCGGGTTCGGGGAGGTTGAATGCGAAGCTTGCGATGGCGCCAGCGGTGTAGGGGCCGACGCCTGGCAGGGCTCGGATGGCGGCTGTATCGGCGGGAAGCTGGCCGTTGTGCCGCGCAACAACTTCTTGTGCAGCGCGATGGAGGTTCCTTGCCCGGGAGTAGTAACCGAGGCCTTCCCATGCACGCAGGACATCCGGTTCGGTGGCTGTTGCGAGCGATTCGAAGGTTGGGAAAGCTTGGATCCACCGTTGAAAGTAGGGAATGACGGTGACGACCTGCGTTTGCTGGAGCATGAACTCCGAGATGAGGGTTTGGTAGGGGTCGTTTGAGTGGCGCCACGGAAGGGAGCGAGCGCTCACCGAGAACCATTCCATGAGGAGTGTTGCGAGTGCGTGATAGGAGGCGGGCGGACGCATGAGTACTTTTTGAAAGTGGCGTTGTCTATGGGGAGCAGATGATGGGAGTGGACGGATTCGAATCTGTTTTATCGTTTCGCTGAGCGCGACAGTGACGGTGCTTGGTTTTGGGGTGTATGACGGGAGCCTCGCTTTGCGAATCGGGCGAGATTTGAATCATGCGCGACTCTTATGGCACCACGAAAGAAACGAGCGGACACCGATGGTTTGGGCGAGTTGGATTTGTTTTCGGGTGGGGAAGGTGTCCTAGACCGGGATGTTCCGGCGCTTGGCGAGCGGTCGGTGCGGGGGGGAAGCGGGGAATCTCGGAGTAAGGGGGCTGAGGGGGCGAAGTTGTTCACGCGAGATTTGGCGTTGGATGAGGTTCACCGATTGCGAACGGTGCTGCTTGCTCGGGGATGGGCATTGGAGCAGCGGGCGCACATGGAGTTTTTTGCGAAGCGTCCTGACGTGAGCGTTTCGGTTTACACGAAGGGGCCCAAGATTGTGGTTCAAGGGAAAGGCACTCCGGAGTTTTTGGAGTTTATTTTGGAGCCGGAGGTGACGGGAGTTTTGGTGTCGGCCACGGGGGATGGGGGGGATGAGGATGAATCTTTAAGTGCGCACATCGGGGTGGATGAGAGTGGGAAGGGTGATTTTTTTGGGCCCCTTGTGGTAGCGGCCGTTTTTGTGAACTCGAGCATTGCGCGCTTTTTGAAAGGGTTAGGGGTGATGGATAGTAAGCGGATTGGTTCTGATGAACGGATCAGGGGTATCGCGCGCGGAATCCGATCTGCGCCTGAGATTGAGGTGGAAACGTTGGTCTTGGCACCGACGAAGTACAATGAGCTCTACGGCAGTTTTAAGAATCTGAACCGAATGCTGGCGTGGGGGCACGCTCGGGTAATCGAGAACGTTTTGGAGAGGCGCCCGGATTGTCCGCGCGCATTGAGCGACCAGTTTGCGCACCCGTCATTGATTAAGCGGGCGTTGATGAGTCGAGGACGTAAAATCGTCATGGAGCAGCGCACAAAAGCGGAGAGTGATATTGCGGTTGCGGCTGCTTCGATTCTTGCGCGGGATAAGTTTGTTGAATGGATTTCTGAAGCGGGTGTGCGCATGGGGGTTAGTCTGCCGAAGGGGGCGTCTGGAGCGGTCAAACGCGCTGGAGTTGAAGTGGTAAAGCGCTTTGGAGCAGCAGCTTTAAGTGATGTGGCTAAAACACACTTCAAGACTGCTTCAGAGGTGGCACCTGATTTTTTTGTGAAACCACCCTTGCCGAGTGGGGACTCATTGCATTAGAACTTCTTATCGTATGGGGACACTTACCAAAAGGGACCTTGTGGTCCAAATCAGCAGTGAGACAGGAAACGCACAATCTGTGGTGTTCGACGTGGTGCAGGCTACGCTCGACAAGATCACGGATGCTCTTGCGGAAGGCGAGAACGTGGAGCTTCGTAACTTTGGCGTTCTTGAGGTTCGCGTGACGAAGCCACGTATTGGCCGTAACCCGAACGAACCAGGCAGCAAGTTCAACATTCCGGCTCGCGCCACGGTGAAGTTCAAGGCGGGTAAAATCATGCGCGAGAAAGTGTTGAAGCTTACGCCGAAGCTTGTCAAAGGGGCGAAGCCAGCGGCCAAGCCAGCGGCAAAAGCCAAGAAAAAGTAGGTTGAGCTGAGGTTTGAGCGGCCCAACCAAGTAACTCTTAACAACAGGAGACCCTCGGCATATTGCTCGGGGGTCTTTTTGTGTTTACACGGGGTGCTGTGATTGGGCTTGCATCCGTGTTGAACTGGGGCACAACGACGATGAGTCCGAACTGCATCGGGCAGGTGCTCAATGCGCTTTTTTGGACGGAAAACCTCAGAACCCATCGAATCAAATGAAGAAACTGCTGACGACCCTCGCGGGGATTGCATTCACTACCATTACGGCGCTTGCAGGGAGTTACCCTGACATCAGCATTGCCGAGTTGAAGAAGGCGATTGAAGACAAGAAGGTTGTGGTGATTGACGTGAACGGATCTGACTCCTTCAAGTCGGGGCACATTCCTTCGGCTGTGAACTTTGCAGATGTCAAGGGAGACATTGCAAAAGTCCTTCCTAAGGAGAAAGATGCGCTGGTTGTGGCCTACTGTGGCGGACCCTCTTGCAACGCGTATCAGCGCGCTGCTGATGCGGCATCCAAGTTGGGGTACACGAACATCAAGCACCTCTCGGCTGGGATTAGTGGTTGGCTGAAGGCGAGCGAGAAGGTGGAAAAGTAAGACGCGCCCGAGATTAGCGTTGATGACTAAGGGAGCGTCTTCGGGCGCTCCCTGTTTTTTTACGATGCGGCATACATTGGGATTGTGGTTGTTGGGGCTTGGGCTGGCGTATGGCTTTGGGGCCGAGGCGAAGGAGTTTCCACTCAAGAGGTTTGGCGAGCCTCCTCATGATTACTGGTCTCGAGAACCGCAGGACGCGTTTGCGAAGCGGTCTGGTTCTGTCGACCACGCGTTGGGAGAGTTTTTCGCAAGACCGGGTGCCGCTTCTTTGTCCGCGGTGCTGGGCTCCCTCGAGTTACCGGTTTCTTCCCAACTTTTGGTTTACTCTGCGACGAGTCTTCAGAGTGGGTTGATTCGCCCAGACAATCCGAGGGCGTTGTATTTTAGTGACGAGGTTTATTTAGGGTACGTTCCAGGGGGGCGCTTGGAGGTTGCGGCGATTGATCCGGAGATGGGTCCGGTTTTTTACTTGGTCGAGCAGGATCGGAGAGGTGTGTCTGTTTCGCGGACGAGTCGTTGCATGAACTGCCACGGGGGGCGTGCGTCTGAGATGGTTCCAGGTTTGGTGGCTGAGTCGGTGATTCCCACGACGACGGGCGCGAGCTTGGATGGGTTTCGGCGCGAGATTACTGGACACACGATTCCTGTGAGGGATCGGCTTGGCGGGTGGTACGTCACGGGGCCACATGCTGGCGGAACTCACCATGGCAACCTTCTGGGGTTGGCCTCGGGAGGAGGATACACCACGAGCCGATTGGTGCCGGGCAAGAGTTTTGATTGGAGCCACTATCCGACGGGTACGTCTGATTTTTTTGCTCATTTGGTGCACGAGCACCAGCTGGGCTTCCACAACTTGGTGACGTTAGTGATTTACCATTCTCGGGAGGATCGTGCCGACAAGGGGGTGGTGCTGCAGCGGTTGGCGCGTCGTCTATTGGATTATGTGTTATTTCGAGAGGAGGCTGCTTTGCCTCAAACCGGAATTTTTCCGGACCCTGTGTTTCTGCGGGATTTTGTAAGAAACGCTGTCAGGGCAAAGGACGGGCGCAGCCTTCGGGATGTCGACCTGCAGACGCGGATGTTCAAATACCGTTGTAGCTACATGATTTACACGCAGGGATTTCGGGCTTTACCGGAGAGTTTTCTACTTCTCTTCAAGCGGATGCTTGAGAGTGTGCTTTCCGATTCATCCGACCGGAGTTTTGACCACATCCCGAGCTCTGAAAAAAAAGCAATCCTCGAGATACTACGGGATACGGGAGTGATTTCCTCGCGTTCCTAAGTCAGTGATTCGTTTCGATTTCGTTCGATCGAGAGGCGCGACTACTGGGCGGTCCAGCCGCCATCGATGGTAAGGCATGATCCTGTCATGAAGCTGTTTGCTGGAGACGCGAGAAACAGAATAGCTGCGCTGAGTTCTGAGATATCACCCCAACGGCCGACGGGAATCTTGGACCGAAACTGCTCGTATTTCACTGGATCGTCCAAGAGTGATCGGTTCATTTCTGTGGCGAACGGACCTGGGCAGAGTGCGTTGACTGTGACCCCGGTTCCCGCAGTTTCCAGCGATTGAGTACGCATTAGTTGGATGACACCGCCTTTGCTGGCGGTGTAGGGGGGACGATCTGCGAGGCCGACCATTCCGAGGATGGATGAGACGTGAATGATTCGTCCGAACTGGTTGGCAATCATCGCTGGAAGAGCCGCTTTTGAGCAAATGAACGGACCGGTCAGATTGGTTCGGATGATTTCGTTCCACCTTTCGACTGGCATGTCCACCGTGGGGAGCCGGAAGTTCAAGCCAGCGTTGCAGATGAGGATATCCGGGCTGCTTACGGCAGCGGTTGCTGACGCGAGGAAATGGGTGATTTGGGATTCGTCAGCGACGTCGGCGCTGGAGCCGAAGGTTTTGACACCGAAGCGGGTGGCGATATCAGTCGCTGCGTCCTGTGCTGAGGCTTGGTTGCGTCCGTTGATGAGGATGTTGGCGCCCGCGGCTGCGAGGACTTCAGCCATGTGTTTGCCGAGTCCTTGGGATCCGCCGGTAATCCAAGCCGTTTTCCCCGTGAGCGAGAAGAGTTGTTGAAGCATGGGTGAGCGTGGGCTGGATACGAGTGCTGAGTCGAGATTCTCCGGTGAAGAGATGGTTGCCGGTGTGAAGTGAGGGTTTTCTTTGAGAGGTGAGTAAGAATGCATTCTTAGGCGGGGGAATCTCCTGTTTTTTGCAAAAATGAGAGACTCTTATCGCTTTGCTCGGTTTGCGGATTGTGGGTGGGTGTTGCGAGGCTGAGAAATACGGTTCTCATTTCTAAGAACATTGATGCACCGAGGTCATCTCGGTGTCCGTTCCCCTTTATTTCCCCGGAGACACAGAACCTATGGCGAGAATCTTGGTAGTTGATGATGACCCTTCAATGGTTCAGGTGATTTCGGAACTTTGTCGGGAGTCGGGTCACGAGACGGTTGCGTTTAACTCAGGCACGAAGGCCTTGGCGAATCTGGCGGACCAGACGGTGCATCTTGTGATTACCGATATGCGGATGGAGGGGTGTGGGGGAATGGAGGTTTTGAGGGCATGTAAGAAGGTGAAACCGGATGTTCCGGTGATTATGGTGACGGGAGATAAGGGGGTAGAGCAGGGGGTGCAGGCGTTGAAGGCTGGTGCCTTTGACTATGTGACGAAGCCGTTTAAGGTGGAGGACTTGCGTGGTTCTATTTCGCGGGCTTTGGCGCGGAAAAAGGGGGGTGGTTTGGAGGCGGCTGAGGAAGAGCGATTGAAGCGCGCGGAGGTTCCCTCGAAGCCGATGAACATCATTGGCAGTTCTAAAAGGATGCAGGAGGTGTTCGGCTTGATTGGAAAGGTGGCTAATCTTGATTCGACAATCTTGATTCAGGGTGAGAGCGGTACGGGGAAGGAGTTAGTGGCGAGGGCTCTCCACTTTAACTCTCATCGCGCAGACAAGGCGTTCGTTCCGATTAACTGCTCAGCATTGCCCGAAAACCTTTTGGAGTCTGAGTTATTTGGTCACAAGAAGGGTGCGTTTACTGGAGCTTTTCAGGACAAGATTGGGTTGTTTGAAGAGGCTGAGGGAGGAACGATTTTTTTGGATGAGATTAACTCAATGGCGCCTGCCCTGCAGACAAAGCTCCTTAGAGTGCTGCAGGAGCGCAGAGTCAGGCGCGTGGGCGATACCAAGAGCATTGAGATAAATGTGCGCGTTTTGACCGCGACGAACGAACCGTTGTACCCGAAGACACGGAATGGGACTTTCAGAGAGGATTTGTATTATCGGATTGCGGTGATTCCGATTGAGATGCCTGCGCTGAGGGAGCGCCCAGAGGACATTCCGGATTTGGTGGCGCATTTTCTCCGTCGAAACGCGTCAAGTGCAAGGTGCGCGGAGTACACAATGGACGGAGGCGTTTTGGAGCGTTTGATGGAGTACTCGTGGCCGGGCAATGTCCGCGAGTTAGAGAATGCGGTGGAGAGGGCCTGTGCGCTTTGCGACGGTTGTCGAATTCAGACGTCGCACCTTCCCGCGACGGTGCTGAGCTTGAAGGGACCGGATGGCGTGTCGAGTCCGTCTCCTGCGATTGGTTTTGTTACTGGGAAATCTCTGTCTTCGTTCTTGGAGCACGTTGAAACGCGTTACATCAGCGAGACGATTTCTGCGTGTCACGGTTCGCGGGAGAAAGCGGCCAAGTTGCTTCAAATTTCTTTGGCGACGCTTTACCGCAAGTTGGAGGTTGGGAAGCGATCGGTATCGAAGGAAGGAGCGTTGGCTGCGGTCGATGGAGTGAAGGCTTCGGTCGCCAAAATGGCGCCTAGTGCGACGTCGAAACGCGTTACTTCTCGGGTTGCTGTTCCGCCTCGCGAGGGGAAGCGAGGCGACAAGCATAGGCATTCCAAGTCGGTCGGCAGTGGAAGCGGTCGAAAGGTGGTGGGGGATAAACGTTCGGACAAACCTGTGCCGCGCGTTGAGATTCGTCGGGAAGCCAAGGCTGGGGTGAGCTCAGGGACGGTGGGCCGAGGTGCCCGAAAAAAATCGAAAAGTCGCAGGTAGACGACTTTTCTGGTTTTCCTCTCTCACTGCGCTTCAGAGCGTGGTGTTTATTGATGGTTCTTCTGTGGGGAAGCTTGCTCACAGGAAGTGCTTGAGAGAACTCGGGCAGGGGTTGCTTTTTGCCGAGTGTTGCCCTTTGCCAAGCTTCGGTTCGAACCGATGAACTACTTGGGGAACGGTTGGTGGGAGAAATCCCGCTCCGCTCGGCGAGCGGCGTTTCTTGGTCTTTGCTCTCCCTGAGAATACCCCCTGTACAAAAAAAATGCAGCCCCCCGGGCCTCATACGAGAACCCAGAGGGCTGCTGTTCCCCCCAGAACGCTTCCAGTTGTACGTCCTTCGTTCGCTCAGGACAAGGGTTTTGTTCCCTTTTTTTGTTACGAACAGGTTGCGCGGTTACTTTTGTTTCGCGAGGGATTCCAGATAATCGAGCAAGGAAGCGAAGTCGCTTTCGCTCAATGGATTGACTAGTCCTTCGGGCATCATCGACTTTGGATCAGTCGTGCGTGATGCGATGGTGGCGGTTGGGATGACAACTTCTTGTCCCGCAATGTTTCGGAGGGTCACTTTTTCGGCGCTCTCTTGGATTACGAAGCCGGTCTGAACCGTTTTGTCTTTGAGTGTTAGGGTGTTCGTCGCGAACCCTTGGGCGATGGTTTTGTTCGGGTAGAGGATGGATTCGGCGAGTTCAGAGCGCTTGTACGTTTGTGCGATGTTGCCGAGGTAGGGTCCCTTCAAGGGTTGTCCGGCGGCGACGGTGTGGCAGGCGACGCAGCCTTGCTGGACGAAGAGGGTCTCCCCACGGGCGGCGTCACCTTTGAGCTTGGTCACGTTACGGAGGACGTCAGCGGGTTTGAGCGTCGAGATAGCAGGGCCTTTTGCTTTCGCGGCGGCGGCCTTTACTTTCGCGACGTCGATGCGGAGTTTACCGACGGCTTGTTCAGCTGCCTTTGCGACGGCTGGGTCGGAGTCCTGCGTTGCCTCGACAATGGACGCGTCGAACAGGTTCGATTTGGCATCTGCAGCGGCTTGCATGATGGCGATGCGCCGTTTTCCTCCGGCACTCCACTCGCGGTCGAGTGCGGCACGTGACAT
>JACCED012307321.1_pt1 | contig 10373 bp, 10 predicted proteins | sample 7455021 | NCBI WGS metagenome assembly JACCED01 (sample SAMN15323456, study PRJNA562643) | freshwater metagenome | isolation source: river surface water | place: USA:Blue River Watershed | collected 2017-08-19 | reverse complement strand
GGGTGTTTTTTGCAACGACATAAGTTGCGTCATTAGCCATTGAGCGACGAAGGCTCTTCAGCTCCGTCACGGTGAGTCCGCGGTATTCAGTCAGATAGATTGCGTTTGAGCCAGCAAATAGCTGCTTTAGCTCGGCAACCGTCTCTTTCTTCTCTGCCATGGCACTCCTTTTATTGATGCCGGCTAGGAGAAACAAAAATGCCCCAGCGCAAGTAGGCACTGGAGCAAAAGGCTCGAATACTCACCTGCGCGGGCCATCACTTGCGTGATCCTTAGTAGTTCGCAGCAAAACCAAGAAGTTTCTTGGATTTACCTTGACCTAAACCGGCGGTCTTTGGCTCCCTGTAGCTTATTTGGTCGCTTACCATCTCGCAAGCCCGACTTTGGCTTGCCCGCGCGCTTGGCTGGGCCATCAAAGCGACTGTCGCCGAAGTCCAATTGGTCCAGGACCGGTGGCGGGGCGATCGGACCAGCTAGCTGAGCTAGCAGCGGGTCATCGCCCACTACCTCAGAGTAAATAGCCTTGCGCTCACTGCGCTCCAAGATGCCTTCGATCTTTCTGGTCTTGCCAGATGGAACAATCGAAACCACGATGCCCTTGCGGCCAGCTCTGCCGGTTCGGCCAGCGCGGTGAAGGTAGGTCTTGTAGTCCTCTGGCAGATCCACCTGGATTACCAGCTTTACATCGTCAACGTGAATACCGCGAGCGGCGACATCGGTTGCAATCAAGACTCTGGTAAAGCCTTCACTGAAGCGGGCCAGGTTTCTGGTTCGCTGAGACTGGTTTAGGTCTCCGTGCAGACGAGCTGTTGGAATACCAGCGTCGTTCAAGCTCTGGGCTAGTGCTTCTGCGGTCTGCTTGGTTCTGACGAAAACAATTGACTTACCTGATCCTTGGACAAGGCGGTGGAAAACTCTTGAGCGGTAGCGAGGCTCAGTAATAAGAACTCGGTGCTCGATGTCTAGGTTTTGCTCGGTCTCACCTGGCACCTCATAGACAAATGGATCAGTGAGGAACTTCTTCACAAGTGAAGCAACCTGCTTGTCTAGCGTTGCTGAGAACAAAAGTTTCTGTGATTCACCGGTAGCGGTGAGGATTCTGGTTACCGGCTCAATGAAGCCAAGCTCTGCCATGTGGTCAGCTTCGTCAATCACGACTCGCTCAACCTCAGATAGATCAACGACCCCCTGCTCCATCAGGTCTTCTAGTCGACCCGGAGTTGCGATTGCAATATCAACACCGCGGTTCAGGATGCGCTCCTGCTTTGACTGTGGAACACCACCATAAATGGTTGTTGTATAGAAACCAACGCTCTTGGCGATTGGAGCAAGCGCTTTGTCAATCTGCTCGGCAAGTTCGCGAGTTGGTGCCAATACAAGTGCTCTTGGCTTGTTTGGAATTCTTGGTTGGTTTCCCTGGCGAGCCATGAAAGTAATCAGCGGAACACCGAATGCAATGGTTTTACCAGATCCGGTCTTTCCTCTTCCCAGCACATCTCTTCCGGAGAGTGCTGCTGGAATGGTGGCTGCCTGAATTGGGAAAGGTGTTGCAATGCCGCCCTTGGCAAGTTCCATGACCAGTCGCTCTGGCAAGTCCATTTCCTGGAAGGTTTGGATTCCCTGAGCTGCTTCAGAAACAAACTTTTCTAGCTTGCGATCTGGTTCGCGTCTTTTTTGAGTCGGGACTGCGCTCTCATAACGCTTGGCTGGTCTTTCAGACTCAAAGCGTCTAGCAGGCTTCTCGGATGAGTAGCGCTTAGCCGGACGCTCCGAGTCATACTTTCTGGCTGGCTTCTCGCTGTCGTATTTGCGAGCAGGCTTTTCTGAGTCGTATTTTCTTGCTGGCTTTTCATCGCCATACTTGCGGGCAGGACGCTCGCTGGCGAAGCGTTCGCTGCGCTTGGCGGAACGTTCGCTTCTTTTGGCCGATGGGTTTTTGTTCTTAGAACTTGAGTAGCTGCGCTCTTCATAGCCTGAGCTCTTGCGGTCGTCTGACTTGCGAGAGCTGGTCTTTTTGGCGCTATGACGGGGCTTGCGACTTGGATCAAAATCTTTGGAGCGCGATGAGCGCGGTTTTACTGGCATTATTTCGGGATTCCTTTTGGTGATTCGGCTTGCCCGACTTCACAGAAACACCAGCCTAGGGCGGATGGCCCTAAAAAGATAGGGATTAGTCGACTAGCCCCCGGACCTTCAGCTCGGCATGTAAGACTGCATCGCTTGGTTCGACTAGGTGGGTGCCGTCCTTGAAGCGAATCACTGGGATGTTGGTTCGGCCAGAGATGGACTGGGCCTTCTCGGCATTGTCCTTGCTCTCCTCGACATCGAACATGTCGTATTCAACGCCCAGGGTGTTCAGCAGGGACTTTGACCTGCGGCAATCGCCACACCAGTCAGCACCATAGAACTCAATTTCAGCCATTTTTACCTCAATCTGCTTGCGCTATCTATGGTCAACAGCTTTCCGTCAAAGCTGATTCCTAGCAAGTTTTTTACCACTATATCTGCCTCGGATTCCATGGCTTCTAGGCCAACTCCCACTACCAAGCCTGCGCCCGAGCGCTTGCCTGCTAAAACTCCGTTGGGGGCATCTTCGAAAACAATGCATTCCTTTATATCCATGCCAAGCTTCCTGGCTCCAACCAGATACGGCTCTGGATCTGGTTTGCCCTTGGTGACATCGCTGCTTGTAACAAGCTCTTTGGGAATCGGAATCCCCGCCTTGTTTAGCCTGGCATGGGCGAGCTCCGGCAGAGCTGAGGTAACAATGGTCCAGGTTCCCTCCTGCAAAGCACTGGTTATCTCAACAGCTCCGGGCATTGGCTTAGTGAGATAGGTCATCGCTATTTCCAGCTCAACTATTTTTTTCAATGCTTCTTCATAAAGCTCAGGCTTCACATACTTAGCAACTAGCTCTTCCGCTCTAATTCCATGATGCTCATAGGAGATTTCGAAGTGCGGAGCATAGATACTCGCCCACTCACCCCAGGATGCGTCAACACTTTCAATGGAATCGGATAGCACGCCATCGTTGTCGAACAGCAGTGCGCTGGCTGGATGCTGCATTAGTTGGCGTTGGCCTCTTGATTTCTAATCAAGATTGTTCGATAAATTCCAAACTCAGCCAGCAGAAGTAATACAAATGCCGGAAGGAATTTTTGAATAAACCAACCAAAGGTTAGATCTGAGATTTTTGCAAAGTAATCAGATTGGGGCATTCCCTCTCGCCACTCTGGCCAGTAAACCAGTGAATCGACTGCCGATGCACCAAGAGCGAAGGCCATGATGATGACAACCACACCAAAGATGATTGACAGCACGAAATTGAGACTAACTGCTGCAACCCCGACTCTGCGCTCTCTTGGAGGTAGTGGTCTAGCCTGCTTTGCACTCGCTGCAAAGCGCGTCCCAAGAATGATTGATGTTGCGATAATCACCTGAATCACAACCCAGATCCAGGTGTCCAAATCTGTTTTGGTGATGTCGTAAACAATTAGACCGAAAATGATTGCTATGGCAGTGCCGATGATTGGCGATGCATAGGCAAGCCCAATTGCCCTTTGCAGCTTGACCCGATCAACGTCTTTCTCAACATCTGGAATATCGGGGGCATCTTTCCTAAAGACGAAGGCCTGCAGCAAGACAAACACCACCAGGGCTGTTGCCAAAATGATTGGCAGATAGACGTTTAGAAATCTGATATGGGCTGGATCGTTCACCGAGTTGTACTGATTCCAAGCACCCAGAAAATTACCAATCGCAAAAATTGCGCCAGCCAGCAGGCTCAATATGACACCCAAGTTATTGAAGCGGTGCGCCGCTTTGGCTAAAGAGGTGTCGCTTTTTGCCCTGATGGAGAGCGACTGCAGTAATGACCAAAGAGCCACCAGCGAAAACACTGAGATGCCCAGAAGAAATACGTAGGTCTGCATACCCACGTAGGGCTCCGGCTCAATCGGCTGCCCCTGATCGGTGTAAGTGATCATCGGGTTCCGGATGCTTATGTAGATGGCAACCATGAAGGAGGCCCAGGTGAAGATGAGGGCCAGCAGGGGAAACCTAATCGTGTTCTTCAGCTTCGTTAGTTCCATATCCATAAGCCTAGACTTACCCCATGATTGTGGTGATTGGTGAGGCTCTAATCGACCTGATTAGCAAGGAATCAGGCAAGTATCAGGCGGTAGTTGGCGGAGCAAATGCCAACGTGGCGCTAGCTCTTGCCGTCAGGGGTGAGAAGCAGGCTTTCCTAGTAAGAATCTCTTCGGATGGCTTTGGTCAACAAATTAGAAATCACCTATCCAACCATGGCGTAAATCTTAACCACTCAGTGTTTGCGAAGGAGCAAACAACGCTTGCGGTTGCCACTATCGATTCGGCTGGAGTTGCTTCCTACAGCTTCTATACAAACCAAACTGCTGACTGGGGTTGGACAAAAGAAGAATTACCATCTATTTCAAAACTGAATGAACTGGGTGTGCAGGCCATACAATACGGCTGCCTAACTATGGCGATGGAACCCGGAAACAAAGTGATTGAGCAATGGCTGAGTGAAATTTATCAAACTCAATCGATAACACTTTCACACGACTTGAATATTCGCCCCGCTTTGGGTTTTGATCGGGAATCAGAGCTGGCCCGAGTTGAAAAGCTCAACAGAATTAGTCACATCATCAAAGCATCTGATGCGGATGTTGAGTGGTTGTATGACCTACCCACCGGAAGCAATCTTGATGAAATTGCCGAAAAATGGTCCGTGGGTAAATTGGTCGTAATAACCCGTGGAGCCGAAGGTGTCAGTATTTACCGAGACGAAAACCGATTGGATGTATCGGGCTTTCCGGTCAACCTTGTCGACACCGTAGGTGCTGGCGATACCTATATTGCTACCCTTTTATCGGAGTTGATGTCAGCAGGTTCACTTGGTGCGGGTCCCAGCGAAAAGATTTCGCAACTGACAGAAACTCAATTGATTGAGTTCTCAAAAACTGCAAATGCAGCGGCGGCTATTGTTTGCGAACGAACCGGCTGCCAGCCGCCTACTAAACCAGAGATTCTTGCAAGGATTGCGGGCTGAGCGCTAGCTCCGCTTCGAGGACAACCTGGTTATCAATTTGTCGCAGACTTCTATTCAGGCAAAGTTGGTCCATAAGCTCTGAGCCAAGCGAAGCCTCGCGAACTTCGGAAATTGAGCCGTTGTTTGCAATCCTGAGACGCAGAAAATAGTCAGCTAACGAAATGACAATCACGATTTCGCTCGCAGATCCGTGCTTTACAGCATTAGTTACAGACTCTCGAATGACTTCAAATGCGCAGCGAGCTAGACCTGGGTCTTTTTCGAGAGCAAGCTCAGCTTCGGCTGAAATCTCCCAATCGATGCTCGCTGTTCCCTCCCACAGTTCTTTGAGCTCAGTTAGCAAGGACTCAAATTGTTGCCCAGCAAGATACTCCTGGTTTTCAATTCGACTCAAGGCCTTTCGAACCTGCTCCAACACCTGACTAATTTCGACAAGGTTAACCTCCTGCATTCGCGCAAGACGAAGAGCAAGAGCCTGAAGGGTTGCTTGGACCGACCCGTGCAGTTCCATGGCAAGCGCTTTTTGACCCAGCCATAATTGTTGGCGGAGTCGGGAATTGATTGTTCTTTGTTGCCCGTTTACCTCCGCCAGTTGCACAAGACTTTGGCGCCAGCCTTCCAAGAAGATTCCGTAGATCAAGTTCGTGGTCTTGACTACCAGGGTGAAAGAGATGGCTTGCCACCAAAAGATTTCTGACGCAGGCAGATTCAAGACAGTTGCCAAAGCGCCACCAATAATGCTGCCGATCAGGCCCATCGCCGTAGAAACAACAATTGCAGCCCATGCAGTTAGTGGGATGTTCCTGAAGAACTTTTTCTCCAACCAAAACAGAATGACTACGGGGGAAAACGAAACTGCAACAATTTGAATACCTTGCCAAAATGACGTGAGAGCAATTTGTGAGTTGAGGCCCAAAACCAAAACAACTCCAAAAAATAGCCAAGCTGGCTGAGTCTCAGACAATTTAACTTTCTTTGGCCACCGGATTCTCGAAACAGAATCCGGACTGTAGCCTTCTTGCCGATCTGTGGGGTCTGCGACGGTGGCGGATAGCTCGTGAGAGAGCGGCCTAATCACCTCAGTGTTGATTGACTTCATGGTCAATAGAGCATCCTGCAGCTTGATTGGATCATCTGCTGTCTCAAGTTTTTTCTGAAGTTCCCACATAGGCGCAGATAAGAGCTCCCTGACGCGGTTTCTTTGCTGTTGATTTACAAATTGCAAGTCTGACTCATAGGCGCTGCGGGATTCATTGAGTCTTTGTAAATCAAGCGCCAGTCTCCTGGCTTCTGCTCTATAGCTCAAAAAAGATGCGACTAAAGCATTTGATAGAACGTAGGACGTAAGCACAAATAAAGGGGCACTAACTGCACGATAAAGCAGCTCCGAGCGGGGTATGAGATTTAGAAGAAAACCGACTTCATAAACCACTAAGCCCCTTATAACTCCAGTTACAACGAGTGTCAGTAAGAGATAAACGGCTTTGATTGATGGAGCTTTGAATCTCTTAGCTTGTCGCTTGCCAACTTCAATGATCAATACCGTCGCAGAAAAACCAGCAACGAAAACTATAAACCAACTCGCAAAGTTTCCACCGAGACGATCAATGTCAAAAAAACCAAGGGAGAGAAGTGCTAGAACCAGAAAAACTATGTGATTTTGCCAGCTCAGTGCATACGGGCCTGCTAGCAAATTAAACGGATTGAGTGACTTTGCTCGCAAAACTAGTTTGCTTTCAGTTTGTGATACAAAGCAACAGCCTCAACCCGCTGATTGCTGCTCGAAGGATCAAGGCCGAGCGCTTGAAAAATTCTTGTAATCATGGCTTCAACTGCCCGGACACTTGTGCCTCGCAGTGTGGCTATTTGCTGGTTAGTTTTTCCTTCAGCAACTAGTTGGAGAGTCGCTAGTTGTCGTTGAGATAATTCAGCGAGCGGTCTATTGGAAGCCAGATCATGACGATATTCTTTTGTCACGCCATCTTTCAAGACTGCTTCAATTGCATCAATTAGTTCTGAGCCGGAATTAATTGCTGTCTTTCGGATGTAGGCCTGGTTCTTCAGGACTGCTTTGGCATCTTTGCCCGAGAATCTCGGATCTGGAAGATTGGTAAGAAAGACAACACCGATGTCTGGTCTTTGACGGGAAATTACTTCGGCTAAATCCAATCCAGTTGGTCCGGGGCCAAGTTCAATATCCACCAACATTGCATCCGGATCAGCAGTCTTTACCGCACGCTTAGCGTCAGCCGCGTTGGCTGCCGTTGTCACTTCGAAGCCGAGAGCTTCCAGAGTCCGAGCCAACAAGTCTCTGAGTAGGTGCTCATCCTCCACAACCAGAATGTGTCGGGAGTACTTGGCTGAAGCTTTAGTCATGGACAAAGTTTTGTGCTTTCTGTACGAATAGCAATTCAAATATACGGCTAGCCGAATGTCCAGTTTTGCCCAGGCCAAGCGGCTAAATGACCCTTGGGCATGGCAAGGTTTAGGTGTGAAACGCAAGGGCAGCTCCTTCAGCTTTGATTCCCGCGACCTGATGCGCTCGAAATGCGAGCATTGCGTTCGCCTTGCAGTAGCCCGGGAGCTTGGCGTCTCTGACCTAGCAGACCTATTGGCCCAGTTTTATGAAAAGCCAGACAACATCGCCATTCGCTACGGACTTCGGTTTGAAGAGAAACTTGAAAAAGACCTGATTCGCTCGCTAGGAGATCAAGTAGCTCAACCCTCCGAGCGAACAATGGAGGCAACGCTAGAACTGATGACCGAGGGTTTCCCCGTGATCTACCAGGGCGTTCTGCGCGGTGGTTCAGGAGCACTGGAGTTTTCTGGCAGACCGGATTTTCTGCTCAGGAGAGACTGGCGTTTTGAATTTACGGACAAGGGTTTCACAGCCAAGCAAGTAGATGGTTGGTCTGGTGGCTATACCGCCTGGGATGCAAAGCTGTCGTCAACGGCAAAACCTGAGTATCAAATGCAGGTTGGTCTTTATGTTGATGTTTTGAAACAACTCGAGCTGGCTTCCGATCACAATCACGGATTGATACTGGGTTCAGGAGAACTAGCAACTTTTGATTCAGACGTTGTGGTTGCCCCGATGATTGAAGTCAGAAACTCCTTTATTAAGTCCGTTTTCCAAATTGTCGATGAAGCGCCACAAAGAATCGAAGACATTGGTTCGCTGGTTTGTGATGCATCAAGCTACTGCGAAATCTGCGAGTATCCAAGGCTCTGTCAGCACATGCGTCATGAAACTAATCACTTGCAGTTAGTAGCCGGAATTACAAGAGCCAACATAGAGTCTCTGCATCGTTCAGGCGTCAAGACAGTCAAGGAACTTTCCCACTTTGACTCGGCAACCGACAAGCTGTCAAAGAATCAGATTGAAAAACTTGCTCTGCAGGCAAGGCTGCAGCAAAGCATGTATGAAACCGGTGAGAGCAGTTATCAGATCATTAGCCCAGAGGACCTAGCCAAATTGCCCCCTCCCAGCGATGGTGACATCTTTTTTGACTTAGAGGGATTTACTTTCTATGAGGAGCCTGGCGGACTTGAGTATTTGTTTGGCTTTACCTCAGTCAACGAAGGTGAGCAGTTCCACTTCACCTGGGCTGATAACCGAAAAGAAGAGAAGGCCTCTTTCGATAAGTTCATGCACGATTTACTCAATCGCATACAGAGATTCCCGGCTGCCAGGATTTATCACTATGCGGCCTATGAGCAAATCGCTCTCAAGCGCCTAGCTGAGCGCTACCAGATTTATCAAACGGCTGTTGAGGAGCTGATTGCTGGTGAATACTTTGTAGATCTCTACAAGGTAGTAAAAAACTCTCTAATGATTTCCCAGGAGAGCTACTCAATTAAGAGCCTTGAAAACTACTACAGCTTCAAACGCGTATCTGAAGTCAAAGAGGCTAAGGGTTCAATGGAGTATTACGACCAGTACCTGACAGCCCTGAAAGAAGATCCGGCGAGCGCCGAAAAGCTAAAGCGCCAGGTGATTGCATACAACCAAGATGATTGCGCAAGCACGCTGGCGCTTTGCCGTTGGCTCAGGTCTTTAGTAGATCGAAACGTCTAGTGGGATACCAGGACCGAAGGTTGTTGAAACTGCACCCTTCTGGATGTATTTACCCTTAGCGGTCGATGGCTTTAGACGAACTACTTCCTCCATTGCGGTGGTGAGGTTCTCCGCCAGCTTGTCAGCTGAGAAGTGAGCCTTACCGATAATGAAGTGAAGGTTTGACTGCTTATCAATTCGGAACTCAATACGTCCACCCTTGATGTCAGTCACAGCCTTAGCGGTGTCCATGGTGACGGTTCCGGTCTTTGGGTTTGGCATCAAGTTACGAGGACCCAATACCTTTCCAAGCTTTCCGACCTTACCCATCAGATCAGGGGTAGCAACCGCTGCATCGAAGTCGGTCCAACCGGCTTCAACCTTGGCGATTAGTTCGTCGCTGCCAACCTCATCGGCACCAGCTGCTCGAGCTGCATCTGCTGCGGCACCATTTGCAAACACAATGACGCGAGCTGTTTTTCCGGTTCCGTGTGGCAGAGAAACTGTGCCACGGATCATTTGGTCGGCTTTCTTAGGGTCGACACCGAGCTTCAGAGCCACCTCAATGGTTGAGTTGGTCTTCTTGCCGGCGGTCTCAACTGCCAAGGCTGCTGCCTCAGCTACTGAGTAGAAGCGACCCGCTTCTAGTTTGTTTACGGCCTCTTGATAGGCCCTTGAGCGCTTTGACATCGCTGCTTTTCCTTTCGGTCACAGTCCGTGGTTTATGGGGAAGCGACCCCACCCACGAGCTATTTAGTTGTTAGTTCTTTTCTACGGTGATGCCCATTGAGCGAGCGGTGCCCGCGATGATGTGGGCGGCTGCTTGTAGGTCATTTGCATTTAGGTCAGACATCTTGGTCTGTGCAATTGACTCAACCTGCTGCCAGGACAGCTTTGCCACCTTGTCGGTGTGAGGAGTCGCGCTCCCCTTCTTAACTCCCGCTGCCTTCTTGATTAGCTCAGATGCAGGTGGGGTCTTAAGAACAAAGGTGAATGATCGATCTTCATAAACGGTGATCTCCACTGGCACAACGTTGCCTCGCTGGTCGGCGGTGGCGTTGTTGTAGGCGGTGCAGAACTCCATGATGTTTACACCGTGTTGACCTAGCGCAGGACCAATTGGAGGGGCTGGGTTAGCAGCGCCTGCCTGGATCTGCAGTTTGATCAGACCGGTGACTTTCTTCTTGGGTGCCATTTCCTTTTCTTTCCTTAGTTCAGTGGACCGACTTGGTCAAAAGACAG
>JACCED011781307.1_pt1 | contig 10374 bp, 9 predicted proteins | sample 7455021 | NCBI WGS metagenome assembly JACCED01 (sample SAMN15323456, study PRJNA562643) | freshwater metagenome | isolation source: river surface water | place: USA:Blue River Watershed | collected 2017-08-19 | reverse complement strand
AGCACACGATATTTGTACTCCAACAGGTAGGGCAACAGATCACGGATGACGCGCCAATCCCCACGCTGCCGCTTTACAGCGGGGCGGTCTGGGTCGTGCTTGAACTCTGTAGAACGGCGGGTTGAATGTCTCATGCTCGGATTCTATCGCTGAATACACATTCCTCGCGTTAGAATTCTCACTGATCGGCTCGCCTAGCCAATGCGCAGCTCCCACCGAGTATCCTTCTTCAACTGTATTTCAAAGATCTTTCACGATGACTATCGTTTCCAGCCTACAGGCAGCAAATCTAAAAAAATCTGCAGACACGATTCTGCAGACTGCGGTTTCGACCGGAAAGATCCCGGGGGTCGCCGCTGCGGCGACCACCGCCAGCGAGCCGTTTTATCAAGGCGCCTTTGGGCTGCGTGCGCAAGGATTACCCGCTGCGATGGATCTTGATTCGGTCATGTGGATTGCCTCCATGACCAAGCCGCTCGTTGGCACGGCCGCCATGCAACTCGTTGAACAAGGCAAATTGAATTTAGATGAGCCGGCTGCGCGTGTTGTCCCCGATATTGACCGCATTCAGGTGATCGAAAGTTGGGGGGCCGACGGTCAACCAGTTTTACGCAAACCAAAACGGCAAATCACCTTACGCCATTTGCTGACCCACACGGCCGGCTTTACTTCGGATGTATGGAGTGAAAACTCGTCGCGCTACCTCAAGTTGCACCAACTGCCACGCGCGGGGTCTGGTCAACGTAAGGCAATTGATATCCCCCTGTCCTTTGATCCCGGTGAGCGCTGGGAGTACGGGATCAATATCGACTGGGTAGGCTTAATGGTCTCAAGCGCGACAGGCCTTCGTCTCGGCGAATACATACAGCAACACATCACCGCACCTCTGGGAATGACGAGTACGGGCTTTAAAATCACACCAGATATGCGTGCGCGGTTAGCGAAGGTGCACCAGCGCGACGCGACAAGTGATGCTCTCACCGTCTTGCCTTTTGAAGTTCCACAAGAACCAGAAATTGATCCCGGCGGTGGTGGCATGTACTCCACCGCAAGCGACTATCTGCGCTTTACCCGCATGATTCTGAACCAGGGTAAAGGCAACGGCCATCAATTGCTCAAGCCTGAAACCATTGCACTGATGTCTAAGAACGCGATGGGACCGCTACGTGTCTCTATGCTTCCCGCCTACAACAAGGCGATGTCGCTCGACGCAGAGTTTTTTCCAGGTGTAGAAAAAACTTGGGGGCTAACCTTCATGATCAACGAGCAACAAGCACCAACAGGTCGTTCGGCGGGTAGCCTCGCTTGGGCGGGGCTACCGAACGCCTACTTTTGGATCGATCCAACAAAAGGCATCGCCGGCGTCATCATGATGCAGATCCTGCCATTCGTTGATACGCATGCGATACAGTTATTTACCGATTACGAGTCTGCGGTCTACCGATCACTTTGAGGGATACCACTTGGGCGCGCGCTTCTCAATGAAAGAAGCGGTGCCTTCGGCAGACTCGGGCAATTGACGCAGCGCTGAGTGCTCGCGAATCAAATCGTCGAACAATGCGTCATCAAGCAAAGACCCAGAGACCTGCATCGTGCGCATTTTTGTGGCTGAGACCGCACCTGGGGCGTTCATCAATAGACCATCCACAATACGCGCGCCCGTCGCCTCCAGATCCTCAAGCGCACAAACCTCGTGCACAAAACCCATGCGCAAGGCGACCTCAGGGCCGAAGCGTTCACAAGTCAGCGCATAGCGACGCACGTTGCGCACACCCATCGCATGGCATAGCTGAGGCAAAATAATCCCAGCGATCAGACCCCAGCGGGCTTCAGTAATGGCAAAAATTGCATTGTCCGCGGCAACAACGATGTCACAGACAGAGGCAATGCCAGTGCCACCTCCAAAGCATCCACCCTGAATAAGAGCAACGGTGGGGATAGGCACAATATCTAACCGTCGCACTGCTTCGGCGGTTAAGCGGGATACCCGTTCATTCTCTGCAGGAGACTTGACGCCCACACCGGAAATCCACGCAAGGTCCGCACCCGCCTGAAAATGACGACCATTTCCACGAATCACGACAGCACGAGCGTCAGGCGTTGGGCCGAGAAGATCTAAGGCCTCATGCAAGCCGCTAATTAGGTCTTCGTTATAAGCGTTATTTACTTTTGGCCGATTGAGCGTAACGGTGACGACCCCGCGCGAATCCACATCGCAGAGTACAGTGCCTTTTCCTAATTCTTTTGACATGCGACAAGCTCCTTTTTGGCGCAAAGCATACTCCAGGATGTTAAATTCAATAAAAAAATAGAGACAAACCGCTTCAAGAGAACATGCATCATGACACCTGAAGAACGCTTAGTTGCGCTCGGCATACAGTTACCGACGCCCCCAGCACCCATCGCAAACTTTCTACCGTGGCGCAGGGTCGGACAGCTGCTTTATCTCTCTGGTCAAGGCCCCCGCGATGCTCACGGAAAAATTAGTGTGGGACGACTCGGACGCGATTGCTCAGTAGAAAGAGGCTATGCGGATGCGCGTTCGGTTGGCCTGCAGCTACTTGCGACGATTCGTGCAGCCGTCGGCTCGCTCGATCACGTGGAAGCAGTGATCAAGCTACTCGGCATGGTCAACGCAGAGCCGGACTTTGGCGAGCACCCTAAAGTCATCAACGGTTGCTCCGATGTCTTGGTCGAAGTGCTAGGAGACCGCGGCAAACATGCGCGCTCAGCTGTTGGGATGGGGTCACTGCCTAATTGCATGACCGTGGAGGTCGAGGCAATTATCCAAATCGCAGACGGGTATTGAGCAAATCTCCACACCCAACAGGACTGCTGTGCTGCTTAAGGTACTATTTACTGCATACAGACGTGTGTATTCCGTTAACTGACATATAGAAAAGACTAGCTATCCATGGAAAAATTAGACGCCATTATCATCGGGTCCGGCTTTTCGGGCATGTATCAACTGTATAGCTTGCGCGACAAACTCGGACTCAAGGCTAAAGTCCTGGACGGTGCAAGCGGCGTGGGCGGCACATGGTTCTGGAATCGTTATCCTGGTGCGCGATGCGATTCAGAAAGTCATACCTATATGTATTACTTCTCGAAAGATTTAGTAAATGAATGGGAATGGTCTGAGCGCTACCCACAACAACCAGAAATTTTGCGTTATCTCAACTTTGTGGCAGACAAGCTCAAGTTGCGTTCGGATATCGAATTAAATACGCGTATGTCGGAGGCACACTTTGATGTCGCAACCAACCGCTGGAACATCAAGACGGAGAATGGCAAAGAGTACAACGCCAAGTATCTCATCACTGCTGTCGGCTGCCTCTCGTCGGCGAACCTTCCAAAGATCGAAGGCTTGGCCGACTTTAAAGGCGAGTGGTATCACACAGGTCAGTGGCCGCATGAGGGCGTAGATTTCACCGGCAAGCGCGTTGCGCTGATCGGCACTGGCTCCACGGGTATTCAGGCAACGCCCGTCATTGCAACAACTGCCAAGCATTTGACCGTTTTTCAACGCACACCCAACTACAGTCTTCCCGCTCGTAATGCGCCGCTGACGCCAGAATTTAAAAAGTATGCCAAGCAGCATGCGGCTGAGATTTACAAAATCATGACCTCGAATACGAATGGCCACGGTTTTTACATCGAAGACGTATCTGCGCTAGATGTTCCCGAAGCTGAGCGACTGAAAGCCTTTGAAGAAAAATGGAAGATGGGTGGCTTTCAGTTTCGCGCCCTCTACCGTGACATCCTGACGAGTGCCGCAGCAAATGAAACAGCTGCGGAGTTCCTACGCGGAAAAATCAAAGAGATTGTGAAGGACCCGTCGGTCGCCGAAGACCTCGCCGATATCGACCACCCGTTCGCGGCTAAACGTCCTCCAATTGACTCAGGCTATTTCGAAACATTTAACCGCGACAACGTCTCACTTTTAAACATTCGCAAAACACCGATTGAGCGGATTACAGCGAAAGGTGTCAAGACCACAGCCCAAGAAGTTGAAGCAGACGTCATCGTCTTTGCAACCGGCTTTGATGCGATGACTGGTTCGCTCGTGAAACTCGACATCACAGGTCGCGACAATCGTAAGCTCAAGGAATACTGGAACGCTGGCCCCCGTACCTATCTTGGCCTGCAAGTCCCTGGCTTTCCCAATATGTTCACGATCACCGGCCCAGGCAGCCCTTCAGTGCTTTGCAATATGCCGCCTGCAATTGAACAGCACGTTGAATGGATTACGAACTGCATCCAGCACATGGAAAGCAAACACCTCGCTGTGATCGAGACCACCGAGCAGTCCGGAGACGCCTGGCAGGCCGAGGTAGACCGCGCAGCAAATGCAACGCTTTTGCCCACGGTCAAGCACTCGTGGTATCTGGGTGGCAACGTCCCCGGCAAGCCACGCGTATTTATGCCTTACGCAGGTGGCCTCGCCCACTATCGAAAGATATGTGATGACGTCACCCAAAACGACTTCAAAGGCTTTGAATTCACGCCCGCTTGATTTTCAGGGGCTTACTTTTTCTTCTCGACCCAGTAGAACAGTAGGCCCGCACCGACAGCCAAGGCACCATACAACACCCAAGGTGACACGCCCCAAAGTTGGGGCAAAGTTACTTTGCCAAGCGCCCAAACAGAGAGAATGTTCGCTTTCACCCAAGAGAACGAGAATGCATACAACACGGCGCCAATCAGCATTCCGATCACGCCGACCAACGCATGGACACTACCGGTTGCCATAGCGGCAACCCCGGTTCCCGGGCAGTAGCCATAAAGTACCATCCCCACGCCAAAAATTGCAGCGCCAACAATGGTGCCGAGCATGTTGGCATCACGGACATGCAGCTTCGCCAGACCAACATCTTTAAGTATCAATACACCAACGCCACCAACAATAATCGCAGTCATCATGACTTTCAGCACAGTGAAGTCGCGAAAGCGAAACTGATTCACGATGACGTTATAGCTTGTCACTTTGCCTCTGTGCAGCAACCATCCGAACGCAAATCCAAAAATGACTGCAAGAACGAGGGCTGCTTCGCCTTTAATTGGGAACATGGTTTTTCTCCTGATCTGTTTATTTGGATTGACTTGTGCGAAAGACAATCGCCGCGGTGATGAGGCCAGAGGTAAACATCACCAAGAGGAACGTCCAACCGACCGCGGCTAGCTGTAACCCTTGCGAGATACCGTTCCCGCTCGTACATCCACCTGCCATACGCGCTCCGTACATGGCTAACGCTCCGCCCAAGATCGCGGCTAAGTAGCGTTTCGCTTTGGATGGTCCAAAGCGATCTAGCCACACCGTAGGAATCGTTTCAATCACAAACGTACGAGAAAGGAGCGATGAAACCAAGGCACCGAAAAATGTTCCGATCAAGAACAAGGTGCCGTAGTCAAGTTTCATGACATTGGTTTTCCAATAGGCGTTTGTCGATACCGCATCGGAACCAATAATTGGGCTCATGGCGCCACCAGCGATTTGACCGATCGAAGTCGTAATGCCAATCGGATTGGCGACCACAACAAAGACAATCCAGCTGAGCACGCCAATTCCGACTCCGACCAAGTAAGGCGTCCAGCGCGACGGCTGCCCGCTTGCTGCACTAGTGTGTGATTGATTTGCCATGAATACACCCCTTAGGTAAACAATTAACTAATATTTTCTTTGTACATTATATATAAATATATTTTATTTGTTAGTAGATTAATTGGTTTTTAAGGGTTTTGCTTTGATAAAAATCAAGCACATCGCTTTGGATCGGGTTTGAGACTCGTTTTCACTGACTGCAAGCCAGTCACTCATCCAGCGCAACTTGGTCAAGGCGCGTAGTAATGCGATAATCACGCTTGGACTGCACACCTTTACTCACCTATCAAATTTGAGGCTTTTCGCTCATGACACAACATTTGGATTTGTTAAAAATCGCCCAAGAAGAACAAAACGGCGATCTTTTCAAGATGCTTGACGGTATCTACAAGCGCTCTTCGGTCAAGCCCACTGGGTGTCCCGATGCAATCATCTGGGAAGGTGGTAACGCCCACGGTGGCGTCAAGCCGGTTGCACATGCATTCACTGACATGTTCGCACTGAACGGCACGCTGATGGCACTTGACGTGCTCGGTCTGCCCTTCCTAGGCGTTCCAATGATGGCTCAGTTCCGTCATGACTCCAAGCTTGAGTCGCTGGAGTGGTTTGGCAAGCTCGACTACACCGCACTGAAATGGTCAACTGCAGGCGACTTCATGGTGAACGAAGGCGGCAAGAAGGTTGTTGTAAACGGCAAATCTGCGAATGCGCCGCTGCGCACTGCTGCAGGCGTCTATTGCAACGTGCGTCCATACGGCGGCATCACTAGCATCCGTTTCATGCCAGGACTGCCTTACTCGCAAGACAAAAAGAAATTCAAAGTTGACCCAGCGACTGGCGTGATCCACTCAGAAATGAACACCCCAGGCGTTCGCATGGCTTACGCCGCACGTTTGTTCCTGAAGATGGTTCACGAAACCGGTCAGATTGGCCGTGTTGCGACCAAGCCTACCCAGGCTCAAGAAGATGCGATCAACGCTGGCATTATGCGTTGGTTGTTGCAGGGTACAAAATTCAAACTCAAGCGCCAATACACTGTTGACGCCTACGAAGAGCACCGCGCTAACGTCGATGCAATTGTTGCCTGCTTGCCAAAAGACTTCAAGGCTGGCATGGAAAACTGGGGTGGGGATATCTACGAGCACATCTCGGACACCAACTTTGGTCTGCTCCTGCACGACATGATTCGTCAACGCCCTTGCATCGTTTACGCAACGGACCTCGACGGCGATCGTTTGACCGACTTGATGGCTGACGCACCCGATGTACTGCGCGACTGGGGCCAGATTGTCCTAGACAAAGTTGGCGCAAAAGTCGACATGAAGAAGCTTTGGACTGAAATGGGCTTCACTATGACAAACGGCAAAGACATGACCAGCGTCATGTATCGCGTCCACGGTGCGCCAATTTACGAACAGACTCTTGGCTCTGCTGATGCAATGCTGCTGCGTTTGTTGGATGGTGACGAAACTGTTGGTGGCGAAAAACAGCCTTACGACCCACGTATTCACTTCGTGCTGATCAACGAGGCTTACAAGGCTGCCAACCCAGGCAACAAGCAATTAGCTGATTGGCTGGATGCACAACTTGCAACGTTCGACAAGATTTATGGTAGCGAGCGTCCACGCTACATCGACGGCTACAAGAAACTCAAAGCGGCAATTCGTCCTTGGGGCGCCTAAGTCGAGTTAAAAGAGGGAGCGAAAGCTAACCCTAAAAAAAGGGCCTCGCTAATGTTTCATCAGCGAGGCCCTTTTTCATTCTAGAGATACTCGAGGGATTTACTCGATATCGTTAAATACGAGTTCATCTGCGCTCATTTGAACCGCGCTCTATCAAGAATTTTCTGCGCTTCGACTTGGTTGCGTCCCATCGCTGCAACCGAGACGTTTTCCACCTTGAAGTCACCAAGCTTAGCGAGACCCTCGTTCTGAACCTTTACGCTCGCAACCGCAGGCCATTCATTGTTTCCACTCGAAAAGTATGCTTGCGCGGCATCACTCGCCAAGTACTCAAGAAATTTCTTTGCCGCCTCTGGATGGGGAGCATTTTTTGCCACACCGCCGCCCGCGATATTAATGTGCGTGCCGCTGGTCTGTTGATTAGGCCAAACAAAACCAAGCTTTGCGATGCGCGCTTGGTCCTCGGGTTTTTTTGAACGCATCATACGCACAAAGTAGTATGAATTGGTTAGCGCAACCCCACATTCACCAGAGGCCACGGCGGTAATCTGATCAGTGTCGCCACCACGTGGAGCGCGCGCCATATTGGCAACCATGCCACGCGCCCAGTCTTCTGTAGCCGGAACACCTGCGCGTTCAATCATTGCACCGACTAAAGACAGCATATAGGGATGCGATCCTGACCGCGTACATACCTGCCCCTTGTTTTGTGGCTGCGCGAGTTTTTCGTAGCTATCAACGTCGCTCGCCTTGATCCGCGCTTTGTTGTAAACAATAATACGCGCTCGTGTCGAAAAACCAAACCACTTCACCCCGTCTGGCATAACTTCCGATCGTAGATTTGCAAGAATGCGGGCGTCTAAATATTCTGATTTGATCGGTTGAAACAATCCATCGATCTCAGCGCGCCACAGCCTAGCTGCATCAACAAGCAAAATAACATCCGCTGGACTTTTTGCCCCTTCACTTTTGAGCCGTTCGATCAACGCATTATCAGATGCTTCGATACGGTTGATTTTGATACCGGTTGATTTGGTGAAGTCGTTGTAGAGCGCCTCATCCGTTTGATAGTGCCGCGCCGAGTACAGGTTGAGCTCAGCAGGCTTATCCGCCCAAGCCAAGGGCGAGCACGCGATGGCCGCAAAAACAAACAAACGCTTTACGCCCCGAAGCGGCGAGTTTATCTCGCGATGTTTAACAACGTCTTTGGTGGTGATTTTGCCACTCATTTTGCTACCCCTTAAAAAGTTCGATCTGAACGCATAGGAGTAGAATACAACAAATGAGAATGATTATCAATAACGTTTAGATGCCGACATGGCTCGAGACAATACGATGACTGGAACCAGCCCAGCCAGCACAATCGTGAGCGAAGGCAACGCAAGCTCAGCCAAACGCTCGTCGGCCGCCAACTGGTATGTGGCAACAGCCAAGGTGTCAAAGTTAAATGGGCGCAAGAGCAGTGTGGCGGGCAACTCTTTCATCACATCGACAAAAACAAATAAACCGGCTGTCAGCAGACTGCGCTTGAGCAAGGGGAAATGAATATCGCGCATTGCCTGGAAAGGCGTTGCACCGAGTAAAGCGGCCGTACCATCCATAGAAGGGGTAATGCGCGAGAGGCCCGCCTCAACGCTCTGCAAGCTAGAAGATAAAAATCTGATCAAATATGCATAGATAAGTACCCAAGAAGTCGCAGACATAATCCAAGCCGCTTCAACCAGACCCAGCAGTGACAGGATCCCAACCGATAGGACTGCCCCCGGCAATGCGTATCCCAATCCAAGCAGGCGATTAACCCAGACCAGAGTTCTGCTCTGGGTTAAGCGTGCCGCATAAGCGAGCGCCACCGCACATGCAACAGAAATCAACGCGGTGACGCATGCAAGCCAAAATGAATTGGTTAGCCATTTAGCGTAACGTACGTCTATGCTCAGCCCTTGCTGCCATAGGAGTTTAAATAACGCGAGTGCGGGCACAATAAAAGCACACAGCAGCGTCAACCCGCAAAATGCAAACGCCCAAAAGGCTTTGCGCCCTCGCAGCGTCTTGGGTAAAACCGCGCGCTGAATCACACCTGAGCTGGCGTAACGCAATCGCGCACGATTGCTTTGCTCAATGTAAAAAATCAAGCCAACAAAAACTAATAATCCCAGTGACAACTGCACAGCGGCTAGGCGATCGCTAAACGACAGCCAAGCTTTAAAAATGCCCGTTGCAAATGTCTCCACACCAAAATAAGACACTGCACCGTAATCTGCGAGCACTTCCATGAGCGCCAGTGCCATACCCGCAAATATGGCAGGTCGAGCCATGGGCAGCACTAGACGATAGAAAGCTTGCATGCCGCTATAACCGAGCGTTTCAGCCGCCTCGGAGAGCCGTCCGCTACGATCTAGAAAGGCGGTACGGGCGATCAAATATACATAGGGGTATAAACAGAAAGAGAAAGACCACATTGCTCCGCCAAGCGAGCGAGGATCAGGAAAGAACCACAACGCCTCAACACCGAACATTTGTCGCAGCAAAGTTTGCAGGGGGCCTGAAAACTGCAGGACATCAACGAAGAGGTAGGCCATGACGTAGGTTGGAATTGCCAGGGGCAGGATTAAGGCCCACTCAAATATTCTTTTGCCGGGAAACTGATAATTCGCCACCAGCCAGGCATTGCCCACGCCAAGTATGAAGATACCGACTCCCACCCCAATCAAAAGAGCAAAGGTGGAGACGAGATAATCCCCGAGTACAAACTTCCACAAATGCAGTAAGGTCCCTTGTCCACTCAGATCGACGGCGACAGGACCGCCTTGTGTCTGAAAAAAGGGAATAAATAGCCCCAACAATGGTAGGGACAACAGTAAGGCGATTAAGGCAACAACACGATGCATCGAAGGAGGCCGTAGGGCAAAAACTCGGTTTCTGGAAGCAAATCCCAGTTAATGCGAAAATTATAAAGATGAATGAGACACAACCCCTGCTTTTGCTTGAAAACGTCCGAGTCGGTTACCCGCGCTTGGACGGTCGGGGCTGGATGCCAATCGTCGAAGATTTAAGCCTTAGTCTAGCGCGTGGAGACATCGCCTGCCTTCT
>JACCED011728099.1_pt1 | contig 10374 bp, 11 predicted proteins | sample 7455021 | NCBI WGS metagenome assembly JACCED01 (sample SAMN15323456, study PRJNA562643) | freshwater metagenome | isolation source: river surface water | place: USA:Blue River Watershed | collected 2017-08-19 | reverse complement strand
ACCCGGTGCCAACTTTGGTGCGCCCAATGAAACTCGCAGCTTTTCGCGTGTCAGCCCCAAGCTCGGCGCGACATTTGCACTCTCTAATGCACAAAGCGTGTATGCCAACTTGAGTCAAGGCTTTACACCCCCTGAGGTGAGCCAACTTTATGGCAAAACAGCCATTCCCGATTTGAAACCATCGGTCTACAACAACCAAGAAATTGGCTGGCGCTCCTTGTTGGCCAACAACATTCGCCTTGACTCAGCCTTGTATCAACTTGAAGGTCAAGACACCATCGTGTCTTACACCTCAGAAGTGGGCGACAGTTTCAACAAGAACGCCGGCAAGACACGCAGCCGGGGCATCGAGTTGTCACTCTCACAACAGCTGGCGCAGTGGGACTGGCGCTTGGGCGCAACTTGGGCCAAACACGAATTTGTCAATTATTTGGTCAGTGCCAAAGTAGGCGCCCTTGAAGATTACGCTGGCAAAACCATGCCACAAGCGCCTGGGCATACCGTGAACGCGCAAGTTGGTTGGAACTTCACGCCCGAATCACGCGTTGCTTTGGGCCTGGTGAAACAAGGTCCCTATTGGATGAACAACCTCAACACAGTTCGCTATGAAGGCCATACTCTGTTGAACTTAACGGCCAGCCACAAAATACCGGGCGGCTTAGAGATTTGGGGGCAAGTCCGTAATCTGACCGATGAGCGTTATGCAGACAGTGCTGCCAGCTCGTACAAAGGTGGTGCTTTTTCGCCCAACACTCAAAACACCTACTCGCCCGGCTCACCGCGCAGTGTGATGTTGGGTGTGACCAAGTCCTTTCTTTAATTCAACTTAACGCATCCCAATGAAGGGCTCTTTTGTGCCTCTAAACGCTCACTGCAGAAGTTTGTGGTGGCGCAAGGCGCATGTGAACTCCAATTGAGCGCAGCGTTTGCAGATTATTTATTTCACAGTCAGAATTCATTCAATTTCGCACAACAAGGAGTCTTCATGTCTTTCTTCAAAATCAGTTCTTTGGTTTTTTCAATTTTTTTTTCTGTATCTGCTTTTGCACAAACTGTCTCTGTTTCTGATCCATGGATTCGCGCCACCGTGCAGGGCCAAAAGGCGACAGGTGCATTCATGAAAATCACTTCTAAAGAAGGCGCCAAGCTAACTGGGGTCAGCAGCCCTGCTGCTGGTGTATCAGAAATTCACGAAATGAAGATGGAAAAAGACGTCATGAAAATGGCGGCTGTTACGAGTTTGAATGTGCCCGCAGGCGGCGCCGTGGAACTCAAACCGGGCGGCTATCACGTGATGCTGATGGACCTGAAAGCACCCTTGGCCGACAAAGCCACTGTGCCAATCACCTTGACCTTTGAAAATGCAAAAGGCGTGAAGTCACAGGTGGAGTTACAAGTTCCTGTTCGAGCCATGCATGGCAAGATGGAGCACAAACACTGATTCAATGGCCTTGTCGCTTGTCTAAATTGACTTTAACTTACAGCTGGGGTTGGGTTCTAGACCCTTTGTCGAATTGAAAATACAAGTTGCAAAAAGTAGGATGCATTCAAAAGGAATTCGAATGCGTCCCCATCACTTTGTTCTGGTGTTGGTCATTGTTGTGACTTATTTGCTGGTTTTTGATTCTGCAATCAACATGTCTCGCTTTAAACCAAAGCATGAAAATCAGCCTGATACAGTTTCAACAATGCCATGGAACAGTGGCAACTGACAACGCCAGGTCTAGGTCATTTGCAACTGAAGTTTTGGGCATCTTCCACAGAACCACTGCCTTTGTAAGTTGCAACGGTGGGGTATGCGCAAAGTGGGCGCGTGCGTGTGGGTGACCAATTGGCCGGCAGTTCCAAATTCACACCACCTGCATTGCCTGCACCGCGAACACTGGCCACAACTGCTTGTGGTGCAATGCCTTGCTCAACCCATTGAACCAAGGGTGTCAATAAATCAAATTGGTCAGTTGCCAATCCTGCGCTGCAGTGGTTCATGCCAGGCACAGGAAAGTAACGCGCAAAGTCTGAACCAGGATTGACGTTTTCTTGATTCAGACGTTCCATCCATTGGCGAGTGTCTTCGGCTGAAAAGATGGCATCGCTAACACCGTGGTAGAGAACCATTTTGGCACCTCGTGCGCGTAAAGCACCCATATTGCTTGGCTTGCTTTCTTGCGGCGGCGTCATCAAGGACCAACCCGATTCTTTGTAAGTGTCATTGGTACTGCTGAACATGGCCAAACGCTCTGTGACGTTTTCTTGAAGCGGGTTGAGTGGCTTAGGCGGCACACTGAAAATGGTGCTGATAGCCAAAGGATCACGAATCAGCGAATCGATGAATTTCCAAGTGCCCCAATTGGCACCTGCCACACCTGTGTCATAGGGAAAGTTGGCATAAATGCGTTGACCGTTGCTGGTTTTTGCACCACCAAACACGTCGGCGATAACGTTCTTTTGCATCTCCGTTAAGCAAGTGCCATTGCGTTGGCCGGTGCAAGTGGCCACGTCTTTCTTGATGTCAAAAACGGCCTGGCAAGCTTGTGTTGCTTGAACCATGCCATCTGTTGCACCATCCAATGCATCGCACTTATTGGCAATGGCGCCGGCAACGGTAGCGCGCTCTTGCGCCGTGAATGCACTGCCCAAGTCTGGCAATGTGCCGTTGGGGTTCATCGGGTTTTTGACAGTAGCGCCGGGCGTGGCAATTGCAGCCCACTGTTGAGCGCCCCAAATTTGCGCCAACGCCGCGTACGGTAATCTGTAGCCTGGAGCCCCTACTAAGTAGCCATCGTACTGATCACCCAATCGGGAAGCGGCCACCATGGCATGTCTGCCACCGTTTGAACAGCCTCCAATATAGGAGCGGTCTGGACCTTTGCCATATGCGCCCTGAATAAGTTGTTTGGCCATGGGCGTGAGTTTTTCAACAGCTTGGTAGCCGTAGTCCAAACGTGCTTGTGGTTCAGAGCCAAAGAAGGGTGTTTGTGGTCCTGAGTGTCCCGCGTCAGAACTGATCACGGCAAAGCCTTGCATCAACGCGCCTGTGAGAGGTCCGCCGCCCAAGGCACCTATCGCTGGAACCACATTGCCATCTAAGCCGCCATTGCCTTGGTAGAAAAATCGGCCGTTCCATGCCATGGGCAAACGCATTTCAAAACCAATGGCGTAATCACGGCCATCAGAACCTTTGCGTTCGTGCATTCGACCTTTGACCAAGCAGTGCTCTGGCACTGCGTTGTTGCCCAGTTTGATCACGCCGGCAGCCACCAATGTTGAAGATTCAATTTTGGTGTTTGAAAGTTTGAGTTGGTCTACCAATGCTGAGCAGTTTGGCAAATTGGCGCCGCTGGCCGCCTTCAAACTTGGAACTGAAGGATTCTGAAGTGTGCTGCACGCAGCCAACGCCATAGCGACCGAGATGAAGCCAAGTCCTTGAGCTACTCGTTTAGATGGATGTTGGTTCATGGCGTGCCTTTATGTTCTGGTTGAAATGATCTTGGGCGTACTGCTCTAAACAGTTACTTTATATAATTAAATTTACACTACTTGCAGATTCAAAGACCTAGGGTTTACACCTGTTATTTGAGCAAGCTTAAGCACTACGATGGATTCAAAGGAATTATCACCATGCTGTTTCAATCGCCTCTGACCTCACGCCTAAAACAATTGTTGTGCTTGGCCACCTTGTTGCCTACTTTGGCACTTTCTCAAGCTTGGCCCACCAAGCAACCCATCAAATTGGTGGCCGTGTTTCCACCTGGTGGCTCGGTTGACCAAGTTGCACGAATCATTGCACCCGTGTTGTCGCAGCAGCTTGGGCAAAGCGTCATTGTTGAAAATAAGGGTGGTGCATCGGGCGTGATCGGTACTTCCAGCATGTTGTCAGCGCCGGCAGATGGGTACACCTTTGCCGTTGTGTTTGATACACACGGCGTGAACCAAAGCCTTAACCCCAACATGCCTTATGACAGCAAAAAGGACATCGTGCCATTGGTGCTGGTGGGTACCTCGGCCATGGTGCTCACTTCAAATGTGGGCAACGAATACAAAACTTTTGCAGATGTAGTGGCTGCAGCCAAAGCCAAAAAGAATGTGTCTTTTGGCACCATTGGCAATGGCAGCTTGGGTCACTTGGCCATGGCTTTGCTCGGTAAGAATGCTGGCTTAGAGTTCAACCACATTCCCTATAAAGGCGGCGGTCCACTCATGACCGATGCGGTGGCTGGCCATGTGCCCTTGGCCATGGGAACAGTCTTTTTGAGCAAACCGCACATTGATAACAAGCGAATTCGACCTTTGGCTGTGACGTCTTCTAAGCGCGTGGCAGAGTTTCCAGACGTACCCACCATAGCCGAGGCAGGCTTTCCCGGATTTGAAGCACCTGCTTGGTGGGCTGTGTTGGCGTCTGCCAAAACGCCACCAGACATTGTTAAGCGCATGAACGATGAGCTCAACAAGGTTTTGCAAAACCCCGAAATAGCCAACAAGCTCAGTGCTCAGGGCATTGACATCTCTGGCGGCAGTGTCGACAAAGCCAAAACTTTTATCGACAAACAAATTGACGTTTGGGCCAAGGTGGTTCGTGAGAATGGCATTAAGTCAGACTAAGCACTTTAGTCTTCGGGCGTAATTTGGAGTGCCACCAACACGCGGGCTACCATGTTGTAGGCTGCTATGGCAGTGGTCAGTTCTACAATCTCAGTGTTGCTTAAGCGCGATTGCAATTGCTTGAAAAGTGCGTCATCAACCTTGACGCGCTGGGTCATTTGAGCAGCATATTGCACCACCCATCGCGACATTTCATCCAAAGCTGTGTCTGTTACGCCGTCCGCTGGCTTGTCGTTCGCTACGCGCTGCAGTGCGTCTAGTTCGGCCTGAGTGCCACCTGCTTTGAGAAAGTCTGGTGCGTGATGGTGGTATTCATAGTGCGCACCAGTGAGCAAAGCCACCGTGCAAATGCCAAGTTCACACATTTTGCGTGATGTGGACAAGCCCGTGCGAACATTGCGCATGTAGACATTCCATCCGGCTGCCACTGGCTCGCTCCAAAGCAATGCTTTGTCGAGGTTTAACAGCGTTCCTCCTCGGCGGGCCAAGATGGCATCCACCAGAGCTTGAGGTTGTGGATGTATTTCTGGGGTCCAATCTGGAATGCGCATGTGTAGCCTTTTGCTGAGGTTGACTTGATGATTTGCAGAAGACGAGAGCCAAAATGGCAACGTCATCAGTCATTATCTATGAGCACCCATGCAAATGGCAGACTCACTCAATGAACGTCTTCAAGGATGGGTTATGCAAGCAGACCCAGAAGCCTAAAAGAAGGCTCCTAAAGGGGCGGGTCTTGGTTGGAACTTAAGGATTATTGTGTGCAGGTGCGAGTGCGCGTAATAGTGCCATCCGATGCTTGAACCTCTGTCCAAGGTGTGCAAGACGGGTTGGTTTGCGTGGTGTAACTTGGTTGCTGCTGAACAATGACGGGTTGTGGCTGAACATAAACGGGTTGCTGCACATAGGTAGGCTGTTTGACGGCTTCATAGACCAATAAGCCGCCAATGACGGCTGGGACACCCCAACCCCAAGCATTGCCATAACCTCGCACCCAAGGGCCATGCCCATGGCTATGGCCGTGACGGTGTTGTGCCATGGCAGATACGCTCAGGGTCAATAGGATGAGGGCCATTATTTTTTTCATGTCTGTCTCCAGAAGATAAGTCTTTAACGTCTGAACTAGAAGATTGGTTTACTTCTTAAAGGGTAAAAATATATTCCATTTATCGCGACCGACAGGTATGCGGTGCGCGCGGCGCATAGAAATATAAAGAATATAGGAAATCAAAAGTCGGCCAATGATGACAAAGGTGATTCGAGCATCGCGTTGCTCTATTTTTTCTGCATAAAAAATGGTGACGTCAAACATCAAATTGAACAAACTGGCAACAAAGAGCAGGCCAAAGAGAATGGCAGGAAATTTACCATTTTTGTAAGACCAGACGCCCACTGACATGAACACAAAAAGAATCCAGGCCCTGAAATAAAGGGCTGGCATCATGTAGTCGCGAACGTCTGCATTGGAAAAAAGGTCGATGGCGACTTCGTTGGTGTAAATGGTGAGACGCAAAAACCAGAGGGCCGACAAGAACGTGAGGATGGCCAAGCGCAGGGGAAAGTAGGGGTCGACAACGTGAGTGTCTGCCACTGGCTTTGAAAGCAGTGCTTCAAGTTCGTGAGCAGTGACCAAAGGGTTGCGTGCCAACTGATTGCCTTTTATCGGAAAATGGCTTTTTTCATTTTAGCCATTTGGGTTAAATTCAGTGAAACTTTACAAGGCGTTCATACAATGCGTTTTCGAATGACGGCAAGCTTTTTATTGTTAGCAGGTGTCGCCCTGCTTCAAGCTTGCGCCTACATCTCGAATGCCTCCGTGTATGAGGGTATTCGCGGCGCCGACAAAACCAAGACGACTGGCACCACTCAAACGCCAGCAGCATTGCCCTCTTATGACCGTTACGAAAAAGAGCGTGATGCTTTGAAAAAATAATGTTCATCTGCCTTGTTACTTGATCATACTTCTGCCAACGCCTATGCCACACATCGCTGCTCAATGGATCACAGTCTGCTTGCTTGGGTTTGGCTTGGCCCAAACTGGATTCGCTCAAACACAAGCTCAGCCCAAAGACTTTGAAACGCAGGTTCGTGTTCATGGCTTGTGGTGGGACTTGCATGAGGTAAATGTGGCCCAAGTTCAGCGGTTTGCAAATCAAACTGGTTTTGTCAGCCTTGCTGAAAAAGAGGGCGGCGGGTTTATTTACGAAGCAGGTTGGACCCAAAAGAAGGGTTGGAACTGGAAATCACCTTTTGGCAAGGCAGCCCACGATCATGAACCTGCTGTGCATTTAACGTTTGATGAGGCGCAACAAATCTGCAAGTTTCAAGGTAAAAGGCTGCCCACCGATGCCGAGTGGGTCAAAGCTGCGTACCTTGAACAGCGTGACAACCCGCCTGCTGGCTTTGTGAAGGGCCAGCGTTATCTTTTTCCGAATGGCGCCAGTGCCAAGCAAAGTCATTGCCTAAGCGGGTGTGGCGATTACCCAGGGCGTGCCCCCCAAGGCGCGCTTTCCCGGGGGGTGGGCCATGTCTTGGTCAAAACGACACCGCCAGGCGTCAATGGCTTGTACGAAATGGGCGGCAATGCCTGGGAGTGGGTTGACACAGGCACCGCTTCAGAAAAAATCACGCGAAGTGCCTCGTGGTGGTATGACGCCGATCGCCAAAAAGAATCGGATGTGGCAACCAAACCGAGAGACACTCGCGTAGGCTATATTGGTTTTCGATGCGTTAAAGATTAAACAACAGAGGCACCATGAATTTTTCACCCATGATTGAGCTCACTCGCAACGGCATTTCTGAATGTCTGCATTTGGGGGCACTGGCGGTTACCGATACCCAAGGCCATGTCGTCGCTCAAGTGGGCAATCCCCATTGGCTTTGCTTTACCCGCTCTACTTTGAAAGCGCTTCAAGCGCTACCCTTGATTCAAAGTGGCGGCGCGCAGCAGTTGGGCTTGACCCCGCAAGAACTGGCCGTCATGTGCGCCAGTCACAATGGCGAAGACATGCACGTTGAACAGGTGTCATCTATTCTGCAAAAGAGTGGCAATACCTACACACAATTGCGCTGCGGTTGTCATGTGCCTTATCGATTTAGCTTCAACGACAAGCCACTGCCCGATGGTTTTGTGGTTGACGAGCGTCACCACAATTGCAGCGGCAAGCACAGTGGATTTTTAGCCTACTGTTCTTTGCATGGCGTGCCCAAAGAAACCTATACCGACCTGGAACATCCTTTGCAGCAACAAGTGCGCAAAGCGGTTGCCGATGTGACGGGTGTTGCTTCTGAAGACATGGGTTGGGGCATCGATGGTTGCTCCGCCCCCAACTTTGCTGTGCCCCTGTCCAATTTGGCTCGAAGCTATGCGCGCTTGGCCAAACCTGAAGCAGACGAAGTCTATGGTGCAAGCTTGAAACTTTTGGGCGAAGCCATGACAGCGTATCCCGAGTTGGTGTCTGGCACGGGCCGAAGTGACGCCGATTTGATGCGTGTGGGTCGTGGTGACTGGGTCAGCAAGGTGGGCGCCGATGGCGTTCAAGTCATCGGCAGCCGTTCACGCGGTCAAGCCTTGGCCTTGAAAATTGCAGATGGCAACAAGCCCGCTTTGTTTGCGGCCACCATTGAGGCTTTGGATCAATTAGGGTGGCTAGATGCAAAGCAGCGCGAAGAACTCATGCCTTGGCGCGCACAGTCGCTGAAAAACATCAAAGGTTTGGATGTGGGCGAGCGTCGGGCCATTTTCAAAATACAAACCGTTTAAGCCAATTGACAAATGGGCTTGGTCAAAATGGGCAGGCTTATCGTGCCCAGTTGGTTTTCCAAACGGCAAGGGCGGTCAGAACGCCATAGCACACCATGCCTGTGGCGATCACCATGAACATCTGATCTGCCGACCCATTGTTTTGTGACAGCCAAATGCCCCCTGTTGCAACCAGTACCAAGCGAAAGGTACCTGCCAACACGGGCCCCCATAATTTGCCAGCACCTTGCGATGCAAAGTACAAACATAGGCCCAGTGCAAAGAAGCCATAGCATGGTCCTACCACACAGAAGTATTGGCTGGCGCTGGCCAGCACCAAAGGGTTGATGCTGAACAAGTTGGCCCACAAACCTGGCCACACCATGACCACCAAACCAATGCAAGCTACCAAGGCGGCAGACATCATGGCACCGGCCCATGCCACTTTCTTGGCGCGCTCTACCATCTTTGCGCCCAGGGCCATGCCCACCATGGGCAAGCACGCAACCCCAAATGAGAAGGTGATGGGTACCAATAAAAATTCTAATCGTGTGCCAATGCCGTAGCCTGCCAGGGCCTCAGGGCCAAAGTTAGAAATTAAGCGGGTCACTATCACAATGGTTGCCACAGTAAGCACTGAGGAAATACTGGACATGGCGCCAACTTTGAGGATGTCCAGAAACAAGTCTTTGGAAAGTGGGCTGTTGAAACTCAGTTTAAGCGTGCTCTTTTCTGAACGCAGAAACCAAAGAAAGTAAAGCGCACTGCCCGTAAATGCTATCAAAAGGCCAGAGGCAATGCCAGCCATGCCAAAGCTGGGAATTGGCCCGAAACCCAGCCCAAGCACTGCGCTCAATACCACTTGCACCAAGCACGTCATAAGCAAAGCTTTAGAGGGTGTGCGCATGTTGCCCGAACCGCGAATGACAGAAGCCAGAGCATTGGTCAGCCAGATGCTGATTGAACCTGCAAACGCCACATGGGCATACAACAAGCATTGCGCAAGGGCCTCACCTTTGCCGCCCAACGCACTGAAAATGGACGCGCTGAAAAGTGCAAACACCAAGGTGAACAACAAGCCAATGCCCAGCCCAATGAGGGTTGCATGCAAAACCAAGGCGTTGGCCTTGGCCAAGTTGTTGGCCCCCATGGCACGGCTGATGGCCGAGGTAATGCCGCCACCCATGGAGCCTGCCGACAACATTTGTTGCAGCATCACCAATGGAAATACCAAGGCCATGCCCGCCAAGGGCATGATGCCCAATTGACCCACATACCAAGTCTCGGCAATGCTGACCAAAGCGGCAGCTGTCATGGCCAAGCCGTTGGGCAAGGCTAAGCGCCAAATCGTTGGGACGATGGGCGCGGTGATGAGGGTGTTTTGCAACAGTGTGGGCAGATCAGCGGTTTGTGAAGTTGGCTGGGCGCTTGTTCAAAAACGCGTCCATGCCTTCTTTCTGGTCGTCTGTGGCAAACATTGAGTGGAACAATCGTCGCTCAAACATCACGCCATCACTGAGGCCACTTTCAAAAGCGCGGTTCACGCTTTCTTTTGCGGCCATCACTGCCAACTGACCCATGCTGCAAATGAGCAGGGCGGCGCCCAATGTTTCTTCCATCAATTTGTCGGTGGGCACCACGCGGCTGACCAAACCGGCGCGTTCGGCTTCAGTGGCGTCCATCATGCGGCCGGTTAGCACCAAGTCCATGGCTTTGGATTTGCCAATGGCGCGTGGCAAACGCTGTGTACCGCCTGCGCCAGGAATGATGCCCAGTTTGATTTCGGGCTGGCCAAACTTGGCATTCTCTGCAGCAATGATGAAATCGCACATCATGGCCAACTCACAACCACCGCCCAATGCAAAGCCACTGACTGCGGCAATCACAGGCTTGCGAATGCTGCGAATGGTTTCCCAGTTGCGGGTGATGAAGTCTTGTTTGTAGACGTCGTTGAAGTTGTGCTTGGCCATGGCCGAAATATCGGCGCCAGCGGCAAAGGCTTTTTCGCTGCCGGTGACAATGATGCAACCGATGGT
>JACCED010003944.1_pt1 | contig 10374 bp, 5 predicted proteins | sample 7455021 | NCBI WGS metagenome assembly JACCED01 (sample SAMN15323456, study PRJNA562643) | freshwater metagenome | isolation source: river surface water | place: USA:Blue River Watershed | collected 2017-08-19 | reverse complement strand
TGTATGCGGCGACCCAGCCGGCAAACTCCAAGCAGCAGGCCGGCGCCTACACGAACATGGCGATCACGGCCGGCGCGGAGCAGATCGCGCAGCAAAAAACCGCGAAGGAGAGTTTTCTGGCCGGCAAGGGCTGGCGGAAAATTCCGGCGAGCGAATTGCCCGCCGGCGGTGCAGGCAACGGGAGCTTCCCGGCCCAGCCATGAGCGCCGCGCCGGCGGGCGGGGGCGGATGGGGTCGCGTGGTCCGCTGGTGCGTTGCGCTCCTGATCGCCGCCGGCGTGGCCTCGGCCCAGACCGGCGGCACACCGGCGCCCGGGTGGTATTTCATGATTTCGCGGACCAGTGTGGCGGGGGCGGCCCCGAACGTCAGCAACGGCTACGCGAAATTCGAGACGGACGGAACGGGGCTGCGGATCGCGCAGGTGCTGATCCCGCCGTTCAACTCCATCACCTACGATCCGGTCGCCCAGTCCCTGGGCACGGGGACGACGTATTCGCCGACGGCCGCGACGCTGGGCCAACCGGGCGCCACCGGACTTTGGGGCAATCTGGCATTGAATCCGGGCACCGTTTTTCGGCCGACGACGTTGGGGGGAGTCTACACCTATTCCGGAGCGCTGTCGTGGATCACGAACGGCACGAACGCTATTCCCTCGGTGCCGTTAACGAAGCCCTACCCGACGGCGTCAATGGATCGCTGGGATGGGTATGCGGATTTGACCGGGATGGGGCTGGGAGTGCTGTTTCAGTATGTGGCGGCCGATGCGCGCCTGGTGGCTACGTTTCGCGGCGCCTCGGGCAACTCCTGGCTGATCGAATTCTATCGGACAAACATCACTCCGCCGGCCGGTTTGCCGGCGATCGAGGCGGGCGGCGGCGGAGGTGGCGGCGATGGTGGCGGTGGATCGACGTCCGTCGCCCCAACGATCTCGATGCAGCCCGTTTCGCAGCAGATCTATGCAGGTGGCTCGCATGTGCTGTCGGTCGGGGCTGGAGGGACTCCGGCGCCTACTTATCAATGGACCAAGGACAGTGGTGTGATCGCGGGGGCCACGAACTCGTCGTATGCGATTCCGTTGGTCACTTCCGGTGCGGCAGGCCGCTACGCGGTGATCGTCCGAAACGATGCCGGATCGGTCACCAGCGACACCGCCACTCTTTCGGTGGGAGTGATTCCGCTGGTGGCGGCGGGAGAGCGCGATTCACTGTTTGTCACGACGGACGGCACGCTTTGGGACATCGGGCCGCGATCGTCGGTCGGGACGGGCTCGGCCGGGATGCAGAACCCGCGTAGCCCGGTCGCGGTGACGAGCGGGGTGGTGGGATTGTCTTCGTCCACCAATCACGTTGCTTTCATCAAAACGGACGCATCTCTGTGGATGTTCGGCCAAAACAACCGCGGGCAGCTGGCTGACGGCACAACTGTCGGGAGAGCGTTGCCCCTGCGGTCGTTCACGGACGTGCTGGCTGCCGTTGCGGCCGGGGCCAACACGGCATGGCTGCGCTCCGATCGTGGGTTGATGATCAGCGGAGCGAACAACGTTGGCCAGTTCGGTAACGGCACGACGGTCGACGGGACCGCTCCTGTCCGGGTGGCCGGCGGGGTGGCGACCTTTGCGATCAGCGGCGTTCATACCCTTTGGGTGACGGAGAGCGGTATCCTCATGGGGACGGGTGGTAACGAAGACGGCCAATTGGGAGACGGAACATGGATCAACCGTTCGAGCGCGATCGAGATCGCGCGCGATGTCGTCGCGGTGGCGGCGGGCACCACGCACACGGTTTTTCTCAAACGCGACCGATCGGTTTGGACGATGGGATGGAACCGTGACGGCCAGCTCGGGGATGGCACGACGGCGGAATTTCGAAATGTGCCGCGGCAAGTGGGAACCGACGTGGCGCAGATTGCAGCCGGTCACAGGCAGACGATGTGGATCAAGACCGACGGGACGCTCTGGGGGATGGGAAACAACGATTTTGGGCAGTTGGGCGACGGCGGCGTCGGCCCGGCGGCGGCGAGACGGACTCCGGTGCGCGTGGACAGCGACGTCGCGCGTGTTTCGCCCGGCGCTTGGCATACGCTTTATGTCAAAAAAGACGGCTCGATCTGGGGCATGGGATGGAACGAGACCAGTCAGTTGGCCGACGGGACGACGATCAATCGATCGCGACCGGTGCGGACGAGCGCGCTGCCGGCAGCCGGGCCAGTGGCCGTAGCGCCAGCCATCACGACGCAGCCGGCCGACCGGACGGCGGCGAGCGGAGGGAACGCGAGTTTCGTCGTCGTCGCGACCGGCGCGCCCGCGCCCACGTATCAGTGGATCAAGGATGGCGTGGCGTTGGCCGGAGCGACAGCAGCCACGCTGACCTTGAGCAATGTCCGGACCGCCGACGCCGGCAGCTACTCGGTGGTCGTCACGAATGCCGCGGGCACCGTGACAAGTGCGGCGGCCGTGCTGACGGTGACGGTGCCGACGGCGCCGTCGGTCATCGTGCCGCCGGTGCCGCAATTCGCGAACGCGGGCGGCACGGCGACATTTGCGGTCATTGCGACCGGCACCGCGCCGCTCGCCTACCAATGGCGCCGCAACGGCCAGAGCCTGGCCGGAGCGACCGCGGCCACGCTGGCGATCTCGCCCGTGCTGGCGACCGATGCCGGCAACTACAGCGTGACCGTGAACAACGCCGCCGGCAGCACCTCCAGCGGAGAGGCGACGCTCACGGTGGCCGCGGGCGCCACGACGCACACGACGGCAACGGCGTTCTCGGCGACGGCCAATCCCAACGGAGTGTGGCGCGCCGGCTACCGCACCGCGGCCGTTTCCACCGCACTCACGGTCTATACGCGGCCCGGCACCTACGCCGGCGGTATCATCGGTTGGAATACCGGCAACGGAGAGCCGAATTTCACCAAGCACCTGGGCACGGTCACGCAGTTCGGCTTGGCGCCGGGACAAATCGCGCTGCACCCGGGCCCGGGCGGAGAATTCTCCGTGCTGCGGTTCACCGCGCCTGTGGCCGGGACGGCGACCGTGGCGGCGCGCTTCTATCCCGGCGACTCGGGCGCGACGGACGTCCTGGTGGTCGCCGGGCGAGCCGGAGGGGCGACGCAATTGTTTGCGGGCGTCAATGCCGGGACTTACGCGGGCACGGTGACGTTGGCGGTCGGAGACACGGTGGACCTCGTGGTCGGACCGCGCGACGGCTACGGCGCCGACACGGCGCCGGTGGAGGCGACGATCGAGCTGGGGACGGCCAGCGCACCGGTGATCCTGACCCAGCCGGCCGGACGCACGGCCGCGGCGGGGGGCACGACCTACTTCTATGTCGTGGCGAGCGGTTCGCCGACGCCGACCTACCAATGGCGCAAGGACGGTGTCGCGTTGGCGGGTGCGACCGCATCCTTGCTCGTGCGGAGCAACGTCACGGCGGCGGACGTGGGCAGCTACACGGTGGTCGTCACGAATTCCGCGGGCACCGCGACCAGCGCGCCGGCGGCGCTTGCCCTCGAGGCGCCGGCGACCGGCGGGCGCCTGATCAATCTGTCGATTCTGACCGCACTCACACCGGAGCACCCGTCGTTCAAGCTGGGCACGGTGCTGGGCGGGCGGGGAACAACGGGCACCAAGCCGCTTGTGGTGCGGGCGGTGGGTCCGTCGTTGAGCCTTTTCGGTCTGGCGACGGGGTTGTCCGATCCCCGGCTGGAGATTGTCGCCGGGTCGGCCGGAGGCGGTGCGGTGGTGGCGAGCAATGACAACTGGGGCGGGTCGCAGGCGATGCTGACGGCGATGGCGGAAGTCGGGGCATTCGTGCTGGCGCGGGTGGATTCACGCGACGCCGTCGTGCTGCCGGCCTTTGCCGCCGGCGACTACGTGGTGGAAATCGCGGGGGTGAGCGGGACGACCGGATCGGTGCTGGCGGAAATTTACGATGCGACTCCGACGGGCACGTTCGGGGCGACGACGCCGCGGCTGGTGAACGTATCCGTGCTGAAGCACCTCGGGAGCGGCGTGACGATGGGCTTCGTCGTGGGCGGCGGCGCGCCACGCACCGTGCTGGTGCGGGCGGTGGGACCGGGGTTGGCGGCCTTCGGCGTGGGCGGATTGGTCGCGGATCCGCGACTGGAGCTCTTCAACGGCGCGGGGGCGAGTGTTGCCACAAACGACAACTGGGGCGGCACGCCGGCGCTGACGGCGGCGTTTTCCGCGGTGGGAGCTTTCGCGCTGGAAGCGGCGTCGCGCGATGCGGCGATCGTGGCGTCGTTGCCGCCCGGCAGCTACACGGTGCAGGTCGGCGGCGTGGGCGGCGCAACCGGGGTCGCGTTGGTGGAGGTCTACGAAGTGCCCTGACCGGGCCGAAGCTGCCTCCGGCTGCCGCCCGTGAACGGCCTGCATTCCCTTTCCATGAAACTGCAATTCCTCCGTTTGCCTGCCGCGTGGGGTGCGATCCTCGCGCTTTCGATCCTGCCGTCGCTGACGGCGCAGTCCGCCGGATTGACGTGGACTCGTATCACGCCGGAGGGCGTGGGCACCGGCGCGGCGCTGGCCTACGGCGCGGGCACCTATGTGATGCTCGGGGGCAGCGCGGTGGCGCTGAGTCAGGACGCGGTGTCGTGGACCACGGCGGCGCTCGGCGGCCCCGGCTCGGGACTCGCTTATGGCGGCGGGGTTTTCGTGGCGACGTTTCGCGGCAGCAGCGGGGAGACGCAACTGGTGGCGACGAGCCGGGACGGGCGGATGTGGACCCGGCGCACGACGGGGGCGGGGGCGTTGAACGCCGTGGCGCACAACGGCGAACGCTTCGTGGCGATCGGGGAGGTGGCGCCGGCAGGCTCCGTGGCCGTGAGCGCGGATGGCAGCGCGTGGCAACGGATGGCGGCGGGGACTCCGCCGGGCGTATTGCGGGGAATCGCGGGCAACGCTGCGCTGAAGAATTTCGTGGCATGGGGGAGCCAGACGCCGGAGCTGTGGGTCTCGCGCGACGGCGCGACCTGGACGCGCACAACCTTGCCCGGCGCCGCTCCGACGGAACGGCCGTGGGGAGTGGCGGCCGCCGGCCGCGGGTATGTCGCGGCGGCGCGGTTGCCCTCCGGAGAGGCCAAACTGTTCACGAGCTCCGACGGGACCACGTGGGTCGCCGGCTCGACGTTGGCGTCGGGCAACTCGGTCTCGGGCCTGGGCGTGGCGGCGAGCGATCGCGCGCTGGACGGAAGCGGCGCGGTGGTCGTGGCGACGGCGGTCGCCGGCATCAGCCAGGGGACGCTGGTTGTCTACGGCCGGGTGCTGGCCCTGTCGTCCGCGGGACCACTGACCACGTGGAACTCGGCCTCGCTGGCCCTCGATGCGATCCCCGGGACCTCGGTCCCGATGTGGACGGGCTACGCCAACGGCTATTTTCTCATGGGAGACTCGTCGCTGAAACCGGGCCTTTACCGCGCCAAGGCGGGGCCGGTGTTCGCGGAACAACCGCCGGAGACCCTGGCGGTGGAGTCGGGCGGGCGGCTCGCCCTCGGCGTGGCGACAACGGAGAGCGGTGTGACGTATCAGTGGTTTCACCACGGGGCCGCGATTCCGGGTGCCACGGCGGCGACCTTGGCGATCGAACGGGCGTCCGCGGCGGACGAGGGCGACTATTTTGCCGTGGCGCGGGATGCGACGGGGCGCGAGACGGCCAGCACGCGGGCGGCGGTGACCGTCAAGCCCTCGGGGAATCCGCCGCGAATCGTGAACCTTTCGATCCTCACCGCCGTGAGCGCGGAAGCTCCGCTGTTCAAACTCGGCACCGTCCTGGGCGGGGCGGGCACCCGGGGGAACAAGCCCGTGGTGATCCGTGCGGTCGGCCCGACTCTCGCCGGGTTCGGGGTGGGCGCGGTTCTCGCCGATCCGCGCGTGGCGGTGCTGGCGGGTTCGGGGTCGACGGCGCCCACGGTCGCGGGCAACGACGACTGGGGCGGCGGGGCGGCGCTGGGGGATGCGATGGCGCGCGTGGGTGCCTTTGCGCTCGCGCCGGGATCGCGGGACGCGGCGGTCGCACCGGAGTTTCCGGCCGGCGATTATGTCGTGGAGATCGACGGCGCGGCCGCGGCGCCGGCCGGAGCGGTGCTGGCGGAAATTTACGACGGCACTCCGACCGGCGGGTGGACCGGGGCGACGCCGCGGTTGATCAATGTCTCGGTCCTGAAGCACATCGGTGCCGGCTTGACGGTGGGCTTCGTGATCGGCGGCGACGGCGGCAAGACGGTTTTGGTGCGGGCGGTCGGGCCCGGCCTGGCCGGGTTCGGCGTGGCGGGAACGGTGGCCGATCCGCAGCTTGCATTGTTCGATTCGGCGGCGCGGCAGATCGCGGCGAACGACGACTGGGGCGGCACGACGGTCATGGAGGCCGCGTTCCGGAGCGTGGGTGCGTTCGGACTCGCCGCGACGTCGAAGGACGCGGCCTTGCTTGCGACGTTGCCGCCGGGCGCCTACACCGTGCAGATCAGCGGCGGCGCCAACGGCACCGGCACGGCCTTGGTGGAGGTTTACGAGGTGCCGTGAGCGACGGTCGTCGCGCGATTTTTATGAAACCCATGCGATCCCAACTCGCCCCCGGCGCCATAACCGTCGGATTGGCTTTGGCCTGTTTCCCCCTGGTGCACGCGCAGCCGGCTCTGCCGGCGTGGGAGCGGATTGTGCCGGCTGACCGGGCGCTGGCGACCGCGGTGGGGAGCGCCACCGGCGTGGCCTACGGGGCCAATCTCTACGCGTTGGTGAGTGCGGAAAAGGTCCTGTCGAGCCGCGATGCGGAGACGTGGACCACCGTGGTGCTGCCCAACGGACACGAGGGGCGCGGCATCACGTATTTTCGCGGGCTGTTTGTCGTCGCGCTGGGCGGCAGCAGCCTCGAGCGATCGCCGAGCAACCAATGGATCGCGACCAGCCCGGACGCACGCACGTGGACCCGGCGGGCGACGACGGATGCGGGACCGTTTCGCGCGGTGGCGTCCAATGGCGACCTGGCGGTGGCGATCAGTTCGGGATCGAGCGGCACCGACCTCGCGATCAGCCCGGACGGTCTGGGATGGCGCGGAATCTCGGTCGACCGGGGCGAAGCCGACCTGCGCCACATCGTGGGGCATCGCGGACTGCGCAGTTTCATCGCGTGGGGTGCGGCCAACAGCGGCGTGATGTGGCACTCCCGGGACGGCCAACAGTGGCAACGGGTGACGTTGCCGGGTGCGGTGCCGAACGTTCCTCCCGCGGGGGTCGCTGCGGCGGGGGCCGGCTACATTGCCGCGGCGCGCATGCTCACCGGCGAGATGCGGCTCTTTTCCAGTCCGGACGGACTCGCCTGGACGCCGGAGGGGGTGATCAATCTCGCGGCGGCCAGCGTCGGTTACGGGTTGATCACCAACAACGCCTATGCCGCCGGTCGAGGCGCGGTCGCGATGCTGGCGGTGGAGGCGGCGACCGCGGGCGGAACGGCGAGGACGGTCGCGCTGTTGACCGAGAATCCCGCGGTGCGGTGGCCGGATACGACGATCTCGAGCAATTCAGGGGGCTCCGCACAATTTCGCACCACCTGGATCGGCTACGAAAACGGGTTCTTTTTTGTCGTCGACCGGGCGTTGAACGGAGGATTCACGGGCATGAGCCGCTTCCGGTTCGGCCCGCGGATCACCGTGCAGCCGGAGGAAATCACCGTGGTTCCGCCCGGAACGAAAGTGGAACTGAGAGTCGTCGCGGCGGAGTCCGAGGTCACCTACCAGTGGCGACGCAACGGGACGGACCTGCCGGGTGCGACGGGAGCGGTTCTGGTCCTCGATCGGGTGGAGGCGGAGCAGCAGGGCGAGTATGTCGCGATCGTGCGGGATACAGCAGGCCGGGCCACCGCGAGCACGCCGGCGACCGTCGCGCTGAGGGCCAGCGTGAACCCGGCGCGGATCGTCAATCTCTCGATTCTGACCTCGCTGGCGGGCGGTGACAGTTCGTTCATGCTGGGCACGGTGGTGGGAGGCTCCGGCACCCAGGGGATGAAACCGCTGGTCGTGCGGGCGGTGGGGCCGTCGCTGGCAGCGTTCGGTGTGAGCGACGCCCTGGAGGATACCTACTTCAACGTGAGCTCGAGCGGCGGCGGGGCGTCCGTTCGGGTGGGCCAAAGCGACAATTGGGGCGGCGCGGTGCCGCTTGCGGAAACCATGGCGCGCGTCGGGGCGTTTCCGCTGGCAAGCCCCGCCTCGCTCGACGCGGCGGAGGCGTTGGTCCTGCCGGCCGGGGGCTATGTCGTGTTTGTGAGTGCCTGGGTCCGCGGGGGCGCGTCGGGCGGCAAGGTGTTGGCGGAGCTCTACGATGCCACGCCGAACGGCGGCTTTGCCCCGACCACGCCGCGTCTGGTCAATGTTTCGGTCCTGAAGCAACTGGGCGCCGGACTCACCGTCGGCTTCGTGATCGGGGGCGAAGGCAGCAAGACGGTGCTGGTGCGCGCCGTCGGCCCGGGTTTGGTGCCCTTGGGCGTAACCGGGACGGTGGCCGATCCGCGGATGACGCTGTTCGACGCGGGGTCGCGCGAGGTGGCGGCAAACGACGATTGGGGCGGGGCCGGGGCCATGCAGGAGGCCTTCGGGAGGGTGGGGGCGTTTGCATTGCCGGTGGATTCCAAGGATGCCGTGCTGCTGTCCACGCTGGCGCCCGGCGGCTACACCGTGCAGGTGGGCAGCGGCGCCGGCGGAACCGGATCTGTCCTGATGGAAGTTTACGAAGTGCCGTGAAGATGTCGGTCGGCACGGGACGATCCGCGTCAACCGAGGGTTGCGGCCGGTGCAGGGGCGGGCATCGTCGCCGGACTATGCTCGCAACTCTCGTGATGACGGTGATCGGGACGGATCGTTCCGGCTTGGTGCAGATGGTGGCCGCGCGGGTCGCGGACCACGGCGGCAACTGGCTGGAGAGCCGCATGTGCCGGCTCGGCGGCCAGTTCGCCGGCATCCTGCGCGTGGAAGTGGCGCGGGAGCGGCGGGACGAATTGGTGAACGCGTTGCGCACGCTCGAAGTGGACGGCCTGCGGGTGATCATCCACGCGGAGGGTGCGGTCGCGGGTGCGGTCGCAGGCGGCGCGCTGGTGTCGGTCGATCTCGTCGGAACCGATCGTCCGGGTATCCTGCGCAGCGTCTCCGGGGTGTTCGCGACCCACGGCGTGAACGTGGAGGAACTCGCGTCGGAGCGGGTGAGTGCGCCGATGGACGGCGGCACGTTGTTCAAGGCCAGGGCGACGATAGCGGTGCCCGCGGGCGTGAAACTTTCCGCGGTGCGCACGGACCTGGAGAAGATCGCCGAGGATCTGATGGTGGATCTGAAAGTCGCGCCGGTGGAGCGCTGACGCGCAGGGCCGGCAAACGTCCGCGGCAGGACGTCCGGCGATTACGGCGAGGCACGACGATCACCGCCGGCGACGGCGTGAGAGCGCAAGCCCGAGCACGGCGGTGCCGGCGAACGCGGCATACGTCGACGGTTCGGGAATCGCCGAGCCGGCCGAAAGCAAAGTCATGACCGGAAATTGGACCGACGATCCGGTCGTCCCGGAAAAGCTGTTGGTCTGGAATCCCCGATAAAGAGAATCGGCCGTGCCCGCGGTCACTCCGTCGATGGAAATGCCGGAGCCGAAGCCAGTGTGCCGGATTTCGATCACCAGCGAGGTGCCGCTGGTGTAGGTGTAGGACGTATCGAACGAGAACACGGTGGCGAAGGTGTTGGGGGAGGAGCCGGCGGACAGGGTGCCCGCCGCCAACGTGTAGGCTCCGTCGCGCACCAGCGTGGCGCCCGAGATATTGTTGGCGTAGGTGGTGGACATCGTCCCGACGGAACCGGCAACCGTGCCGATGCGAATCTCAAGGTCGTTGACCGATACCGTGCTGGCCGGCAGCGACGAGGACTGAAGGTCGTTCAAGCGGAAGGCCAATCCGGTGATCGTGGTGCCGAGGCCGGTGAGAAGGGAACTGTCGATCCCGAACTGCACCGCGCGGGCGGTGCCGCCGAGCAGGTTGCCATTTTGGGCCAGCGACTCGGTGGTGGCGTAGGTGCCCGGGACGATGGTGTCGGCGGCCGGCGCCGACGGGGCGAACCCGATCGTGCAGACGAGCGTGATGCCGCAGAAGGAAATTGGTCGGCGGAGCCGTGAGACAGTCATTGAGGATGGCGGCGAGGCTTGCACGCCAACCCGGCTGGTCCGGTCTGGGTGGTATTCGCAGACGGGTCCGGTTCGGCACGGAACGCGCGGATCTTGAGGTAAATCACGCGGTTCCGGGGCGAAATCGGCCCGCCGTCCCGCTGTGCCGACCGGTGTCGTGCGGGTTCCGACCGTAGCCGGTGTCACGTTGTCCGACTGGGAACCGATGGTTCGC
>JACCED010878986.1_pt1 | contig 10376 bp, 7 predicted proteins | sample 7455021 | NCBI WGS metagenome assembly JACCED01 (sample SAMN15323456, study PRJNA562643) | freshwater metagenome | isolation source: river surface water | place: USA:Blue River Watershed | collected 2017-08-19 | reverse complement strand
TGGCCAGGAACAGTTCGGTGCGTTTGAAATGCTTCGGTGTTTTCATGCAATGACTCCGGTCTGTGACATATGTGGGGTATGAAAGCGCTAGCGCCCGGACACTGAAATTGCGAGCAGTGTTACCCCGGTTCAGCAGGAAGCGTGCCAGAGTGAATGTGGGTGACCTTGCCCCTTGTTGGGTCGTGCAGTGACTCAAAAGCGAGCAGGTTTTCGAGAAGAGAGTTCCATAACCGATGTTGGCGAAGTGCAGGCGAAAGTCTGTCGGCTGTCCAGGCACCGCGATGGTGCCCTTGCGACAGACGAGCTGTCTTGTGGTGCGAGGGCGGCGGTCTCACTCTGGTGCACGCTGCCTCATTCTGTGTCAGTTCTTCGTGCGCCCCGACGCGGTTCGTCGCCTGTATTCGCCACTCAAGGGTGCTTTGGTGCAGCCTGGCGCAGCGGCTTTCAAGACCGCCGTGGTCGCGCTAAGCTGGCGGCCCGGTTAAGGAGTGCGCCGCCGTGGCCATCAACACCCTGTTCAAGCAAGTGCTCACCTATCAGCTCTGTGTCTGGGTGGGCATCTGCACCTATGCCCTGCTCAGCAGTGCCTCGGGGCTGCTCACGCTGCATGACTACGTCTTCCAGCCCTTCGAGCAGATCAGCGTGTGGACCTTCTACGTCTGGCTGCCCTGGTTTGCGCTGACGCCCGTGGCGCTGCGCTATTCCCGCACGGCTGTCATCTTGCCGGGCAACTGGGTGCCGGGACTGCTGGCGCATCTGCCCATGCTGCTCCTGCTGGCCCTGGTGCACGGCTACATCGTGGCCCTGCTTTACTACAACAGTGGCACCGTGTCGCCCGAAATGCAGGACTATGAGCCGTGGCAGCACACAGGACACTTCCTCTTCATGGATGACATGTTCCTGTTCGACACGGTGATCTACATCTTCCTGATCGCCAGTCGCAACATCAGCAATTTCCATTCGCTCGCGCAGCAGAAGGAGCTCGATGCCCTGCGCATGCAGGGCCTGCTCACCGAGTCGCGGCTGCAGGCCCTGCTGATTCAGGTCAATCCGCATTTTCTCTTCAACACGCTCAATTCGATCGCGGTGCTGGTGCGCAGGCAGGACACTGATGGGGCGACCAGGATGATCGAGAAGCTCAGTGACTTCTTTCGCTACACGCTGGATACGCCCGTCGGGCCTTCGGTGAGCCTTCGGCAGGAACTGGCGATGGTGGATCAGTACGTCGACATTGAGCAGGTGCGCTTCGGTGCGCGGCTGAGCGTGCGGCGCGCTGTGCCCCCTGCGGCGCTCGACTGCCAGGTGCCCATGCTGATCCTGCAGCCCCTGGTCGAGAACGCGATACGTCATGGCATCAGCAGGAAGGCAGGCCCCTGTGAATTGCACATCGAGGCGCATGTGCGGGATCAGGAGCTGTTGTTGCGCATTGCCGATACCGGGGCAGGGTGCGATTTTGCGGCCGAATCCCATCACCAGGGCATCGGGCTGGCGAACGTGCGTGAACGCTTGCAGCAAAGTTATGGGGATGCGGCTTCCATGCAGCTGGAGGGCCACCTCGGCGCAGGCGTGACCGTGACGCTCACTCTGCCGGTGCGTTTGGCGTCCGGAGCCACGCCATGAGTCTGCGGCTGATCATCGTGGACGACGAGCCCCTGGCACGAGAAGGGGTGATGCAGCACCTGCAGAAGGAGATCCTCGCGGGCACGGTTGAGGTGCTCGCGCAATGCGAGAACGGTGAGCAGGCCGTGGAGTGCATTCGCCGGCTGTCACCGGATCTCGTACTGCTGGACATCAACATGCCGGGCTTGAGCGGCTTCGACGTGGTGCAGCGCATCGGGGTACAGGCGATGCCCATGACCATCTTCCTCACGGCCTATGATCACTTTGCCGTGGACGCCTTTCGCATCAATGCCCTGGACTATCTGCTCAAGCCGATCAACGCCCGGCTGTTTGCAGAGAGTCTGGGGCGTGCGCGGGAACAGTTGGCGAGGAACCAGCTGTTTGCCCACAAGGAGCAACTGGCGAGCCTTCTGCAATCGCTCACCGGTCACGCGCAGACGGGGAGCATTCCGCCCCCCGCGTTGCCGCCCAGGGCTTCGCACTTGCTGGTGCGCGCGGCCGGCCATGTCTATTTCCTGAAACCCCGGGACATTCTCTGGGTGGCGGCCGAAGGAGACTACGTGCTGATTCATGCCCGCGACCGGCAGCACCTGGTGCGCGAGAGCCTCAGGCAGATGGACGAGAGGCTCGCACCCGAAGGCTTCCAGCGCATTCATCGTTCCACGCTTGTCAATCTCGACGCCATCCGCGAATTGATCGCCAACGAGCACGGCGACTATCAGGTCGTGCTCAAGGACGGCAGTGTCCTGCGCCTGAGTCGCAATTACCGCGACCAGCTCTATGCCCGTCTGCAGGACATGGCCTGACTCCTCTCCGGGCGCATTCCCGTTCGCCGCCCATTCGCCGCCCATTTCCGCAGCTCAACCACATCCAGCCGTGGCTTGCAGAATAGCGCGGGCGCCCGTCGCCAGGCTTGAATACGCTAGAGTCGTCACCCCTGTGAAAGGAGAGCAGTCATCGACATTCCCGTGCAATCCCGACCTGCCAGTCGTTTGCCCCGTGTGCTGATCGGACTCGCCTGTGTCGCCTTGGCAGGTGCCGGCGTCTGGTATCTGCAGGCCGACTCCAGCGGCGGCGCCACGCGCCGCAGCGACCTGACACTGGCGCAAGTGCAGCGCGGCGCCCTGCTCAAGGACATTCGCGCCACGGGCACACTCGTGCCCGCCGATCTGCGCTGGCTGGAGTCCCGGGTGGATGGCCGCATCGAGAGCATCCTGCTGGAAGCCGGTCAGCCGGTGCAGCAGGACACGCTGATCATGCAGCTGAGCAACCCGACCCTGAGCCGCAATGTCGAGGCGGCGCGCATCGATCTGCAGGTGCTGGAGGCTGAGACCACGGTGCTGCTCAAGCGCCTGGCCAGTGCCGAACTGGCGCAGCAGGCGGTGGTCGCCGAGGCGCTTTCGCAGTCCGAGATCGCCAATTTCCGCCTCACGGCCAATGAATCCCTCGCGGAGAAGCTGGTGGTGTCTCAGATTGAATTGAACGACTCCCGGCTGCTGGCGCAGCAATACAAGGCGTTGCTGAGCATCGAGCAAGAGCGCCTTGCGCATCTGCGCGAGCTCAATGTCGCCGAAGTCGATGCCAACACGGCGCGCATCAATCGCGCGCGCAGTCAGCTCGCGCTGCAGGAAGAGCTGCTCGATTCCCTCGCCGTGCGCGCCGGCATCGACGGTGTGCTGCAGGAGGTGCCCCTGGAGGTGGGGCAGCAGATCAGTATCGGCACCCTGCTGGCACGCGTGGCGAGGGAGGACACCCTGCTGGCGGAGCTGCGTGTGCAGGAGAGCCAGGCCAGCGACGTGGAAGTGGGCCAGCCCGCCATGATCAGTGCCAATGGCCAGCGCGCGGCTGGCATCGTGACCCGCATCGACCCTGCCGTCCTCAACGGCGTTGTGCTGGTGGACGTGCGTTTCCGCGATGCCCTGCTGCCGGGGGCGCGACCGGATCTGCGGGTGGAAGGCAGCATCGAAGTGGCCTCACTGCAGGATGCCCTGCTGGTGCCGCGTCCGGTGTTCTCGCGCGAAAACAGCGAGGGAGTGCTGTTCCGCCTGAATCCCGATGGGCGGGCCAGCCGGGTGCCGGTCAGCTACGGCATCGGGTCCATCGATGCCATGCAGGTGCTCGGGGGGCTGCAGGAAGGCGATACCGTGGTCGTGTCCGATGCCTCCGCCTTTGCCGATCAGGACACTCTGGAACTCACCGATTAGTGGCGCCTTGAGGGCCCCCGCAACAGGAGCAGCGAACACCATGCAGACCTTTCTCGAGGACATCAGTTTCGCGTGGCGCAACATGCGCAAACAGCCAGGCATCACGTTGCTGATCCTGTTGACGCTGGCGCTGGGGATCGGCGCCAACAGTGCCATGTTCAGCATGACCTACCACATCCTGCTTTCGCCCTTGCCCTACGCCGACGGCGAGCGCCTGGTGCGTGTGCAGCAGCATGAGGAGAACGGCGGGCGACAGGACTTCCCGCTGTCGGTGCAAAGCATGCTCGACTACCGAGCCCAGAACACCGTGTTCTCAAACCTGCTCGAATATCACACCATGCAGTTCACTCTGCTGGGGCATGGCGACCCGATCCGGGTGCAGACCGGGGTGGTGAACTGGGACCACTTCAATGTCCTGGGCATCCAGCCTGTCGCCGGACGCGTGTTCCAGCCCGGTGAGGACGAGATCGGCTCGGATCGCCTGATACTGCTGTCCCACGGATTCTGGCAGGAACAGTTCGGCGGCGATCCGGCCGTGGTGGGCACCAGTCTGGAAATGAACAATGCCATTCATCGCGTGATCGGCGTGTTGCCGCCCATGCCGGCCTACCCGGATGACAACGACATCTGGGTCACGGTCTCCAGCTGCCCGTTTCGCGTCAGTGACGCCATCATGAACAATCGCGACAGACCGATGGTGCGGGCCTACGGCAAGCTTGACGAGGGCGTCACCCTGGCGCAGGCAGAGGCGGATCTGGGCAGCGTCGCCCAGCGCCTGATCACCACCTACCCGGACTCCTACTCAGCCACCCGCGGTTATCAGGCGCAGCTGAGCACGGTGCGGGATGAACTGGTGGGGGACTCCCAGGGCGGCCTGCTCCTGCTGATGGGTATTGCCATCCTGGTGTTGATGATTGCCAGCGCCAATGTCGCCAACCTCAATCTGGCGCGCATCGCCGCGCGCAGTCAGGAGCTGGCCATCCGCGAGGCCGTGGGCGCCAGCCCGGCCCGGATCGCGCGGCAGCTGCTGACCGAGAGCGCCCTCTATGCGTTGATCGGCGGCACCCTCGGCTTGCTCATTGCCTACCCCACGCTGGACCTGCTGGCGAACTTCGCCCGCTCGTACACGCGGCTGGCCAGCGAGATCGAGATGTCCTGGCAGGTGCTGGTGTTTTCTGCCCTGGTGGCGCTCGCGACGGGCATCCTCAGCGGCTCCGCGTCGGCCTTCACGCGGCGTGACATCAACAAGTCGCTCAAGGAAGGCGGTGACAAAGTCACGACCTCGGCGGGCAACAAGAAGCGCCGCCAGGCCCTGCTGGTGGTGCAGTTCGCCTTGTCCTTCGTGATTCTGAACAGCGCCGCGCTGATCAGCCTGAGTCTGTATCGCCTCAACACCGAGGACATGGGCTTCGATCCGTCTCGTGTCGTGGTGCTGAGTCTCGATCTGAACTTCACCAATTACAGCAGCCCGCAGCAGTTCCGCGATTTCGGCACTCGCTTGCTGGACGCCGTGCAGGCGCTTCCGGAGGTGCAGCAGGCAGCCGTGTCCGGAGAGGCCCCACTGCAGGGCGGAGTGCTGGGTCAGACCCAGTTCGAGATCGAGGGCTTCGCCGTCAGCGATCCGGATCTGCGGCCAAGCCTGAGCGTGCGTCAGGTGTCCGCCGATTACCACCGGCTGCTCGGCATCCCGTTGCTGCAAGGGCGGCTGCTCACGGCGGCGGATGACGAACTCGCCGAACCGGTGCTGGTCGTCAATCAAGCCTTCGTGGACGCCCATCTGGCCACGCTGCCACCCTTGTCGTCCGTGCTTGGGCAGCGACTGTCCATGGACAACGGCCAGACCTGGTGGACCGTGGTCGGGGTGAGCGGCAACATCCGTGCCCGGGAACTGGATCAGGTGGAAGGCCCGACGGTCTACATGGACTTCCGCCAGTCGCCGATCAACTCGCTGGAGGTCTTTGTCAAGAGCGATGCCGACCTGGCCCTCGTGGGCGATGCGCTGGTCGACATTGTGCATGGCATCGATTCCCTGCAGGCCGTGGACAGTGTCAAGACCATGGGGCAGATCAAGGCCGAATGGCTGGCCACGCCTCGCCTCATCGCCACGCTGGTGGGCCTGTTCGGAGTGTTGGCCTTGCTGGTGACGCTGTCCGGTGTCGTGGGGGTCGTGTCCTACAACGTGAGCCAGCGCATCCGCGAGGTCGGCATCCACATGGCCGTGGGCGCCAGCCCGCGTCACGTGGTGCAGCTGTTCCTGCTGCAAGGCCTGCGTCTGCATGCCGCCGGACTCGCACTCGGCCTGCTGCTGATGCTGCTGGCCGCCTCGGCGCTGGGGGGCTTCCTGTACCAGACCAGCCCGCTGTATGCGCCGGTGTACGTGGCCATTGTCCTGTTGCTGACGCTGACCGTGCTCGGCGCCATGTATTTGCCCGCGCGCCGTGCCGGTGCGCTCGACCCCGCCCATGCCCTCCACCATGAATGACTCGATGAGGACTCTCCCATGACTGCTCCCGCCACCGCCCTGATCACCCTCGATCGCGTCTGCCGCCACTTCGTGACCGGTGACACGCAAACCCGCGCCGTGCATGACATCAGCCTGGTGATCAACGAGGGCGAGTACCTCTCGATCTCCGGGCCGTCCGGCTGTGGCAAGTCGACCCTGCTCTCGATCATCGGCCTGCTCGACAAGACCACCTCCGGCACCTACCGGATCAAGGAGCATCTGGTGCAGGACTTCGATGCCTGGCAGCGCGCCGCCCTGCGCAACAAGGAGATCGGCTTCATCTTCCAGGCGTTCAATCTGATTGGGGACCTGACCGTGGTGGAGAACGTTGAACTGCCGCTGGCCTACAGTGCCGTGCCCAGAAAGCAGCGGCGCGAGATCGCGCTGGAGAAGCTGCGCAAGGTGCACATGGAGCATCGGGCCAATCACTACCCGTCGCAGTTGTCCGGCGGACAGCAGCAGCGCGTCGCGGTTGCGCGTGGCATCGTCAACAACCCCTCGCTGCTGCTGGCAGACGAGCCCACCGGCAATCTGGATACCGTGAACGGCTCCGCCATCATGGACTTGCTGGATGAGCTCAATGCCGAGGGCAAGACCATCTGCATGGTAACGCACGATGCCCGCTTCGCCGACCGGGCCTCGCGCCGGATCGAGCTGAGGGACGGCACCCTGGCGGCAGGACAGTGAGATGAGACGCCGCATCAGGAATCCGCTGGGGGCAGCCTGCGCTGCCTGTCTGCTGGCCCCGCTGCTGTTCCTGAGCCTGTGCGCAGGCGCCGCAGCCCAGAGCGATGATCTGCAGCGGATCTACACCCTGGCCATGGCCCGGGATGCAGACATCGAGGAGGCCCGGGCGAACTACCGGGCCAGTCACACCCGACTGGCACAAGGGCGTTCCTACCTGCTGCCGTCGCTCAGCGCCACCGCGACGACCGCGCGTGACACCAGTGGTGTGGCACAGGTACAGCCGGGCCGCGCGCTGCCCGAGCACAGCTTTGCCTCCGGCTACAACGCGCAGAGCTATGGCGTGGAGCTGCAGCAGGCGGTTGTCGACCTGCAGGCCTGGCATTCTCTGAAGAGTGTGAGCAAAAGCGATGCCGCAGCCGCCCTCACGCTGGTGCAGGCCGAGCAGCACCTGATCATCCGCGTGGCTCAGGCCTATTTCGATGTCCTGCGCAGTCAGGCCAACCTGGCCTCATTTGGCGCGGAAGAGGATGCAGCAAGGCAGGTGCTGTTCCAGACTCAGCAGCGCTTCGACGCCGGACTGGTCGCGATCACCGATGTCTATGACAGTCAGGCCAATGCCGATCTGGCGTCGGTGAATCGCCTGATCGAGGAGAATCTGCTCAATCAACGCCTGGAAGCGCTCGCCGCCATCACGGGGCAGCCGCATGCGCAACTGGCGCTTCTGCGCGAGGATTTTCCGATTGCCACGGTCAGCGATGGCGGTCTGCAGGACTGGGAGCTGAGAGCGCAGGAGTCCAATCTGGGGGTGCGCATCGCGCAGCTGCATGTGGATGCCGGCGTGCAGGACACCCGGGCGGCACGTGCCGCGCTATTGCCAACGCTGGCGCTGGGGGCCAGTTACCGCTGGAATCGCAGCCCCAACCCCGTGAGCCTCTTTCCGGCCGTCGCCACCGAACAAAGCAGCATTGAACTGAAACTGACCGTGCCTCTGTTCGCCGGGGGACGCAATCGGGCCCGTCTGCAGGAAGTGGTGCATGTGCTGGATGCCCGCGAAGCGGCGTTGTTGCGTGCGCAACGCGACAGTGCGCGCAGCATTCGCAACGCCTGGCGCAGTGTGGAGACCGATGTGCGTGCCGTGGCCGCGCGCCTGCAAGCCATCAACTCCGCCCAAAGTGCACTGGAAGCCACCGAGCTGGGCACCCAGGTGGGCACGCGCAACATCGTTGATGTCGTGCTGGCCCAGCGCGTGCTCTATCAGGCTCAGCGCGACCATGCCAACGCCCGGTTCACCTACGTCATCGACACGCTGCTGCTGAAGCAGGCCGCCGGGGTGCTCACGCCACAGGATGTGCAGGCCTTGAACGCGTGGCTGCGCTGAGTGTTGGCGTCCCAGACGCCACATGGCGACGGCAGATCGAGGATTCGCGGGAGCTTGACCAGGGGCCTTGCGCATGCCCCCCGAGAGGGGTCGAAAAGGTGGTACCGGAGGTCGGACTTGAACCGACACGTTATCGCTAACACCGGATTTTGAGTCCGGCGCGTCTACCAATTTCGCCACTCCGGCAGCGAGGAAGGGCCGGCATTATAACAGCAAAGTCTTTTCGCGCAATGGGGCTGGAGGCGGCGGATTTCCTGCCTTGCAGGCCGACGGGGTGCAGGGACTCTACCTCTGGCGGGGCGGTGTCGGGCTTGGTTTTGGCAGCGTGCTCGGGCAAACTCGCAGGCCTTTTCCACGTCGCCACCCGGAATTCCCCACGCATGCAGCTCTCCGATTTCCACTTCGATCTGCCCGATGAGCTCATCGCACATCACCCGCCAGCGCAGCGCACGGGCAGTCGGCTGCTCTGCCTGCGTCGCGCCGATGGCCTGCTGGAGCATCGGCAGTTTCCCGACTTGCTCGAGTATCTGCAGCCGGGGGATCTGCTGGTGTTCAACAATACCCGGGTGATACCCGCGCGCCTGCTGGGACACAAAGCCAGCGGCGGGCGCATCGAGGTCATGATCGAGCGGGTCATCGGCGAGCACGAGGTGCTGGCCCAGGTCCGCGCCAGCAAGTCGCCAAAGCCGGGCACGGCGCTGGACTTCGTGAATGCAGCGGGGGAGCGGCTGGTGCTGCGTGTGCTCGGTCGCCACGGGGAGTTCTACCGTCTGGCCTTTCCGTCGGGGCGCGCTGTCCACCAGTCGCTCGAAGCCTTCGGGCATGTGCCGCTGCCCCCGTATATCCGCCGCGAGGACGCCCTGGCCGACCGCGAACGCTACCAAACGGTCTATGGCACGCGTCCCGGGGCCGTGGCGGCGCCCACTGCCGGCCTGCATTTCGACGAGCCCCTGCTGGCCCGCATCCGCGACAAGGGCGTGGAGACAGCTTTCGTGACCCTGCATGTGGGCTCGGGTACCTTCGCGCCGATTCGCGTCGAGAACGTGCTGGAGCATCGCATGCACCAGGAGCGCATCGAGATCGACGCGGCCACCTGCGCGCAGATCCGGGCCTGCAAGGCCCGGAGCGGACGCGTGGTCGCGGTGGGCACCACGTCCGTGCGCACGCTGGAGAGTGCCGCGCGCTTCGGCGGGACTGCCGGGCTGCAGCCATACAGCGGCGAGACCGACATCTTCATTTACCCCGGCTATCAGTTTGCTGTGGTGGACGCACTGGTCACCAATTTCCACTTGTCGCAGTCGACGCTGCTGATGCTGGTCAGCGCCCTTGCCGGGCGTGAGCGGGTGCTGGCAGCCTACGAGGAAGCCGTGCGGGAGCGTTACCGCTTCTTCAGCTACGGGGATGCGATGCTGCTCTATTGAGCTCCCGGGCCGGCCAGGGTCGGTGCGCGGCCTCCCGCAGGACTCGCCCCGGCGCGCAGGGCGCTGCTATACTCCCGCCCCATTCGATATTCACCCACCCACTCAAGGACCAAGAAAACGCCATGAAATCACCCGTACGCGTCGCTGTCACCGGGGCAGCAGGTCAGATCAGCTATTCCCTCCTGTTCCGCATCGCCGCTGGCGACATGCTCGGCAAGGACCAGCCCGTCATCCTGCAACTGCTCGAGATCACCCCGGCGCTGGGCGCGCTGCAGGGCGTGGCCATGGAAATCGAGGACTGCGCCTTCCCGCTGCTGCACGGCATCGTGCAGACCGACAAGCCGGACGTGGCGTTCAAGGATGCCGATTACTGCCTGCTGGTGGGGGCACGTCCCCGGGGTCCGGGCATGGAGCGCAAGGATCTACTGGAAGCCAATGCCGCGATCTTCTCCGTGCAGGGCAAGGCCATCAACGACGTGGCCAGCCGCCACGTGAAGGTGCTGGTGGTCGGCAACCCCGCCAACACCAATGCGCTGATCGCCTACCGCAACGCGCCTGACCTG
>JACCED011692999.1_pt1 | contig 10377 bp, 6 predicted proteins | sample 7455021 | NCBI WGS metagenome assembly JACCED01 (sample SAMN15323456, study PRJNA562643) | freshwater metagenome | isolation source: river surface water | place: USA:Blue River Watershed | collected 2017-08-19 | reverse complement strand
TCCTTAGCTTGAGGGATCGGCACCACATCCCACTTGGTTAAATCTTCGCCGTGACTGATCGCAACGATGGCAGGGTCGCCCGCGCCGACTTTCAGCCCGGCCATGATCCAATTGCCATCTTCCATCTTCTGCGGCTCCTGCATGGGCCAGAAGCCGCCCTCGATGACAGTGCCCTTCGGTTGCCATTGCTCCGTGGTTTCATCGAGAACGTAAGCCCGTGTGTGAACCCCCTGCATCGTGCCGGTGTAGGCTCCATGGAAAGCCCAGAGCGTGCCGCGATGCGAAAGGAATGCGCCGTGGCTCACCCCGACAGGGCCATCACCCGAATCGATGGTACGCACCCCACCCCATGTCTTGCCATCGTCGTCGCTCACGCAAAACCGCGCTTCTTCCGTATCGGTGCCGAGGCAGAAAGAGCGATACATCAGGGCATCCACCGCGCTGTAAATCTTGCGGTCCTTCGGCGCGTTGATCATGAGATCGGCGAAGAGTTTTAAATCACCCGCGCTTTGCTTGATATCCATCACACCCGGCACCTCGTTCATGAGCCGCACGGTCAACTCCGGCGAGAGATAGCACCAGTGCACGACATTGTAGATGATCAACGGCATGCCTGTCTCCTCATGGATCACGCGGAAGTGCTCGATCATCATCTCGTCATCCGGACGAAAGAGGTAGTGCACCGGCGTGAGCTGGATCGCATCCACGCCGAGGCCTTCCACCGCCTTGATGCTGCGGATGGCCTGGCGAGTGCTATCGCAGATGGTGCTCGCGATTAGCGGCATATCCGCCGGCATCGCCTCGCGCACCTCGCTCACACAGGCGCGGAGTTCATCAGCGTCCAGCGTCTGCCCTTCGCCCGTCGAGCCGCCGACTGCAAGGCTGTCAGCCCGCTCACGAACGAGGAACTCCACCTGACTGCGGATGAACTTCGGCATCAAGTCGCCGGAGGACGAAAAGGTGTCGTCATCGGAGCGATGACACCAAAAGGGACTTTGTCGGGCATAATCGTGGGTGGTTGCGGTGAGATGTTTGATTTGGCATAAGCACGTGCCGTTTGGATGATCAAAGGCATCGAGAATTGCGTTTACAATCATTATCCAGAGGGGTGCACACCTTTGACCTCTGCCGCATAGCTTGAGGCCCGATTTCGCATATTACCGCCATGACCACCAACGAACTCCGCCGGCTTTCTGAACTCCGCTCCGTGCTGGAAGGCTTCGCCGCCCGCCATGCTGCAACGCAGGCCACGGCTTCACCCGGAACACTCAAGCAGCTCCGCTCCATCTTAAAACGGCTCACCAACGCCCTGCTTGCAAAGAACTACAACGCCTTTCGTCAAGCGGACCTTGAACTCCACGAAACCATCGTCAACCTCGCCAACATTCCCCTGCTCCGGGAAACTTGGCGCTCGGTCTGGGACAATCTTGGGGCGCTGCACAAGCAGGGTTTTGACGACTGCTTCCCAGACCCCCGCACCATCGCAGAGGAGCACGAGCACCTTGTTGAAACCATTGCCTTCGGTGATCCCGCTGCCGCCGAGGACGCCGCCCGCACCCACATCGAGGCCGTGTGGTTCGGCCTCGCTGAGCAAAGCAATTTCACCACCGAACCCGAAGGCGATCCACTCAAGCGAGCCGTAGCGCACCTCGTCTTCCGGCTGCATTGCCCGCTTAAGCTCACGCATGTTGCCAACAAGATCGCCTTCACCAGCCCGGGCAATCTCTGCCGCCTTTTCCGCCAACAACACGGTCTCAGCTTCCAAGCCTACCTACAAAGACTACGCTTGGAAAAGGCCGCCGAACTTCTGCGCACCCCCCGGCTTCCGATCGCCCGCATCGCCAAACGCGTCGGCTACCGCGACGTCTCCCGCTTTGGCCAGCATTTCAAGCGCGCGTTTAAAGCGACGCCAGCCGCGTGCCGAGTGGCAGAACAACGCTGAGGGATTCTGCGGCGCACACGCCTATTTTGGGGAACCAACCTTGAACAGGTGGTTTTCACCGCGAATAAAGAGCGCGCCATCCACGACAGCGGGCGAAGCGAGCGTCTTCTCTCCGAGTTCGTTCGTGGCCAGCAACTCATAATTGCTGGAGGCCCTCACCACATACATCGCACCGGACTCATTTTGGAAATAGACTCTCCCCTCTGCGGTCACGGGCGAGGCCGAGAAGTTTCCTGCCAGCCTTTCGCTCCATTTCACCTCACCACTGTGCACATCCACGCAGGAAGCAATCCCCGCATCTGAAACACAGAACAACAGATCATTCACCACCAGTACCGACGGAGTATGCGGGGCGCCTTTCTTAAGGCTCCAAACAATGTGCTTCTCAGTGGCATCGCCCTTCGCGCCCTCAGGCCGGATTGCAAGAAGCGATGCCGCATCGAATCCCGAACTCAAAAAAAGCATGCCGTGCGAATACACAGGCCTTGGCACGACAGAATAGCCTTCCCCGTAGTTCACGCGCCACAACTCGGCCCCGTCCTCCGGACGATAGGCACCGACAAAACCGCTGCCCGGTAGAATGATCTGGTCACTCTCCCCGACCCGGATGAGTTGCGGGGTCGAGAAGGAGAAAGTTTTCTTGGCGGTGGTGTTGCGCGGCGTCTGCCACCGGATCGCGCCGGTCTGCGCGTCCAGTCCAACCACAACAGGGTTCGCGGCGCCATCGGCGCTGAAAACCAGCAGACCTCCAGCCAAAAGCGGCGACCCGCCCGTGCCGTGAACGGGTTTGTATTTCACCTCCGACTGAGCCCAGACGATACGTCCATCCAAATCCAGAGCAGCGGAACCCATGTGCCCGAAGTGCACGTACAACTTGCCATCGGCAATAATCGGCGTGGGGCTTGCCGCGGTGTTTTTGCGGTGCATCCCCTTTGCCTCCGCGTGATCCGGGTGAAACACCGCCGTATTCCACAACAACCGACCCGTCGCAGAATCAAAGCACAGCGCGTTCAGCGTCACATCAGAGCCGTCATTTTCAACCGCGCTTGTGAAGTAAATCCGTCCGTTGTGCACAACCGGTGAAGACCAACCCTTCCCGGCGATTTCAACAGTCCACGCGCACCCACTTGTGGCGCTCCATTGAACGGGCACATTTTTCGCGGCAGAAACGCCGTCTCCACTCGGGCCCCGAAACTGAGGCCATTCAGTGAATGCGGCAGAACAAACGCCCGGGATGAGCGCCATGAGGCTCAAAAGAACTTTGCTGTGAGGGGGGGATGATTTCATTGCGCGGGATCCTCCGCACGGACGAGGGTGGTGTCCAGACGCAACTCCACGAGCAGGTTGATGCGCAAATTGCGAACTTCAGCTCGTAATGCCATCCAACATTTTGCCAGCCTCTTAGGAATGCCCCCCTCGACAAACGCCACCCTGAGCCATCTCACCCGACATTTCAAAAGGGAGGCACGTTGAGGATGGACATCTCAAAAGAGACCGAGCACCAGAAGCGCAAGCCGGGCGTAATCACGGCGATCACATGGGTGGTTTGCCTCTTCATGTTCGGCTGGCTGCTCAACTGCGCGATGTTTGAAATCAACTCGGCAACCACATCAGGAGAAATCATCCGACACGAGGTGTTCAATCACCAAAGCCGCCGGGGCGCAGTCTGGGACGAACAGGAAATCACGGTGGTGTACGCGGATTCGAGCGGGACACAGCATAAAGCGATCCTGGACTTCTGGGGGCAGGTGCCGCCGCACAAGAGAATTGCCGTGCGCTACGCGAAGCACCGCCCTGCGGATGGGCGACTGGAGGGTTTCTGGCCAGTCTGGGGATTCTGGACGATGTCGGCCGCCACATTGCTGCTCACGGCGGGCATTGCGAAACTCGGACTGCACAAGCGCGGCCTCGACTGGGACGGCCGCCCGGTCGTGAAAAAGCCGTGACGCGGCGGGGCTCCGCTGATTCTCGCCGCCCTTGGAAAGGGGCGGCACTCGGGGGCATCGTATTGATCTCAAGCGCAACTCGGCGAGGTGCGCAGAGTGGGACCTAATAACCGCGGCATTCGTGGGATTCGCTCTAGCATGAAGGGTCTTCCCGACGCTTGGAAACCGGCTTGACCACCTGTTTGTATACCGGATACTTCCGGCGTCCCCCCACCCCCCTCTCAGCTACAACCCCCTATGAGATTCCCTCGCGTCCCACACGCTTTCGCACCGCTGGCACTGAGCACGTCGCTGTGCATCGCCTTCGCTGCGGCACCGCGGAAAACTCAGGCGGCAATTGCGAGTCCTGCACCAGAAAGCGTCACGCGCCCCCTTACTTTTGAGAGAGATGTCAGGCCCATTCTCAAGCAGCACTGCGTTCACTGCCACGGAGAAGGAGATACCCTTAAGGCGGGGTTAGATGTGCGGCTTCGCCGGTTTTTAGTTTCCCCACGGGGAAAGTCGCAGGACATTGCAGTGGTACCCGGAGACCCTCAGCAGAGCTTGCTGTTGGACATGGTCAAGTCGGGAGAGATGCCCGAGAAGGGAAAGAAACTCACCGCTTCGGAGGTGGAAGTTCTGGAAAAATGGATCGCCCAAGGTGCGGTCACCGCGCGTGCGGAACCCGAGAAGGTGCCGAAGGTCTGGATCACGGAGGAGGACCGGGAATTCTGGGCATTTCAACCCATCACTCATCCCGTTCCGCCAAAGCCCGAAAGCGCACCGAGTTTATCCCATCCGATCGACCGCTTTATTGTGGCGAAATTGGAGTCGAAAAACTTGTCGCTAAACCCCGAGGCCTCGAAGGCGGTTCTTTTGCGGCGCGTGGCGCTGGATCTCACGGGGTTGCCGCCGACCCCGGAAGAAACACAGATGTTTTTGGCTGACACGGCGGCAGGCGCCTACGAGCGCATGGTGGAGCGCTACCTCGCGTCACCGCACTACGGCGAACGCTGGGCGCGGCATTGGCTGGACCTCGCGGGCTATGCCGACAGCGATGGGTACACTGACGCGGATCCGGTGCGGCCTTGGGCATACCAGTATCGGGATTATGTGATTCGCGCGCTCAACGCAGACAAGCCGCTCGACCGCTTCATTCATGAGCAGCTCGCAGGCGACGAGCTCAACGATGCGCCACTCAAAGACATGGCGCCGGAGACGATTGACAAACTCGCGGCCACGGGATTTTTGCGAATGGTGCCAGACGGGACCGCCGGCGCTGCCACTTCCGAACAGGTGACAGCGCGAAATGCGGTGGTTGCGGAAACCATCAAGGTGGTCAGCACCTCGCTTTTGGGACTCAGCGTGGGATGTGCGCAATGCCACGATCACAAGCACGACCCTGTTCCCCAGCAGGATTACTACCAACTGCGCGCCATCTTCGAGCCCGGTTTCGATCTGGAACATTGGCGGGTGCCAAACAGCAGGCTGGTTTCGCTGATGACAACGCAGGAGCGCAAAATTGCGGAATCCATCGAGGTGGAGGCCAAAGAGGTCGACGCGCAGCGCAAGAAACGCGAAGACGAGCTGATCGAGCTTGTATTGGGTTGGGAGCTTCAAAAGCGCCCCGAAGAGATCCGCGAGTCACTTAGAACGGCGTACCGCACGGACGTCAAAAAGCGCACGCCTGAGCAACTCAAGCTGTTGAAGGAACACCCGACAGTCAACCAGCTTTCGCCGGGCTCGCTCTATCTTTACGACCGGACTTACAACACCAAGCACGAGGCGGAACTGAAGGTGTTTGCGGATAAAGCCGCAGCGATCCGCAAAAAGAAACCGGCGGAACCTTTCCTGCCCTTGTTCAACGAGCTCCCTGATGCTGCAAAGACGCCGCCGAAGACAGTGGTCTTTCACCGGGGAGACCCGATGAACCCGAAGGATGAAGTCGAGCCGAAGGAACTCACGATTCTTGCGAGCCTGCGCACCGATGCATTCGGCAAAACGCCGAACCCCGCGAAGCGCAACCCAGCCTCCAGCGGCCGCCGGCTGGAGTTCGCGCAGCACATCACCAGTGGCAAGCATCCGCTGCTCACTCGGGTGCTGGTCAACCGGGTCTGGCACCACCATTTTGGCCGCGGCATCGTCGGGACTCCATCCGACTTCGGGCGTCTGGGTGAACGCCCCTCGCATCCAGAGTTGCTCGATTGGCTGGCAACGGAGCTCGTTTCGCGCGGTTGGAGCCTCAAGGAGCTGCACCGTCTCATCCTGAGTTCATCGGCTTACAAGCAGACCTCGGAACGTTCACAGGAAAAAGAACGCATCGACCCCGACAACCTGCTGCTCGCGAGAGCTTCGCTGCGCCGCATCGACGCCGAGACACTCCGGGACTCGATGCTCATGGTGAGCGGCAAACTCAACCGCAAAATGTTCGGCACCCCGGTGCCCGTGACCATCGACTTGGACGGACAGGTCATCGTGGGAGTGGACACTACGGACGCCGCGGGGCGGCCTTCCGGAAAAGTCGTGCCTCTCAACGGCGAGGAATTCAGGCGTAGCGTCTACGTGCAAATGCGCAGGAACCGCCCGCTGGGCATGCTGGAGACCTTTGATCTGCCGAAGATGGAGCCGAACTGCGAGGCTCGAACCGCTTCGACTGTGGCGCCGCAATCCCTCGCGCTCATGAATAGCGCGTTCTGTCTGAGTCAGGCGGATTTGTTCGCGGAACGCGTCCTGCGCGAGGCGGGGAGCGATCCCGGTGCGCAGATTCGCCATGCGTGGCAGATTGCGCTGCAAACCGAGCCAAGCGCAGAACAGCTCGAGAAAGCTTCCGTGTTTTTGAAATCACAAACAGCGACTCTCGAAGCATCAACTGCGACGACAAAGGCAGCCGATGGGAAGGCAGTGGATGGAAAAACGGCCCCCATCGTTCCCGCCCGCGCTGCGCTGGCTACACTCTGCCAGGCGCTGCTTAATTCGAACGCTTTTCTTTACATCGACTAGCGCACTCCTTCTCCACAAACCTTCCCCCCTCTTTTTAATATGACTTCGAACGGATGCTATTCCCGCCGCCATTTTCTGGGCAAAAGCGGCTTCTGCCTTGGATCGCTCGGGGCGCTCTGGCTGCTCAAAGAGGACAACCTGTTCGCCAAACCCATCGATGCATCCAGCCAGCGTTTTGACACGCTGCCAAAGCCCCCCTCGGCTCGGCCGCGCGCGCGCGCGATGATTTCGATGTTCATGCAGGGCGGGCCGAGCCAGATCGACTTGTTCGATCCAAAACCCGAACTGGACAAGCGGGACGGCCAGAAGTTTGTGGGCGACATCAAGTACGATGATTCCGCAAACGCCAGCACCAAGCTGATGGCAAGTCCGTGGAAATACAAAAAGCACGGCCAGTGCGGAACCGAGGTGAGCGAGCTGCTCCCCTACTTTGCGCAAATCGTGGACGAAGTGACACTGATCCGCGGCATGCAGACAGGCGTGAGCAACCACGGACAGGGCATCTACGCGATGCAGACTGGTGGCATTCTTGCGGGACGCCCGACGATCGGCAGTTGGCTCACCTACGCGCTAGGCGCGGAATCGAGCGAGCTGCCCGCGTACGTGGCGCTCACGGATCCGCGCGGCCTTCCAGTGCTTGGGGTGAGCAACTGGACACAGGGCTGGCTGCCGTCCCAATACCAAGGCACCGCAGTCCGCTCACAAGAACCGCGCATGCCGAACCTCGACCCTGCACCGCACCTGCGTGGACAGGCGCAGAAGCAATACCTCGATTTCCTGGCAGAGCTTAATGCTGAACATTTGAACAAACACAGGGGGGAGACCGATCTCGATGCGCGGATCTCGAGCTACGCGCTGGCGGGGAAACTGCAAATCGCGGCGAAAGAGGCACTCGATATCAGCGGGGAGTCCGCTGCGACTAAAGAGCTTTACGGAATCAATGATCCGGCGACCGCCGAGTTCGGCACCCGCTGTTTGATCGCGCGACGGTTGGTGGAGCGCGGTGTCAGGTTCGTGCAGCTTTTCACCGGCAACCAAACATGGGATCACCACAAGGGGATCATCGCAGGGCTGCCGGCCGCATGCAAATACGTGGACCGCGGGTCCGCAGCGCTTGTGATCGATTTGAAGGCCCGGGGATTGCTGGACTCGACAGTGGTGCACTGGGGCGGCGAGATGGGGCGCCTGCCGGTCATCCAGTACGATGGAGGAAAGGATGTCGTGGGCCGCGACCACAACACTTACGGATTCTCAATGTGGATGGCGGGTGGCGGTTTCAAAGCCGGATTAGCGTACGGGGAGACGGACGAATTCGGTCACAAGGCGGTGAAAGACATTGTGAGCCACCATGATTATCACGCCACGTTGCTCCACCTCTTCGGGCTGGACCACGAAAAAGTGGTGTTCCAGCGCAACGGTTCGCCGATGAAACTGACTGACAACAAGGGCGGCCGGATTGTTAGCGAGCTGCTGGTGTGAGTGCGAACCGCAGGTTCTCGGGCAGAACCACGTCCCTACCCGCAGCGGTGGAGTGTGCGCGGCGGCGTGCACTCCACACCACGCTCACCAATTCCCGATCCAAGTTTTGGGGTTTGATGCCGCGTTTGCGGTGGACCAGACATCAAAGCTGACGTTGCGTCCGGCGGAGGCATCGTCGTTGCCTCTCTCAATCATCGTGAGCCGTTTGGTGGAGTATCCGTAGGGACTTTTTGAAGAACCAGTGTCCCAAGGGTCGCGAATGTAAGCCACCGATGCACCAGTCATTCGCAACTGGAGCACCTTGAATTCCATGTACGCCGGCGCGGGGTTGTTCACCCCTTCCGACACATCGACCTTTCCATTGGCATTCGTATCACCTGAGATCATCTTATAGAAAGCGAGGTTCGCTTCGATGTAATCCGCCCCGCCACCCTGGGATCCCGAGGAAAGCGCGTCGGTTTCGTCAGAGCGCGGATAAACCGCGTTGTCGGTTTTATACGCCTCCGCGGCGGCGGCCATGGCGACTACCTCGGCTGTGCAACGCGATCTCGCCGACTTGTTGCTGGCGTAGCGCTGTATTCCAAGAACCATGCCCATGAGGGAACCCGCGACGGCGATGGCGGTCATCAGTTCGATCAGGGTGAAGCCACCTTTGAAAGAGGTTTGTCGGTTGTTGATCTGCATGTGTGATTGATGCCCTAAGACAGTGCTGGAGAATAGGAAAAGCGACGCATGGTTGTCGTGCAAAATTCGCCAAGCCATCAGCCGCCCCGATCGCGTGGAATCCACGCTGTTAGCTGGTGGCGTTGCCCATGTTTTTGAGCAATTCAACCATCGGCATGAACAAGGCCACCACGATGGTGCCCACGACGACTGCGAGGAATACGATCATGAGCGGTTCCAAGAGCGCAGTGAGGGCGTCGACGGTACTGTCGACTTCGTCGTCGTAGACCTCGGCAATCTTCAAAAGCATGTCCGGCAACTGTCCGGTTTCCTCACCAACATCCACCATTGAAATCACCATCGCCGGAAAAACGCCGCTTGCCTCGAGTGGCGTCACAATCGACTCCCCTTCCTTGACCGCGTCGTGCACCTTCATGACTGCTTCCGCCACGATTGAATTGCCCGCGGTTTCACGGGTGATCAGTAGCGCCTGGAGAATCGGCACACCGCTTGTCACGAGAGTCCCCAGAGTCCGGGTGAACCGAGAGATCGAGCTTTTGCGCATCAAATCCCCGAAGAGCGGCAGCTTCAAAACCGTCTTGTCGATGAAGACGCGCCCCTTTTCAGAACTGTTAAGACTCTTCCAACCGACTGCGGCGCCGACGGCGAGAAGCACAAGGATGTACCAGTTCGAGACCGCGGTGGCACTCAGGTTCATCACAAAACGCGTCAAGTCGGGCAACGGCTTGTTTCCTAAAAGATCCTTAAAGATCTGCTCGAACTTCGGCACGATGAAGGTGAGCAAAAACACGAGGATCAGCATTGCGATCCCCAGAACGATGACTGGGTAAGTCATCGCGGAGACAACCTTGTTCTTGAGCTTCTGGGCCTTTTCCTGGAATTCTGCGAGACGATTCAAAACCACCTCGAGCACCCCGCCGAGCTCCCCGGCCTTCACCATGTTCACAAAGAGTCGGGAAAAGATTTTCGGGTGTTGTCCAAGCGACTCCGAGAAGGTGCTTCCGCCCTGAACGGCCTCTGAAAGGTTTGAAATAATCCGGCGCAGCACCTCGTCTTTTTCCTGTTTGCCCAGCACTTCCAACCCTTTCAACAGGGGCAGTCCAGCATCGATGAGGGTTGCAAGCTGGCGCGTGAAAATCATGATCAGCTTGCTGTCCACACTCGTCTTTGCAAAGAGCTTCAAGCCGCCCTTTTTCTTCGAACCTGTTTTTACAGCAGCCCCCCCTTTTGCTGCAGCCGCAGGCGCGGCCGCCGAAGACTTCCCTGAAGCGGTCACACTGGTGGCAAACAGTCCATTCTTGCGGAGCGCCGCGGAAGCTTCTCCCGGGGAACCGGCATCGATTGAGC
>JACCED010368349.1_pt1 | contig 10378 bp, 8 predicted proteins | sample 7455021 | NCBI WGS metagenome assembly JACCED01 (sample SAMN15323456, study PRJNA562643) | freshwater metagenome | isolation source: river surface water | place: USA:Blue River Watershed | collected 2017-08-19 | reverse complement strand
CCGCTTCACCGACCCGCACGAGGCCACGGTGAAGGTGCTGGCCCAGGGCCTGCTGGACCTGGGCCTCCTGGACAAGGCCCAGGTCGGCGGCGTGGACGACGTGATCGAGAAACGCGCGTACTTCCAGTTCTACATGCACCGCACCGGCCACTGGCTGGGGATGGACGTGCACGACTGCGGCAGCTACGTCGAGCCCGCCGAGGTGGGCCAGGTGAGCGAGCGTCAGGACCCGCTCTCGGGCGAGACCATCACCAACCGCCCCAGCCGCATCCTGCGGCCAGGGATGGTGCTGACCATCGAGCCGGGCCTCTACGTGCGCCCGGCACCGGGCGTGCCGGAGGCCTTCCACCACATCGGCATCCGCATCGAGGACGACGCAGTGGTCACGCCACAGGGCTGCGAGCTGATCACCCGCGGCGTGCCGGTGAAGGCCGACGAGATCGAGGCGCTGATGCGCGGTTGATTCCGCGTGGCACCGCGTGGTGCCGCAGCCTCACTCGGGCCGGTCGACCGCCGGTTGCGCAAGCAACTCCGCCAATTCACGCGCGGCCAGCACGACGCCACCCGCAGTCATCAGGCTGGCGGCCGCCTTCGTGTCGGGGTGCGACGACACGGCGAGCGCGAGCGCGTCCGCATCCCGCCGCTGGATCGATGCCAGCGCCGGGCCGAGGGACTCCGGATGGAGGTGCGGTTGCTCGATGAGAAGCCGCCGGGCGGATGGGACGGGCGGATCGACCTGATCTGGACTTGCACCTGGCGGGCCGGCGCAGGGACTGCGCCTATCGATAGCCTTGATAAATGCAATCCTCCTGACGATTGCCCATATCTATCATTGACGCACTTCCACGAGTCCTGCCGCCATGTCCCGAATCGTCCGCGCCCACCTGCCTACCCTCAAGAAGACCGCGAGCTACTACCTGATGCACATTTCGGTGGCGATCGGCGTGGCCTATGCCGTCACCGGCGACCTGCGCATCTCCCTCACCCTCAGCCTGCTGGAGCCGACGGTGCAGGCCTTCGCCTATTTCTTCCACGAACGCGCCTGGAACCGAAAGGCGTCGCAGGCGGGCGGCGAGCGCGTGGGCGTGTCCGGCAGCCTGGGCGCGCCCGGCGAATCCGAAGCCCGCACCGCCTGAGGTGCCGCAGGGGCAGCACTACAATCGCCTCCCACGCGAGGACGGCGCTGTCCCGCGCCGTGCCCGCAGGAGACTCTATTCATGTCCGCACAAAAGCCGGCCAAGCCGGAAGACAAGCGCGCCCTGCTGCGCCAGGCCGCCCTCGAATACCACGAGTTCCCCACGCCCGGCAAAGTCGCCATCCAGCCGACCAAGCAGCTGTCCAACCAGCATGACCTGGCGCTGGCCTACTCGCCCGGCGTGGCCGCGCCCTGCGAGGAGATCGTCAAGGACCCGGTCAACGCCTTCCGCTACACCAGCCGCGGCAACCTGGTGGCCGTCATCACCAACGGCACCGCGGTGCTGGGCCTGGGCGACATCGGCCCGCTGGCGGCCAAGCCGGTGATGGAGGGCAAGGGCGTCCTGTTCAAGAAATTCGCCGGCATCGACGTCTTCGACATCGAGATCAACGAGAAGGACAACCTCGACAAGCTGGTCGACATCATCGCGGCGCTGGAGCCGACCTTCGGCGGCATCAACCTCGAGGACATCAAGGCGCCCGACTGCTTCTACGTCGAGCGCAAGCTGCGCGAGCGCATGAAGATCCCGGTCTTCCACGATGACCAGCACGGCACCGCCATCGTGGTGGGCGCGGCCATCATCAACGGCCTGAAGGTCGTCGGCAAATCGCTCAAGGACGTCAAGCTGGTCACCTCCGGCGCCGGCGCCGCGGCGCTGGCCTGCCTGCAGCTGCTGGTCAAGCTCGGCCTGCCGCGCGAGAACATCTTCGCCACCGACCTGGCCGGCGTGGTCTACAAGGGCCGCACCGAGCTGATGGACGAGGACAAGGCGCAGTTCGCGCAGGAGACGAAGGCCCGCACGCTGGCCGAGATCATCCAGGGCGCGGACATCTTCCTGGGCCTGTCGGCCGGCGGCGTGCTCAAGCCCGACATGGTCAAGTCCATGGCGCCCAGCCCGCTGATCCTGGCGCTGGCCAACCCGAACCCGGAAATCCTGCCGGACGAGGCCAAGGCGGTCCGCCCCGACGCCATCCTGGCCACCGGCCGTACCGACTACCCGAACCAGGTCAACAACGTCCTGTGCTTCCCGTACATCTTCCGGGGCGCGCTGGACTCCGGCGCGACCACCATCACCGACGAAATGGAGATCGCCGCGGTGCATGCCATCGCCGAGCTGGCCCAGGCCGAGCAGAGTGAGGTGGTCGCGGCGGCCTATGCCGGCCAGCAGCTGGCCTTCGGCCCGGAATATCTGATTCCCAAGCCCTTCGACCCGCGGCTGATGATCAAGATCGCGCCGGCGGTGGCCGAGGCGGCCGTCCGGAGCGGCGTTGCCCTGCGTCCGGTCAAGGACATGGACGCCTACCGCGAGCAGCTGCAGAGCTTCGTCTATGCCTCCGGCACGATGATGAAGCCCATCATGACCGCGGCGAAGATGGCCAAGCGCAAGCGCGTGGCCTACGCCGAGGGCGAGGACGAGCGCGTGCTGCGCGCCGCGCAGATCGTGGTGGACGAGGGCCTGGCCCGACCCATCCTGATCGGCCGGCCGGCCATCATCGCGCAGCGCATCGAGAAGTTCGGCCTGCGCCTGCGCGCCGGCATCGACTACGACGTGGTCAACGTGGAGCAGGACGACCGTTACCGCGACTTCTGGCAGACCTACCACCGCATGACTGAGCGCAAGGGCGTGACGGTGCCGGTGGCCAAGATCGAGATGCGCCGGCGCCTGACCCTGATCGGCGCAATGCTGCTGCACAAGGACCAGGTCGACGGCCTGATCTGCGGCACCTGGGGCCAGACCGCCCTGCACCTGCAGTACATCGACCAGGTGCTCGGCCGCCGCGCCGGCGTCAACACCTATGCCGCCATGAACGGCCTGCTCCTGCCGGGCCGCCAGGTCTTCCTGGTGGACACCCACATCAACTACGACCCGAGCGCCGAGCAGCTGGCCGAGATCACCCAGCTGGCCGCGGAGGAGATGGTCCGCTTCGGCATCAAGCCCAAGGCCGCGCTGCTGTCGCACTCCAACTTCGGCTCGAGCAACCAGCCCAGTGCGGTCAAGATGCGCCAGGCGCTGGAACTGCTGCAGCGCAACGCGCCGTGGCTGGAGGTCGACGGCGAAATGCACGGCGACGTGGCGCTGGACGGCCAGGCCCGCGCGCAGCTGATGCCGAGCAGCACACTGCAGGGCGACGCCAACCTGCTGGTGCTGCCCAACATCGACGCAGCCAACATCGCCTACAACCTGCTGAAGACGGCGGCCGGCGGCAACATCGCCATCGGCCCGGTGTTGCTGGGCGTCGCCAAGCCCGTGCATATCCTCACGCCCAGTGCGACCGTGCGACGCATCGTCAACATGACGGCCCTCACCGTCGCCGACGCCAACGTCTCCCGCTGAGTCTGGCGCTGCCTCAGCGCGAAAGCATGCGCTGACTTCAAGGCCATTCCGGCATCCCCGGAATGGCCTTCCTCCTTGCCCAAATTTTGGGCATGCGCTTGCCTTTCGGGGCGGGATCGGTCACACTCTCGGCTTCGAAGCGTCCGGGTTTACCCGGGCCGTGGCGTCCCCAAGGTCCCGCTCAGAAGGTCCGTTTCATGCCACTCGCCGCAGCGATCAAGTTTGCGCTAACTAGCGTCTTGATGGCGGTTGCATTCACCGGCCAGGCTCCCGCCAAGACACCGGTCGATGCGTCCACCACCCCGCCCGCCGTCATCCGGCTGGCTGAGTTGCCTCGGCAAGGGCGAGAAACCTACGAACTGATCCGCCAAGGCGGTCCGTTCCCTTATGACAAGGACGGGTCTGTGTTCTTCAACCGGGAACGGTTGTTGCCGAAGGCCGAGAGGGGTTACTGGCGTGAGTACACCGTCAGGACGCCAGGGTCGCGCGACCGGGGGGCCCGGCGCATCGTCTGCGGCGGACCGCCACGGACACCTGACGCGTGCTACTACACCGCCGATCACTACGCGAGTTTTCGCAAGATTTTGGAGTGAAGCCCCGATGAAGCGGGACTTTTTTGTGACCATGGAAAGAGTTGCGGAGATGGATCCTTCCCTTCGCCCCGAGATCCCTGCGGGCGGCCAGGCCGTGGGCGGCGACCAGCCGCTCAAGGGCGTGCGCAGCAACATCGTGCAGTCGATCCGCGCCTTCCGGGTGCAGGACCTGCAGGATGCCGCCAGTGGGCTGGGCCACCACTTCCTGTACGCCAACCTGGCGCAGGCCCAGAGCAAGCAGGACGTGCTGGACATGATTGCCCAGCAGTTCATCCTGCCCGCGCACTTCGGCAAGAACTTCGACGCGCTGTACGACTGCATGACCGACCCGGTCTACAAGTCCGGCCCGCAGCCGGGCTTCGTGGTGGTGCTCGAGCACATCCCGGCTCACGCCAAGTTCGACAAGGAAGCGCGCGAGCAGCTGCTGGACATCTTCCGCGACACCGCCGATTACTGGGCGGACCGGAAGGTGCCATTCAGGTGTTTCTATTCTTTTCCGTAGCCCGTTCTGCACAAGCCAGCCAAGCAGAACGGGCGAACGAGGCTCAAACCGAACCCTCGTCGGCTGACAACGGAGAGAAGATGCCCACCGACAAACTGGTGGACGTGTCGCCCCTGGCGCTGCGCATGAGCAGCCCCTTCAACGCGGGTTACTGGCTCAGCGCTGCCTGAAGCGCGGGTCACGCCCCCGACAACAAAAAGCCCGGCAATGCCGGGCTTTTTTCATGGCGGGTCTCAGGCTCGCAGCGCGTTTCAGGCGATCTGCGCCAGCGCGACGTACTCGGCCACCGGGACCTCCTCGGCCCGGCGCTGCAGGTCGAAGTCGCCGGCAAAGCCGCGGGCCTCGAGCCAGCGGCCCAGGCTGTGCCGCAGCAGCTTGCGGCGCTGGCTGAAGGCCACCTGCACCAGCTCCGACAGGAGGGCCGGATCGACCACCGCGGGGACGGCCCAGGGCACCATGCGCACCACCGCGCTGTCGACCCGCGGAGGCGGGTCGAAGGCGTCGGGCGGGACGAACAGCACGTTCTCCATGTCGTAGCGCCACTGCAGCATCACCGACAGGCGGCCGTAGTCGGCCGTGGCAGGGCGGGCCACCATGCGGTCGATGACCTCCTTCTGCAGCATGAAGTGCTGGTCCTGGACCTGGTCGGCCATGGGCAGGAGGTGGAAGAGGATGGGCGAGGAGATGTTGTAGGGCAGGTTGCCCACCACCCGCAGCGGGGCGCCCAGGCGCTCGCGCAACGCAGCGAAGTCCACCTTCAGCACGTCGGACTCGACAACGTCCAGCTGGGGGTGGGCGCGCAGCCGCACCGCAAGATCGCGGTCGAGCTCGATGACGGTCAGCCGGCCGAGACGCTCGACCAGCGGTTGGGTGAGCGCGGCGAGGCCGGGGCCGATCTCGACCATGGGCTGGCCGGGCCGCGGATCGATGGCGCGCACGATGCCGTCGATGATGGCCGCATCGGCCAGGAAATGCTGGCCGAAGCGCTTGCGGGCGACATGCTTCATGGCCGGGCCCCCGCTTCGGGACAGCCGGCCCTCACTGCGGCGGCTCGCGCAGCTGGACGAAGGCCCGCCCGCGCACGGTCTGCGACCAGCGGGCGAACACCTCCTCCGCCTTGCGCTCGCGCACCGCATTGCGGGCGAACTCGCGCTGCTCGCGCGGGCTGAGGGCGACCTGCCGCCGCTCCACCAGCTGCACCAGGTGCACGCCAAAGCGCGAGACGAAGGGCGCGGCGATCTGGCCGGGCGCCAGGGTGGCCAGCACCTCCTCGAACTCCGGCACGAAGCTGCCGGGCGAAGCCCAGCCAAGGTCACCGCCGGCGGTGGCGCTGCCGTCCTGCGAATGCTCGCGGGCCAGGGCCGCGAAGTCGGCCTGGCCGGCCTCGATGCGGCGCTTGAAGTCCTGCAGGCGCTGCCGGGCGGCCGCCTCGGTGAACTGGGCACCGGGGCGCAGCAGGATGTGGCGGGCGCGCTGCTGGGTGATGCCCAGGTCGGCCTGGCGCTCGCGCTGCAGAACCTTGAGCACATGGAACCCGGCGCCGGAGCGCACCACCTCGCTCACGCCCCCGTCGGGCAGGGATTGGACGGCCTCGAGAAAGAGGGGGGGGTAGCGATCGGCCTCGCGCAGGCCGAAGGCACCGCCGTTGAGGGCTGCATCGGGCGCGTCGGACGACTGGCGGGCCAGGACAGCGAAGTCCTCGCCGGCACGGGCCCGCTCCTGGATGCGCTGGGCGCGTGCACGCAGGGCCTCGATCTGGCTGGTCGAGGCGCGCTCGGGCACCGCGACCAGCACCTGGGCGATGTTCAGGCGGCCGGGCAGCGTGGAGGCGGCCGCCTTCTCCTGCAGGAACTGGTCGACCTCGGCGTCCGAGACCTGCACCCGGGCATCCACCTCGCGCTCGCGCAGGCGGATGAGGGTGATCTGGCGGCGCAGGTCCTCGCGCAGGTTGGCGGGGGTGACGCCGTCGGCGGCGGCGCGGCGGCGCAGTTCGGCCACGTCGACGCCGTTCTGGCGGGCGATGTTCTGTTCGGCCTGGTCGACCGACGCGTCGTCGACGCGGATGCCCAGCTCGCGGGCCTCGTGCAGCTGGGCGCGCTCGGCGATGAGCTGCTCGAGCACCTGGCTGGCGAGTTCGGCCCGCGGCGGAACCGGCTGGCGCTGCTGCGACAGCTGCTGCTCGACCCGCGTGACCCGGGCCCGCACCTCGTTGTTGGTGATGGGCTCGGAATTGACGACCGCGACGATGAAGTCGGCGGCCTGCGGTACCGGCGCGGGCATCGTGACAGCCGGGGTCTGCCCCGCACGCGGGGCGACAGGGGCGGCCGGTACGGCGGAGGCCGCACCGGCCGGACGCGGCGCGCGCAGCTGGGCCAGGGCCGGCGACGCCAGCGCCACCGCCGCCAGAACCAGGCAGAGGCGGCCCGCCACCGGGCGGCTGCGCGAAACGGACGGGGAACGGTCTGGCATGCGGGTCAATCGTACTGGGTGAAGCGGCTGGGCGGCGCCACCTGGCCGTGGAGGAACTGGTAGCGCGGGATATTCTCCTTGAGCGACCCCAGCACGTTGTTGCCCAGGCGGGAGAAGCCGATCATCTCCAGCTGGAACATGAAGCGCGTGTTGGCGGTGGTGGTGCCCACCCGCTGGCGCTCGACGACGACCCGGCCCACCCAGCAGCAACCGTCGTACTCGAAGCCCACCAGGGAATCGATCAGGCGGTTTTCCACCAGGTTCATGTTCAGTCGGCCGACGCTGTACCAGCGTCCGCCGCCCAGGCCCCGGCCGGCGCCGAGGTCGCGGCCGCGGTCGCCCCACAGGTCGTTGACCGGCCACTGCCAGCTCACGTCGACCTGCTCGTTGGTGCCGCGCTGGTAGCGGTAGGCGCCCTGCACCACCCGGTAGTTGGAGGGCGAGAAGCGGGTGCTGAGCGTGGACCGCTCGGAGCGGCGGTTCTTCGGGCTGTACTGGGCGGTGAGGTCGGTGGCCCAGGCCGGGGTCCAGTTGACGCCGGCGTTGGCCAGCACGTCGGACACCTGCTCGGTGGCCGGCGTGTCGGTGTAGGCCAGGGTGACACGCTGGTCGGCAAAACGCAGGCGCTGCGCGATGCCGGCGCGCGCCAGCTGCGAGCCACTCGTGGCATCCAGCAGGCGGCTGGTCACGCCAACCGTCACCAGGTTGTTGTCGGAAATGCGGTCGTGGCCGGAATAGGCGTTGTCGGCGAACAGCGTGGCAAAGCTGAAGTCGGTGGCGCCGGTGTCGTAGTTGGGCAGGTTGTTCTGCTGGCGCAGCGGCGTGTAGACGTAGTACAGGCGCGGCTCCAGCGTCTGCAGCAGGTCGCGGCCGAACAGGCTTGTGTCGCGCTCGAGGAAGATGCCGCTGTCCAGGCTGGCGGTGGGCACGGTGCGCGAGGCGCTGTCGATCCGCGCGCCGGTGTCGGGCCGGGTCCAGGGCGTGTCGAAGGCGTAGTGGCGGGTGTGCAGCCGCAGGCGCGGCGTGACATACCAGCCCGGCTCGCGCCAGGTGCGGGACAGCACCGTCTGCACGAAGGCGCGGCGCGCATCCGGCTGGCCAGTCATGCTGGGCAGCGACTGGAACTGGGTGTAGTCGGCCTCGATGCCCAGCTCGAGCCCGCCGGGCAGGGGCGCGTTGTGGCGCGCCACCACCTGCGGCAGGCGGACGTACGGTGGCGTGATGGGCGCGGACGTGTCCTGCAGGGTCTGCCACTTGAGCAACCGGGTGCTCACGTTCCATTGCGCGGCCGGCGTCCAGTTGAGCGTGGCCTCGCTGGAGAGCAGTCGCTGGGACAGCGAGACGGAGCTGCGCGGGAAGTCGCGCCAGTAGTCGTTGTCGCTGACCCGGTTGACGCGCAGGCCCAGGCTCATGCCGCCGGGGAAGGGCTCGCGGCGCAGGCCGTCGGCATGGTCGAGGCTGAGCGACCAGCGGTCGCGGCCACGCAGCTGGTCGTTGGGCAGCACGTTGAAGATCGCGCGGCCCCGGTAGTCGGGCTCGAGGTAGCGGAAGTCGGTGCCCAGCTCGGTGCCGCGCCGGGCCATGAAGGTACCGGTGAGGGTGGCGTCCCGGTTGGGGGCGATGTTCCAGTAATACGGCACCGAGACCACGGTGCCGTTGACGTTGTCGCCGCCGGTCGTGGGCGGCAGCAGGCCGGACTTGCGGCGCGAGGTGAGCGGGAAGCTCAGGTAGGGCATCGGCACCACCGGCACGCCGAAGAACTCCAGCCGCGCGTCGTAGGCGGCACCGACTTCGTTCTCGTTGTCCAGCTCGACGGTACGCGCGGTGAGGCGCCAGGCCGGCCGCCAGGAGGCTTCGTTGCCGCGCTGGCAGGTGGTGTAGTTGCCCTGGCGGATCACCGCCCGGTCGTTGTCGATGAAGTCGATGCGCCGGGCCTCGCCGTGGGCCGAGTTCTTGAGCAGGCGGTAGCGCGGCGCGGTGAAGAAGCCGCGGAAAGCTTCGACCTCGAGTTCGAGCTCGGGCCCCTCGAACACGTCGCCGGCCCGGTTGATGCGGACGTTGCCCTGCGCACGGGCGCGGTCGGAAGGCTGCTGGTAGTCCAGCCGGTCGGCCCGCAGCACGGTGTCGCCGCGGCGCAGCACCACGCCACCCTCGGCGGTCGACTCGAGCTCGGTGCGGCCGCTGAGGCGGTCGGCCTCCATGAGGGTGGGGCGGCGCGGCCGCTGGTCGGAGGGAATGCGGTCCTGCAGGCGGGGGCTGCGGTTCAGGAGCAGGGGCGACGTGTCGGGGAGCGATGACTGCGCCTGTGCCTGCGCGCCGACGCCCATCACCGCGAGCAGGGAGACCAGGGGCAGCAGGCGGGGCATGTGGGGCGACAGGGACATCAGGAGCGGGACGGGCGGCCGTCGAAGGCGGCGGCCAGGCGGTGACGGCTTTGTAGAATCGATTATCCATGAGCGCCTCCTCCACCGCGCCCCAGGCCGTCGCCTGGAGCGATCCGCAGCGACAGGCCGCCTTCGGCCACTGGCTCGCCGCCATCCGCGCGGCGCACCGCCTCGCCCCCGACACCCTGCGGCCCGCCTCGGCGGACGCCAGTTTCCGGCGCTACCTGCGCATCGACGATGAATCCGGCGGCAGCCGGATCATCATGGACGCCCCGCCCGACAAGGAAGACTGCCGTCCCTTCGTGAAGGTGGCCGGCCTCATGGCCGACGCCGGGCTGCTGGTGCCGCGGGTGCTGGCCTGGGACGAGCCCCAGGGCTTCATGCTGCTGGACGACCTGGGCCGGCAGACCATGATGGAGGTGATCGACCCCGCACACGCCGACGCCAACCGCCCCCTGTACCAGCGCGCGATCGACGCGCTGGTGGCCTGGCAGGCGGCCTCGCGGCCGGCGGTGCTGCCACCTTACGACGAGGCCCTGCTGCAGCGGGAGCTCCAGCTGTTTCCCGACTGGTACCTGGCGCGCCACCGCGGCGTCGCGGTGGAAGGCAGCCTGCGCGACACGCTGGACGCCACCTTCCGGCTGATCGTCCAGCGCAACCTCGCCTCGCCCGCCGTCTTCGTGCACCGGGACTTCATGCCCCGCAACCTGATGATCCCCGGCGCCGGCGGCGAGCCGCGCCTGGGCGTGCTGGACTTCCAGGACGCGGTGCACGGCCCCATCACCTACGACATCGCCAGCCTGATGCGCGATGCCTTCCTCTCCTGGGACGAGGAGTTCGTGCTGGACATCACCATCCGCTACTGGCAGGCGGCGCAGAAGGCCGGCCTGCCGGTCGATG
>JACCED011548073.1_pt1 | contig 10379 bp, 6 predicted proteins | sample 7455021 | NCBI WGS metagenome assembly JACCED01 (sample SAMN15323456, study PRJNA562643) | freshwater metagenome | isolation source: river surface water | place: USA:Blue River Watershed | collected 2017-08-19 | reverse complement strand
TCACCTGGGCACGCACAACCGCAACAACACCTTACTGAACCAACAATCCATCGGAATTGAAATCTGTAATTGGGGTGCATTAATCGAAAAAGGCGGTAAGTTTTATTCCACCTTCAACCGAGAAGTACCCAAAGAAGAAGTCATGGACTACGGCATGCAATGGCGCGGACACCGTTATTTCCACAAATACAAAGACGAGCAATTGGAATCGTTAAAAACCCTACTTGAATACTTGTGCGAGAAATATGCCATTCCAAACACCTACCAACCCGATATGTGGAAACTCAACACCCAAGCCCTCGATGGTTCTCCCGGCATCTGGACACACGTCTCTTTCCGTGCCGATAAATCGGACTGTCATCCGCAATTAAGTATGATTAATCTGTTGAAGTCCTTGAGTGAGGTGAGATTATAGAAAATATTTAGTTTTTCAGTGCGTTTATTACCATTTTTTGGTGTTTTTAGCTCCATAAAACTAAAATCCCTTGATTAAATAAATAGAACGATTTTAAAAATAGTATAAACCCCTAATTTTATTAGTATAAATACTATTTTTTCGTGTTTAACAAATCAAACCAAAATCAATCAAATCACTTGATTTAACAAGCCTTTCAAGATAAAATTTATACTGATTTATATGTAATTGACAATTTATTGCAAAAATCACATATTTCTAATATTTGTAGCTTAGCTGGTTAGAATTAACTAAAGCGTTCAAATTAGTTTTTAATCAACAAGTTTGATACTTTGTATTGATTCCTGTTCGAAATGAAGAGAAGTAGAGATAATGAATTATTAATAATTTGTGTGAATAACAAGCCTATGCCATTGGAGAAAATCTTTCAATTTAGACTTAACTTTACATGTGTATTTCATTTGTTTACAAAAACTTAATTAAAAACGATCATTTCACATGGCGAAACAAACTACAAAACCATCTAAATCCATTGAAGAAACGCTTTGGGATTCAGCAAATAAGTTGAGAGGAACGGTTGAATCATCCGAATACAAACACGTTGTTTTAGCACTCATCTTCCTCAAATTTACTTCCGATAAGTTTGAAGAAAGAAGAAAAGAACTCATCGCTGATGGAAAAGAGAAGTACCTCGAAATGCCTGAGTTTTACAACATGAAGAACATTTTCTTTTTGGCAGAAGAAAGTCGTTGGTCATTTATTATTGCGAATGCCAAGCAAAACGATATTTCTCTAAAGATTGATACTGCTCTTCATACAGTAGAAAAAAATAACCCTTCACTCAAAGGAGCTTTGCCTGATAATTACTTTTCACGTCTGAATATGGACGTGAGTAAATTGGCGGCTTTATTGGACACGATTAATAACATCGATACGCTCAAAGACAAACAACAGGACATTATCGGAAGGATTTACGAATACTTCTTGAGCAAGTTCGCACTAGCCGAGGGAAAAGGAAAAGGTGAATTCTACACCCCGAAAAGCATTGTAAACCTAATTGCTGAAATGATTGAGCCTTACAAAGGAATCATCTATGACCCTGCGTGTGGTTCGGGTGGTATGTTTGTGCAATCCATGAAGTTCATTGAAAGTCATCATGGAAATACCAAAGACATTTCCATTTACGGACAGGAGTACACCAATACGACTTACAAACTGGCGAAAATGAACTTGGCCATCCGCGGAATCTCTGCCAATTTGGGAGCAGTGGCTGCAGATACCTTTGCCAAGGACCAACACCCTGACTTAAAAGCCGATTTCATCATGGCAAACCCTCCCTTTAACCAAAAAGACTGGCGTGCAAGTGATGAGTTGTTAGACGACCCACGTTGGAGAGGTTACGATGTGCCACCTACCAGTAATGCGAACTATGCTTGGATTCTTAACATGGTTTCCAAACTTTCAGACAACGGATTGGCGGGTTTCATCTTGGCGAATGGTGCACTTTCCGGTGGTGGTGAAGAATATAAAATCCGTAAAAAATTAATTGAAAACGGGCTTGTGGAAGCGATTATCATTTTACCACGAAATATGTTCTATACCACGGATATTAGTGTGACACTTTGGGTTTTGAATAAAAATAAAGGTGAACGTACGATAGAATTACCCGAAGGAACACGACATTTTCGCAATCGTAAAGATGAAATCTTGTTCATGGATTTACGTCAGGAAGGAGAGCCATTTGAAAAGAAATTCACTCAGTTCAATGAGGAACACATCCGCAAATTTGCAGCAACATATCACAAATGGCAGCAGGCTAATTCAGATTACCAAGATGTGGCAGAATATTGTTATTCAGCAAGTCTTGAAGAAGTTAAATCAAAGGATTATTCTTTGGTTCCAAGCAAATACATTGAATTTATTAATCGCGATGAAAACATTGATTTCGATGAAAAAATGACTGCCTTGAAAACAGATTTTGCTGAATTATTAAAAGCGGAAGAAGAAAGTAAGAAAGAATTGTTGGATGTATTTAAAACCTTGGGCTATGGAATTGAATAAAACGAACAACAACTACATTCAAGAAATAAAACACATCTTAGCTCAAGCAAGACAAAAGGCATATTCTGCGGTAAATACGGCTATGGTTGAAGCCTATTGGTTAATTGGAAAACGCATCATTGAAGAAGAGCAAAATGGTAAAGAAAGGGCTGAATACGGAAAAGCAATATTAAAAACGCTTTCAAATGAATTGACTTTATCTTTAGGAAAAGGGTTTTCTGAACGCTCATTGCGTGAGTTTAGACAATTTTATCAAGCTTTCCCGGATTTATTGATTACAAATAAATTAGAGAATCAAGAACAATCTCAAAACTTTTGGCGAACACCGTTCGCCGTTTCAGTAAATCCGATTTGGCGAAGTGCGTTCGCCAATTTACATTGGTCACATTACCAACGTATTTTGCGTGTAAATAATGAAGACGCCAGAACATATTACCTACAAGAAGCCGCTCAACAAAATTGGTCGGTGAGAACCTTGGACAGAAACATTGCAACCCTTTATTACCAACGACTTGTATCTTCCCAAAAGAAGGAGATTGTGGAGCAAGAAATGAAGGAAAACACCGCTCAATTTACAGGTCAAACAGACGAATTCATAAAAAATCCGACTGTACTGGAGTTTTTGAATTTACCCACAAGTAAAGCGTACACCGAATTGGAGTTAGAACAAGCACTGATTGATAATTTACAACAATTTTTACTGGAATTAGGCAAAGGATTTTCGTTTGTGGCGCGTCAAAAACACATTCGTACGGAAACGGCAGATTTCTTTATTGATTTAGTTTTTTACAACTACATTTTGAAGTGTTTTGTCATCGTTGAGCTGAAAACCAACAAATTGACACATCAAGACCTAGGGCAATTAGATATGTACGTGCGTATGTTCGACGACTTGGAACGACCGGAAGGCGACAACCCAACCATCGGAATTCTCTTGTGTACAGAAACTGACCAAACGATTGCTAAATATTCAGTGTTGAATGAAAGCAAGCAATTATTTGCCAACAAGTATTTACCGTTTTTACCCACCGAGGAAGAACTCATTACTGAAATTGAACGTGAGAAATTAATCATCCAACAACGTCTTGAAAATGAAAAGTAACTACAAGCGTTTAGGTGATTTCATAAGGCAGGTTAACAAACGAAATCGAGGTCTTATTTCTGAGGATCTTCGAGGTTTGAGTATGACTAAGGAGTTTAGAAAATCAACTTCTAATATTGTTGGGACTGATTTATCCAATTATAAACTTGTTTATTCAAATCAGTTTGCTTGCGATTTCATGTCTGTTATTCGAGTTCATAAATTACCGGTTGTTTTGCACTCTGAAGATATTCCTGTAATAGTCTCGCCTGCTTATACGGTGTTTGAGGTTAAGGATGAAAGCGTTTTAAATTCTGAATATTTGATGATGTGGTTTCGACGTTCAGAATTTGATCGATATGCAGATTTTAGATGCGATAGTGCCATAAGAGGCGGTTTTAAATGGGAGGAATTATGCGAAGTAGAACTCCCCATCCCTTCCATCGAAAAGCAACGCGAAATTGTCAGAGAATTTAACACCATAGTGAACCGCATCCAACTCAACGAACAACTAATCCAAAAACTGGAAGAAACCGCACAAGCGATTTATAAAAGGTGGTTTGTGGAGTTTGAATTTCCCGATGAGAATGGTTTACCGTATAAATCTTCTGGTGGCAAAATGGTTTGGTGTGAGGAATTGGAGAAAGAGGTTCCGGAGGGGTGGATTTTTTGTCAAATAAATTCTTTGTGTGAAATTACGTCGAGTCGAAGAGTTTTTGAAAACGAGTACGTTAAAGTCGGCATTCCATTTTACAGGGGTAAAGAAATTTCATTAAAGAAAAAAGGGGAGATTATATCTGATCCAATCTTTATTTCCGAAAAAAGGTATACCGAATTAATTTCAATTAGTGGTCAACCAAATGAAGGAGATATTTTAATGACTGCGGTTGGAACAATCGGGTCAACTTACATGGTTCACAACGAAAGATTTTATTTTAAAGACGGAAATGTTGTTTGGTTTAGAAATTTCAAAACTGAGAACCTGAATTATTACTTGTATGATTTTATGCAAAGTGAAATGTTTATAGACTTAATTAACGAGATTACTATAGGGTCTACTCAAAGTGCAATTACCATTAAAACTTTCGGAGAGCAAAGGATCTTACTACCTGTTGAATCGATTATCAATAAGTATTCTGAAAGCAGTATAAACATAAATAAATCCATCAGAATTAAAAAATTATTAAATGAAAATTTAGTCGATTTCAAAAACTTGATTCTTTCAAAAATGACCAAAGTTGAAGAAAACACTGAAAAGGAAATAGGATGATTCGACAAGAATTAGAACATATTGCGACTCTATCAGATAAACAACTCGTTGAATATTTTCTTGATGGTGTAGTTGCTCGGGCTACAGGAGAAGGCTTCGATAATCAAATCTATATTGCAGTAAGGGAAAAGTTAATTGGTAATGTATCTTTCAATGGCTTATTACCCGAATGGGTTAAAACCAAAAGGACCGCAGATATGTTTTGGACATTCATAAAAGGTCGATATAGTACTTATGCTGAACGAAGAGAATTTTTATGGGGAGAATTTGAGCCACTTTTTGCATTATTAGAAACGAAAACTAGGTCACCTCTTGTGGCAAGTATAGTATTCGATGAAGCCCATATTCATTCGCAATGGCAAAAAGCACTTGAACGAAAGAGTATTGAACCAGAAGGTGCAATTACCTCTGCTAGAACATTAATAGAGAGTATTTTGAAGTATATTCTAGATGAACAGAAAATAGAATACAATGATTCAGCAGAACTACCTGAATTGTATAAGGAAGTCGCGAAATCATTGAACTTAGCACCTGAACAACACCAAGAACAAATATTTAAGCAAATCCTTGGAGGCGCAAGCAGTGTTGTGACTGGTTTAGGTGCACTTCGAAATAAACTTGGTGATGCGCATGGTAAAAGTAAAATCAGTGTCAAACCATCAGACAGACATAGCGAATTGGCTGTAAATTTAGCTGGTTCAATTGCGATGTTTTTGTTTCGAACATTTAAGGAAACTAAGAAATGATTGATCTAAACAAACTTTTTAAAGAACAAGCAGAAAAGGACAGAAAAGCAATTCCTTCAAAGGTATTTTTTAATCATTTTTATGCTATTTATTATTTTATTTCATCCAATTCAGAGCGTTTTAATTTAAGGAAGCTACAATTTTATAATAACATCAAACTTAAAAATGAATCATTTAATTTGGAATCCTGCAGGAAGTTATTATGGAATTCATGGAGCACAGAATATGCTTTTCTTTTGACATCCCAAACTGAAAATAACGATTATCATAAGTTCGCTTTGCATTGGCATTTTCCGCAAGTTTATTATAGCATTTATTTGTGTATGACCGCTTTTCATGAAACACAAGGATGCGCTAATGATAATCATGAAAAATCAATAAAACTTTTTGGAAATTCAATCAAAGACAATCATTATCCTGAAGCAATAAAATTCTATGCGTCAGGGTTACATAATGATTTCAAATATCATGGTCTTGGTTCTTTCAGTAGTTTTAATCATTCATTTAGTGCATTAACTAAAATTCATAGTTTAGAAGATGCTGAAATGCAAATTGCAAATTTCTTAAAATCTACTAGAGAACAAAATGCTAAAAACAAAAGAAATAGAGGAGAAAAGGAACATTCAAAAAAGAAAGAATTTCAAAATAAAAATGGTGAGTTAGTTAAAAAATTCACAAAGAAGCATTGGGATATTATATATTCATCCATTCCACTTACAACCATATTAAATATCTTCTACATACTAAGAATAAAGGCAAATTATCATGATATTGAGACATTTATAAATGCTGATATAAATTTTAAAGAATTCCATCAATTTTTATCTGAAATTTTACATTATTTAAATTTTGTTCATGAAGCTTATGCTCATAAGGCTATAGGAAATGAAAATTATAAAAAAATCTTATATGAATTTGAAGGTCATATCATAGAAGGCCGAGCGAAGTCTAGATATTCTGACTATATTCTGAAAATATAAAACTGATGACAATCCCGAAATGCCATTCTAAGGATTTTCTAACCAACTTCTCATTTCAAGTTATTTACAACCATGAACTATCCCAATGAAGCATTCTTTTTCTCTTAAAAGTGTTAATTTCGTTAGAAAATAAGAATGCAAGAATCTCATCGCATAGAACTGAAATCCCGGCTTACGGATGATCTTGAAAAAGAGGTCGTTGCTTTTCTGAATTCCCGTGAAGGTGGAGAGATTTATATTGGAGTTCATGATGATGGTCAAGTTTGTGGAGTTGAGCATCCTGATGAGGTGATTTTACAAATTCATAATAGAATTAAATCGAGAATCTCACCCTCAATATTGGGTTTGTACGATATCCAATCACAACTAATTGATTCATTGGGTACAATTAAAATTACGTTGGCAAGTGGTCCTGAAAAACCATATTATCTTACGAGTAAGGGAATGTCTGTTCGTGGATGTTTTTTGCGTGTGGGAACTGCCGCTGAACCAATGGAACAGCGGATGATTGACCAATTATTCGCTTCTCGTACTAGAAATTCCCTGCGTCAAATTCGTTCAAATAAACAAGATTTAACCTTTGAACAACTAAAGATCTATTATCAGGAAAATGGTCTTACACTCAATGAACATTTTGCTTCTTCACTCGAATTCCTCACAGAGGATGGTAGCTATAATTATGTCGCTTATTTGATGTCAGATAATAATTCCACATCTATTAAAGTGGCGAAGTATGATGGATATGATCGCGTAAAACTCATTGAAAGCCCCGAATTTGGACACTGTTGTTTAATTAAATCCGTGAAACTAGTATTGGATTATGTCAATTTAAACAATCCGAGATTGATTGATATGACAGGGTCTGAACGTGTGGAATCCGATGGTTATAATCCCATAGCACTGCGCGAAGCTATTCTCAATGCCATTGTTCACAATGATTTTTCGAATGAAGTTCCTCCTAAATTTGAATTTTTCAAGGATCGTTTTGAAATCACTTCTACTGGTGGCTTACCTCAAAGTTTAAGTCAAAGAGAATTTTTTGAAGGTTTTTCTGTTCCAAGAAATAAAGAACTGATGCGCATCTTTAGAGACGTTAAATTAGTTGAGCAACTTGGTTCGGGAATTCCTCGCATCTTACAATTCTATTCAACAGATTGTTTTCTTTTCACAGAGAATTTTTTACGTATGACCTTTAAGTCAGCAATAAAATCTGAACGTATCACCCCGCAAGTTACCCAGCAAGATGAGTTGGTAGAAGGGTTGGTAGAAAGGTTGGTAGAAGGGTTGGTGGAAAACCAGAAAAAAATTGTTATTCTTATCAATAAAAACCCGGCAATCACAATAAAAGAATTGTCTAAAGCTATTGGTATCAGTACAACGGCAATTGATAAGAACATAATAAAATTGAAAGAGAAAAATATCATTAGACGGGTTGGTGGAGACAAAGGTGGAAGTTGGGAGATAGTCGAAAATAAATGATCATGAAATTCACCGAAGCACAACTTGAACAAGCCATCATTGATCTTCTAAAAGAAGAAGGTCATGAGCACGTGCATGGAAAAACAATAACCCGTGACTTGTCAGAAGTTCTTCTCAAGGAGGATTTGAAAGACTTTTTACTTCAGCGATACAAACAAGAAAATCTTACTTCACTAGAAGCAGATCTCATCATTCGCCTATTGGAAAACCTTCCTGCTTCTGATCTTTACGAGAGCAACAAAACTTTCATGAAATTGCTTTCAGATGGCTTTGCTTTTAAAAGAGAAGACCGTTCTCAAAAAGATATTTGGATTTATCTGATCAATTTTGAACAAGCATCATCCAATACCTTTAAAATTGTCAATCAATTCGAGATACTCGGTTACCATAACCGCATACCGGATGGAATTTTATTCGTAAATGGATTGCCGCTTGTGGTCATGGAATTTAAAAGTGCCATTAAAGAAAACACGACCATTCACGATGCCTACAAGCAATTGACTGTGCGCTATCGTAGAGATATTCCTGAGCTTTTCAAATACAATGCTTTCTGTGTGATTAGTGATGGCGCGAATAACAAAGCAGGTTCGTTCTTTTCACCGTATGAGTTTTTGTATGCGTGGAGAAAAATCGAAGGAATGGAAAATGAAGTCGATGGTATTTCTTCACTCTACACGTTAATTCAGGGAATGTTTGATCAGTCAAGACTGATAGACATTATTCAAAATTTCATCTTCATGCCGGATTCTTCCAAAAGAGATGATAAAATTGTATGCCGTTATCCGCAATACTACGCTTCCCGAAAGTTGTATGAGAATATCAAGCAAAATCAACGTCCCAAAGGAAACGGAAAAGGTGGAACCTATTTTGGTGCAACCGGATGTGGTAAAAGTTATACCATGCTTTACCTTTCAAGACTGTTGATGAAAAGCCCTGCCTTCGCCAATCCAACGATTGTGATTATTACGGATCGCACCGATTTGGACGACCAATTATCGGGTCAATTTACCAATGCAAAAGGCTTTCTAGGTGATCAAAATGTCATCAGTGTTGAAAGCCGTAGTGACTTGAGAGAAAAATTACAAGGAAGAAAAAGCGGTGGCGTTTTCCTAACAACGATTCATAAGTTTACTGAAGATACAGAACTTCTTTCCGATCGATCAAACATCATTTGTATTTCGGATGAAGCACATCGAAGTCAAACGAACTTGGATCAAAAGTTAGTGATGACGGATTATGGCGTTAAAAAAACCTACGGTTTTGCGAAATACCTACACGATTCTTTGCCACAAGCAACGTATGTTGGATTCACAGGAACACCTGTAGACGCAACATTGGACGTATTTGGTGACATCGTGGATGCCTACACCATGACCGAATCTGTTCGCGACGAAATTACGGTGAAGATTGTCTATGAAGGTCGAGCAGCCAAAGTAGCTTTAAATAATAGTAAGGTTGAGGAAATTGAAAAATACTATGACCAATGTGTTGCTGAAGGAGCATCTGAATACCAGATAGATGAAAGTAAAAAAGCTACAACAAACATGAATATTATCATCGGAGACCCCGATAGAATAAAAGCGGTAGCAGAAGATTTCATTAAACACTATGAGAATAGAATTGAAGAAGGATCTACTGTTCGAGGAAAAGCTATGTTTGTTTGTAGTAGTAGAGAAATTGCATTTGAGTTTTATAAACAAGTAATCACAATGCGACCTCAATGGGCTGAAATAAAAGCGTGTGATGAAGGTGCTGAATTAACCGAAAAAGAAAAACAAGAAATTAAACCAATGGAAAAGATCAAAATGATCATGACCAGAGGACAAGATGACGAACAAGCCCTGTATGAAATGTTGGGAACGAAAGAATACAGAAAAGAACTTGATCGACAATTTAAAAATGAAAAATCAAACTTCAAGATCGCTATCGTGGTTGATATGTGGCTTACAGGTTTTGATGTTCCTTTCCTTGACACCATTTACATTGACAAACCCATCCAACGTCACAACCTCATTCAAACCATTTCGCGTGTAAATAGAAAATTTGAAGGGAAAGAAAAAGGGTTGGTTGTAGATTACATTGGAATCAAAAGCGAAATGAATTTGGCTTTAGCGATGTACAACAAGATTGACAGCACCAATTTTGAAGACATAGCACAATCTGTTAGCGTTGTGAGAGATCAATTGGATTTGTTAGCCAACATGTTCCATACATTCAATACAACAAATTATTTCAGTGGATCCGCATTACAACAATTAGATACCTTGAACAAAGCGGCAGAATTTGTTTTGGTGAGCGTAGATAAAGAAAAGCGTTTTATGGATATCGTAAAACGATTAAAATCTGC
>JACCED011367118.1_pt1 | contig 10379 bp, 11 predicted proteins | sample 7455021 | NCBI WGS metagenome assembly JACCED01 (sample SAMN15323456, study PRJNA562643) | freshwater metagenome | isolation source: river surface water | place: USA:Blue River Watershed | collected 2017-08-19 | reverse complement strand
GGTGCCCACCGTGTTGGGAGCCTGGGTGGGCATGCAGCTCGGATTTTCCTGGTTTGCCGGCAGCCCCCTGATTGGCGTTTTGCTCTTCTTGGGCATTGCCTTTGGCTTTTTCTACGCGATCGAGAAGACAAAAAACAGCGTGGTGGGTGTCTACCTACTCCTGGGCTTTACCTTTTTTATGGGCCTCATGCTCTCTCGGCTGATCGGCATTGCAGTTGGATTGTCCAACGGCGTGCAGTTAATTGGTGTGGCGGGGGCAGGCACTGCCGCTGTATTTTTCGGCATGGCCAGCATCGCGAGCACGACCAAGCGTGATCTCTCCAACATGGGCAAGTTCCTGATGATTGGCGTGATCCTGCTGATTGTGGCCTCGATTGCCAACATCTGGTTACAGATGCCGGCGCTGATGCTGACCATCTCAGCCCTTGCGGTTGCGATTTTCTCGCTCTTTTTGCTCTATGACATTAACCGTATCGTCACGGGCGGCGAGACCAACTACATCTCAGCAACCCTTGCGGTCTACCTGAGCGTGTACAACATTTTCAGCAACCTACTGGTGCTGCTGATGTCGCTCTTTGGTGGCAATCGCGACTAAGCGGTTTTAGGACATCGGCCCCTCAGCACTCGGGGCCTCGAAGCAAAAGCCCGCCGGGAAACCCGCGGGCTTTTGATTTTTAAGCTAAGCCGCCCGATCAAAACGAGCAATTGACTCGACATGGGCGGTCTGCGGAAACATATTGATCACGCCGGCCTGCGACAGTCGCCAGCCGCCCTCATGGACAAGTATCGCTGCGTCGCGAGCCAGCGTTGCGGGATTACAAGAAACATACACCAGCCGACGCGGCAATGACTCGACACGCTGCGACTGATGCAGGCCAGCCAAAGCCTGGCAGAGGGCCTGAGCCCCCTCGCGAGGAGGATCCAGTAAGGCCCGATCCCACCGGCCCTGTGCAATCAGCCACTCCTGGGTCACCTCAAAGAGATTGGCCTCATGAAAGCTCACGCGTGGCGCAAGGCTGTGCAAATCCGCATTTTTTTGGGCGCGCTTAACCAGCGTGGAACTGCCCTCATAGCCCACGACGCTGCCTGCTCTGCGCGCAAGGGCCAAGGTGAAATTGCCGAGGCCGCAAAAAAAGTCAGCCGCCCGATCTTTGGGTCCGCAGTCCAGCAAATCAACTGCTCGGCGCACCATGAGTTCATTGATAGCGGGATTCACTTGCGTGAAGTCGACTGGCGAAAACGGCATGTGAAGCCCGAACTCTGGTAATTCATAGGCAAGCACTGCTGCATCGCGCGGATAAAAAGGTGCTGCCGTCTGTGGCCCGCCTGGCTGCAGCCAGAACTGCACTGTCCACTGGTCTGCAAACTGCCGCAAAAGCTCTTCATCCTTTGGAGCTAGAGGCTCTAAGATTCTCAGCACCCAAACAACGGACGACTGCCCCACTGCAACCTCGGCCTGAGGTAAACGACGTGCGATGGACAGCGAGCCAAGCAGTGCCTTCATCGCAGGCAGCATCTGCGCCACCTGCGGATGAAGAATCTCGCAAGAATCCATCACTGCAACATAGCTGCTACGACGCTCATGAAATCCGAGCAGCATGCCGCCTTTTTTATCCACCCAGCGCGCAGTGAGTCGCGCCCGAGCCCGATAGCCCCATGCCGGTCCATCGAGTGGTGGCAGCATTGATTCCGGCTTCAGTCTTGCGATATGCCAGAGGTTGTCCTCTAAAACCCGTTGCTTAATGGCGAGCTGTGCAGATCCGTTGATGTGTTGCATCGAGCAGCCACCACAAACGCCGTAATGCCGGCAGCGTGGTGATATCCGCTGCGCACTCTCGCGATGCCAGTGGACCGCCCGGGCCTTGGCATAAGAGGGCTTATTGCGCGTAATCTCGGCATCTACAATCTCACTGAGCAAGGCATTCTCAACAAACACGACCTTGCCCTCGTGGTGAGCAAGCCCCTGCGCCTCCAGATCAACCGACTCAATCGGCAGTGAGTGCAGGAGCTGCATCCAGATAGTCTTTCCAGTGGCTGCCTTGCAGGGGGCTGCCTGGGTCTCCAATCAAACTACTTAAAGTATTACGGACTAGCCGAAGTTCCTCGCGATACTGCTCGGAGGAGAGCTCGCCCCGCAGCAGCCGAAATCGGCAATACAGCAGATAGGTGTTCACGACGTCAGTCTCACAGTAGGCCCGAACCGCCTCACCCTGATTGTTGCAAAACGACTCATAGACCTTGCTGCCATCGGCACCGAGTTTGCCGCCAAAACCGCAGAGCCTCGACATTGCGTCCAGCGGCGCGAAAGCGCGGCCTTGATAGGCGGATAACACATCCATTAAATCGGTATGTCGGCTGTGATAGCGCGACAGATAGTTGTTGTATTTAAAATCCCGATCATCATCGCCCTGCTCCCAGTAACGGGGAGCGGCAACACCATGCAGCATCGCGCGATGATGCAGCACAGGCAGATCAAAGCCTGAGCCATTCCAGCTCACGAGCTGCGGCGTATGTTTCTCAATCGTTTTGAAAAATGCACGCAGGCGGGTGGCCTCTTCCGCGTCTGAGGCACCATGCTGCTCTCCCAAACATCGCACCCGAAGGCCCTCGTGGTCGCGAAATACGCAGCCAATCACCCAGACCCGCTGCAAATAGTGCGGAAAAAAATCATTGCCATGCGATTCCATGCGGGCTGCCTGCGCGGCGGCAACGCCGGTTGCATCATCACAATCGGCATCAAAAAGCCCAAGGCGCCGCAAGCCGGACGCATCTGGAATAGTCTCCAGATCAAAACAAAGGATCGGGGTCATGCCCGGAATTATCGCTGAGCGAGGAATTTCATAGGGTCCACCGGCTTGCCCGCACGACGGACCTCAAAGTGCAATTTCGGAATCTCGGAATCAGTTTTACCGAGTTCCGCAATTTTTTGGCCGCGCTTTACCGTCTGGCCTTCGCTGACAAGAATCGATCGATTGTGGGCATAGGCTGTAAGGAAATCGCCCTCATGCTTAACAATCACTAGATTACCGTAGCCGCGCAGCCCGCTTCCGCTATACACCACGCGGCCATCGCCCGCAGCAAGCACAGGATCGCCCTCAGCGCCGGACAATGCGATGCCCTTATAACCCGGGTCTGAGAACTGCGTAATCACTTGACCGCGCCCCGGCCACGACAGACTTATCGTCTCAGCGGCGGCCGCAGGCGGGCGGGGTACAGCGCCCCCGGGGCCAGCCGCTGGCGCTGTCGCGCTGCCTGCGCCCGGTGCTGGTGGGGTTACAGATGAAGGACCAGCGCCTAGCGGTGGTGATGCCGGCGCACTGGCGATCGGACCAATCGGCCGCACTTCCATCGGCCGACCGTCTTGGGTGCGCGCCGCCGATGCAGGCGTAGTTACCGCTGGGGGCCGCACGCGAATCAGCTGATCGACTTCAATCAAATTCGGGTTATCGATTTGATTCCAGCTTGCAAGATCGCGCCACGACACGCCGTGATCCAGAGAAATTCCAATCAGCGTATCGCCACGCTTAATGCGATAAAAGCCATCAGGCGCGGGGCCACTCGTTGCCTCAGCGGATGGCCGGGCGGTTGCGGGTGCCGGAGCAGTCGGCGCAACACTAGCCCGCTTCACAGACGGCGTGCTGACACCCGGAACATCGCGGCTTTCGATCGGTGCGGGGCCCATGCGTGATGCGCAGCCGGAGAGCAGCACTGCGCCCATCGTCACCATAATTAGCCAACGCAATCCGTCCACTACTCGGTTCCCCTTAACACTGGCACGTAACGCACCATATCGAACTGCTGCGACTTAAATTCTTGATCATCAATCCGCTGAATTCCCACTAAAAACTGTTCAGGCTCTCCAATGGGCGCGATCAACGCACCCCCGATCGCCAGTTGATTTAAAAGCTCAGCCGGAACAGCCGGCATTCCCGCAGAGCAGACAATCACATCAAAGGGGCCGTCCTTACTCACCGCAACCAGTCCGTCACCGAATACAAACCGCAGATTGGATCGTTTCAGGGGCCGAAGGTTCACACGCGCCAAATCCGCCAAAACTTTCAGCCGCTCCACGGAAATCACTTTATCGAAGCAATATGACATGACTGCGGCCTGATAGCCGCAGCCGCCGCCCACTTCCAGCGCACGCAATGGCCTTGGAGTACCGGAAAGCAGACTCAAGGCGAGCTCAATTACGCGGGCAACCACATAGGGCTGGGAAATCGTCTGCTGATGGCCGATCGGCAGCGCGCTGTCCTCATAGGCACGGCTTGAGAGCGCCTCATCAACAAATGCATGACGGGGCACCAGACGCATGGCCTGCAGCACGTGCTGATTACGTATGCCTTGATGGATGAGCCGCTCGACCATTCTTGCTCGGGCACGCTCACTCGCAAGCCCGGCGTTTACGGCGGCGGCTGCAGGCTTTGGCACCCGAGGCAAACGGGCCGATATTGCAGCAGGGGGCGTTGGTGTGGAACTTCCAGCGCCCCAGCGGGGCACAAGGGTCGGGGCCTTTGCCTCAGTAGTTTTCGTTGCAATATGCAGGCCCGGTTGCGTTGGCTTTATCGGGCCGGCTGGCTTTTTCACATCTTTTCCAGCCATGGGCCCACTTCCTGAAAGCCATCCGTGTCGCCCAGATCAACCTGTAGCGGCGTAACGGAAACACGCGACTGATTTAAGGCATGAAAATCAGTGCCGGGCCCTGCTTCGCGCTGCCCACCCGGCGGGCCAACCCAGTAAACCGTTTCTCCCCGCGGTGAGACTGCCGTCTCCACCGGCTGGGCCACATGCCGCCGACCAAGCCGAGTGAGTTCATAGCCTTGCAACTCATTAATCGGCACCGCGGGAATATTGACATTCAAAAGCCGAGCTTTCGCAAACGGCTGATCGATTAAGCGGCGCACTACCTGCTGGGCAACTGCGACTGCGGTCTCTAAATGCTCAAAGCTTCGGCTGGCCAGAGAAAAGGCGATTGCGGGAAGGCCAAGCAGATAGCCTTCCATGGCAGCGGCGACGGTGCCCGAGTAAAGCGTATCCTCGGCCAGATTTGCAGAGTTATTGATGCCCGACACGACAAGATCAGGCCGATGATCTAAAAATCCCGTAACGGCAACGTGCACACAATCCGTCGGCGTGCCGTTCACATAGTAAAACCCTTGCGAGGATCGTCTGACATACAGCGGCCGATCCAGTGTCAGCGAATTCGATGCACCACTGCGATCAGCCTCGGGTGCCACCACGGTGACCTCGCCAAAGGCCCGCATGGCCTGGGCCAGCGCCGCAATTCCGGGTGAAAAATAGCCGTCATCATTAGAAACAAGAATGCGCATCGTCCGACCTATCCCGCCTTGTCCTCTTGGGGCCAATCACGGATATAGGCCTTCAGCATTTTGTTCTCGAAACTCTGCTTGTCTAACACCGCTTTAGCGACGTCGTGAAACGAGATCACCCCCATCAGCAATTCACCCTCCATAACCGGCAAGTAGCGCTCGTGGGAGTCCACCATCAGCTTTCGTAATGTATCGACATCCATATCTGGGTTCACGATCGTCGGCTGTGGATTCATGACTTCAGCAATTGTGAATGACGAGATCGGTGGTGTCGGGCCGATTCGATTTTCTGACTGCCGCTTTGCAAGAACCCGAATCACTTCGCGAAAAGTCAGCATACCCGCCAGCCTGCCCTGCGCCATAACAATAATCGAACCGATGTCATGCTCGGCCATCACCATCACGGCATTGGCCAGAGAATCTTGTGGGCTCATCGTAAACAGGGTCGTGCCCTTGAGCTCCAAAATCTTGCTGACTTTCATGAATCACCGCTCCGCATCTGCCGAATTCCAGAAATCCTAGCATTCGCGGCGCGCCACTCGGGAAGGATCGATGCCAAAAGCGCGCCGGCAAGAAAGGCCCACCAGGTCAAATAGGTCCAAATCAAGAGTGCCGGGATTGCTGCCAGCGGACCATAAATCTGACGATAAGTCGGCACAGACCCAAAATAGCCTACAAAAATCAGCCGTGAGAGCTCGGATATGACAGCGCCCACGGCCCCGCCAATCACAGCATCTCGCCAGCGGACCGTGACATTGGGCACCCATCGATAGCAGACCGCAAACGCCGCAACCACCAGCCCAAGATTCACGAGATCCCACCAGCCGATTCCAAAAATCTCATCGTTGATCGCGCGACGCCCGCCCGCGATCAGAATAGCCAGTGCCGCGCCCGCGCCCACGAGAAGCGGCCCTAAGACCAGCGCCAGCCAATACACCGATAGCCGATGTAAAAGCGGCCGAGGCCGGCGGACACGCCATATTAGATTCAGTGTGCGATCTAAGGTCAGCATTAACACGGTGGCTGCCGCCAAAAGAATTGCGATGCCGACCAGAGATAGGGTCCGGGCCTTCGCAACAAACTGATTGAGATAACGAAAAATAGTGCTTGCGAAGCCCTCGGGCAGCAGCTGCTCAATCACCAGCAGCTGCACCGCCTCCGCGATCCGGCCAAACAGGGGAAACGAAGCCAGCGTTGCAAACACCACGGTCAACGCCGGCACCATGGCAAGCAACGAGATAAAACTTAAGCTTGCGGCGCTCTGCCCTAGCCGAAGCTCACGCTCCCGGGTGGCCATCGCCCGAAACAACATCGACAGATTGAGTTTGAGATGCTGTCCCATGCGCCTATGATAAATGCCTAGTCTTTCATTCCCCGGAGAAAACCATTGGAAATTCTTGTGCTGTACTACAGCCGTAACGGCGGCACCCGAAGGCTTGCCGACGCCGTCTGCGATGGCGTACTGAGCGTTGCCGGCTGCGACGCCCGCCTTCGCACAGTGCCCCCAGTGTCAGCGGTCTGCGAGGCTACCGAGCCCGCAATCCCCAGCGATGGGCCACCTTACGCGGAACCCAAGGACCTCGATGAATGTGACGGCCTGGTTTTGGGCTCGCCCACCCGCTTTGGCAACATGGCTGCGCCGATGAAATACTTCATCGATCAATCCCTTGGCCAATGGCTCTCCGGATCCCTGATCGGCAAGCCCGCCGGCGTATTTACGAGTACCGGCAGTCAGCATGGCGGCCAAGAAACGACGCTGCTTTCCATGATGCTGCCGCTGATTCACCAGGGCATGGTGATTGTGGGCATTCCTTATTCGGAAAAAGCACTGCTCACAACCACAGGTGGCGGCACCCCCTATGGCGCCTCACATGTCGCAGGGCCAGAGGGCTCACAGCCCGTCTCCGATGACGAAGTTCGTATCGCACGGGCACTCGGCCAGCGTATTGCAAGCATCGCTAAAAAACTGCGTACTTAAAAACGTATCGCAATTTCAATGCAAAAAAATCTTTCATCGACAGCGGGAGTATCCATCACTCCCGTAGTCCCCGCCCCATGGCCGATTCTGGCGACATTGGCGGCTGTGGCACTCATGATCTTTGGCCTTGCATGGGAACTACTTCTCGATCCACTGCGGCCCGGCGGATCCTGGCTTGCGTTAAAAGTACTACCGCTTGCACTCGCGCTTCGCGGCCTTTATGCGGGCCGCATCTACACCTACAAATGGATGTCGCTCGTGATTTGGATTTATGTTGGCGAGTCCCTCGTCCGAATCGCTGGACTCACACCCAGCGAGAGGCTTTTGGCCTGGAATAGCCTAGCCCTGTCGATTGCTCTGGCAATTTTGATTCTCGCTGGCGCGCGCGCCCAGATCAAGCATCATAAGAAAATCGCGGCCGAATCGACAGGTTCAAACTCGATTTAGTCATCGCCGCTACTGCGGCTGGAATTCTGCAACTAACTGATCAAAGAGCGCCCGCGGGCCGAGCGTTCCCTCGCAGATTTCGCGACGCCACCGCCGGGCGCCAGGCTGCCCATGAAAAAGGCCATGCCAATGCCGTGTCATAAAGCGCGCAGAGACTCCTTTTGTACGCTGGGCCTCGAAATAGGACTGTAACGGCGCAAGAATAGCCTCGCGATTCAGCGGCATGGGACTCATGGGCGCACACAACGCAGCCTGAAGCGCATGCAAAAGCCAAGGATCATGGTAGGCCGCGCGGCCAACCATCACGCCATCAACGGCGGGCCCCTCACCCGACGGCGTCATTAACTCTTGGGCCTGATTCAGCGTCTGGATGCCGCCGTTGGCCACAATCACCGCATCTGGAAAATCTTGCTTGAGTCTCCGTACAACCGACATGCGTAGCGGCGGGATCTCACGATTTTCTTTTGGGCTGAGGCCTTTCAGAATTGCACTGCGGGCATGCACAAAAAAAACGCGGCACCCTACTTGAAAAAGTTTGCCAACAAAATCCTGCACGAAGCCATAATCTTCTTGGTCATCCACACCGATGCGATGCTTTACTGTGACAGGGATTGACACGGCATCCTGCATGGCCTTTATGCAGTCGGCAACCAACTCAGGCTCTCGCATCAGGCAAGCGCCAAAGGCGCCCCGCTGAACGCGCTCACTGGGGCAGCCACAATTTAAATTGATTTCATCATAGCCCCACTGGGCCGCCTGGCGCGCAGACGCTGCAAGTGCTTCGGGCTCGCTGCCGCCAAGCTGGATCGCAACCGGATGCTCCTCCTCACTGAAATCCAAAAGACGGTGGAGATCACCGTGCAGAATGGCCCCAGTGGTAATCATTTCGGTGTAAAGCCGCGCCTTCGGGGCAATCAGGCGGTGAAAGAATCGGCAGTGCCGATCCGTCCAGTCCATCATCGGAGCCACGCTCAGCCGATAACTATCCCCCCAATAAGGCATCGACATGATGTCCCACGCTTCGGGCAAGGGCCTGGATCGCGTATCCCCCCTCAAGTGATGAAACGATTCGGCCATTACAGTGCTGAGTCGCGATCTGAACCAGCTGCTGTGAGATCCATGCGTAATCAAGATCACTCCACATGAGATGACTCAAATCATCTTCCCGATGGGCATCAAATCCTGCAGAAATTAACACCAGCTCAGGCCGAAAGCGCTCGATGGCGGGCAGCCAATGCTCAGTCACCGCCCGCCGCATCGCCTGGCCATCGCTATACGCCGCAAGCGGTACATTCACCATATTGTTCCCCAGTGGAATATCGCCACTGAAGGGATAAAGCGCATGCTCAAAGGTCGAGACCATCAGCACCCGGTCATCATCGGCAAAGATCTCCTCTGTGCCATTGCCATGATGAACATCAAAATCGACAATCAGGATTCGCTTCAGCTCATACTCCGCCAACGCATGGTGGGCTGCAATCGCAATGTTGTTTAAAAAACAAAATCCCATCGGGGTATCGCGCTCGGCGTGATGGCCCGGCGGGCGAACTGCACAAAATGCATTGCGCTGCCGCTCTGTGAGTACGGCATCAACTGCCCCCACCACGGCGCCAGCTGCCAAATAACTCGCCCTGAGTGTGTGGTGATTCATGGTGGTATCGGGATCTAGTCCTTGATAGGGCCGGTCGGTCGGAGAAGCAGCCACCAGCCGATCGAGATGCTCCGCACTGTGGGCCCGCAGAATCACCGCATCCGATACCTCGACAGGCTCGCAAACATCGAGCAACTTCATCAGGCCTTTACGCGTTAAATGATCATGAATCGCCGAAAGCCGCTGTGGACACTCGGGATGCGCTGGGCCCATCTCATGCGCCAGAAAAGTTGGGTGCGTGTAGTAGGCCGTCATGCAAATAGTTTACGATAGCAGGCGTTGTAATTCGGGCCTCCGTAGCTCAGTGGATAGAGCATCCCCCTCCTAAGGGGAGGGTCGCACGTTCGATTCGTGTCGGAGGCGCCACTGCTCGCAGCACCTACCACTAAGATCAATCTGGTATCTCGCATCGGGTAGAAAACACCCCTTCCCCCATTTTTGGCATCAAGCGAAACACCCCTTAATTGCGTGTTTCACCTTGGGTTTTTGGTTCAGCCTGCGACTTTGGTCGCGTACTGATCACCATCAGCACGCTCGGTGAATGCCGCTGAAAGAGCTCAAACGGCCGCTGCTGTCGCGACCGATTCAACGGCACCACCGTAATTGGCACCGATTGGGCCCGCAAAAAATCAATCAAATGCTGACTCTTTAGAGCAAAGTTCACATTCTGCGGAAGCTCGTTGGTTTTTTCGGCAGTCCTTAAAGCATCAAGCTTGTGGCTAATCACACCCACCACAGTGCCATCCGCAGCGATGACTGGACCGCCTGAGTTGCCGCGATGAATCTCTGCGCTCAGCTGAAACCAGTCGCCTCGACCCCGTTGCTGATGCTCGCCGTTAAGAATTCCTGCGGTGATGCTTTGATCGCCAGGCGCCCCCGCCGAACGCGGAAATCCCAGGGCGGCGACCTCAATGCCGATCGGCACCGAATCCCATGCGGCGATCGCAAACGGCTCTCCGGTAACGTCAGCCTC
>JACCED012174752.1_pt1 | contig 10380 bp, 1 predicted proteins | sample 7455021 | NCBI WGS metagenome assembly JACCED01 (sample SAMN15323456, study PRJNA562643) | freshwater metagenome | isolation source: river surface water | place: USA:Blue River Watershed | collected 2017-08-19 | reverse complement strand
ATACGGACAGTTGGATTGGTAACACAGATCAAGCAACCGAGAATACTTGGCTTGATGTGCTTGGAAATGCATCAGTTTATACCAATTGGAGTTCGGGTGAACCAAATAATACGGGTTCGAATGAACATTATGCAGCCATGATCAAAAACACTGGTTTATGGAATGATGATATCAATACCAATCTTAAAGCCTATGTGATTGAGTTCAACGGAGTTGAAACTTCTAACTGGACACTTATATCTACCATTACAAAAAGTTTTAATGCCAACTGGAATGAGACATTAGCAGCTACTAATTCATCTAAACAATACAAGCTTGTTGTGAATGGTACCTGGGGAATTGCCAATGGTATTCAACATAGAGACGCGGCTTATGAAACTTTTTCAAATACCAATATAGACAATGTATCTGCAAACCCTTGGGCTAACCGTGCTTGTGCCGATGGGAATAACTGGTATTTTAATGGGGCATGTCCTCCATTAATTCCATCTTATCCTGGTGGATATGCATCCGATCATATTTATGAATATTTAATTGGACCTGGTAAATCAGGTGGATATCCCATTAGCTTTACGGATGGTGCTTTAGGTGATAATTCTGGCTCTTTGACATTTAAACTTTACGAATCATCTACTCCTTTAACAAGTTCAATCGTAACTGCTCCCGATCAGCTTACACTTACAACTGGTGTAAGTTCGAATACGATAACATGGACTTCATACTCTACAAATAAAGTAAGACAGTTTAACGTGTATAGATCCGAAGACAACGGCGTCACCTATACAATCATAGGGAAAACAACGATCACAAGTTTTGAAGATAACACGATACAACCCTCTAAAAAGTACAAGTATAAAGTTTCAGAAATCAGAAAGCATGCTACCAACAACGTATTAAGTGCTGGACAACTTAATGATTTTAGTTTTGACAATTCTTCTAATGATACATACAGCAGGTTAATTTCGGGAACAAATACAAATGTTACTCAAACTACAGACCGTTTTGGAGTAAACAATAGTGCCTATCAATTTAATGGAACATCATATATCTCTTATCCTAATACTGTTGCGAATGTTACCTCGAGCAATGTACATTCAATATCGTTATGGTTTAATCAGACGCCTAGTACTACTGGCAATAACTTAATTTCAAAATACCATAACCTAGATGCAAGTTTAAGTCAGTTTAATATTGGTACTGCCCAAGTAATTGGTAATGGAACAAACGCATTGAATTACACTGCACCAGCATCTGGTTGGCAACATTACTTGATTGTATTTAAAGATGGTACAGGTAATACAAAAGTGTACAAAAACGGCGCCCTTTTTTCATCAGGAACTTTGAATTACAATAGTGCTACAAGAGCTACTAACTTTTTTGTTGGTCGAATTTCGGCGGGTGGATCTTTTGGTGAATTCAATGGAAAGATTGATGATATTAAAGTATACAACCGTGAATTAAGTGCAACAGAAGTAAGTAGTTTGTATACGATAGAAAACTCGGTCAATACTAGTACGGAATCTTCATTCACGAACACAGTTTCAAATGTATTACCAAACAGGATTGTATATGTAAATAAAGTTGCAGGAAGTAATAGCAATACTGGAACGATTGGATCCCCTTATTCAACCATACAATATGCTATCAACAATGCAAGTGATGGGGATACTATTATTATATCCGATCATACATACACGGAGAGCTTATCAATTTCGCAAGCTTTTGCAAAATTGACCATTGCTTCTACTTTTATCATGGACAAGGATTCAGCACATACTAAGGCTGCTATAATTGATGGTACCAATACCAGTTGGAGTAATATACATATCAATTCTTCATCGAACCTTGTTTTTAAAGGCATCACTTTTAAAAATACAAAAGGTAGACTCCTTACTGCGCCTGGAAAAAATATTCAATTTGTTGGATGTCAAATTTCGAATCTTGGTTTTAATAGTTCAAACATCACTGCTAATGCTATCATTGCTAGTAGTGTATTGATTGATAGTAGTTTGGTTTTCAATAATAATTATATCCAAGGTATTGTTACTGCTGATAGCGTCTCTTTCACCAACTCTAAGTTTTATGGCAATTTCGGAGCACTTGTAAGTAATAACGGAGGAGGTTCTACTTCGGCAGCTTATATATTTAATTCCTTGGTTTTGAATAATGCAAGATTGCAAAATTCAAATACCATGGGAGACTACTTTATTCATAACGTTGCAAGACAGCATGTAATAAGAAATAAATTTTCGGGTAATAATTACATGAATGTGCTGGGAGGATCTAACCTTTCTTACCAAAAAGTAATTAATAATTTATTTCATAAAACTTCTGGTGCTGCTATTGGTAGAACTGTAAATGTTACTAATAGAGATAGTTTGATTCTTATTCATAATACATTTATCGACAACTCTACCGATTTAACTGCCCACCCAAATGGTTTTTGGAAGGGGTTGATCTACAATAATATTTTTTCTAGTAATATCATGTTTAGTGGTCCTTCACCAAATGGATTCGATTTAATCCACTTTAAAATGCTGGGCAACTTATTTAAAAGTTTTCCAACTTTCAGTCAAATAGATACGACTGGATCATTTCAAAATACAACCTATACTTCTATTAAGTTTAAAGATACTGCTAATTTAGATTTTACCTATGACGATACGGAGTCAAGACTTGGTAATGCTTATACTACTAATTATCCAATCGTTGATGACGTCAATGGAACCCCAAGACCAAATCCATTAGGAACGAATCCGGAAGTAGGCGCTTTTGAAAGTAAAAAGTCGGCCTCCATGCCTAACAGCCCTTCTTTGAGTGCGCCTGTAGCGAATGACAAGAGGGTAACTTTGAGTTGGTCTGACTCTAATGTAAGTGGAATAGTAAAATATAGAATTTACAAAGATTCTGTTTCAATTGCAGGATCAGGTGCGTCTAATTTTAATAATGGATTAATTGCTTACTTCCCATTCACGGGCAATCTTTTAGATAGCAGTGGAAAAGGGAACCAATTAGTTAATACGAATGCAACTGCATCAACAGACAGGTTTAATAATAACAATATGTCCTATACTTTTAATGGGACCAATGCCTATTTACAGAGTTCGACTTTGAGTGAAGAGGTAACAAATAAATCTTTTTCTGCTTGGGTGAAATTATCCAACACATCACAAACAGGTGGTGGCGTTATTGGTATTCAAAATTCCAATAGCAGCGTATTTGACGCAATTGTGTATAATGAAACCAATCAAGGCTGGGGTTTTGGAAGTAATAATTTTGATAGAACAAAGTGGTCTGGTATAAGCGAAGCAAGTACGACCAATTGGGTGCATATTGCTGCAACTTATGAAGCCAATTTATATCGACTTTATAGAAACGGGGTGCTTTTTGATTCTGTTAAAAATTATACTATTACTAGATTCCCTGTGAATAGTAAAATTAATATTGGTATTAGACACAATGGAGGAGCCAATGCATTTTTAGCAGGTGGTATTGATGATGTAAGAGTATACAATAGATCTTTATCTCCTTCTGAAATGTTGAATCTATATAATTATGAATTAAAAAATTATACAGAAAGAAATGCCAATACAATTGCAGTTGGACATTATAAAGAGATAAATAGTAGTAGCAGGTCTTATGTTGATGATGTATATGATTATAAAAAATATTATTACAGAGTCACCGCAGTGAATGCAAATGGGGTAGAAAGTGATTTTAGTAATGAAGTTTCTATTACGCCACAATCTGCTGCTGATTTAAAACAAGTTTGTGTTGGCGCTACATTAACATTAGCTTCTAATTCTACAACTACTTGGACGCAAGTAGGTGCTCCAGTGGTGAGAGCAATGAATGCTGGGTGGTCTGCAACGCTTGCTGGCACTGATCCTGCTAAGAAATATAAATTAGTGGTTTCTGGAACATGGGGTATCGCTAACGGTGTGAGACATCGTGATGCTGCTTATGCTAGTTCAAGTTCATCTGTTGCGATTACTGCTGTTGGAAGTAATCCAGTAGCGAATAGAGGTTGTGATGCCAACTGGTTATTCCAAGGCGCATGTCCTCCGCCTGTACCTGCATCGCCTGCTGGTTATGCAGCTAACAACACCTATGAATATTTAATTGGCAACGGAAGAGTAGGTGGATTTGCTATTGCTTTTTCTGATGGTAATTATGGAGACAATTCTGGTTCTTTAACTTTTACTTTATATGAAAGTGCTGCAAGTGCTACTACCACACTTTTGAGTACCACAACACAAGCAATGACTGCAGGCTGGTCTACAAATTTGTCTGCAACAGATCCTAATAAAAAATATAAATTAGTGGTTTCTGGTACATGGGGTATCGCTAACGGTGTGAGACATCGTGATGCTGCTTATACTAGTTCTAGTTCATCTGTTGCGATTACTGCTGTTGGAAGTAATCCAGTGGCGAATAGAGGTTGTGATGCTAACTGGTTATTTGAAGGGGCTTGTCCTCCTCCTGTGCCTAGTAGTCCTAGTACTTATGCTTCTAACAATACCTATGAATACATCATTGGTAATGGTAAGTTTGGCGGATACAATATTTCTTTTTCTGACGGCAATTATGGTGATAATGCTGGTAGCTTGACTTTTCAATTATATGAATTTACGGATGGAATTTGGTCAAGTTCAGACCCATCCATCGCAACTGTAAATAGTTCTGGGGTAGTGACAGGTGTCGCTGCAGGTACAGCTAGAATATTATATACAACTTCTTCTGGTTCTGGAAATTCAAGTGATATACAATTAATCAACGTGAATGCATTACCAGAGGCTCCTTCTGTAACAGCAGGTGGTTGGAAATTATTAAGTTCCAATACACAAGCAATGACAACTGGTTGGACACAAACTTTAAGCGCATCTGCATCTAAAAAATATAAGTTAGTGGTGTCTGGTACATGGGGTATTGCAAACGGTGTAAGACATCGTGATGCTGCTTATACAAGTTCAAGTTCATCGATCGCTATTACAGGTGTTGGAAGTAATCCTGTTCCAAATAGAGGTTGTGATGCGAACTGGAGATTAAATGGCGCATGTCCTCCTCCAGTACCAAGTAGTCCTAGTAGTTATGCTACTAATAATACCTATGAATATATTTTAGGGAATGGAAGTTCAAACGGATTTACCATTGCATTTTCTGATGTGAGCTATGGCGATAATTCAGGTAGCTTAACATTTGATTATTATGAACTTATAGAAACACCAGTGAATAAAATTTGTGAAAATTCGGGAGCTACCTTGGTGCCGAATCCACTTGCTGGTCATTCTATGAGATGGTATACCACTCCAACTGGAGGAACTGCTAGTGGAATCTTGCCAACAATTTCTACTAGTTCCCCAAATACTTCAACTTTTTATGCAACACAAGTAAATGACGCTGCATCTTGCGAAAGTCCAAGACAAGTGGTTACTGCAATTGTAAATGCAAATCCTGCTGCACCTGTGGTGCCAAGCAATGGACTAGTATTGTATCAAAATGCAAACTCGAGCACTTTAAAAGTAGATACACTCGCTGGTAATAGCGCATTTTGGTATACCTCTTTAAATGGTATTGGATCTAGCACCGCACCAGTTGTTTCTACAAGTGCTGTTGGTACTACCAATTATTATGTTTCACAAATTTCAAATTCCACTAATTGTGAAAGTGCTAAAGCAACTTATACTGTAATTGTGAATGCATTGCCTACAAGACCAACAACCATGTTGCCTAATAATAATCAAGCTAAAGTAGATACATTAGTAAAATTCATTTGGAATAGAGCCGCTGGTGTAACTAACTATAAATTGACTATTGCGACCGACTCTAATTTACTTACAAAAATTATTGACTCTGTAATTGTTGACACGCAATTTGTATATACTAGACCTTTGAACACAAACACCAATTACTATTGGAGCGTACAAATTAAAGATGCAAATAGATTTGTTGACTGGAGTAATCGTTATAATTTCCAAACACTTGTTGCTTCTCCAGTTGCTAAATCTGTAGCAGCAGTTTCCAATATAAATAATTTAGTATGGCAAGCATCTGATACAGCTAAATTAAATGCAATTAAAGTATATCGAGACACTTTACCATTTAATGCAGGTGTTGAAATGGATTCTATTCTATTAAAAGGATTGGTTGCTTATTATGGATTCAATTCAAATGCAAATGATAGTTCTTCGTTTAAAAACAATGCCACAGTAACGGGAGCAGCATTAGTTGCCGATCGTTTTGGAGTTGAAAGAAGCGCTTATGAATTTAATGGTACAAGTAATTATATCACTGTGCCAGGAAATACCAATAATGATCTTACAGCAAATTATACGATAAGTATGTGGGTATATGCTCCTTCTGGTTTAAGAGGAGGCCAAATATTGGGTAAATGGGGTATTGGAGGAGCAAGAAATGCCTCTTATGGATTAGCTATTAATAGTACCGGTATTTTAACCATCACCAATAATGACGGTATCAATAATTATGGTCTAGTTTCAAGTCGTGCTATCACTTTGGATAGTTGGCATCATTTGGTGATTAAGTATAGCGGTGATACACTTTCTATCTTTAATGACAATAGTTTACTTGATTCAAGAACAGGTATTAGAAGAGCTCAAGCGTCTAGATATAATTTAGATATTGGATGGGAGGCATACGGAAGATATCAATACTTTAAAGGAAAACTTGATGATATTAGATTGTATTCCAGAGCACTCTCTGATACAGAAATTTCTAGATTGTATACCTATGAAAACATAATTCCAACTAGTAGGACTTCAACCAATAATGATACTACTAAATTAATTAAAACACTTTCAAACCGTATTACCACTGTGAATGATACAGTAAGTAGTTTTAATACTTACTATTATAGGGTTGCAGCGGTCAATAAAAATAATATAGAGAGTGCTTTAAGCAATGAATTAAATATTATTAATTATACACAACCAGTTTTAACATTACCGCTGAATAATGCAATTGGTGTTGCACAAACACCTACTTTAAGCTGGACCAATAATAATAGAAATTTTAATGGCAATCATAGAATTCAATTATCAACTGATTCTACATTTACAGGTCTGATGTTTTTGGATACTACCTTATCTGCATCTTCTCTTGCAATTAAAAAAGCTTTAAGTACCAATACAAGGTATTATTGGAGAGTATTAGCAACTCGTAATTCAAGTGTAAGTGCATGGTCTGTCCGTAATAGCTTTATAACAAACCTGCCAGTGCCAAACTTTATTTCTTTAAACGGAGGAAATAAAATTGACACATTAAATTGGTCTTATGCAGATACTACTATAATCAAACAATTCAATATTTACAGAGACACTGTAGAGGCGCCTACTAAATTATTGGATATTGTTGCTTCGAACTTGACTTCTTATATTGATAGTGTTAATCTATTATTAAATACAAAATATTTTTATAGAATAGTTGCTATAGATAAAAATGGTAACCAGAGTGATTTTAGTTCAACTAAACAAATCATTCTAGTGAATAAAAAACCAATAGCTGCAAAATTTGTAGATAAAAGGATCAATAATGCAGGTGAGTTCAACTTTGTTAAGTACACTTTTGATGCAAGCAGCAGTATAGATCCTGATGGTAAAATAACAGATTATGCATGGTATGTTAATGATAGCCTAGTAGCTTCAAAACAGGCGATCCTTGATTATACTTTTAGACAAGGAACGAATGAAGTTAAACTTGTTGTAACGGATAATGATAAGGACAAGGACTCAGCTTATGCAGATCTTTCTATAACCTCTTTTGTAAAACAATTCCCTGGAGGATTCTTGGCAGGTATAACAGCTGTGTCTCCGAACGTAATTTACACTTCAGACTCCTCTTTCAATGCAACGACTGGAGCAAGTGTATATCTTCTAAATAGAAGCGGGGAAATAACTTACCCATTGGTGGTTAGTTCTAAAGTGTATACTACGCCATCTGTTGCTTCTGATTCCTCTGTATTTATTACCAGTGGTAGTAATTTATATGGATTCAGTAAATCAGGTGCACCATTATGGTCTATTATACCATTGGGAGGTAATTCGTTCGTGACACCTACCATTGATTCAATACAACAGAGACTTTATGTTGGTGTATCTAATAAGAACTTCTTTGCTGTAAATTATAAGACTGGTAAAATTGAATGGAATGTCATGTCTGATGCGCCAATCAACACTTCTGCAGTTATTACTGGTGACAGAAAACTTGTATTTACAAGTGAGTCAGGCACGCTTTATGGTTTTGATATCTTTACCAACGCAATTCAAACAGTACCTAAATGGAAAATTTCATTCGGTGATATTGTAACCAAGGCGCCAGCAATAGATGCAACAAATAATATTTATATTGGAACGAATACTGGACGTTTAATTAAATTAAAATTAAACGAAGCAGGCACGGTGTCTGTATTATGGAACGTCACTTTACCTAGTCCAATTCAAAGTTCTCCAGTGATTGATGCAGATGGATTTGTATATGTTGGTCAAAACAGCGGAGACTTCAGTAAAATCAATCCAACTAATGGTGAATTAATTTGGACATTCAATACAAGTTCAACAATTAATTCTGCTCCATTTATCAATGAATATGGTACTATTTATATTGCCAATGAGTCCGGATATGTTTATGCAATAGATGCCAATAAAAATATCAAATGGATGTATAAAGATGAAGACGGTATAGTTGCGAATATCTTATACGTAAAAGGTATGTTGTATTTTGGATCGCTATCTGGTGCATACACTGCGATATTTGATGATCCTAATTCTGTAGCCATCAACACTAATTTAACAACTACAGTTTCTGCTGGGAAGGTGAATCAATCCATAAAGACTTTGAATACGACTGCCGTACCTGTAAGAGAACCAATTTGGGGTACTTTCCAAGGTAATTACAAGCGTAATGGAGCAAAGCCACTTGATTGCCCTCCTAAGCCAACTATTCGTTCTTTAAATAATGGTTTATTCAGTTTCTGTGAAAACTGCAGTTTGCCAATTAGATATAGTGAGACAACCATCAATTTTGTATGGTAATATCAGGATACATTATTAACTGAATCAAAAACTAGAACCTTAAATGTAACGAAGCCAGGTCAATATTCAGTGGCAGTGACTAATGTGTATGGATGTACAACTAGTTCAGATCTGGTAACAGTTAGTAAATTACCAATACCAGCAACACCAAATATCATTAGAGCTCAAAATGGAAATTTACTCTCTAATTATAATTCCGGTAATAAATGGTATAAGGATAATAATTTATTGACAGATACAACTAGTTTCTTGGTACCTAAAGGTGTAGGTAATTACTCACTTCAAACCTCACAAAATGGTTGTATCAGCCAAATGAGCACTTCATATTATTATGTGGTTACGAATGTGGTTCAACTTGAGAATGGACAGTATATTAACTTAAATCCTAATCCATTTATCAATAGACTCATTATCAATTTCAATATCAATAAAAATCCAAGTTTAAATGCGGATGTGATTGATTTTGCTACAGGCAGATTAATTACTTCAAGAAAGAATGTATTTACCAATACAGATTTAAACCTGGCAAATATCAATGCTGGAATTTACTTAATCAAAGTGTATTCTAACGACCTTAAGGTCAATGTAACGTTCAAAATTGTAAAACTATAAATTAATGAAAAAAATTATTTTTCTTCTGATTGCTAGTGTGTTCATGTCACAAACATTCGCACAAACAATCACATTGAGGCCGCCAACAGTAGGCTCAACATCTGCTACCATTAATGGTCAGGTGTCGGGAGTTGTCTCAAGTGCAACTGCTTTTAGTGTAATTTATGGTGAAAGCGCAACTAATTTAAATAAAACCAAAAAAACAAACGTGACATTTGGGCCTGGTGTACTATTATTAAGTGGTTTTACACTTGGCACCGATTTAGATAGCTTAAAACAACTGACAAAATATTATTACAAATACGCTGTCAATGATGCATTTACTGGAGTTGTCAATAGGTTAACTGTTCTTGATTCCTTTACTACAACTAAAATTCCTTATCAAATTGAATTGGTAAAAAATACAATCGCCGATACAGTTAAAATTGGAACTTTTATTTCAAAATTTAGCACAACTGACGTTGGTATAACAAAATATTCATTTTCTACAGGAGTTTCAAGTAACGCTTTATTCACATTAAGAAATGATTCTCTATTTACTGCAACTAAACTTGATGGAATAAAAGGAAATGTAACAATTAGAGTGAATGCTATTTTTTCTGATGAATCTACAAAAGAAACCTTATTTACAATTTTTATTTTAGATAAAACACCCCCATCTGTCACTTTAAAATTAGATACATTAAAATTAAATTTAGGAGCTAATTTAACTGCAACT
>JACCED010616755.1_pt1 | contig 10380 bp, 21 predicted proteins | sample 7455021 | NCBI WGS metagenome assembly JACCED01 (sample SAMN15323456, study PRJNA562643) | freshwater metagenome | isolation source: river surface water | place: USA:Blue River Watershed | collected 2017-08-19 | reverse complement strand
CTTAGCTCAGTTGGTAGAGCGTCGCCCTTACAAGGCGAATGTCGGCGGTTCGACCCCGTCAGGATCCACCAGATATCCGTGTGTAGCTCAGCCTGGTAGAGCTCCTGGTTTGGGACCAGGTGGTCGCATGTTCGAATCGTGTCACACGGACCAATTTACTCTATGACATTTAAGATTTTACTGTGTGGTGACGATTGCGTTGATGTTTATCAATATGGACATGTAGAAAGATTAAGTCCAGAAGCACCTGTCCCTATAGTAAAGCTAGATCATTTTAAAAAGATCGCCGGCATGGCTGGCAATGTCAAGCGTAATCTACAAGCCTTAAATTGTGCAGTAGATTACAAGCATACTGATACTAATGTTAAAACAAGAATGTTAGACATTAAAAGCTATCAGCACATGCTAAGAATAGACGACGATAAAAATTGTAAACCTTTAGTAGCTAACTTTGCGCTAACAGCCTATGACGCTATTGTTATCAGCGACTATTGCAAAGGCACAATTACTTACGAATTTGTCGAACAGCTTAGAAGAGAATTCACAGGCCCTATCTTTATAGACACAAAGAAAAAGGATCTAAAACGTTTTGAAGGTTGTTTTGTTAAAATAAACGATTTTGAATTTACCACAATTACATCAGAACCAAGTGATTTGATAGTAACTAGAGGTCCAGATGGTTGTTCATATAAGGGCCGAATATACCCAACCGAAGAAGTAGAAGTAGTGGATGTATGTGGTGCTGGGGATACATTTTTGGCAACATTGTGTTACTTTTATCTAAAGACACAAAGTATTGATGATGCTATAATGTATGCAAACCGTGCCGCAGCGGTTACGGTAAAGCATTTGGGAGTATATGCTCCTAGCCTAAACGAATTTGAAAAATGAGCAAACTAAGTAAAAGCCCCGAACGAAATACTTTTCAGAGAGATGGTTACTTGACTCGCATGGCCGATGAAGGAAGAACTCCCGAAAATGACGAAACTGTAAAGGCCATGGTTGATTATTACGCCAGTTGGGACACCCGAGCTTTGGAACAAGAAGCTGATCCCAATTGGGCAGAAAACAACATGGAATACGATCTTAGATCTACCCAATGGATCCTAGATAAAGTTCGTGCTAGCCAATCATACGCACAAAATCTCTATGCCGTTATGTGTAATAATGATTTCCAAAAGAATGAATTCATGCCTAGACTAGCAGGCCGGACTTGGGGTTGCAGTTGGAGATACGCAGGCGGTATTATCGCCGACATGCGTCAAGAAGGTGATTACATTGATTGGTATTGCAGTGGTATTAGGGATACTGGTTACACCGACGATAAGGACAACTGGACTGAAGAGCAAAAAGCAGCCTACGATGAAACATACTCTAAGTATGTTGGCGAAGGTTATGTCACTGATGAAATACGTGCAGACCTAAAACGTCTGGGTTGGGAAGTCGTAGATTGCCCCGACAACGAATAAGTAGTAATATGGAACAATATAAGCTACCCCTTTGGCAGCTATTCTGTCACGTTATGGCAGTATACTGCCTTTTTACATTTAGTCTACAAGACTTTGCATACTCCTATGCAGTCTATTTCGTCACAGGATGCTTGGGCATTACTGTAACATTTCATAGATTACTCACACACAAGAGCTACGAAACTCTGCCCTTTATTCGTAAGCTAGGCACTGTATTTGGTGTGCTAGGTGGTGTTGGTAGCCCTATAGGTTGGGTCAGTATTCACAGAGAACATCACAGATACAGCGATAAAGAACTAGACGATCCGCACACACCGCATCGTCATCTAGGATTTATCAATAGCTTTTACGGCAGTATATTTCAAGAACCTAAAATACGCTACGTAACTGATTTATTGCGTGACAAGTTTGTGGTCAAAGTGCATGAACATTATTGGAAAATAAACATGTTATATGCAGGACTATTATACTATTTCGGTGGACTACACGCTTGGTTAGTGTTTCACGTTTTCCCTAGCTTTATTTTGTGGACTGCTATGGGCTTTGTTAATACGTTTGGCCACTTGTATGGATACAGAAATTATCCCGACACCAGAGAGCAAAGTAGAAACAACTGGTTTGCAGGCCTGCTAGCATGGGGAGAAGGTTGGCATAACAACCACCATGGTGATCCTGCTAACTACAGCTTTCAAGTTAAGTGGTGGGAATTTGATGTAAGCAAGTGGGTTATTAAATTAATCAGGACATGAATATAAAAAGTTTCGATCAGTTAACGCACACAGAAAAAGAAAACTTTTTTGCGTGGTTAAAAGAACAAGAGAACGACGACCCCGCATATGAAAATATGTGGGATGATGACTGGAAAAACAAGCCTAATACTTTGCCTTACATACTGACAAATACTTCCAGGTATTCGGGATCTAATGGCAGTTTCCACATTGTCTATGATGATTTAACTATAGTAGCCTGTGCCGCTATATATAAAGCATCTTTTAACAATCTTATTGCACTGGCAGGAACACGAACCTGGGTGGCAGAAGAATATAGAAATAGTCATGTCATGGGCTACATATTATTACCAGAACATAAAAAATGGGCCGTCGATCAGGGCTGTAAACAAATAGCATTGTGCTTTAACGACTATAATAAAAATTTAATTAATTTGTGGAAGCGCAAACGTCTCGGAGAGCAAAGAAAAGCCCGAGAAAAAGAAATGATTTTTTATTCTAATTTTAACGAAGTAACATTTCCAGTAATTATAAAAAAAATTAAACAGTGGGTAATTTATGAAAAATTAGATACCGGCTGGGAATTTAATTGGAAAATAATTTCAGCACAATAATTATCTTATCTTAAAATGATTTTCGATAAAAGAAATACTTCTATTTGTATTTAATACATTGAAAACTGCAAAGACACACTGATCGTCAAAAGAAAATACAGCGTGTTGTATTTTTGTGTTAATGTAATACCAGCGATGATCTTCTAGGTGCAATAATCTTTCGTCTTCTAACCAAACCATTGAATTTTTACTGCAATGACTTACGGTGCAAATGACTCTGAATGTATTTTTGTCGTAATCCCTATGCCAAGGAAAATAACCGCCTGCTTTAAGATTTAAATAATGTGATCTGCCAATATCTGCATTACTTAAAAAATAATTAAATGGTTTGGCATGAACAGTTGGAACTTTAAAGCTAGTTTCGTCCAATTTGGTATTATTTTCTCTATTATATTCTTTAAGACTGTCTAAGTCAGGCCGGCCTGAATCTCCGCCGTCTAGACTGGTTATACTACAACCGTATCTTTTATTGTCTTTCCTGGGATTATATTGAACCCAATTAAATTCCATTTCTGTTAATTCAGGCCAAGAAATAGGAATCTCTAGTTCAACTATTTCGCCGTATTTGTTTAGATATTCGCTCATATGTATTTGGTATTCGTTAATAAATTTTTATATTTTTGTGTAAATTGTTCGCACGTAATATCTGAAAAACTAAGGGCAAGATGCATTCGTTTGCCTTTAATATTTTCCACACTGTGGTATCTGTTAACGTCTAATAGGTACCACTCGGGCTTATTAAATTGCACCGTAGTTTCTAATTCAACGTCTTTATATGTGCAAGAAGAACCCGACATAGAATAATTACCGGTTTGCTTATAAAAAGATGTTATTACATCTGTTCCACCTGCATCCAAACAATAATTTAATGATACTAGTCTTTTTTTGTCGACGTGTGGCATATAAAATGCTGTTTGGTTGGGATTTGTATTAACCAAGCATATAATTACAGGTTGAATTTCTTCTTCAAAGAATTTTTGGTAAACCTGCTTAACATAATTCTTTAATTTTAGTGTAAAATAATATTCACACCTTGCAATGTTTACAGGCTCACTAAATAGTTGCGTGTGCTTTAATCGATCTTGTTCAAACGAATCGTTGAATTTAATTTCGGTTAATATACTTGATATAATATCAATGTCTGGATGGGGCAACATTAAATTCATCTAGTATTTAGTAGGCTGATAAAGGAAAAATATGATTACAATTACCGAAAATGCAACTAATAAAGTTGCTGAATTACTGTTAGAGGAAAATACAGATAACGCACTTAGAATATTTGTGCAAGGTGGAGGTTGCAGTGGTTTTCAATACGGCTTTGCCTGGGAAGAAGACACCAACGAAGATGACTTTGTAATCGAACAAGCATCGATTCGATTTGTTATTGATGCTATGAGTATGCAATATTTAGACGGCGCAACAATTGATTTTAAAGACGACTTAGAAGGAAGCAACTTTGTAATACACAATCCTAATGCACAGACCAGCTGTGGTTGCGGGAGTAGTTTCAGTGTTTAAAGAATTTGCAACGACCTTTAAACTCTATGCTTATAAAAACAAAGATCGATGTGATTTAAGCATACGAGTCAATGAAGGTCTGGTAATGACTTACAAACTTACTCATGGCGAGCTTAGACAATTCTTTAATGAGTATGATATCATTGCGCCTGAAGAAAACAAATATGGAGTCCAACTTAGCAGTCAAGCAGGGCAGTATTGGTTTGTTATGTTGAAACGTCATTTCAACGCTGTTCGTATTACTGTTAGTAACAATGGTGTTGAGTTTAATCACAGAGTAGACATTGAGGATTGGCAGGATTTAATAAATGAATACGCTAGACAAATGTCAATGCCAATGGAATGGGATGACAAATGATAGTTCAAAACATAACTGAAGCAGTGATATACGAAAGCCCCGACGGGGGACAAACAGTTTATGTTCGCAAGCCCGGGGAGAAGCATCGAGAGTTACATTCAATGAGTGAAGAGAAAAAAGAATTATTGGAAAAATTGGCGCAAGATAAACTCTGGGGTGATATTCGTAGAACGGCCAAAACCAACCCTACTTTGCAACGTGCTTTGGACGAAGTAGTTATGATTTATAACTTATCAAAATAATTGACACATATTGATTTTTCCAGTATAATACTGTATAGTTGATAAACTCTGGAGAACTTATGACAATGCATCTTGCACATCCTGCACTTAGCACTACTGGTAAGCGTAAATCTCGCAACAAATATCGTAGCTCAACAGCCGCTCAAAAAGCCCGCGAGCTAGACGCAAATTGGGAAAACATGCAAAGACAGTGGCAGGATTTTAAACCGTTTAGCGGGCGTTTTACAGCGTCTAAGACGTCAGTAGAAAGTGTTAATCCTGTTGTTAGTAAGCCTTATGTAAGGGACACTGGGCCGCGGATTCCTAGTCGCAATAGCGCAGACATGACTCCGGCCACTAAAGCAGAAACTAAAGTTTACACTGGCACAAAGATGCTAGGTATCGGCACAATGCACAAGAGCAATAGCGTTCCTATTTTCAGCGACGATGAGGCTAAAGCCATTTCAAGTATGCGTCGATAAATAGATGCATGAAACACACATCAAAATGGTTATTACATTGCACATCTTGTGGTTATGCATCCGAGACTGCTGGAGCAGAACGTGATGTGATTTGCCAACGCTGTGGTGGCTTTGTAGCAATAACTGAACAAATTATTATAGAAATTAACGACGAAGAACAAAATGACTTACGTAGTAACTGAAAATTGTATTAAATGCAAATATACAGATTGTGTAGCAGTTTGCCCTGTTGACTGTTTTGTCGAAGGTCCAAACTTTCTAGCAATCAATCCAGATGAATGCATCGACTGTGCAGTCTGCGTTCCCGAATGTCCTGCCGGTGCTATCTATGCAGACACGGACATTCCTGAAGATCAGCGCGATTTTATCGCACTGAATGCTGAATTAGCCAAAGGTGGTTGGCCGGCAATTACAAGGCAAAAGGAACCTCTTCCTGATGCTAAAGAATGGGACGGAAAGCCCAACAAACGAACTTTACTTGAAAGGTAATTTAAAATGGAAAATGTTCTATATAGAACTGCTACTGAAATAAACAGTGCCATGGGTCGTGTTTACGGCTACATGAGTTTAGCTGTTATTACTAGTATGATCGTCAGCTACTTAGTAGGCACCAGTCCTGCATTGCTAGCTTTTTTCTTTACTGGTGTAATGAAATGGATTGTTATTTTTGCACCTCTTGTTGCAATCTTTGGTGTTAGTATTTTACTTAATGCAAGCCCAACTAAAGGTATGGCGCAACTTTGCCTGCATGGTTTTGCCGCACTAATGGGACTGAGTTTTGCAACTATCTTTGCAGTTTATAATATGGGATCGATTGTTAGTGCCTTTATGGGAGGCGCCATCCTATTTGCAGTCATGAGTGGCTATGGCTACTTTACTAAAAAGGATCTAAGTGGCTTAGGTAGTTTACTATTTGTTGGCCTGATTGCAATTATCATTGCCAGCATTGTTAACATCTTTATTGGTAGCACTGTATTTCAAATGGTTATCAGTGCTATTGCTATTCTAATTTTCCTAGGCCTAACTGCCTACGATACTCAACAGATCCGAGAAGAAGTCAGTTATGAAAATGATGGCATTGCCGAAATCCGCGGTGCATTAACTTTGTATCTTGACTTTATTAACTTGTTCTTAAGTCTGCTTCAATTGTTTGGAGAAAAGAAAGAATGAATTTTATCCCCGAACCTGGCCACAATATTGATGCTGGGACCTTATATAGAATTCATGATGGTGCTCATATTCATGTCACCACTTATGATTTGCTAACAGATAAAAGGGCTGTGCTATTCGGGGGTCCAGCACCTTTTAGCAGATTAGACACAGAACAGGCTACTGAGTATGCAGAACTCAGTGAGCGTATGTTAGCACATGTAAATGACATATATGGCATATACTGTCAAGATGCTTTTGTAATGCATCAATTTGAATTGCATATCAAAGAAAAATGCGCTCGCAGTAAGGTTGCATTTTATGGTGACGGTGATGCGTATTTTACACGCGGCCACAATTTGCACTTAGATTTTAGCAATCAAGGTTTGGGCTTAAGATCCTGCAGATATGCAATGGTAGTAAAAGATAGAAAGCTAGAAAAATTGTTTATGGATGAGTATTCAACCATAGAAAAAACTGCCGGCCAAAAAGTATTAGAATGGTTAGAACAATCCAAGTAAAAGACATTGTCGATTTGGTAAACGAAATTGACAGTGAAGATCCGATCGATTGGGGCATGTTGAATATTGATGAAACTGAGGCCACCGAATTGATTGCAAATAATTTATTAGAGCAGTATAATACAACATGGGCACAAATGCCTGACAATGAACGTAATATTATAATGCTAGCAACAATTACCAAATTGGTGGTAGAAAATTTTACACTTAATTTAAAATTAATTAAAAAATGAAACCAAAGTTTCAGAAACTCTATAACAACATTGCACATGAAGTAGCTAAAATGAGTCATGCTCGTAGGCTACAAGTGGGCGCTGTCATTGTTAAAAATGATCGTGTGATCAGCATGGGTTATAACGGTATGCCTGCAGGATGGGAAAACAACTGTGAAGATCAGGTATGGGATCCGGGTGCTGGTGGATGGTTAGATCCTGATGAGTTTGATGCCAAGTATCCTTATGAAGGCTGGCATGAGCAAGCAGGTCGTAATGTTCGTTATGGACTAAAAACAAAACCAGAAGTATTACATGCAGAATCAAATGCTATTGCAAAACTGGCGAAGAGTAACGACAGTGGTGATGGGGCTGATATTTTTATTACTCATGCCCCATGCATGGAATGTGCCAAACTTATTTTTCAGTCTGGCATTAGCCGTGTATATTACAATCAAAACTATAGAGATGATTCGGGAATTCGTTTCCTTAAACAAAGCGGCGTAGAAGTAATTAAACACGAGGAATAATCATGGAACAAGATAAAAAGAGTTGGATTCTAGATGTTAAAGAAGATCCTGAAACTGGCGATGCTATGATAGAGTTCCCTGAAGATTTTCTAGGCATGACTGGCTGGAAAGAGGGCGACTTGTTAGAATGGCATGATAATAAAGACGGTTCTTGGACCTTAATTAAAAAAGATACTAAATGACTTATGACATTATGCTGGACATCGAGACGTTTGCAACAACGCCCGATGCAGTAATTATTACACTTGGCGCTATTCGCTTTGATCCTTTTGCAGATGATCGCAACAGTTTTGACGGGGATACTATCCTAATGGATACATTTTATCGACGTATAGATCCTGCTAGCTATGAAGGACTACAGCATAACATTGATGACAACACACTAGCATGGTGGAGCCAACAAGCGCCGGAGGTTCAGCACGAAGCATTTACAGATGATGATAGACATCCTATACAGGCTGTCATGAAAGACTTTCATGTATGGTGTAAGAGCTTTAATAACGTATGGGCCAACGGTCCTGCTTTTGATATCGTTATGCTAGAACATTGTAATAGAGAACTTAAAAGAGGTTTTCCATGGAAGTATTATCAAGTTCGAGATGCTAGAACAGTTTACAGTCTTGTTGAACACGAACGTCCTAATCCTCGACTGCACCACGCCGCTTGGGATTGCTGGAGTCAAATTGTTGCCCTACAAAGTTGTTTTAGAAACTTAGGCATAACTAAGTATCCGGAGAGAAACAAATGAGCGAAAGCAGTGGCGTAAGAGAAGTATTATTCGGTTTAGAAGAATATCTCAAATTTAGAAACAATGAAGAACATGTCAAGTTTATAAGAGATTTTGTTAAAATCTTAGACAGTGATGATCGAGAAAAAGCTATATTAGAGTATTGTATTAAAAACCTTTCTAACGTAGACAACAAAGATAAGATATTTAGAAGTATATTTGACTACAAGAAAAAAGTAGACAATGACGATATCTATGATGCATTTAGTAGAAGTCAGGTTAAAAGTAAGATTTGGCTTGTAGATGAATTAGAGAATGTTAGACAAAAATTACCAGATCCTGTTTATAAACATGTTGTAATTTTTGCAGGATGGTATGGACAATTAAAGTCTATATATGACAAAAAATTAACATATAGAAAAATGCGTAATATCGAAATGGATAGAAATGCTTGCGAAGCTAGTGATTATATTTTTAATCTGTCTGAATTAGAAAATTACAAAGTCAAAGCAATTAACGCAAACATAAACGAATTAACACTACATAAAAATGGTTATGAATGGGATGTGGAAAACTTTCGAGAAGGTACCAAATACAGCGAAAAGTTCTTACCCGATCTAATAATAAATACCAGTGCTGAACACATGACCGAAGAATGGTACAATCAAATTCGCTTTAAGAATATGGAAAGCGATCCTATTGTAGCCATTCAAAGTAATAATTTATTTGATATACCCGAGCACATTAACTGTGTGCATAGTGTAGATCATATGAAAAAGAAGTTCCCGATGAAAGAAATTCTTTTTGAAGGAGAACTACAGCTTAAAGGCTACAAACGAGTAATGTTAATAGGTAGGCCTTGACAAACTTTCTGAAGAAAGTGTATAATTACTACAGCGGCCTTTCAACGTCATTCACCCCGCTATATAAATTCTGCATGTCGTCAAACTTGCTACTTATTAAAGGAGACTAGAGATGGCAAACCTACAACCAGTATACTACAAGTATACATCAACAAAAGAATACCATGATGCATTTCCATGTGCATATCGTCAATGGCGAGCTGACAGCCATTGTAATCTAATTCACGGATATTCATTCAGCATGAAGTTCTACTTTGGCACAAACGATTTAGATGTGCGTAACTGGGCCGCCGACTATGGCGGACTTAAAGAACTAAAGCGAACATTAGAAGATCAATTCGACCATACACTTATTGTAGCCGCAGATGATCCAGAGATGGAAACTTATAAGCTACTAGAAGCTAAGAAAATGGCTAAGATTGTTGTCTTACCTCGACTAGGCTGCGAAGGTCTTAGCGATATGCTTTACAAGTATGTCAATGGAGTATACATTCCAGAGATGTGGGGCCCGGGTGAAGCACAGCGTCTATGGTGCTATCGTGTAGAGGTTCGTGAAACACAAAGTAACATGGCTTTCCGTGAAGGTCATCGTGAATGGAATGAAGACCTGTTTGCATGAATAGCTTAGAACGTATTTGGGCAAGAGCAACAGGACATTTAATGGGCGAGTCTGATCATGACCGCCCCGATGTTCCTATCTTAACTCTAAGAGAAGCAAGAATAGCATTATTCTTAAAAACCTTTTGGGTTACAATACATGTTATAACTTGCTTTTTTATTATAGCTAACACTATTCATCATTGGTAGCACAATGTTTGCAAGTGCAGTCGGGGCAGTAGTCACACTCTGGACACCCGCCTCGACAATGATGTTCGCACTTGCAAGTTGTGCATTTGCATACAGGAGTTAACCTTTTGTATGCATCATAATCATCCATGTATGGCTCGTAAGTATTATTGTTCATAAGCTACTTTAAAATCTTTGCTAG
>JACCED010034767.1_pt1 | contig 10382 bp, 10 predicted proteins | sample 7455021 | NCBI WGS metagenome assembly JACCED01 (sample SAMN15323456, study PRJNA562643) | freshwater metagenome | isolation source: river surface water | place: USA:Blue River Watershed | collected 2017-08-19 | reverse complement strand
GGCAGCGCTTCTCGGTTAATGTTAAGCAAATTAAACCTCGCCCGTGTTTAGCCATGAAGTTGATATGCTCAGGGGTTGCGAATTCTGCTGCTAGAACTAAATCACCTTCGTTTTCTCGATCTTCCTCATCCACCAGAATCACCATGCGGCCTTGACGAATCTCATTAATAATTTCGATGCTTGGGCTAATGTTTAAACTGCTCATGTTGATTCACTTTCTTTGCCCCATTGCGTCATACGTTCTACGTATCGCGCAATCAAATCGACTTCTAAATTAACTCGGCTACCAACCCCTAAATATTGGAGAGATGTTTTTTCTAGGGTATGAGGAATGAGGTTCATGCTAAAAACATCTTTTTCTATATTATTCACTGTTAGGCTGACGCCATCGATTGCAATCGATCCTTTGATAGCTATATAGCGCGAGATGCTGTGGGGTGCGCGCACCATTAGCAGCCAGCAATCACCCACGGATTCAAAGCGAACAACTTGACCGACCCCGTCAACATGACCGCTTACTAAGTGGCCGCCCAATCTGTCGGAGAGTTGTAACGCTTTTTCTAGGTTAATAATTTTTGGGCTATCTAAGCCTACGGTACAGTTGAGTGTTTCTTTGGATACGTGAGCTTCAAAGCTGGATGCGTCGAATTTAATCGCTGTTAGGCAAACACCATTAACAGCAATACTGTCGCCAGTCTTAACATCTGACATATCTAATTCCCCGACTTCAATTTGAAGTTTTACGTCATCACCAGATGGAGTGATAGACGTGATTTTGCCGGTTGCTTGAATTATTCCTGTAAACATCCTGCAATTTTAACAGATTGGTGACTTAAGCCTGTTAAAATTCTCTAGTGGATTTCAGCACGAATTTAAAAAAGCTTTTTAGGTTTTCTTAGGTGAGTTTTTTTGTTGGGCTGAATATCCAAAAATAATTTTAAGTGGATGATAATTTTTAATGAAGAAGATGCTGCCGTTTGAGTTTTTTGTGGGTCTGCGTTACACGCGTGCTAAGCGCCGCAATCATTTCATTTCTTTTATCTCATTAACCTCTATGGTAGGCATTGGCTTGGGTGTCGCTGCCCTCATTGTTGTCCTTTCAGTGATGAATGGTTTCCAGGAAGAGCTCCGTTCAAGAATTCTAGGAGTCGCCTCGCATTTGCAAATTACAGGCCCCAATAACAGTTTGTCAGATTGGTCAGCTTTAGCGAAGAAGGTTCATGCAGAGCGCCATGTTAATGGTGCCGCACCCTACATTATGGCGCAGGGTATGCTTTCTAATGGGCAGGCTGTGCAAGGTGCTATTGTTAGGGGTGTTTTGCCAGGTGCTGAAACTCAAGTTTCAGATTTAGGCCTTAAAATGCGTGCTGGACAGCTTGGTGATTTAAGGCCCGGTGAATTTGGGATTGTTTTAGGTGCTGAATTAGCTCAATCATTGGGTGTGATCTTGGGAGACAAAGTTGTATTAATGGCACCTCAAGGTCAATTTACTCCAACAGGCGTTGTTCCTAGAATTAAACAATTTACAGTAGTTGGTTTATTTCAAATTGGGATGTATGAATATGACGCAGGCATGGCGTTGATACATATAGACGATGCTGCAAAACTATATCGTATGGATAATCAGGTTTCAGGATTGCGTTTAAAACTTGATGATTTATTTCTCGCTCCAGAAATTTCCAATCGGTTGGCCTTAAGTTTAAACACCTCAGGCCAAGATTATTATTTAACTGATTGGACGCAAGAGCACGCCAACTTTTTCCGTGCAATACAAATGGAAAAGCGAGTCATGTTTATTATTTTGGCGCTGATTGTTGCAGTGGCAGCCTTTAATATCGTTTCAACCTTGGTGATGGCGGTCACCGATAAGCGAGCTGATATTGCCATCATGAGAACTTTTGGTGCGAGTCCTGCAAGCATCATGGCTATCTTTATTGTTCAAGGGGCGCTAATTGGGGTTGTTGGTACAATTGTGGGTGGTTTTTTTGGGGTGTTGATTGCCTTAAATATCAGCACGATTGTGCCATTCATTGAGCATTTATTTAATGTTCAGTTTTTAGCTAAAGATGTTTATTACATTAGTGAGCTTCCTTCTCATTTGATTTGGAATGATGTGGTCACGATTGTGGCCATGTCATTCTTATTAAGTTTATTGGCTACTTTATATCCAAGTTGGAAGGCTTCACAAATGAATCCAGCTGAGGCTTTACGTTATGACTAATCCAATTGTTCAAGCAAAAAATTTGCAAAAAACTTATAAGGGTTTAGACGTTGCTGTGTTAAATGGCATTAGTCTCGAAGTAGAGGCTGGCGAACAAATAGCGATAGTTGGTACTTCTGGATCAGGTAAAAGTACGCTTCTACATCTGTTAGGTGGCTTAGATACACCAACTGCCGGTGATGTGAGTGTCATGGGTAATGCGCTTGCCAACCTGAACGAAACAAAGCGAGGTGAATTGCGTAATCAAGCATTAGGTTTTGTTTATCAGTTCCATCACTTATTGCCTGAATTCACGGCTCTTGAGAACGTTGCAATGCCGTTATTGATTCGTCGTACGAATAAAAATGTTGCATTAACCCTTGCTGAAAAAATGCTCGAAAAAGTAGGGTTGGGTCATCGTATGGAACATATGCCTGGGGAGTTGTCAGGTGGTGAGCGCCAAAGAGCTGCAGTTGCGCGTGCTTTAGTCACGCAGCCTAAATGTATATTGGCTGATGAACCAACCGGCAATCTGGATAGGCAAACTGCGCATACTGTTTTTGATTTGTTATTAGAGATGAATCAAAGCCAGAACGTTGGCTTGATTGTGGTGACGCATGATTTGGAGCTTGCGGCCAAATTAAAGCGGCAATATAAACTTATTGATGGCAAGTTGTTGCCATTTTTATGAGTTAATCTTAATTTTAGATGGTGAACTTTGCGCTATTTTTTGTTTTTGGTGCTTGGTTGTTTCAGTTCATGCCATCGCTTCCAAACCTTTATTGGTTCTTTCTCGATCCATTTTTAATCTTATTATTTGTTATTGCAGTTCGGACGGAGTGGAGTTTTCTTTTTAAATACAAAAAAATCATTTTTGTATTGTTGGCGTTTTGCATTGGATTTTCTTGGGCGGCTTTGGCGGCGATCTATCGTTTGTCAGATGCACTTCCTCCCGAGTGGGAAACTAAACCGATTCAAATTGTTGGTGTGGTTTCTAGCTTGCCCCAGTCTTTGGAAAATGGCACGCGATTTGAAATGGATGTTGAGAAAATCCTGACGCCACATGCTGTTGTACCTCATAAAATTTCATTGTCCCAGTATAAAAATCAATCCTCTCCAAATGATGGTTTGATTAGTTTTCATGCAGGTGAACGATGGCGACTTAACATTAAGCTTAAGCGCCCTCATGGCGCCATGAATCCAAATGGTTTTGATTTTGAGGTGTGGGCACTAGAGCGGAATATTCGCGCAACTGGCTCTATCAAGCAGGGGTTTGGTAATCAGCGTTTGAATCGGATGGTATATAGGCCTCATTATTTGCTCGAATCTGCGCGTGAAAGCATTTACAAAAGAATAAAATCCGTACTTGGCGATAAGCCTTACACAGGTATTTTGCAGGCATTAGTTATTGGGGATGAGAGCGGTATCAGTCAGGAAAGTTGGCAGGTATTTCTTCGGACTGGCACTAATCATCTAATGAGCATATCTGGCTTGCATATCACTATGTTGTCTGGCCTTGCTTATACTTTAATTTTTGCCCTATGGCGACGTTCTGAGCGATTGACCTTGTGTTTGCCAGCTAGAAAAGCCGCTGTGCTTGTCGGCTTGCTGGTTGCTTTTTTATACGCTTTGATTGCTGGCTTTACCGTCCCGACTCAGCGAACAGTTTTAATGCTATTTGTCTTTGGATTGGCATTATGGTCTGGTCGGCATGTGCAAATTTTTCGTGTACTTATTTATTCATTGTTTTTAGTAGTGTTGTGGGATCCATGGGCAGTTCATTCTCCAGGTTTTTGGCTTTCTTTCGGAGCTGTTGCTGTGATTACCTTTTGCGTTGCTGGCCGATTAGTTGGCCTTTCTTGGATTAAGGGCGCGCTAAAAACACAATGGGCTGTGACGATTGGCCTGGTGCCACTGTTGCTAATGTTATTTCAACAAGTTTCTATTATTTCCCCAATCGCCAACGCCATTGCGATTCCAGTGATTAGTACGGTTGTCGTCCCACTATCTTTAATTGGAGGTTTGCTCCCAATAGATTCAGCCTTGTTGCTCGCACATTGGGTCATGGCTAATGCTATGTGGTTTTTACAGTTCTTGGCTGATTTACCTCTGAGCGCTTGGCAACAGCATGCACCGCCTACTTGGACGGTTTTGATGGCATTGTTTGGAATTCTCTGGCTTTTATCTCCTAAGGGAGTCCCCTTAAGGATTTTTGGATGGATTTTTTGTTTGCCGGTCATTTTTATTGTTCCAGAAGCGCCGCCAGTAGGTGCGATGACCGTCACAGTTTTAGACGTTGGGCAGGGTCTGGCTGTAGTCATTAAAACTAATCACCATCAAATTTTATATGATGCCGGCCCTAAATATGGACAGCAAAGTGACAGTGGTGGACGAATTATTCTGCCTTATTTGCGAGGACAGGGGATTAAAAATCTGGATTTGATGATGGTGAGTCATAACGATAATGACCATAGCGGTGGGATGAACTCAGTGCTTAAGCAAATGCCTGTCAATTGGTTGGTAAGTTCATTTGCTGTGGATGGCCCAGAATTACAATCTTTAAAATACGATTTTTCTGTTGCTGGTCAGCACTGGGATTGGGATGGCGTAGCGTTTGAGATTTTATCGCCAACAATTGAAAGTTATGATGATGCAAGTATGAGTGATAATAATCGTAGTTGCGTTTTAAAGATCAATAGTGCTTACGGTAGCATTTTGTTAACCGGTGATATTGAGCGTCAAGCAGAGGATTTTTTGGTTGATGCTCATTTGCAAGAATTAAGAAGCGATGTGCTTGTTGTCCCTCACCATGGCAGTAAAACCTCATCAAGCCCTGCTTTTATTAATGCTGTGCAGCCTAGGGTTGCAGTTTTTACAGCAGGTTATCTTAATCGCTTTGGTCATCCCAAGGCTGAGATCCAATCCCGCTATATGGGTCGCAACATTCAGACCTATCGTTCAGATGAGGATGGTGCAGTTATCTTCGCTTTTACTAAGTCTGGAATAGATTTAACGCGTTGGCGAGAATATGCAAAACGTTATTGGCATAATCCTTCTGCGCTTGCTGAAAAGGCAGTGACGCGCTAAAGTAACGGCAGTTTATGCAAACTTAATAATTTGCATAGTTTAGGTTTTTAAAAGAATATTTAGGAGTGTTGTGTGTTAGAAATTATTAAAGCTGCTGGATGGCCGATTTATCCACTTATTCTCGCTTCAATTCTCGCGATTGCAATTATTGCGGAGCGCTTTTGGACCTTACGTTCTGAAATTATTGCACCTTCCAATCTTCTGCCGGAAATCAAAAAATGGGTTGAGCAAGGTAAGATTTCTAAAGAGGCTTGTGAGAAGCTTCAACAACATTCTTTGTCGGGGGAGATTTTTGCTAGCGCGCTTAGTAACTCTTCCGCTTCACGTGAGCAGGTTAAAGAGTCAATTGAAGAAGCTGGTCGCTCCGTTGCTCATCAGTTAGAAAAACATTTAACAACTTTAGGCACTATTGCAACAGTGAGTCCTTTATTAGGTTTGTTGGGTACAGTCATTGGGATGGTTGAATTGTTTGGTGCATTTAATGCTGCCGGCTCTGGCCACGACGTTGCCCAATTCGCCAAAGGTATTTCAGTCGCTTTATACAACACAGCCGGCGGTATTGTCGTGGCTGTACCAGCAATGATTTTCTATCGATATTTCCGCGCTAAAGTTGACGGCTTGATTGTTGAAATGGAGCAGCAGGCTGTTGCTTTGGTTGAGTTTATGCATGGCGGACGTAAATAATCATGAATTTTCAACGTGGTAAAAAGCACGAAGATTTAGAAATGAATTTAGTGCCACTAATTGACGTTTTATTAGTCATCATTATCTTCTTAGTGGTTAATGCGACTTTCTCTAGAATGAGTGAGTTGCAAATTAATTTGCCTACTGCAGAGGCGAGTCCAATTGAACAAAAGCCAGTTATTGTAAATGTCGGGATTGATGCATCTGGGCACTATGTTGTTGAGAAAACGGCTGTTGCGGGCAGCGATGTTGGTTTGTTAGCAGCCGCGCTTCAGAAAGCTGTTGCGGGCGGTAAAGAACCGACGATTATTATTAATGCTGATGCTAAGACTACGCATCAATCAGTGATTAATGTCATGGAGGCGGCGCGCCAAGCAGGATATACCCATATTACTTTTGCAACTCAACAAAACTCGGGCTCCTAGTTTATTAGACTATTGGCTGATGACTACTTTGACAAAAGCCTTTTAATATTAAGCCTCAGCATTTGTTGCTGGGGCTATTTCTTTTATTGCCTCTATTATTTATGACTTCAAACAAAAAGACTTCCGCACCAACTCCCCCAGTGGCTAATTTGAGCATGAAGCTTTACTTTAGAATGGTGAAGTACGCGATTCGCTACTGGAAAGTGTTTGTTTTTAGCATTGTATCTTTAGTGGTTTTATCAGCAACTAATACTGGGTTTTTAGCGACCATTAAGATGGTTACTGATGAAGGATTTGTGAAGCACGACTCAACCAAGCTTCATGTTTTACCTTTGATGCTATTTGGCTTGTTGGCTTTGCGCGCATTTTCTGGATTTTCAGCAACTTTTGCGATGCGTTGGGTGGCGCGTAGAGTGGTTGAAGATTTGCGATTAGATGCATTTAAGAAATTGATGACGCTACCTGTGAGTTTCTTTGATGCTAATTCAGCTGGTGTAGTGACATCAAAACTTACATACGATACTGAGCAGATGTCTAAAGCTGCAACCAGCGTTGCGGTAACAGTGGTCCGTGACACCCTTACCATTATCGGGATGGTGGCTTATATGATTTATCTCGATTGGCGACTGACCCTTATTTTCGCTTTGATTGCACCGCTCATGGCTTTTTATTTAAAAACGATGACACCAAAACTTCGGTTTGCGGGCAAGGCAGTTCAAGGCTCTATGGGGGAAATGACCCAGGTTGGTGAAGAGGCTGTTTCAGGTCAGCGCATGGTGAAGATTTTTGGTGGGGCTGAGTATGAATTTAAGCGATTTGCTGGTGCAGTTGGCCGCAATCGGCATATGCAAATTCGATTGGCTCGCATATCAAGCTTAAATAGCATGGTGATTGAATTACTTGCCGCTGTTGCTTTGGGGGCAGTGGTTTATTACGCAGTCGGTAAATTTACTGCGGGTGAGTTTGCCGCTTTTATTGGTGCATTATTAATGTTGATTGCTCCAATTAAGAGTCTCACTGGTATTAATGAAGACTTACAGGTTGGTTTGGCTGCTGCAAATAGCGTTTTTGTTTTGATGGATGTTCCTTCTGAGTCTGATCAGGGTCAGTTGGAAATCGGTCGTGCTAAAGGTGAGATTGAATTCCGTGCGGTAGGATTGCAATACGAAGCCGCTAAAAACAAGGCGCTTGAGAATTTGAGTTTTGTTATTAAACCGGGTGAAAAATTAGCTTTGGTTGGCCGTTCTGGCGGCGGGAAGACTTCGATGGTTAATTTATTTCCCCGTTTTTATGAGCACCAACAAGGTACTGTTTTGCTGGATGGCCTAGATACACGTGAAATGCGATTGAGTAGTTTGCGTGCTCAATTTGCATTGGTGAGTCAGGATGTGGTGCTTTTTAATGACACCGTATTTAATAATATTGCTTATGGTGCATTACGTGATGTTACTGAAGCGCAAGTAATTGAAGCGGCCAAGGCTGCAAACGCGTGGGAATTTATCCAGCAACTTCCCAACGGGTTGCAAAGTGAAATTGGGGATAGAGGTGTGAGGTTGTCTGGCGGGCAGCGTCAGCGTTTAGCGATTGCTCGTGCGATTTTGAAAGATGCACCTATTTTGCTATTAGACGAAGCAACTTCTGCTTTAGATACTGAATCTGAGCGTTTTGTACAGGCGGCTTTGGATGGGTTAATGAAAAACCGTACGAGTGTTGTCATTGCACATCGTTTGTCAACGATTGAAAACGCAGATCGAATTTTAGTGATGGAGCGTGGAGAGATTGTTGAGAGTGGCACGCATGCCGAACTTCTGGCTGCTGGCGGTCATTATGCCAAGCTTTATCATAAGCAATTTCATTGATTCAGGTACTTAATGTCTGAGTGGTTACAAAAGCAGTGGTTTTGTAAATCGTTGTGGCACGTATTATTGTTGCCATTAGCTTGTGTTTACTTAGGATTGGCACATTTCCGTAAACTTTTATTTAAGCTTCATGTTTTTAAAAGTTACGCTTTACCTGTGCCGGTGATTGTAGTCGGCAATATTAGTGTTGGTGGAACCGGTAAAACACCAGCTGTTATTTATTTGGCGCATCAACTTAGGCTTGCGGGTTATTACCCAGGAATTATAAGCAGAGGTTACGGACGATCTAGTTCATTAGTACAAGCTGTTTCTCTAAGTAGTACTCCTGAGCAGGTTGGCGATGAACCCTTGTTGATTGCCACGCGGACTAGATGCCCTGTATTCGTTGGTAATGATAGAGTCGCCGCAGGAGCTGCTTTACTAAAGCAACATCCTGAAGTAAACGTGATTATTAGTGATGATGGTCTACAGCATTACCGTTTAAAAAGATCTATGGAAGTGGCTTTGGTAGATGCTGATAGAGGGTTTGGCAATGGCTTTTTAATACCGGCGGGCCCTTTACGTGAGAGTGTTGCTAGGCTTTCGTTGGTTGATGTGGTCATTGTGAACGGAGACGTTGCGGCATTAAAGTTACCATTGCCTAATAAGAATCTTTTTTCCATGCGACTTGTTGGGGAAACTTTTTTTTCTTTGAATGGCAAGCAAAAGAAACCTGCACAATACTTTAAAAATAAAAAGCTAGCGGCGGTTGCGGGTATTGGAAATCCGGATCGTTTTTTTGGGCACTTGAGAATGATGCATTTAGATTTTCAATCTCAAGCCTTTCCAGATCATCATTTGTTTTGTTTGGAGGATCTTGTCTCTTTCAAAGGCAAGACAATATTGATGACCGAGAAGGATGCCGTGAAGTGCCGAGCCTTTCGGGATGCTGATATTTGGATGTTGCCAGTCGATGCTATGATTGAGTCGGGTTTGATGAAAAATATTTTGAATAAATTATCGCGTATTTAGGAAGTGCTATGGATAGTAAACTACTTGAGATTTTAGTCTGTCCTATTTGCAAAGGGACCTTGCATTATAAAAAGAATGAGCAGGAGCTATTGTGCAAACCATGTCGCCTCGGATTCCAAATAAAAGATGGCATCCCCGTCATGCTTGAGGGTGAAGCACGCAAGCTGTCTGATGAAGAAAAAGTTTAATCGGTAAATGAGTACAAACTTTAAAGTTGTCATTCCTGCCAGATATGCGAGCAATCGCTTATATGCAAAACCTTTGTTAGATATTGCTGGTAAGCCTATGGTAGTTAGAGTTGCAGAGCGGGCGATGGCAAGTGGTGCGAATGAAGTAATTGTTGCTACCGATCATGAGGAAATTTTAACTGTTGTTACACAGCATGGTTTTAAGGCTGTAATGACAAGCAGCAGGCATCCTTCTGGGACTGATAGAATTGCTGAAGTGGCGCGTCAGTTAAAATGGGCTGATGAAGAAATCGTTGTAAATGTTCAAGGCGATGAGCCCTTAATTGCGCCAAGTCTTATTAAAGATGCTGCGCAAAATTTGGCGGACCATCCTAATGCTTCAATTGCAACGGCTTGTCACTTGATACATGACAAGGCTAGCATTCTTAATCCTAACGTGGTCAAGGTTGTGTTGGATGCGCAAGGATATGCGATGTATTTCAGTCGCGCACCCATCCCCTATCCCAGGGATGCATTTGCAGCAAATGAAGATATTCCAGCGGGCATGCCCAGTTATCGGCATATTGGCATTTATGCATACCGTGCAAACTTTCTTTATGCTTACACACAGCTTGAAAGCTCAGAAATAGAACGTTTTGAGTCATTGGAGCAGCTAAGAGCATTATGGCATGGCTACAAAATCAGTGTTTTTGTTACGCAGGATGCTCCCGCTAGCGGAGTTGATACCGCACAAGATCTTGAGTTAGTTAGAAGTATTTTTGCTGGCTCGTCAAATAAGTCCTGATCCTCAATAAAACTTAGGTTTGTCATTGACAGACCCCAGCTAATATTGCTATAGTCTCACCTCTCGACGGCACCAATGTCGAATCGGACGCGGGGTGGAGCAGTCTGGCAGCTCGTCGGGCTCATAACCCGAAGGTCGTAGGTT
>JACCED011441025.1_pt1 | contig 10383 bp, 10 predicted proteins | sample 7455021 | NCBI WGS metagenome assembly JACCED01 (sample SAMN15323456, study PRJNA562643) | freshwater metagenome | isolation source: river surface water | place: USA:Blue River Watershed | collected 2017-08-19 | reverse complement strand
TCAAATCTCCCGTGCGAATACGTGAAAGTGGGCCACCAGCAGCACCTTCTGGAGATACATGCAGAACAACGGTTCCGAATGCCGTTCCACTCATTCGACCATCGCAAATTCGAACAAGATCTTGCACACCGCGCTCGAGTAACTTCTTTGGAATCGCCATATTTGAAACTTCAGGCATTCCGGGGTATCCCTTTGGTCCACATCCACGTAAGACCAAGACACTATTTTCATCAACTTCTAAATCAGGATCATCAATACGTGCATGAAAGTCTTCAATACTTTCAAAGACAACGGCTGGACCGGTATGGATCAATAGATCAGCACTTGCTGCAGCAGGTTTAATCACGGCGCCGTCAGGTGCGATATTCCCGCGTAAGACTGCAATACCAGCTTCGGGTTGAAGTGGCTTTTCATATGTTGCAATTACCGTTGAATCATAAATCTCTGCACCCTTAAGGCTTTCAACTAATCGTTTTCCAGTTACGTTGATTGCGCTGCGATCGAGATGTTTTTCAACTTCTTTTAACACGGCACGTAAACCGCCAGCACGGAAAAGGTCTTCCATGAGGTGTTCCCCAGCTGGTTGTAAATTCACCAGCAATGGAATGCGTGAGCCAATACGATCAAAATCATCAAGTGTGAGCTCAACTCCTGCTCGTCCTGCAATTGCAAGCAAATGAACAACGGCATTTGTAGATCCACCGATAGCACCAAGTGCCACGATTGCATTCGTAAAAGCTGCAAAGGTAAGAATGTCTTGTGGCTTGAGATCTTCCTTGACCATCTCCACAATTCGACGACCTGAGTCATGGCTTGCTTGAAGTAAGCGACTATCGGCAGCAGGTGTGCCAGCTAATCCTGGAAGTGTCATTCCCAGCGCTTCTGCGATGCAACCCATTGTCGATGCTGTCCCCATTGTGTTGCAATGGCCTTTACTACGAATCATAGAACGCTCGGATGCGTTGAAATCTTCTTCGCTCATCTTTCCTGAACGAACATCTGCGCTAAAGCGCCAGACATCGGTGCCACAACCCAATAACCTTCCCTTAAAGGTTCCATTGAGCATTGGTCCGCCTGGAACAATAATTGTTGGAAGATTTACCGACGTCGCTCCCATCAGTAGAGATGGAATTGTTTTATCGCAACCACCTAAAAGAACTACTCCATCAATTGGATTTCCGCGGATCATTTCTTCGGCTGCCATTGCAGCTAAATTGCGCCACAACATTGCTGTGGGGCGAAGATTTGTTTCACCGAGAGAGAGCATAGGAAGATTGTGTGGAACACCGCCAGCTTCCCAAATTCCATTTTTTACACTTTGTGCAACTTCATCAAGGTGCATATTGCATGGGGTGAGATCAGATGCTGTATTTAAAATTGCAATCTGCGGGCGAGTGCCCGTAAAGGCTGAGTCTGGATTTCCGCGGCGCATCCATGCGCGATGAATATATGAATCCTTTGTATTTCCTGAAAACCAATCAGCGCTGCGCATTTGGTAAGTATACGAGGGCAAAGTGGCTTCGTGAAGGGACTTCAATTTCAGATTGATCTCGGTAGACTAAAGATATGAATAACGAGAACGCTGAGGTTGATAGCACCACTACAAAGAGAGTGCACGATCAAGCTCCTTCAGAAGCATATGCAGAGTTTATGAAAACTGGCTGGATCCCATCAGATCTACCAGAGTTGCAGCCACTTGAGGTTGTGACCTATGCCTATACGCGTAGACAAGTTCTCTCTGCTGCTTTTGCCGGCATTCGATTAGTTATTCCTTCCGGAAATGCCAAAGTGCGTGCAAATGACACCGATTATGTTTATCGCCCAGATTCCGCATTTGCCTATTACAGCGGCGTGCAGGGCAGTGATGCACATGAAGATGCAGTACTGGTCATGGAGCCAAAGGCTGAGGGCGGTCACGACACATTTCTATATATACATCCGCGTTCAACGCGAGATACAGATGCTTTCTATCGCGATACGCATTACGGAGAGCTATGGGTTGGTCGTCGTTACACGCTCAATGAAGCTCAATCACGCTATCAATTAGAGACCCGTAAAGTCGATGACCTAAAAGTTTTCTTAAGTGGCACACCAGCCTTAGTTCTACGAGGTAGTGACCGCATGGTTGATGCAACCATCTCTGCGCATCCGCGTGAAGAAGAGTTCGCTATTTTTATTTCAGAACAACGACTCACTAAAGATGAGTATGAAATTCGTGAAATGCAACGTGCAGTCGATGCGACAGGCTTTGGCTTTAATGATGTCATCCTGACACTTCCTGCAGCAGCTGAACATCCTCGTGGAGAACGTATCGTCGAAGGTGCTTTCTATGGTCGCGCTCGACTTGAAGGACATGGGGTTGGCTATAACACAATCGCTGCAAGCGGATCACATGCATGTGTTCTTCACTGGACTCGCAATGATGGTCCTGTACGCCACGGTGATTTAATACTTCTTGATGCGGGTATCGAAGTAGATTCTTTCTACACAGCAGATATCACGCGCACACTTCCAATTTCTGGAAAGTTCTCCCCCGCTCAACGTGCCCTTTATATGTTGGTCTATGAAGCACAACTTGCGGGCTTTGCAGCAGTTAAACCAGGTGCTGTTTTTTCAGATATTAATAAAGCCTGCCAAGAAGTATTGGCAAAAGGTTTGGCAGATATGGGAGTACTTACTGTTAGCGCAGAAGAATCACTTCGACCTGAAGTGGGTTTACATCGACGTTGGACTTTGCACGGGGTGAGCCATCACTTAGGTCTTGATGTTCATGATTGCGCTAAGGCGCGCAAGGAAAATTACTCCGACGCGGTATTGCGTGAGGGCATGATCCTCACCGTTGAACCAGGGCTTTATATCCAACCTGATGATGAGCTTTTCACCCCTGAATATCGCGGAATCGGTATTCGTATTGAAGATGATGTACTTGTGACTGCGGATGGATGCCTGAATCTCTCAGAGCGAATTCCGCGTCACCCTGATGCAGTCGAAGAGTGGATCAGAACACTGCAACAAGCGCGATAAGATCGGATAATGACTCAATCACTTATCCATGCGCGTGGGCTGACTAAAACATTTGGCGATTTCACAGCGGTTAATGGCATCGACTTTGATGTGGTCAAGGGTGAATCCTTTGGTCTTCTAGGCCCAAACGGTGCTGGAAAATCGACTGCGATGCGAATGATTGGTGCAACATCTCAGCGCACATCGGGTGATCTGACAATCTTGGATAAAGATCCGGAACAATTCGGACCTCAGATTCGTGCGCATCTAGGTGTTGTTCCACAGCAAGATAACTTAGATACACATCTGACTGTCTCAGAGAATCTCTATATCTACGGACGTTACTTCGGTCTATCGCGCAAATTTGTGAAGAATAAAATTGAAGAACTTCTTGCCTTTGCTCAACTTGAAGAGAAGCGCAATGCAAAGGTTGAATCCTTAAGTGGTGGAATGAAGCGCCGTTTAACAATTGCTCGCGCACTTGTCAGCGAACCTGAAATTTTGATGCTGGATGAGCCAACAACAGGTCTTGATCCTCAGGCACGTCACATTTTGTGGGATCGCCTCTTCAGACTTAAAGAAGATGGTGTAACACTGCTTATTACTACCCACTTTATGGATGAGGCTGAACAGCTCTGTGATCGCCTCGTTGTGATGGATAAAGGTTCGATCATGGCAGAAGGCAGCCCTGCTCAATTGATTAAGGATTATTCAACTAAAGAAGTTCTTGAAGTTCGCTTTGGTTCAGAGCGCAACGCACAGATGGCAGATGATCTCCGCCAACTCTGCGAACGCATTGAAGAACTACCAGATCGCATCTTGATGTACACAGAAGATGGCGAAGAGCTCCTTGAGCGCGTGTATAAGAAGAACTTCCATCCAAAGACCTCTCTTGTGCGACGCAGTTCGTTGGAAGACGTTTTCTTGCGTCTGACCGGAAGAACGCTGATTGACTAATGAGTACAACACAAGAACGTCAAGGTTCACTCAAGATAGTTGATGCTGCCAAGGTGGCCGCACGCGGTGCGCTCTTTGTTACCGAGGCGCGACTTCGCACGATGCTTAAATGGGTCTGGTTGATTATTGGGCTTGCGATTGCGAACCCTGTTCTTTATCTCGTCTCGATTGGTTTAGGCGTCGGTGCTTACATTGATAAAAACACCGGTGGAATGGGTGTTGATGGCGTCTCTTACATTACGTTTTTAGCGCCAGCACTCCTTGCAACGGCTGCGATCCAGGGTGCTATTGATGAGAGCGTCTATCCAACTCTCGAAGGTTTCAAATGGAACAAAATATTCTTTTCTATGAATTCCACACCGCTGAGCGGCAATCACATCGCGATGGGTGTCTTTTTCAATAGCCTTATTCGAGTCATCTTTACCGCTGTCATTTATTGGTTTGTGATGTTGGCCTTTGGTGTTCTGGAATCACCGCGAGCTTGGTTAGCAATCTTCACTGCCGTGATGGCAGGCGCGGCGTTCGGTGCAATGATGCAAGCTCTCGCTGGAATGCTAGAGAACGAAGACATCTTCTTCACCGTGCTCAATCGTTTTGTGATTATGCCGCTCTTCTTATTCTCTGGAACCTTCTACCCACTTACAAATATGCCTATCTACCTACAGTGGATTGGGTGGATCTCACCTCTGTGGCATGCCACCGAGCTTGGTCGTTGGCTGACCTACGGACATGAAATCTCTTCGCTCATGCTTTACACGCACTTCATCTTCCTCAACTCGCTTTTGCTCATCGGCGTCATTGCATCCCGTCGAATCTTCACCAGAAGGTTGGGTAAGTAAATGATTATCTCCGCAGCAGTTGCTATCGCCGAAGCACGTATGGGTAAGCCGGGCGAAAAGTATTACTCGGGTCGCTCTCGCGCGATTATGGAGAGGGCTTACATCGCCTTCAAATCTTCCACGTGGATGATTGTTATTTCAGGATTTATTGAGCCTGTTCTCTTCTTGCTCTCATTTGGTTACGGCCTTAAGGATCTCGTAGGAGATATCACTGTGGCCGGACAACCTATTGGATATGTTGCATTTATTGCACCCGCGCTCCTTGCAACGAGTGCGATGAATGGTGCGATCTATGACTCCACCATGAATGTGTTTTTCAAACTTAATCATGATCGTATCTATCACGGCATGCTTTCAACATCTCTTGGGCCCATGGATGTAGCTCTCGGTGAGATTGGTTGGGCATTATTACGCGGCTTCTCTTACGCAGTTGGATTTATGGCACTAGTAACACCACTTGGTCTTATCCCGAGTGCGTGGGGAATTCTTGCAATTCCTGCAGCTGTACTGATCGCCTTTGGTTTTGCTTCCTTCGGTATGGCTGTGACTTCTTATATGAAGTCATTCCAACAGCTAGAAGTTGTGAACATCGTGCTCTTGCCAATGTTCTTATTCTCTGGCTCTTTCTACCCTCTCGATGTATTTCCTGAATGGCTACAAACTCTCATTAGATTGTTCCCACTTGCACACGCAATTGATCTTGTCCGAGGGCTAACCCTTGGCAACATTTCATGGGCGCTTCTTGGCCATGCGATGTACTTCGTGGTGATGATTGTTGTGGGGCTCTTCTTCACAACCAAACGCCTCAACGCACTCTTCATGCGTTAGGCAACGATCTGTAGACCTAACCACGCTGCAGCAAGTCCAAAAACTATGGATGCGCTGAGGTTGATTGCCACCTCTTTATACTTTTTGAGCTCAAAGCCTAGATAGAGGTCGAGAATAAATGTTGACCACGTGGTGAAGGCTCCAGCAAAGCCAACAGCAATAAAATCATGCCAATGAGTTTTATCAGTGAAGGTGACACCAATCAGAAATGATCCGATGATATTTACAGTAAAGGTTCCGATGGGCTTGCTCGTGAATTTACGGAAGTATTGGTCAATCAAAAACCGTGCAGGTGCACCAATCGCGGCACCGATTGCGACATATAGCGCGATCACTCTCTGACCTTAATAGTTGCTCGCGCAAAAGGAATTACTACTGCGATCGTCACAAGAGATGCGATGACAGTCATAGCTAGATAACTAAAGCCAAGGGCATCTTCTCCTACAACTTCAATTGTTACTGCGGAAAATGTCGTCATCCCCCCACAAAATCCAGGAAGTAAGAACCAACGAAGTGCGGTAATTCCCCGTCGTTCCATCAATACGAGGAAGTACCCAGCAAGTGCTACGCCAATAAGGTTGGCATTGAGTGTTCCTGATGCGCTATCCGGTGTGACGAGTGAGAGCCCATAACGAAAGAGCGAGCCTAGTGCGCCGCCGGCACCGACATAGAAGACGGCTTTCAGCGTCTGCTCTTCTGTGTAAGTGCGTTAACCACAGTTGTTACTGCGCTGATAACCAAGCAGGCAAAGAGCGCTGACCAAAAGTCGCTGACATCTAGTGCACTACTCCAACGTGCGGTAAGCGAGAGCATCATTGCATTCACTACAAATATAAAAAGACCTAGCGTTAGAAAAGTTATTGGAAAGGTTAGAACTTTAAGAATGCCACCGATAACTGCATTAATTACACCGAAGAGAAGTGCAACCCAGAGATAGCTCCAAGCTCCACCATTGATACGGATCCCTGGGACTAAAAGCGTTGCGCACCAAAGCGCAACAGCAAGACCAAACCAACGAAGAATCTGTAGAACCATAGGAAGAGTATTACCCTTCGCGACGTCGAATCTTGGATCCTAGCCAGCGTGCTGGATCATATTTCACATCAACAACGCGTTCCTTCATAGGAATGATTGCGTTATCCGTGATTCGAATGTGCTCAGGGCAAACCTCAGTACAGCACTTGGTGATGTTGCACATTCCAAGGCCGTGCTCTTCTTGAGCTGTGCGCTTGCGGTTTTTCAACATATCCAGTGGATGCATATCGAGTTCGGCGATACGAATAAAGAATCGTGGACCAGCAAATGACTTCTTATTCTCTTCGTGATCGCGAATTACGTGACAGGTATCTTGGCAAAGGAAGCACTCAATACATTTGCGGAACTCTTGGCTGCGCTCAACATCGATCTGCTCCATACGAGCTTCACCTGGACCAAGGTCTGCAGGATGTTCGTAGGCAGGGATTTCAAGGGCTTTCTTGTAGTTGAAAGAGACGTCGGTGACGAGATCTTTAATCACAGGAAATGCACGAAGTGGCGTAACAGTAATTTCTTCGCCTTCTTCAAAAGAACTCATGCGAGTCATACATGCAAGACGTGGCTTACCGTTGATCTCCATTGAACAAGATCCGCACTTACCAGCCTTGCAGTTCCAACGAACTGCTAAGTCACCCATCTGGGTCGCTTGTACGCGGTGGATTACATCGAGAACAACTTCGCCCTCGTTGGCGTCTACCTCAACATTTTGTAGTGATCCACTATTTGAATCACCACGCCAGATCCGAAGATTTACTTTGCGCGCCATTAGTTGGAACCGCCTTTCGCAATTTCTTCCGGTGTCATGTATTTCTCCAACTCGTGAACGTCGAAGAGATCAAAGAGTTCCTTAGGTAGTGCAGGCAGTTTCTGCTCACGCACAACAACCTCGCTACCGTTATATGAAGAGATGTGGTTAACCTGACGCCACTTATCGCTCATGCCTGGGAAATCATCGCGTGTATGTCCACCACGAGATTCTTCACGAGCAATCGCAGATTTTGCAGTGCTTTCCGCAACGAGCAACATATTGTCGAGGTCAAAGGCGAGGTGGAAGCCTGGATTGAATTTACGATCTCCGGCAACGCTCACGTTTTGGCTGCGCTTACGGATTTCGGCGATCTTTCCAATTGCATCCTGAAGTTCAGAACCGGTGCGGATAATTCCGACAAGGTTATGTGTGACTTCTTGTAACTCTTGGTGAAGTGAATATGCATTCTCTCCGCCTGCGCGTGTAAATGGTGCTTGAATGCGATCTGCTGCAGCTTTAACTGATGCGTCGCTGACTGCAACTGGAGTTGTTGACTTAACGTAAGCAGCAGCACCCATTCCGGCACGGCGACCGAAGACCAAGAGATCTGACAATGAGTTTCCGCCGAGACGGTTTGAGCCGTGCATTCCACCTGCAACTTCGCCTGCGGCGAATAGGCCTGGAACACCGACTGCGGCTGCAGTATCTGGCTCTACTTCAACCCCACCCATGACGTAGTGACATGTTGGGCCGACTTCCATTGCTTCCTTGGTGATATCGACACCGGCAAGTTCGTAGAACTGATGCCACATCGATGGAAGGCGCTTTTTAATTACTTCTGCTGGGATTCGCTTCGAAACATCAAGGAATACTCCACCATGCTCTGTACCGCGACCCGCTTTAACTTCAGAGTTAATTGCGCGTGCTACTTCATCGCGTGGAAGTAGCTCTGGTGGACGGCGATTGTTATCTTGATCGAGATACCAACGATCCGCTTCTTCTTCGTTATCTGCGTACTTATCTTTAAATACCTCTGGAATGTACTTAAACATAAAGCGTTCGCCGAGTGTGTTGGTGAGAACTCCACCTTCACCGCGAACTGATTCAGTAACAAGGATTCCGCGAACTGATGGCGGCCAGACCATTCCTGTTGGGTGGAATTGCAAGAACTCCATATCAACAAGATTTGCGCCGGCTTTAAGTGCTAGCGCATGCCCATCTCCTGTACCTTCCCAAGAGTTTGATGTGATTTTAAATGTCTTACCGACGCCACCTGTCGCAATAACAACTGCGGGAGCTTCAAAGAGAACTTCATTTCCGCCTTCGCGCCAGTAACCGTATGCGCCGGCAACTTTTCCGCCCTCTTTAATAATTTCAGTAATTGTAAGTTCTGCGAAGACTCGAATGTTCGCTTGTGCATCTCCGTATTCACGTGCATCTTTTTGCTGCAGTTGCACAATCTTCTGCTGCATTGTGCGGATAAGTTCTAGACCTGTGCGATCTCCAACGTGAGCAAGGCGTGGATACTCATGTCCACCAAAGTTACGTTGGCTAATCTTTCCTTCTTTGGTGCGATCAAAGAGCGCGCCCCACATCTCGAGTTCGTAAATACGGTCAGGTGATTCTTTTGCGTGGAGTTCTGCCATTCGATAATGGTTAAGGAATTTTCCGCCACGCATTGTGTCGCGGAAGTGCACCTGCCAGTTATCGCCACCGTTGACGTTGCCCATTGATGCAGCTGCGCCACCTTCTGCCATAACAGTGTGCGCCTTACCAAAGAGGGATTTACAGATGATTGCTACGCGCAACCCTGCTTCACGCGCTTCAACGGCAGCACGAAGGCCGGCGCCGCCAGCACCAATTACAAGGACGTCGTATTTGTAGCGTTCTAGCTCTGTCATTTTTGTTGTCATCCTTTAGAAGAAGTAGAAGTTCGTCCAGTGGCCGGCAGCAACCTGACGGACATAAATATCAGCGAAAGCAACTGCAAAGAGTGAGATCCATGCAAAGAGCGCGTGAGAGTGATTCAACTTCGAGATTGTTGTCCACGCCTTGTATCGAACTGGATGTTTAGAAAAATGTTTCAACCGTCCACCGATTGTGTGGCGACATGTGTGGCATGAAAGTGAATAGAGCCAGAGCATCGTGGTGCTAAAGACAAGAACGAGCGAACCAACGCTCATGTGTCCCCATTCACCTTCCTTGTTCTTAAAGGAGATGATCGCATCATAGGTAAGAATCACATTGAAGACTAAACCTGCGTAGAAGAACCAGCGGTGAGCATTTTGCAAGATAAGTGGTTGACGAGTTTCACCGGTGTACTTCTTATGTGGTTCAGCAACCGCGCACGCTGGTGGTGACATCCAGAACGCACGGTAGTAAGCCTTGCGATAGTAGTAACACGTCATTCGGAATCCGAGTGGGAAGATCAAAATGATGAGAGCTGGTGAAAGTGGAAAATTAAAAATCTGCGCACTTACAGGAGTAAAGCCACCGATAACTGCTTCAGGAACACATGCTTCAGATAAACATGGTGAATAGAAAGGTGAGATCAGATGGTCTGCGTAATAGTAAGCACCTTCAAATGCGCGGAACGTTGCATAGATAACAAAGCTAAAGAGAACACCAAATGTTGCAAGCGGTTGTAACCACCACTTATCGGTTCGTAGCGTGCGCTCTTTGATCTCAGCGCGCCCTGGAGAAAAAACTCCTGACATCTGTATTACCCCTCTTTGCCATACGTTGCCATGCGTTGAGATGGCTTTAATAGGGCAAGTGTGCGCCGAATAATCTGCTGGCGCTAGGTGGTTGCCCGTGTACTGGCTATGAAGTCAGCCACAGGTCCGTATGAACTCAATGAACTGACAGATAAAGAAAAACTGGCGGAGGGCGTGGGATTTGAACCCACGAGGCTTTCACCTGCCGGTTTTCAAGACCGGTGCACTCGGCCGCTATGCGAGCCCTCCGTGGGAG
>JACCED011374889.1_pt1 | contig 10384 bp, 6 predicted proteins | sample 7455021 | NCBI WGS metagenome assembly JACCED01 (sample SAMN15323456, study PRJNA562643) | freshwater metagenome | isolation source: river surface water | place: USA:Blue River Watershed | collected 2017-08-19 | reverse complement strand
TCAAATCCCACCTCAATGGTTCGTTCCACCGCTTTACCGCTGAGATCTCGATGCAGATCCAGCATAAGATCGGCGCTGATGTGATGTTCGCATTTGATGAATGCACTACCTTGCATAACACCCGCCCATATCAAGAGCTCGCTATGAAGCGCACACATGAGTGGGCTATCCGTTGTCTCGACGAACACCAGAGATTGACCCTAGAACGCTCTCAGAAGCCATATCAGGCCCTCTACGGGGTTATCCAGGGCGCACAATATGAAGATTTACGGCGCGAAGCTGCCCTCGACCTCGGCTCGATGAGCTCCTCTGGAATCTCTTTCGATGGCTTCGGCATCGGCGGTGCGCTCGATAAGGCATCGCTCGGCACAATCGTTGGCTGGGTCAATGAGACGCTGCCACAAGAGAAACCAAAGCACCTCTTAGGGATCGGTGCGCCAGAGGATCTCTTTGTCGGAGTCGAGAATGGAATCGATACCTTCGACTGCGTCTTGGCCTCTCGAATCGCCCGATCGAGTGCGGTCTATATCAATGATGGCCGGATCAATATCTCCAACGCCTCATATATCCGCGACTTCAATCCCATTGATAGCGAATGCGATTGCTATACCTGCCGCAACTACACCCGCGCCTATCTCTGCCACCTATTCCGCGGCAAGGAGATGGTGGCAGCGACTCTGGCCACAATCCATAACGAGCGGTTTATCGTTCGATTGGTCGATCAGATGCGGGCCCATTTAATCGCCGGCACCTTCCAAGAATTTAAAGCAGATTTCCTCGGTCGATATCTCCATCGATCGGGACAAGCTTCAAATTAAGTAGCGCTTACTTAGCCGCCAAGCGAGCTTCACGACGGAGGCGCTGCTCCTCTGGATCTGGAACCGGAACTGCACCGATAAGACGTTGGGTGTATGCAGTCTTTGGTCGCTGCAGAATCTCGTCGCGATCTCCAACCTCAACCAACTCACCATTCTGCATTACCGCAATACGGTGCGAAAGAATGTCGACGACGGCGAGATCGTGGCTAATGAAGAGGCAGGCGAAGTTGAGCTTGCGCTGTAGATCTTGCAGAAGCTCTAAGAAACGCGCTTGCACAGATACATCGAGCGCTGAAGTTGGTTCGTCTGCGATCAATAGGTCTGGAGTAAGCGCTAGCGCGCGAGCGATACCTACGCGCTGACGTTGTCCGCCTGAGAGCTCGTGTGGATAACGGTTGCGATAGCTGCGAGGTAGCTCTACCTGATCGAGGAGATCTTCAACGCGAGCGTTGAGCTCTGCCCCCTTTGCTTCACCACTTAAGAAGAGAGGTTCGCCGATTGATTCACCGATTGGAAGGCGTGGGTTGAGCGATGAAGCTGGATCTTGGAAGACGATGCCGGTGTGTCGACGAATCGAGAAGAGCTCCTTCGATGTTGCGTGGCTAATATCGCGACCAACAATCTCGATCTTTCCCTCTTTAATTGGAAGGAGGCCGATTGCGGCACGACCAATGGTGGTCTTACCGGAACCGGATTCACCTACGAGACCGAGAATCTCACCTGGATAGATCTCAAGGTTGATCCCCTTAGCTGCGGTAAATGCTGGGATACGTCCTCGCTTTGGATATTCGATGGTGACATTCTCTAGTTTGAGCACTGGAGCTGCGCCAGCTGGAATAGTGAGTTCGCGCTTAGCTGTTGATCCGAGCTTTGGCACCGCGTTAAGTAGCTGCTGTGAATATGGATGCTGTGGGCGGTTGAAGATCTGATCTGCGCTTCCGTGTTCGACGGTCACGCCATCTTTCATAACCAGAATCTCATCTGCCATATCTGCGACAACGCCCATATCGTGGGTGATCAACAAGATTGCAGAGTTAAGGCGGGTCTTGAGGCTACGCATCAAATCAAGAACCTCTGCCTGAACTGTCACATCGAGCGCTGTAGTTGGTTCGTCGGCAACAAGCAGACCAGGATCGCAAGCGAGTGCTTGTGCAATCATCGCGCGCTGGCGCTGACCGCCAGAGAGCTGGTGTGGGAACTTATTGATCGACTTCTCAGGATCGGGAATTTCAACCATGGTAATTAACTCAAGGGCGCGCGCCTGCGCAGCTGCTGGCGTCATATCGAAGTGATTGCGGAGAGTCTCAACAATCTGGAATCCGATTGTGTAAACCGGATTGAGCGCTGTCATTGGCTCTTGGAAGATATAGGCAACCTCTTTGCCGCGGTACTTCTGGAGCAACTTTGCTGAGGCTTCAACCATCTCGACGCCATTGACCTTGACGCTGCCACTACGGCGAGCATTTGCTGCCAAGAGGTCCATAAGACCAAGCGCAGTCGTTGATTTACCAGAACCGGACTCACCGACGATGGCGAGGACCTTGCCCGCCTCGATCTCGAAGTTCATATCTATTGCAGCTGGATACCAGGTGCCATCAACCCAGAAATCAACTGAGAAATTGCTTACCTTCAGCACTGGATTAGACATGAGAAACCTCCGTAGTACATGCGAGAATGTCGAAGTGAAGAGCGTTGAAACTTTCCGAGCGAGAAACTCGCTCGTTCTTGCCGGAATTGCTTATCTGATGCTGACCCTCTTTGTTGTGAGCGAGATAATCAACGGCAGCGCCAGCGATGTTCTCATCGCCATTAGCCTTGCAACGTTGATTGGCCAAGCTGCCTACTTGATATTCCAACGCCCAGCTCTCAAGTTGAGCGATGAGAGTCTGACCATCATCAACCCCTTCAAGAGCTTCACCATTGGCTGGCAAGATATCGAGAATATCGAGGTGCGATACGCCTTGGAGATCGAGACGACCGCTGGCGAGAAGATTCACTCGTGGGCTGCTACTGCGCCCGGTAGATACCACTCGCGCAATATCCATCCCAGCGAGACCCGCGGCCTTGGTTTGGAAGAGATCATCCGCCCCGGTGAATCTCCGCGAGTTGATTCGGGAGTCGCCGCTTACCTGGTACGCACCCGCCATCGCGAACATCGCGCCACTGCGAAGGCTCTTCGAATCGATCGCCATAACACAACCGGCCTGATTGCCATCGCTGCCAATGCGCTGATTACTCTTGCTCTGATTGCGCTTCACGCTTAAGCCTGACTGCGCTTAATAGCAACTGCACGTTCGCGGTCTTTCTTGGTGATTCGACGCTTCTGACGTGGATCAAATGCATCGCGAAGTCCATCACCAATAAAGTTGATGCAGAGGGCGATAGTGATGATGAAGATTCCTGGGTACCAGAAGAGCCATGGTCGAGTTGTAAATGACTCTTGGTACTGGCTAATAAGTGATCCAAGCGAAACATCTGGCGGGAGAACGCCGAAACCCAAGTAGCTCAGCGCGGTTTCGAGCAAGATCGCACCAGACATCAGTAGCGTTACCGAAACGATGATAATTCCTACTGCATTTGGCAGGATGTGCTTAAAGATGATGCGTCGATTTGAGGCACCAGCAACTCGCGCTGCATCGACGAATTCGCGTTCGCGCAGAGTTAAGAACTCACCGCGGACTAAACGTGATAGTCCGGTCCAAGCAAAGAGGCCAAGGTAGAAGGCGAGGAAGGTGACACCGAGGTTGCCAAAGTGGAAACCGATCACCGAACCGATGATAATCGATGGGATGGTGATGATGAAGTCGGTAAAGCGCATCAAGATCGAATCGACCTTCCCGCGGTAGAAGCCGGCGATGGCGCCAACGACAGTTCCGATTACACCAGCAATTGCACCGATAATGACGGTAACGAGGAGAGATCGTTGAGCACCACGCATCACAAGTGCGAAGTAATCGCGCCCGATATCGTCTTGGCCAAATGGGTGCGGACCAAGATGGAGGCCATCGCCACCCAGGAAAGTTGGTACATAGCTCAAGGTTGGACAACCAGCGAGACCATCTGCACAGCCCTCATAGCTCAGCTCTGGGAGATCTTCGATGCCATATGGCCACCAACCTGGGTAGGTAAATGGGCCGATCTTTGCCTTGAGTGCAGAGAAGACCAAGATAACGACTGAAGTCAGCACACCGAGGGCGATCATTGCTCCCTTGTGGTGGAAGAAGCGGCGGCGAACAATCTGACCTTGGCTTAAACCTTCAGTCTCTTTACTTTCAATCGAGCTCTCTGCTGAGACCTCTGAGAGATCGCGTTCCTTTTTAAAGATCATGAACCTGCTCCTACTCTGATGCGCGGATCCATCACTGAATATAAGAGATCTGCAATGAGGTTTGCCATCAGCGCCATGGTCGCGGTAATGAAGAAGACACCCATCAGCAAGTTGAGGTCGAGTGAGTTGATTGCTTGATTAAAGAGCGTACCCATACCGGTCCAACCAAAGACTCGCTCGGTAATAATTGCGCCACCAAGAACGGCCGCAAAATCCACGACGATGATGGTGGTCATCGGAATCATTGTGTTGCGGAAGGCGTGGCGCATAATCACAGTGCGCTCGGTGAGGCCCTTAGCCCGAGCGGTGCGGATGTAATCCTGATTGAGAACCTCAAGCATGGTGCCGCGTGAATAGCGAATATAGCCCGCAAATGAAATCGCGGTAAGTGCAATCGTTGGCAGAATCAAGTGCATTACCTGGTCTAGAGTCGTGATCCAGAAGTCAGAGGTATCCAAGAGCGAGTTCGCTTGGCCTACCGTAGGTACTGGGCGGCCATTGATGGCATCGCTATTGAAGTATGGCTCCCAGGTATGCATCAACTTATCGAGGATGGTGACTAGCCAGATAAAGAGCGCGGTAATCATGGTGGTGCGAATTGCAGGTCCGCGATCAATCTTGGTAAAGCCGATTGCCGCGATATAGGCGATACCGGCATAGAGCAAGGTCATGCCAAGAAGTACCAATTGCTGCTTATCGGTCTTAAAGAGCGCCTGGGTTGGGTAGTAGAGCGCAAGGCTTACCGCAACCATTGTGAGTGATGACTTAAGAGCCGCCTTGTTAGAAAGACCCACGGAAATTTGTGTAATACCGAAGGCGATTAAGGTACCAAAGAGAAGAAGGCCAATTGGACCGAGCTGTGGCTTTAGGAACCAGTCGAGCTGCACCATGATTGAGAGCACCGCAACTGTGCCGGTGGCGATAGCGGCAAAGTTGATCCAGAACTTCTTGCGGTCGCCGCCGATGGCACCGGAGAGTAAAAGCGCCAAGACAAATGCGATGATCGCCATCGCCTTCGGCGCAATGGTCGGAGATTCAAGCCAGTTATTAAATTCAATCGCCATAAACTGCTTGAGAAGTACCGCTACCCAGAAGATGGGGAGTGAGAAGAGTAAGAATGAAACGAAGGTCATAAAGTAGTCGAACTTCGAGTACTGGCGGAGCGCAGTCACGATACCGATGGTGATACCCAAGATGATTGCCGTAATAGTCGCAGTAGTCACTAAGCGGAGAGTCACTGGAATCGCTGCCAAGATTGCATCTGAGACTGGCTCTGCGGTTCGAGTCATTCCCAGATCAAACTTGCCGATAAAGAGTCCGAGTACGCCCTTGAGCCAGAGGAAGTAGCGCAGCGGTGGTGGCACATTAAGTTGGAGGTCTCTGGTAATTGCGGCGATCTGCGCTGGCGCTGTTGGATCGGTGCTTACGCGGAGTTCGCCGAGTGGATCTCCCGAAATCGCCGCGAGGTTATAGAGGAGGAAGCTAGATCCGAAGAGGATCACTGCCAGCGTGCCGAGGCGACGCAAAATAAATGCCTTCACTGTGGTTTTTCTCCCTCGCGGTATTCGAACCTGCAAAGAATACTTCACAGTAGGGGTAAACGCAGAAATGGCACCTGGTCTCCCAGGTGCCATTTCTTTACTGCGATTTACTTAAACCGCCTCAGGTGAGGGGGTTAGAAGCGCCAGTTCCAGAAGTTCCACAAATATGTAGGACTTAGTGGATTGTTGCTGATGCCCTTGAGGTCCTCGTTATAAGCAAGGATGCCAGGCCACTGGAAGATTGGAAGAGAGACTGCGTCTTCTGCCATGAGCTTCTCAAGTGCGAGGTACTTTGCATAACGCTCTGCCTCTGTGAAGTTACCAACTTCGAGCTCTTCGATAATTGCATCGACCTTAGGATTCTTATATCCGGTCTGTGATGCAGTTGACTTGTATGAGCTGAAGTTACCAACCTGGGTCAAAGCTGTCTTTGACCATGCGTAGAACTGCGCATCGAATGAGCTGTCCTCGAGGAATCCTGGCCATCCTGCTGTACCAGTCGCTGTTACATCAAAACCTGCCTTAGCAAGCTCTGCCTTTACAAGCGCTGCCTGTGCAGAACGACGTGCGTTAGTTGGCTGACCCCAGAGGAGCTTAACCTTAACTGAATCGCTTCCTGCTGCTGCATTTGGATAGTACTTCTTAACAAGTGCGAGCGCCTTTGCTGTGCGCTGTGCCTGTGTTCCTTCAGTGAACTGCTCCATTCCTGAAGCTGCGACCATCTTCTTGTAGTTTGGCTCGCCTGGGAAGTACTGGAGTGAGTTCATCACAACAGCCTTAGGGTTTACCAACTTAACGATCTTGTCGACGATCTCTTGGCGAGGATATGCAAGCAAGAATGCTGTGCGGAGATCCTTAGCCTTCTGTGTCATGCCATCGAATGGACCTGTGTAGTCCTTAGCAGCGCCATCCATCTTGCCTGAGCGAACTTCTACGTGCTCGTATGTAGCCTGATCAACGCCTTCAACGACGATGCCTGAGATCTTCTTGAGAGCTGCTACTGAATCACCAGTTGCTGAAGCTACTTCGAAGATATCTGCTTCCTTGTTAGCAAGAGCCTGTGCTGCAGCTGTTGCATCAGAGATGGTCTTGATGACGACGGTATCGATACCGTTTGTCTTTGGACCTGAGTTGTAACGTGGGTTAGCCTTCAAAGTAACTGTCTGATCCTTTACGACCTTAGTTACCTGGTAAGCACCGTTACATACGAGAAGAAGTGGGTTGGTCTTCTCATCGATTGATGTGAGGTTGTAGCCAGTTGACCAGACCTTTGCAATCTTTGAAAGAAGCGCTGTGTCCTTGGTGTTGTAAGCCTTGAGGAAGCGGTTCTTCAACGCTGAGTTGTGAGCGCCGGTTCCGAGCTTTGTCTCACCAAGAGCGAGAGCTGTAATTGCGTGTACTGGGAATACGCCAGGTGTGTAGAGCTCCCAGTCTGGGAAGAACTTCTCCCAAGTAACAGTAAGTGAGCGGCGACCTGAGTCAACGGCTACTGACTTAATGAGGTTGTTGTATGTGCCGCTATATCCAAGTGAGTCGAAGGCTGGCTTCTTCTCTGTGTTATCTGGATCGCCAAGGCCGGCAGCGATTGAGTAAGCATTTGATGAGGTGATGTGTGTCATCAAGAGATCATCAGCTGTAATTGGAGTGCCATCTGACCAGCGCTTGCCCGCACCAATTGTGTACTTCACTACGAAGTTTGGTGAGCGGCTAATGATCTTGTATGAACCGAAATCCTTGTTAGGAACGAGGACTGGATCGCTGTTGTAGTAGTTGAATCCCATACCGGTGAGGTATGCGACGTTACCGTTGATAACAACGTTGGTGTCAGGTGTATTTGTATTGAGTGATGAGAATGAGTTTGAATCGATGAGAACTACAGTCGAGCGTGTTGCTGCCTTTGCCGGGGTGGTTAGACCCGCGACGAGAGCGGCTGCCGCTGCAGCTGCAAGTGCAACTTTTGCACCCTTTGCGAACTTCATAGCGCCTCCTTAAGTGGCTGTGGTTCAGCGAGATATGAGAAGTCGACCGTCTCATTTCGCGCTGAGGTTGGAGAAGTCTCTCCGAAAAGTCCGGTTTGTACAATACTTACTGGTAATTCACCTTCCGTTAAGCGTGAATCCGGCCAAATTAACCCTTTCGAGCCGCCTCAATCGCCTCGGTGGTGAGAATTCGGCGGGCATAGATGAAGAGGGCGAAGCCGGCCAACCCGGCGATCCAATAGACCGATCGAAGAGCACTCTCACGACCAATCGCCGATTCAAGGGCGGAGACGGTTATTCCGGAGATGAGAAGGCCGAGCGGAAGTGAGCCCCAGGCCAAGAAGCGATAGACGCTATTAACGCGTCCCATGAGTTGGGGCGGAATGATTGATTGTCGCAGCGAGACGGTAACGATATTCCACAGCACCGAGACAAATACTTCAACGATCACCAAGAGGTACATCAAATACCAACTCGATAGCCACCCCATCGCAAATGTTGTAGCTGGAATTAAGGAGAGTGAGAGCGCCAACGAGAAACCTGAACCACGTCGCTCTGAAACTTTCGGTCCAAGCCAACCACCAAGGATTCCGCCAACAGCACCAGCGGTTCCAAGTATTGCAAATTCGAGAACTGAGGTCTGCAAGATCTCCTGCGCAAAGAGAATGAAGACTGCGCTGGCAAACGCACCGAGGCCATTCATTAAGCCCAAGATGATGGCCATTGGGCGAAGAAGATTATGTGACCAGAGCCAGGTAAATCCTTCTTTGATATCTGCACGGAAAGTTGGTTTCGCTGCCATGCCTGCACCGCTATTAGTTGAATTCTTCTCTGAATTTTTATTGATTGGAATAAGCGTGGCGATAAGTGCGGCAGCGAAGAAGAAGGTGGTGGCATCGACAACGAATGGCAAGAAGATTGCGATGGCAATTAAAAATGAACCTATCGGTGGCCCGATAAATGAATTTGTGAGCGCCTCTGCTGACCACATTCGCCCATTTGCTCGCTCGAGTTTCTCCTCTTCAACCACTGAAGGCAGCAGCGTCTGAGCGGTGTTATCTCGCAGTACCTCGGCCATGCCAAATAAGAGCGCAGTCACGATAAGTAGTATGTAGAGCGCGTAATTTGTTTGAAGAGAGGTCAAACTCGTTAGTTCATCAAGTGAGGGCAGATTATCGCGCTGGAGATATACGACTGCTGCAACTACAAGAGTTAGTACTCCCCTAATTGAATCCATTGCGACGATAATCTTGCGATGGTTGAAGCGGTCGGTAATAACGCCTGCTGGCAAAGTGAATATCAACCACGGCAATCTTGAAGCAACCGCTGACAAGGCGATCAGAAAGGGAGATCGGGTAACTGCAGATGCCAGCCATGGATAAGCGACCATTGAGATTCCGTCACCTAAATTGGAGATTGCAGTTGCGCTCCAGAGCTTCCAGTAAGAAGCGCCGAGTTTGGCTTTAGTGGTGCGAGAGTTTGATGTCATCAGCTTCGCTGCCCACTGGATTCCAGCCGCCCGGAATTAGATCATCTGCCTCATCTGGCCCCCAGGTACCTTCGAAGTAAGGGTGGCAGCGATCTGGGTTGTTGAGAATCTCATCGAGAATCGCCCATGAGTGGAGCACAGCATCGATGCGGGTAAATCGGAAGTGATCGCCCAACATGGCAGCTCGGAGCAATCGCTCGTAAGGACCTTGGCGATCGCCGAACTCGGTGAAGAACTCAACCGAGAGATCGACGGTCTCTGAGACCAACTTGGTACCCGGCTTCTTCGCCTGCAAAGAGATATCTACGCCATCATCTTTGCCGAGACGGAATCGAACTTGATTTGATTCAGCCTTGCCGAAGAGCGCACGAGGCGGTTGTTTGAATTCAACAATAACTTCAAGAACGGTCTCGGGCATCTTCTTGCCAGTGCGGAGATAGATAGGTACTCCAGCCCAACGCCAGTTATCGATGAAGAGTTTCATCGCAACGAAGGTCTCGGTATCCGAGTTTTCGGCGACGCCTTCTTCATCGAGATAGCCTACAAATTGGCCGCGAACAACATCGCTCTTCTTAATCTCGCGAATGGCAGAGAGGACTTTGATCTTCTCATTCTGCATTGACTCGGAGTCCATGCTGGTTGGTGGCTCCATGGTGAGCATGGTTAGCACTTGCAAAATGTGGTTTTGCAATACATCTCGAGTGGCACCAACACCGTCATAGAACTTTCCGCGGCCATCAATACCAAAACTCTCAGCCATGGTGATTTGAATATTCGCGACGTAATTACGATTCCAGACTGGTTCGAATAACGTATTGGCAAAACGGAAGACCAAGAGATCTTCAACCGCTTCTTTTCCAAGGTAATGGTCGATGCGGTAGATCTGCTCTTCCGGCAATAACTTCTTCAACTCGGCATCGAGCGCCTTTGCCGATTCCAAATCGCGACCAAATGGTTTTTCAACGACTACGCGAGCGCGCTTGGTGATGCCGACCTCGGCTAGTGCTTCGGTAATAGTCGCGAAGAACTCTGGCGCAATAGCTAGATAGATGACCGGAAGCTTGTAACCTTCAATAGCTACGGCCAGATCCTTAAAGGTCTGCGGGTCGTTGTAATCACCGACAATGAGTTGAACTTCATCGCGAATCTTCGTCAAAATCTCTTCGTCAGCTTGTGGCTTGCGGGCGCGGATAGCCTCTTCTACATTGTTACGGAAGACCTCTTGCGTC
>JACCED010759163.1_pt1 | contig 10387 bp, 5 predicted proteins | sample 7455021 | NCBI WGS metagenome assembly JACCED01 (sample SAMN15323456, study PRJNA562643) | freshwater metagenome | isolation source: river surface water | place: USA:Blue River Watershed | collected 2017-08-19 | reverse complement strand
GTTCCGTCAGCAAACTATTGTTCGCCGATCCGAGCATCGCTTGAACAAGGTGATGGATCGCATCCATATTTTGGAAGGTCGTCAATTGGTGTTGCTCAACATCGACGAAGTCATTGCCATCATTCGCCAAAGCGACGAGCCCAAACAAGCCTTGATGGATCGTTTCAAACTGAGCGAGCGCCAGGCAGAAGACATCCTGGAAATTCGCCTGCGCCAATTGGCCCGTTTGGAAGCCATCAAGATTGAGCAAGAACTGAAAGAGTTGCGCACAGAGCAAACTCAGCTCGAAGAAATTTTGGCCAATCCTGCTTCGCTCAAACGCTTGATGGTGAAAGAGATTGAGCAAGATGCCAAAACCTTTGCCGATTCACGTCGTACGCTCATTCAAGAAGAGAAAAAAGCGGTGGCCGAAGTGAAGGTGGTGGACGAGCCTGTCACGGTGGTGGTCTCGCAAAAAGGGTGGGTGCGCGCGCGTCAAGGTCATGGTCACGATGCCACCAGCTTTGCCTTCAAAGCAGGCGATGGTTTGTATGGCACCTTTGAATGCCGCACCGTGGATACCTTGCTGGCCTTTGGCACAGCGCAAAAGGGCAGTGGCCGCGTGTACTCGGTGCCTGTGGCTTCATTGCCGGGGGCACGAGGCGATGGTCAACCCATTACCACCCTCATTGAATTAGAAGCCGGTACTCAAGTGGCGCACTTCTTTGCGGGGCCAGTCACTGCCACCTTGTTGTTGTCTAGTTCTGGTGGCTATGGTTTTATGGCCACTGTAGAGAACATGATTTCGCGTCAAAAAGGTGGCAAGTCATTCATCACGGTGGGTGAGGGTGAATCGGTGTGTGCACCTTCGCATGTCTCTGGCTCCAACGCCACACCCGCAGCAGGTGCCACCCCCATGCCAGCCGCCACCCATGTGGCCTGCGCATCCACCGGCGGTCGCATTCTCACTTTTGAAATCAGCGAACTCAAGTTGATGGAGAAGGGTGGACGCGGTTTGATGTTGTTGGATTTGGAAGCCAAAGACACTTTGGCTGGCGCAGCAGCGTACACCCGCAGTGTGAAATTAACAGGCATCGGTCGTGGCGGTAAAGACCGCGAAGAGACCTTGGAAATTCGCAGCTTGAACAATGCGCGGGCAGCCCGTGCGCGCAAAGGCAAAGCCGCCGATCTGGGCTTTAAACCTACGCACATCTCTCGGGTGGAATGATTCGCACGAGTGTCTGAGCACAACAAAAAAGCACCTCTTGAGGTGCTTTTTTGTGGAGGCTTCAAGCTTTCAGCGCTTGGGTGCAAAGTGCATGCGCGGCACAAATTGATAAGTAGAGCGCCAGCAAGTGGCCAACAACTCTTCTGGACCATGACGGTGTGTTAATTTCTTGCGCAAGCGAGAAACACACACCTGTAATCGTTTGTTGTTGTAGAAGTCAGAGAGGCCCCAAATGGCCATTTCAAGCGCATCGCTGCGCAATGCTTGCTCAGGCGCCAAGGCCAATTGTGTGAGCAAAACGGTTTCCATGGCGGTTAAGCCAATGGCATTGTTGGCGGGTCCTGTGAGCAAAGCCCGAACCGGGTCAATGGTCCAGCCGGTTTTGAGGGTTCGGGGCAGGCGAGACGCCAAGCGCTGAATGATGGCCACCAGTTCGCTGGGGTTGAAGGGTTTGCTGATGCAAACATCTGCGCCGGCATCAATGGCGGCAATGCGTGCGTCGGGCTCGGTGGCGGGGGCAATCATGACCACCCTGATTTCTGGGTGCTTGGCCAGTTTTGCAGCCAGTGCAAAACTTTGTTCGCCTAAAGTGCTTGAATCGAGCACCACGACATCGCTGATTTCATGGTCTTTGTTTGACTGAAAATCGTCATGGTGTGAGCTGTGATGGCCTTGCATGCCGGCACTTTGTAAATGAGCAAGAACTTGCTCCGCCAATTGTGGGTCTTGTTCTACAAAGCTGACGCAGAGTGGTTTCATGGCGGATGTCCCTATTGTTAAATGTTTACTTAAGAATTCATAGTAATTCTTTTTGTATACATTTTGAAATAATAAAAACCCTAAAATAACCACGAAAGTGAGCTTAATTCACTCAAAACAGGGAGTTCCCCCTCTCAAACGCCTTGTTTTTGCATTGCCTTTCCAAGTTCTTGCAAAGAAAGGCAATGTGGCAAATTTGATGAATTCAAACGCGCAAAGCTTTGAAATGTGTCGAAATCAAGCTAGTTTAGGCAATTTCAGCAATTAATTCAATTTCAACGCAGGCGCCCATGGGCAATTGCGCCACACCAAATGCACTGCGTGCATGAACGCCCACATCACCAAAAACCTGACCCAGCAACTCGCTGCAGCCATTGGTGACCACGTGTTGCTCCGTGAAGTCAGCCGTTGAGTTGACCAAGCTCATGACCTTGACGATGCGTTTGACTTTGTTCAAATCTCCTACCGCTGCGTGCAGTGTGCCCATCAGGTCAATCGCAACGGCGCGAGCAGCTGCTTTGCCTTCTTCGGTGTTGATGTTTTTGCCTAATTGACCGGCCCAGACTTGTCCGTTCTTTTTAGAAATGTGTCCACTGAGAAACACCAAATTGCCTGTTTGGACAAAGGGGACATAAGCCGCCGCTGGGGTGGCAACAGGTGGCAAGGTAATTTGGAGAGCTTCAAGCTTTTGATAGATGGACATGGTTCTTTTTCCTCAATTCTTTAGTTAATGGCGTTGATCGGTTCAACCGTGACATTGACGGTGAGGGTGTGATGCGTGCCCCCTTGCAATACGCCGCGCAAAGGGGAAACATCGGCAAAGTCTCTGCCGACGGCCAAACGCACATAGTCTTCACCGGGGGTACACCAGCCGTCTCGGTTGTTGGTGGGATCGAAATCGTACCAAGATTCAGTGCCTTCTACCGTGGACAGGCCAGGGACTCGAAGTGAGACCCAAGCATGGGAGGCATCCGAGCCAATCAACCTGGCTTGGCCGGGTGGCGGTTCGGTGAGCAAATAGCCGCTGACATAGCGCGCGGCCAAGCCCAAACTGCGCAGACAGGCCAACATGACGTGCGCAAAATCTTGGCACACCCCACGCTTGTCTTCCAAGACTTTGAGGGCCGTTGTACTGATGTCGGTACTGAAGGACTCGTATTTGAAATCGGTGTGGATGCGGCGCATCAAATCGCGAGTGGCGTCGATTAAATTTCGGCCCGCTGAAAAACTACGCTGCGCATAAATTGCAAAAGCCAAATCAATGGGCGCATGGTGAGAACCGTAGGCAAAGCCGCTGGCCTCATCACTGGCTTGGGCTGCTCGGTATTGAAAGGCCGTACGCGCATTTTCCCAAGTGATGTCAGTCGCTTGTTGTTGCAGGGCTAAATGACGTTTGGCTTCCAATTGAAAAGTTTCAACTTCACTGATCGCACTGACCTTCAAGGTGCTGTGCGGCGAGGGCAAAGACCAATACAGTCGGTGGTTCCCATACGCATCTAAGTTGCCACTTATTTTGTGCGCAGGCGGTTCTGTGCTGAAGTGATGTTGGGTGCAATGTTGGCAAGGCGATGTGGGTGGCGTCAGGTGTGCCACATGCTGCGCGGTTTCCACCGTGGGTGTGTAGTGGTACAAAGTTTCGTGGGTAATGCGCAGCTTCGTCATAGTGTGTGCTTCACGCCCCAATGCTTTGTTGTGTCTCACCGCTGTGAGAGAAGAACAAACTGTTCAATTGATCAGACACCGTCCGAGCCGTCTGGCGGCAGTCGTTGAGCACCTGAAGCAAGGCTTCGCTGTGATGTCTGCCATCGGGCGAAAGGGAGGCCAGGTCAAGTGCTGACAACACGGGAATTTGCTTGGACATTTCCTCTGTGGCGCCCTGAGCCAGATGGCCCATTTTGGCTAGTCGTCCGCGTAAAGTTTGCGCGACCCAGCCCAGCGCTCGTGGGTTGTCGGTATGCGTGAGGAGTAATTCCAACAAAGCGCCCAAGGTTCTGCTCTGTTGATACTGAGCATGGAAAGAAATGGTGCTGTCAAACAAGGCCAACACAGCATCAAACCCAGCTTGCGTTTGAAGACATTGCGTTTCGAGCGCACGGTGCAATGCATGGGCCAAGAAATCAAGGCGCTCAATGTGGCGACCAATCGACAACAAACGCCAGCCGTCATCGCGCGTCATGCGATCGGTTTGTGCGCCGGTTAAAGCGGCCATCGATTGGCTGGTGCGAGACAAAAGCTGTTGTGCCCAGACGCTGCTAGCGACAGGCGCGTCTTGCGATTGCGGTTTGAAGAATGCGTGTTCAGTTTGCTCAATCAGTGTCCAATGCTCAGGGGACAATCTTTCGCGAACAGCTGCCGCGGCCAGCTTGATAGCGCGCAAGTTGTACCCGACACCCGTGGTGTGTTGGGTATCCCAAAAACCAGCGATGAGTGAGCGTTCAAATACGCGTCTGGATTGTTGTGCTTGTGGCACGCCTGGCACGACCAAACCATGGCTGACGCACAGCGAATTGAGCCATTCAATGAGGGGCGCGCTGTGTTGCGCTTCGCTGTTAAGGGTTTCAAGCGCCAATCGCGAAAGTCGCAATGTGTTTTCAGTGCGCTCTGAATAGCGCCCCATCCAAAATAAATTCTCGGCCGCGCGGCTGGTGACCAAGCGATGCTTTTGAGGGCTGGCCACAAAGGCGACTTCAGGCGCCATGGCCTGAGTTTGCTCAAGACTGGTGGGCGACAGAACCCAGACATCGGCACTGCTGCCGCCTTGTTGCATGGAAGCAATGCCTGTTTGAGTGCCCAGCCTGGCCAAGCCGCCCGGTAACACTTGCCAGCCACCTTCCTCGTTGGCCAACACGAAGACGCGCAGAATCACAGGGCGCGAAGGCATTGACTGTAAGTTGGCGAAAGTGGGCGTGTGTGACAGTGGCAAGAAACCCTGAACGGTGTGCGCTTCCGGATCGCTTTGAATTCTGGCGCGCCATTCATCCAGGCCGCGCCAATCTAACTTGTGTCCCATCACCGGTTCAAAACTTTTTCGACCTGGCGCATACGGGTAGGTGGGTTTGATCACACAGTCTTGCAGTCGTGGCAACACGTCGTGCATGGCAGCGGGCTCGCCACACCACCAGCTGGGAATGGCGGGGAGCAACAACTCTTCTTGAAGCAGTGTTCTAGACAGTTGCGGCAAGAAGCCGAGCAAAGCATTGGACTCTAAAAAGCCAGACCCAGGGGTGTTGGCCACCAACACATTGCCAGCCCTCACGGCTTGTAACAAGCCCGGAATGCCCAAGGTCGATTCGGCTCTGAGTTCGAGTGGATCGAGCCAATCGTCGTCCACCCGTTTGAGCAAACCATGGACAGGCTTTAGACCTTCGAGGGTTTTTAAATACAGCTTTTCATCCCGAACCAACAGGTCATTGCCTTGCACCAAGGACAGGCCCAAGTAACGCGCTAGATAAGCCTGTTCAAAATAGGTTTCGTTGTAAGGACCCGGGGTGAGCAAGGCGATGTGCGCTTGCATCCCCGCTTGCGTTCTAAGCTTGAGCGCATTGACAAAAGATCGATAAGAATCAGCCAGTGCGCGAACAGGCATGGACTCAAACGCCCGGGAAAACTGATTGGAAATGATCTGACGGTTTTCAAGCAAGTAACCCAAACCAGAAGGCGCTTGGGTGCGTTGCGACAACAGCCACCAACAACCATCGGGACCTTTGACCAAATCAAATGCAGCCAAATTGAGATAACGCCCGCCCACGGGCGCACTGCCTTGCATGGCATGGAGATAACCGGGATGACCTTGCACCAAGGCATAGGGCAGGGCACCTTGTTTGAGCAGGTGTTGCATGCCATAAACGTCGGACATGACACCCTCAAGCAACCGCATGCGTTGAAGCACACCCGTTTGAATTTGCTGCCAGTCTTGGCTAGACAACATGAGCGGTAACAAATCCAGCGACCATGGCCTTTGCGGTTGATCGGCATTGGCATAGACGTTGTAGGTCATGCCGTTGTCGCGCACTTGGCGCATCATGGTGTCGTGGCGTGCGGGAAGGCTTTGAATGCCATCTGTTCCCAGATGGCTTAAAAACTCTGCCCAATGAGGTGTGACTTGCGTGGGCTGAAAAACGGCACCAAAAATGGAGTCTGAGCCTTTGCCTGGCGCAACGCTCACGCCACCTCTCATTTCATCCCAATGTCCGGGCGGTGGGCTTTCTATGGTTTCCAGTAGTTTGTTCACGGACGCCACGGCCTCATCACCCGCTTGCTTTGGAAGCGAGCTTTGAGACTGCGTTTGCAATGACGGGGCGTTGTTGTTAATTTCCACAATGCCTTAATTGTCGCCTCATCTTGCCTTGCGCAGATCCAAAGTCCAGGGAAATTCTGGACTGGCCGCCAATTGGGCATTGGCCAAGGGCATGCCCATTTTGCCTGGGGTGTGTCCCATTCGGAAAAAGCGCGCCAAACGACGGCTCTCGGCCTCATAGGCATTGACTGGCAAGGTGTCGTAGTTGCGGCCCCCTGGGTGTGCCACATGGTATTGCGCGCCGCCAATGGAGCGTTTCATCCAAGTGTCTAGGACATCGATGGTGAGCGGTGCATGCACCCCAATGCTGGGGTGCAAGGAGGAGGGTGGATTCCAGGCTTTGTAACGAACGCTGGCCACGTACTCACCCGAGGTGCCAGTGGGTTGCAAGGGCAAGGCATGACCATTGACCGTGACGGTATAGCGGCTGGCGTTCATGCCGGTGACATGAACTTCAAGACGCTCAAGCGATGAGTCGACATATCTGGCGGTACCACTGGACGTACTTTCCTCGCCCATGACATGCCAAGGCTCGAGGGCATTGCGCAAGGTCACTTGAATGGCGTCGATGCAAAACTCACCGACGCGAGGGAATCTAAATTCAAAGTGCGGTGCAAACCATGCAGGATCAAAGTGGAAACCTGCATCGCCCAATTCGGTGAGCACATCGTCAAAATCCATTTTGACGAAGGTGGGCAACATGAAGCGATCGTGCAGTGTTGTACCCCAGCGTGTGACCGGTGCGGTGTAGGGCTCATCCCAGAAGCGAGCGACCAAAGCGCGCAGCAGCAGTTGTTGCACCACACTCATGCGTGCATGGGGTGGCATTTCAAAGGCACGCAACTCGAGCAAACCCAGGCGACCTGTGGAAGAGTCGGGTGAGTACATTTTGTCGATGCAAAACTCACTGCGATGGGTGTTGCCTGTCATGTCGACCAGAATGTTTCGCAAGCTGCGATCCACCAACCAGGGCGGCATGCTTTGACCGTACATTTGACGATTGCGTGCTATTTCTTGCAATGCAATTTCAAGCTCATAAACCTGATCGTTGCGTGCTTCATCCACACGGGGCGCTTGGCTGGTGGGGCCAATGAACATGCCGCTGAACAAGTAACTGAGACTAGGATGGTTGTGCCAATACAGGAGCAAACTGGCCAGAACTTCTGGACGTCTTAAGAAGGGGCTGTCTGCAGGTGTGGCACCACCCATCACCACGTGATTGCCGCCACCGGTGCCTGTGTGGCGACCATCGGTCATGAATTTTTCGGCACTCAAGCGTGTTTCAAAAGCGGCTTGGTACAAAAACTCTGTGTGCTCAACCACCTCTTGCCAATTGCTGGCGGGATGAATGTTGACTTCAATCACGCCAGGGTCGGGCGTGACTTGGAGCAGTTTCAATCGCGGATCGCGCGGCGGTGGATAACCCTCCAGCACTATTTTGACCTGCAATTTTTGCGCTGTGGCTTCGACGGCCTGCAACAGGTTCAAGTAGTCCTCAACCCGCGACAAAGGTGGCATGAAAACATACATCACGCCTTCGACGTTTTGATCGGAAGCCGCCTCTTTCAAAGGCACTGGCCCATTGGCACGTCGTGGGTCGCGAATTTCAACACACAGCGCTGTGCGAACAGTGGCAGCATCTGACTTGAAGCGTGCAGGCGGCGCTGCTTGAAACGTCCCTGTTTGGCCAGAGCGCGATTGCATCGTAGGCGCAAGGGCAGCTCTGTTGAGGCTGGCGGATGAACTTAAGTCTGGACGAGGCGCATAGGGATCTTGCTCAATCAAAACATGGCGATCGGTGGGGGCAGACCATGGCAATGAATCCAAGGGCAAGCGCCAACCCATGGCGGAATCGCCAGGCATTAAGTACAAACGCTCATCGCGCACAAACCACTTGCCACTTTGCCAAGTCGACGGACCCTCGTGCCCTGATGCCACGGCCTGTAGCGGAAGTAAATATCCGACCTCTTGATCTAGTCCCTGAGAGAACACCCTATGCAAGCGCGCGCGTTCCAATTCATCGTCCAGTCGCGCATCAAAGGGATCCACATTGACCGGCAGGCGTCGCTCGCGCCACAGATAGTACCAAGTGTCTTCGTAACCCGGCGTGATGTTGTCGGTGGCGACGCCAAGTGTGGCCGCCAAGGTGCTTAAGAAAAGTTTGGCGTCTTGTGGCTTGTAATGATGGGCGATGCGTTCATCTGCAAACAAGGACGGATCTTGCCAGCACGCTTGGCCATCCGTACGCCAATAAATGCTCAGCGCCCATCGGGGCAGTTGCTCGCCTGGATACCACTTGCCCTGACCAAAATGTAAAAAGCCGCCTTGCCCATATTGTTGGCGAAGTTTGTGGACCAACTCGGTAGCCAGTCCGCGCTTGGTGGGGCCCAGAGCATCTGTGTTCCACTCAGGTGCATCTCTGTTTTCTGTGGCCACAAAGGTGGGTTCGCCCCCCATGGTGAGGCGAACATCGCCCGCCACCAATTGGGCGTCCACTTGTTCGCCCAACGCCAACACTTCAGCCCATTGTTCCTCTGAATAAGGCTTGGTGACGCGGGGTGACTCGTAAATGCGCGTGATGGCCATTTCGTGGCTGAAATCAACTTCGGCTTCGTCCATCAAACCTTCAATGGGGGCTGCACCTGAAGGTTGTGGCGTACAAGCTAAGGGGATGTGACCTTCGCCTGCCAATAGACCCGACGTAGGATCAAGCCCCACCCAACCTGCGCCGGGTAAATACACTTCGCACCAAGCATGCAAATCCGTAAAGTCAACTTCAGTACCGCTGGGGCCGTCGAGCGATTTGACGTCGGGTGCCAATTGAATCAGGTACCCCGACACAAAGCGTGCCGCCAAACCCATGTGGCGCATCAGTTGGACCAAGAGCCAAGCAGAGTCACGGCAAGAGCCGCTTTTTAAGCGAAGCGTTTCTTCAGGCGTTTGAACACCAGGCTCCATGCGAATCAAATAATTGATGTCGCTGTAAACGCGTTGGTTAATTTGAACCAAGAAGTCGATGGTTCTTTGACGGCTTCTGTTGAGCGTCGTGAGGTATTTCTTAAACAAAGTCGTTTTGGGCAACTTGTCTAAGTAAGCGGCTAATTCTTCCTTCAGTTCTGGTGCGTAGGTGAGTGGGACTTCTTCGGCGCTGGGTTCTAAGAAAAAATCGAAGGGGTTGAAGACCGCCATTTCGGTCACCAAATCGACCGTGACTTTGAATTCGGTGGTCTTCTTGGGAAACACCAAGCGGGCTTGGTAATTGGCAAAAGGGTCTTGCTGCCAATTGATGAAGTGCTCTGCAGGCTCGATGCGCAAGCTATAAGAGAAGATTCGGCTGCGGCTGTGGGGGGCGGGTCGCAGGCGAATGACCTGCGGGCCCAACTGAACAGGACGGTCGTAACGGTAGTGCGTAACGTGGTGCAGTGCGACGTGAATGGACATAAATGCAAGTAAGCGCAACAGCGGCTGCATCGAAATAGCAGCTCGGGCTTTCTAAACTAGCAAAAGCCGCGCCATGGTTGGCCCAGCAAAAAGGGTCTTGATGAATCCAGTGGCACTTTCTTTCGCACCATGGCTTGCCGTGGGATGGTGGCTTGGCACCGGTCTTCAGTTGCAACAAGCCACTCTTTGGTCTTTTCAGCGGGTGCTTGTGGGGCTGCTTGGTTCAGCCCTGATAGGGGCGTGTCTCTGGGGGGCACAGACCCACATGAGGCATTGGCCAGCCATTTTCACAAACACGCGTGTGGCGATGCGCATGTTGGGCTTGCGTATTGCTTGGGGCGCCATGGCTTGTTTGATGGCGCTCAGCTTTGTCAATGCGCGAAGTGGTTACCAAGCACTAGACGCACTCAAGCCCTCCCTAGAGGGCGTGGACCTGAGGGTGGTGGGCGAGGTGTCCTCCTTGCCTCAAAAGGGTTCATTGGGTGTGCGATTTCACCTCCATCCCATCTCAGCCAAAGTGTTGGGCCGAGAAGAAGAGGTGCAAGTCCCGCAACGCATTGCCCTGTCATGGTTTGCAGGAGAAGCCGCAGACCCTTTGGATACAGGACCTTCCGGCGAGTTGATGGCGGGCGATCTTTGGCACATGACGGTGCGGCTCAAACGCCCCCATGGTCACATGAACC
>JACCED011837233.1_pt1 | contig 10389 bp, 9 predicted proteins | sample 7455021 | NCBI WGS metagenome assembly JACCED01 (sample SAMN15323456, study PRJNA562643) | freshwater metagenome | isolation source: river surface water | place: USA:Blue River Watershed | collected 2017-08-19 | reverse complement strand
TGCTGGCGGTCTCGTCAATTCGCCGATCAATGTCGTGAAGGCAAAAACCGTTGATCTGCTCGTGCCCGCTGAAGCCGAGATCGTGATTGAAGGTTATATCGACACAGAATGGCTTGAACCCGAAGCGCCTTTTGGTGAATCGCATGGTCACGTCAACTTGCAAGAATATAACGCCTTCATGGTCGTCACTGCGATCACGCGCAAGAAGAAGGCCGTGCTGACATCGATCATCTCGCAGGTGACGCCCTCTGAATCGAGCCTCATCAAGCGCATCTCGCTGGAGCCTTTGTTGCTCGCCCAGTTGCGTGATGTGCTGGGTCTGACTTGCGTGAAGAAAGTCACCATGCATGAGCCGCTGACGAATATCCGTAAGATCGTCACGCTCACCATCGAAAAGGGCACGCCGCGCGTTGAGATTTGGCGCGCGCTGAACGCCATGGCGACACAGCATCGCGCCATCGGCAAATTCATCATCGCGGTTGATGATGATATTGATCCTGATAATGCGGATGCGCTGCTTTGGGCTATGGCCTATCGCTGCAATCCGGCGCTCGACATGGAAATGGTCAAGCATCGCGATCAGGGCCATGGTCCACGCAGCCAGCGCAATGGTGGCGAAGATGCTTCGCTGCTCTTCGATGCGACGCTGAAGGAGCCCTTCCCGCCGATCTCGCTGCCGAAGCGCGAATATATGGAAAATGCCAAGAAGATTTGGGACGAACTCGGCCTGCCGCAATTGAAGCCGCAAGCGCCGTGGTTCGGCATTTCGCTTGGCGAATGGGGTGCGGAATTCGACGTGATGGCTGAGCGCGCGGTTAAAAGCGAGTACTGGATCACGGGCGACATCATCGCCCAGCAGCGCCGCAATGATCTGCAGATGAATACCGAGACGCGTTACGTCTTTAACAAGGACAAAGATAAGGATTGACCCTGTCTTCAGTTCCTCCCCGCTTGGGGACCTTGCGGGACGGCTTTCGGGCCGTCCCTTTTTCTTTGGGTCAAGCTCGGCTAAAAGCGGCTTTGGGCGTTGCCGCCCGGAGGGGCTTTCATGCTGCGCATCTACAAGGCTTTCCTGAATTCCTGTGCGGGCTTTGCCTTTGGGCTGCGCAGGGAGCGCGCCATTCAGCAGGAATTTGCACTGCTCGTGATCGGCCTGCCGCTCGCGGTCTGGCTCGGCCAAACCGCGCTTGAGCGCGTGATGCTGATTGTTGCCATTCTGGCTGTTCTGTGTGTCGAATTCCTCAACACTGCCATTGAAAAATTATGCGATCATGTAACGCCTGAGCGGCACGATGCCATCAAGGCCATCAAGGATATGGGTTCTTCAGCCTGTTTCTGCGCACAGCTTTGCGCATTGGCCATCTGGGGCGTTGTCCTTTTGTCTCGCATGTAACGGATCAGACCATGAGCTTGCCCTCCATCTATGTCTCCCATGGCTCGCCGATGGTGTTGTTGAACAACACGCCCGCGCGCGATTTTTTGGCAGGCTTTGGTCGAGAGCTTGGCAAGCCCAAGGCCATTCTCATCTGCACCGCACATTTTGAAACCAATGTGCCGGCGCTGACGACGGATGAAAAGCCGCAAATGATTTATGACTTCGGCGGCTTCCCGCGGCCCCTTTTCGAGATGGTCTATGCCGCGCCCGGCTCGCCTGCTCTGGCGGAGCGTGCGGCAGAGCTGCTCGCGCAAAAGGGCATCAAAGCCTATGGCGTGCATGACCGTGGTTTCGACCACGGCACTTGGGTTCCGCTGAAGTTGATGTATCCTGATGCGGATGTGCCAGTGGTGCAGCTTGCGGTGCAGCCCAACAAGGATGGGCTCCATCACATGAAACTTGGCGAAGCGCTGGCGCCCTTGCGCGATGAAGATGTGCTTGTCATTGGCTCAGGCAGCATGACGCATAATCTTTATGAGCTAAGCCGGCTCGGTCGTCATATGGATTTGCCAACTCCAGACTGGGTGAAGACATTCGGCGAATGGGCGCATCAGGCGATCGAAGAAGGACGCCGGGATGACATTGCCCATTGGGATCAGCGCGCGCCATTTGCGCGCGAAAATCACCCCAGTCCCGAACATTTTCTGCCATTGCCTTTTGCCATGGGTGCTGCTGGCCCTGATGCCAGGGGCAAGCGTGTGCATAGCAGTTGCGAATATGGCGTGCTGATGATGGACGCCTACACCTTCGATTGAATGCGCCAGACCATGCGCTGCGCCTGAGTTGTGGCAGGCACCCGCGGCACATCATGGCCGCCTGCAAAGTTGACCAGAGCGGCAACACGCTCATCAATTGAAGGATGGGTCGCAAACCAGCCGCGCGTTCCTCCCGGCGCTGGCGTTTCAATGAAGAAAGCGCGCGCCTTTGGGGCAACCGCTGCCATCTGCGCATGACCTTCAATCTTGCGTAGCGCGCGGATCAGAGCATCCGGGTTTTTCGTGAGTTCGACTGCGCCAGCATCTGCAAGATATTCGCGTTTTCGCGAGATGGCGAGGCGGATGAGCAGTGAGAGGCCAAAGCTCATAGCAGCGATGAGAACAGCGGTGAAGATGCCAATCACGATCGGCAGAATACCTGGCCGTTCCTCGCTGTCCCGCCCCGCCTTGCGCAGGGCCTCACGCAACATAATGTCCCAATGATGCATGATGATGCTGCCGATGATGCCGATGAAGCCCACAAAGATTGTGGCCACCACCATCATCTGTGCATCGCGGTTGTGGATATGCGTCAGCTCATGCGCCAGCACCGTTTCAAGCTCTTCGGATGTGAGCGTCGAAAGAAGACCGCGCGTGACACTGATAGAGTGATCATCCTCCACAAGCCCTGCTGCGCAGGCATTCAGCGAATCGCTCTCAATGATCTTGAGTTGAGGCACATTCATGCCGCGTGAGATGCACAGTGCTTCCAGTATGGCATAAAGCTTTGGCTCATCGGCGCGCGTAATATTTTTTGCTCCTGTTGCCGCGTCCAGAATCTTGTGATGGTAAAGCACCATGATGATGAACCACAGGCCAAGCCCGATGGCGAGCCACGGGCTTTCGTTCACAAACCGGTCCAAGGCATCAGTGAACAGCTCGCCCACAGAAGAGGGTAGGTCGAACACCTCTCGCACAAGGCAGATGGAAAAATAAATCATCACGACTGTTGCTATGAAGCAAAGCATCAGCAGTGTCGTGCGGATATGGTTCGCACGAATATGCGAATAGAGGCCAAAGGCGAGCATGGGGATTAGAGCTTTACGACTGGAGGCGTTGTGGCGCTGACGCGCTCGCTGGCGGCTAGTTCGAAGAAGGGCTGCGGCCCAAAGCCCATCAAGTGTGCCAGAAACACACCCGGAATGGCTTCACGCGCCGAGTTATATTCTGCCGCAGCATTGTTGAAGAAGCGCCGAGCCGCAGCAATCTTGTCTTCCAGTTGGCCGAGTTGCTGTTGCAGATCCACGAAAGTTTCGCTCGCCTTCAGCTCAGGATAGGCTTCCGCCAGCGCGAAGATGCGCGAGACGGCCTCGGAGAGCGCATTTTCGGCTGCAACGCGTTGTGTGGGACTGCGCGCCTCCATCGCGGCATTGCGCGCTTCGATCACTGCCTGAAATGTATCGCGCTCGTGGCCCATATAGGCTTTAACGCTGCGCAGAAGATTGGGCACAAGATCATGGCGTTGACGCAATTGCACATCAATGTCGCCAAAGGCCTGACGGCACCGTTGCCGGGTGGAGACGAGGGTGTTGTAGCCCCAGCCGAGACTGAGAAAAATGACGGCGCAAAGGCCGATCACGATCCAAATGAACATGGCAAAAAATCCCGTCAAACAAACGCGGATTTGATAGCACAGCCCGCAGGGTTCTGCCACTCCCCACCATTGCAGCGAGGCCGGGGCCGCGCTAAACGGAAAAGATGAACACCAATCAGCGCCCTGCCGACCGCCTGAAAATCGCTCTCGCCCAGCTCGACTGCACGGTGGGTGACATTGAAGGCAATGCCAAACGCGTCCGCGAAGGCCGCGCCAAAGCGGCTGCTTTGGGGGCTGATCTCGTGATGTTCAGCGAGCTGTTTCTGGCGGGCTATCCGCCGGAAGATCTGGTGTTGAAGCCGGCCTTTCAGGAAGCTTGCCGCGCTGCTGTTGAGGCGCTGGCGCGCGAGACGGCGGATGGTGGTCCCGCCGTGCTGGTTGGCCTGCCATGGGTTGAGGAAGGGCTTTGCTATAACGCCTATGCGCTGCTTGATCAGGGCCGCATTGAGGCGGTGCGCTTCAAGGTCGATCTGCCTAATTACGGTGTCTTTGACGAGAAGCGCGTGTTCGCCAAAGGCCCGCTGCCGGGGCCGGTATCCTTCCGTGGTGTGCGGCTGGGTTTGCCGATCTGCGAAGATATTTGGACGGATGAAGTCATCGAATGTCTGTGCGAGACAGGTGCCGAAATCCTGCTTGTGCCAAATGGCTCGCCCTATTGGCGCGGCAAACATGATGAGCGGATTCAGATCGCGGTGTCACGTGTGCGCGAAGCGGATTTGCCGCTTGTCTATCTCAATCAGATTGGCGGGCAGGACGAGCTTGTTTTCGACGGCGCTTCTTTCGCATTGAATGCGGATTGTTCACTCGCTGCGCAATTGCCAGCTATGCAGGATGTGGTGGCATTGACGGTGTGGGAGCGTGATGGTGGACAGTGGCGCTGCGTTGAGGCTGAGCGCGCCGTGATCAGCGAAGGTGATGAAGCTGATTACGAAGCCTGTGTGCTGGGCTTGCGCGACTATGTCGAGAAGAATGGTTTTCCTAGCGTTGTAATGGGTCTTTCAGGCGGGATCGACTCAGCTCTATGTGCAGCCATGGCGGTTGATGCACTGGGTGCTGATCGCGTTCACTGCATCATGCTGCCATATAAATTCACCTCAGGTGAATCGCTGTCTGACGCGCAAGGATGCGCAAAGGCTTTGGGCCTGCGCTATGATGTGCTGCCGATTGCGCCTGCGGTGGAGGGCATTGAGGCCGTGCTGGCGCCACTTTTCAAAGGGCGGTCCCGCGACATTACGGAAGAGAATCTGCAAAGCCGGGCACGCGGGACATTGCTGATGTCGGTCTCGAACAAATTCGGTCCGATGTTGGTCACGACGGGCAATAAATCGGAGATGAGCGTCGGTTACGCCACCATCTATGGTGACATGAATGGTGGCTATAATCCGATCAAGGATCTCTACAAGATGCAGGTCTTCCGCCTGTGCGAGTTGCGCAACAAATGGAAGCCGTCCTGGGCGAAAGGGCCTGCTGGCGAAGTCATCCCGCAGAACATCATCGCCAAGCCCCCATCTGCGGAATTGCGCGAGAACCAGAAGGATGAGGATTCTTTGCCGCCTTATCCCGTCCTTGACGATATTCTCGAATGTCTGGTCGAGAAGGAGATGCGCGTGTCCGACATCGTGGCACGTGGGCACGATCTTGAGGTGGTGAAGAAGATCGAGCGCTTGCTCTATATTGCTGAATATAAGCGCCGTCAGTCAGCGCCGGGTGTCAAGGTCACGCGAAAGAACTTCGGCCGCGACCGCCGCTACCCCATCGTCAACCGCTTCCGCGATCAGGGCCAGAGCGTCCAACAACCCGACGCAACCATCGCGCCGAAGAAGGTGAGCGGTGGTGCGGAGCGGTTTGAGGAGTAGGGCTGGGCGACCTCACAAAGAGAAAGGCCGCCCTTTCGGACGGCCTTTCCATTGTCATGACCGCGGCCCGGTTGGGCACGAGGCGCCGCTCACGCGGGGCAGTACTCCGCATAAGCAGGAGTCCAGATCCCAAATTCCGACGACCGCGGTTGAGGACAATGAGACACTGGATCACCTCCTTTCGGTTGTTGACGACAGGATGAGTATGAATCTGATTCGTGTTTTCTCAAAGGCATCAAATGCCTCTTCAGCTAGCTTGGCTGCATGGATTGCAGGCTTTGTGCCCATGGCCGGTGCTCAGGGAGGAAACTTTTTGACCCATGCCCGTGTTGCATGATCTCAACTGTTGGAGGTCTGCATGAAAGCCCTCAATCTCATCACGCTCATGCTCATCATTGCAGGTGGCCTCAATTGGGGGCTGGTGGGTGCCTTCGAATTCGATCTGGTCGCCACGATTTTCGGGGGCGAGGAGACGGCGGGCGCGCGCCTCACTTATGTGCTGGTGGGCATCAGCGCGCTCTATCAGCTCATTCCGCTGGCTCAGGCCTTTTCCGTCGGGGAGGTCTATGCCGAGGGGGCGCGATCGCGCTTCTGACCGGGCGCTTAACATTTTGCCCCTGATGGGCCAGAAAGGGGCTCCCGCATATGCGGGAGTCGCTTTTCAGGGCATTCCATGCGCATCCCAACCGTCCGCTTTGCACCATCCCCCACCGGCCGCATCCACCTTGGCAATGCGCGCACTGCCCTGTTCAACTATCTTTTTGCCCGTCGTCATGCGGGGCGCTTCATCCTGCGTTTTGATGACACGGATCTGGAGCGGTCGCGCGAGGAATATGCACAGGCGATCGAGGTCGATCTTGCCTGGCTCGGGATCACGCCCGATCTGACGGTGCGCCAGAGCCAGCGCTTTGCCCTTTATGAGGCAGCCGCCGAAAAGCTGAAGTCCATGGGCCGGCTTTATCCCTGTTTCGAAACGCCGGAAGAACTGGACCGTCGCCGCAAGCGCCAGATCGGGCGCGGCCGGCCGCCCGTTTATGATCGCGCTGCCTTGCAGCTCAGCGACGAGGACAAGGCGCAACTCATCGGGCAGGGGCGCAAGCCGCATTGGCGTTTCAAGCTGGATCATCGCACGATCAAATGGTCAGATCTCGTGCGCGGCGAGAGCCATATTGATTGCGCCTCGCTGTCTGACCCCGTGCTTCAGCGCGAAGATGGCAGCTGGCTTTATACGCTACCCTCTGTCGTCGATGATATTGATCTTGGTGTCACGCATGTCATTCGTGGCGAAGATCATGTCACCAATACCGCTGTCCAGATCCAGCTGTTTGAAATTTTGGGCGATGTCGCCCATGTGCCCGTCTTCGCGCATCACAATCTTCTGACCTCGTCATCGGGTGAGGGTTTGTCGAAGCGCTCCGGCGCACTCTCCATCGCTGGCTTGCGCGAGAGCGGCGTTGAGTCGCTGGCTGTGGCAGCCCTCGCAGTGCTGACAGGCTCGTCCGATGCGGTGCAGGCTGTCGGCTCGCTGGATGAGCTTCAGGTCAAGTTTGATATCACCCATACCTCCCGCGGGGCGGCAAAGTTTGATCCCGCAGAGCTGAACGCGCTCAGCGCGCGTACCCTTCATGCTTTGCCTTATGAAGCCGTGCAGGATCGTCTGGCTGCGCATGACATTGCCGGCCACAAGGCGGAACCATTCTGGAACGCGGTGCGCGGCAATCTCACCACCTTCCTTGATGCCGTCACCTGGTGGCGGGTGGTTGAGGGTGAGATCGAGCATGTGCATGAAGATCGTGAACTGATCGAGGCCGCGAAACAATTGCTGCCCGCGGAGCCGTGGGATCAAACCACCTTCAGCCAGTGGAACACTGCGATCAAAGACGCTACGGGCAAGAAGGGCAAAGCACTGTTCCACCCGCTGCGCATGGCGCTGACAGGGCGCGAGCAGGGACCCGAAATGGCTGCCTTGTTGCCGCTGATTGGTCGCGCCAAAGTCTTGGCGCGTCTTACCTGAGAGTGGCCGCCGGCTGCGGCTGCGGTGCTGCGCTGTTCGTCGTGTTGCGCTGATTGGACGGAGCAGGCTTGGGCGCAGGTTTGGCGGGGGCCGGTTTGGCCGCCGTCGAGTTTTGCTGACGCGGGGCCGGGGCCGGTTTGGCGCGCGACAATTCTTCCGACTTCTGCTGCGTCACGATAATGTCGCCGGGCGTGCGGCCGAGCAGGACTTCTGCATCAGCGAGTGCCTGAACCCAGCTTTTGTCTGCCGGTTTGCAGGTGCAGGTGGGGTCATATTTGGTGCGGAACTTGAACGCATTGGGCAGGGAACGATAGGGCTGCCCATCAAGCCCCACAGCATCATCTATTTCCGCATTGGGGGCCGATGTGAAGACGCGGGTCTCTACATTGGGACACAAGGCGCGGCACATATCCACGAGACCTTCAGCGCCGCCCTTGCGTGAATTGTTGGAGAGCGGGAAGAAGCCGCCATCACAGGTGCGCACGCAAACAGCCTTCGAGCCCGCACGCGGCCCCGTATCATCAGGCGCTTCGCCAGGCATTTCGCTACCGCCGAACAAACGGTCGAGGAAGGTGTTACGCTGGCGCGGTTCGCCAATACGGCAGAAGGAATTGTAGCGGGCGAGCAACTCTTCGCGGTTACCGCCGGTGGAAGCCTGACGCACCTGAGCTTGCAGGGTCGCGATATTGTCGCGCATCCGCTGCATCTGCGCCTGCAAACCATTGCATTGAGCGGGCGGCTGGCTACCGAAGAAAAGGAAGGGCTTGTTATAGCATCCGATGGATTGGGCGTAGCTCTGCGTGCGCTCCAGCTCATATTGCTGCTTGCGGATTCCATCCTGATAGGCGGCGAGCGCATTCTGGTCTGGCTGGGTCCCGCGATTGATCTGCTCCAGAAGCCCATTGCAATCCACAGCCTGCGCCAAAGCACCGAGGGTGCTTGCGAGAAGCGCCAGGCCCGCAAGGGTCAGGCGACCGCTGCGGCGTGCAGACGGAATAGCGGTCATCTTGTCCTCTGGCTGTCACGGCCCCGGCGGGGTCGAATCCGAATAGTGAGAGCGTCTGCTCTTCTATCTCGTCCGGCTTCGTGACCGCAATGAGGCGAAAAGCTCAGCGGCAGGCGATCACGAGGTCATCAGCCCGGCTGCGGGGGGTCCGGCTGATGGAAATACTGGCCGTCAAATCCGCGGCAAGCCCGAAAGCGGTCGCCTCCGCAAAGCCCTGCGACTTGCAATAGGCGTCGGAAATCGCCTTCCCACAGGCGGCCTTGCCCGAAAAACAGTCCGAAATCCCGTAGCCTTCCGCCGCCGAGATCACGAAAATCCGGGGTTCGGCGGTTGCGGGTGCCACGCTCAGGGGGAGGGTTGAGAGGCCGAAAAGGCCGAGGGCGAGGGCGCGCGAAACAAGCTGGGGCGTCATGGCTACCATAGGGGCGGGGAGACCGCGCCACCATCGCCTGCGTCGCTGAAGAATTGTTTAACGCTTGCCGGCCTCAGGCTGCTTTCCCGACCACGATGGATAAAGTCCGTCCAAGTGCTGCAAAGGCCCGCTCGATCTGGTCAAGCCGCGAGCCATCGGCGCCGTTTCATCTCGCGCTTGACGAAATCCGCTCCCCGGATCATGGTGCGGGCCATGACGCACTCGGTCCTCATCTGCCGGATCATTATTATCAGCTAGCGTAATCGCTGGCCGGTGCTGTCTTGTCTTCACAACAAGGTCCGCCACCCGAGCCAGCGAGGCTCGGAGAACCTATGGCATTGCGACTGTATAATACGCTGACCCGCTCGAAGGAGGACTTCTCCCCCATCGACCCTGCGCATGTGCGCATGTATGTCTGCGGGCCGACGGTTTACGATCTTGCCCATATCGGCAATGCGCGCCCGATCATTGTTTTTGATGTGCTCTATCGCCTGTTGCGCGCCATCTATGGCGTGGGCGCGGTGACTTATGTGCGCAACATCACCGATGTTGATGACAAGATCAATGCGCGCGCGGCTGAGCGCGGCATCACCATCCGCGAATTGACCGAGGGCACCAATGCCGTTTTCCAGAGCGATGTGCGCGCGCTGGGCTGTCTTGACCCTGATGTGCAGCCGCGTGCGACCGAGCATATCGCTGAGATGCGCGACATCATTGAGCGGCTGGTGGCAAAGGGTTTTGCCTATGTCGCGCAGGATCATGTTCTTTTTTCACCAGCTGCGATGGATGCGGCCAATGGCAAGCTGCCGCGCTATGGCAAACTCGCCAATCGCTCGCTGGATGAAATGATCGCCGGCGCGCGTGTCGATGTTGCGCCCTACAAGCGCGATGCAACCGACTTCGTGTTGTGGAAGCGCTCCAAAGAAGGCGAGCCGTCCTGGCCTTCGCCCTGTGGCATTGCGACAGAAGGCCGTCCGGGCTGGCACATCGAATGTTCGGCCATGTCCTGGAAGCGGCTGATCACGGATTTTGCAGGCAAGATCACATGCGATGCTGCGGATGAGAATGTCTTTGACATTCATGGCGGCGGCATTGATCTCGTCTTTCCCCATCACGAAAACGAAATCGCCCAGAGCTGCTGCGCCTTTGATGCATCACGCATGGCGAAGGTGTGGATGCATAATGGCTTCCTGCAAGTCGAGGGCGAGAAGATGTCGAAGAGCCTCGGCAACTTCGTGACCATCAACGAACTGCTGCACACGACCAATTTCGGCGGGCGCAAATGGCATGGCGAAGTGCTGCGCCTTGCCATGCTGC
>JACCED010279265.1_pt1 | contig 10393 bp, 10 predicted proteins | sample 7455021 | NCBI WGS metagenome assembly JACCED01 (sample SAMN15323456, study PRJNA562643) | freshwater metagenome | isolation source: river surface water | place: USA:Blue River Watershed | collected 2017-08-19 | reverse complement strand
GCTGTTTGTAAATCGTGGGCGGTTTGCGCTGCACTGCGTTGGCTGTCCCAGCCTGGGGTTTGCGCGGTATCGCTCGTTTCAACCAACACCACCACATTCAACCATTCGCCACCACGCACGGGGTAATACACCACATGCAAACGCGGCCCCAACCACAAACCCATGGCATCCCCCCGCCACGCAGCAGGCAGGGTATGGCGCGGCAACAGGGTGCGGTAAGCCCAGTGACCACTGGCTTGCAACTGGGATGACGGCCATGCCAGTTCACGCAGCTTGCTGTTGATACCGTCAGCGCCTATCAGCGCCTGACTTGCGTGTTCGACCACTCGTCCTTGGGGGTCCTGCCATTGGCTGTCCACGCAAGAGGTTTGGGATTGCAACTGCTGCAAGCGGTGGCCGAGGTGGAGTTGGGTCTTTTCCTCGGCCTGCACAGCATTCAGTAAAACCTGGTGTAAGTCCGCTCGGTGGATGGTGAGGTAAGGCACACCATAGCGTTGCTCAAACGTCTTTGCCATGGGCAAACAGCCCAATTGCTGGCCGGTTTTCACGTCCATCACTTCGAGCTGTGAAGGCACAAAGCCTTTGGCTTGCAGCGCCTCCCCAACGCCCCAGCCTTGCAGTCGCCGCAGCGCGTTGGGCCCCAAACCAATGCCTGCGCCCAACTCAGTGAACGCGGGGCTTTGTTCAAACAAGTGCGTAGCCACTCCGGCTTGCCCCAAGGCCAACGCCGTGGCCAAGCCCCCCAGTCCACCGCCTACCAACAAGATGTCGTGCATCAGCCCATGCTAGCAAGCGCTTGGCGCAGTTTGTAAGTCGATTGACAAAATTTCGTAAGTGCCACATACTTTTGTAGCTGGCAAATGGAGTAACTTATGACCCTCACCACCGCCCGAGTGGGCACCAACAACCGGAGCCAAATCGTGACCATCCCGTTGGCATTTCGCTTTCCAGAGACGATAAAAACAGTCTACATACGCAAAATTGGCGACGATCTGGTGTTGTCTCCACGGCCAGACAATTGGGCGGATTTTTTAAGCCTTGGCCCCCAGGTCAGCGAAGACTTCATGGCCACGCTTGAAGACCAAGCCGTTCAAGAGCGGGAAAGCCTTTGAGCGCTTTGTACCTCTTGGATACAGACACCTGCGTGGCCCTGCTCAGGCGCAATTCACCCAGTCTGATCAAGCGCTTGCAAAGCATCAGCCCAAACCACTTGGCGATGTCGATGGTCACATGGGCTGAACTTCAGTACGGTGTGCAAGCTTCCAACCGTGTGGAAGAAAACCGCTCCGCTGTTGCTTTGCTGGGCCAACACATCAAAGCGCTCGATTGGAACCATGAAGCCGCCATGCAATATGCCCATATTCGACATGCCTTGAAAACCAAGGGCAAGTTGATTGGCAGCAATGACTTGATGATTGCCGCCCACGCCCTGAGTCTGGGCGCAACCGTGGTGACCAACAACACCCGCGACTTTAAGCGCGTACCTCAGTTGTCATTGGACAACTGGATCAATTAAGTGACTTTCTAAGCCCCAAACTTCGCAAAGCACGCATCCAACTGCTGATGCCACATCACTTTTTGGTCCGACGACACAAAGCTGGCCTCAAAGCTGTTGCTGGCCAACTGGTAGGCGTGTTGGGCATTCAGGTTCAAGGCGGCAAAAGTTTGCAGGTAGTTGTCGTTCAAATAGCCGCCAAAGTAAGCGGGATCGTCTGAATTGAGCATGACGCACAAGCCCTGTTCTAACATCTGCCCCACGTTGTGGTACGACAAATCGGGGAAGACACACAGCTTTTGGTTGGACAAAGGGCAGACCGTCACGGGCATGCGCTCCTTGGCCTAACGCGCCCTCAAAGCCGTGTCGTGAATGGCTTGAACGCCATGGTCAATGCGCTGGGCGTGGAGCACATCCAAGGCGCTCCATATATAAGCAGGTGGTCCTTCTTCACCAGCATGCGCCACCAGTTTGAAACCGAGTTGAGCCGCACGCTTGAACACCCGCTCAAACTTCTCAGGCGGGTGGCCGCGTTCACTGGAATCCAAACCGACCCCGATGAATTTGTCTCTGAAAGGGAAAGCCTCCTCGAAGGTGTCAAAGGCTTCGTCCTCGGACAAATGCCGCAAGAAACACAAGATCAAGGACGAGCTGATGCCCAGCTGACTTTGCGCATCAACACAAGCGCGGTGCAAACCGGTGATGACGGTGCGCATGGACACTTTGCGGGCGGTATGGGTTTGCGGGTCGAAAAAGATTTCGGCATGCACCACGTTGTCCGCCTTGGCGCGTAAAAAGTAGGCCCAAGCCATGTCGTAAAAATCTTGCGGCTGTTGCAACACACTGGCACCGGCGTAGTAGATGTCCAAAAAGCTTTGCAAATTGGTGAACGCATAGGCCGCGCGAAGTTCTTCCACGCTTTGGTAGCGCAAGCGCACCTTGTTGCGTTGGGCCAAAGCAAAAATCAGCTCGGGTTCCAAAGAGCCTTCGATGTGCATGTGCAACTCGGTTTTGGGCATGGCGCGAAGCAAGTCTGGCAAACGCTCAGCGGGTATGGCTGCGAAATTCATTCAACACACTCCAAAAGTAATGCCCTGTTGTTGCAAAAAGCGGCGGTAGACCACCGAGCCTTTGTCCACCGCCACATGGGATTCTGCCCCAGCCTTCAATGGCAGCAAGCGTGGGCGCTGCGACTCCAGCACCGGTTTGTCCTGCAAAAAAATCGTGTCTTGAAACGCCAGTACTTTTGCTGCAGGCGCATCAAAGTCGGCAATCGCCATGCGAAACCACACTCGGCTGTGTTCGGGTGCCATGGGTTGAATAAACAAAGCGATGGATTCTTCATAGCCAGGCTTCACGCCACTGGCGGCATCTGGCACTTTGGTGAGCACCGCGCTGTACGGTTGGCTGACCTCGTAGGTATAGGCCACCATCGCACCTTGGGAGGCCAAAGCACTGGACTGCGGTTGCCATGCTTGGGCGTTCACCAACTTGAACCCCTGCGCTGTGGCTTCGACTTGGTAATCAGGAATCGCCGCATGCGCAGCGTCGCCCAACCAACCGGCATGCACAAACCCAAAATGTGCCATGTCAAGGAAGTTTTCCACGATGCGCGGTGCGCTGGTGGCCACCTCGTAAGGACCGGCGTTCAATTTACGCAAATGGTCGTTTGCTTCTGCGGCAAATGGCGGCAGCACTTGGTTGGTGGTGGTCAAGGCGGAGCCTGTTTGGGTATGCAAACACACCCACACCAAGCCATAGTCTTCTTGCACCGCCACCGCACGGGCTTGCTGCGCGGTGCTGGGTGTGAAGTCGGGCATGGCTGGGACTTTCACGCATTGGCCGCTGCCTTGGAAGGTCCAGCCGTGGTAGGGACACTGCAGCGCCCCTTGACAGACTTGGCCCAGTGACAACCTTGCGCCTCGGTGCGGACATTGGTCGATCAAGGCTTGTGCCTTGCCTTGCAAATCGCGCCACAACACCACATCCTGGCCCAACACCTGCACAGGCTTGGGTGCATGAAGCAGGTCATGCGCATCGCACACAGGGTGCCAAAACTGGGCTTCAATCTGCGCGTTCACGGCGACCTTTGGGTAATAAATGTTGATGACTGGGCACCCACGCTTGGTAGGCCTCGATCCAATTGGCGGCAATGCGCCGCTGGGCTTCTTGCAAATTCAGTTGACCGCTGCAAACCAATCGGTAAGCAATGAATTCAAGGTCATTTTTCTCGTCAGCGCCCCAAGCGCCTTCTCGGGGTTGCGGCCACATATTGCGAGGGTCACTGGGGTTGCCGCCAATGCTCAAGGGAATCAGATGGTCTTGTTCGTAATGTCGGGGGTCGGTGTCGTCATAACGGTACTGCCGTATTTGCTGACGTTTAAGTCGATTGGTCACGCGCTTATCGGGGCGAACAGTCGCGGTATAGCCTTTGACGCAGACCGTGGACTGCAAGTTTTGAGAGGTGATGGCTGGGTCAATGGCACCTGGCGTGATCTGTGGATTGGGCAAAGCTTGGGTTGCTTGGGCCCCAACGCCCATGGCGCCACCCAGCATGAACGCACACAGGGTGGCTTGGAAGCAAAAAAAGGCTGCCCGAGGGCAGCCTTTCTCAGTCATACCCAGAGGCATTACTTGTTGCCAGGCACTTTGCCTTCCACGCCTTTGACGTAGAAGTTCACGCCGCTCAAGAATTTGTCGTCAGCGACTTCATCTTTCTTCAGCAGGGTTTTGCCGGTGTTGTCAACCAAGGGGCCCTTCCAAATGGCAAAGCTGCCATCTTTCAAACCGGCTTTGATTTCTTCGACTTTGGTCTTGGTGTCAGCAGGCACGTCTTCAGCGATAGAGACGATATCGATCGCGCCTTCTTTCACACCCCACCACACGCCTGTTCCACCGACCCATTTGCCTTCCAAGGCTTCACGGGTGGCTTGGATGTAGTAAGGCGACCAGTTGATGATGGCCGAAGCCAGATGGGCTTTGGGACCGTAGGCGGTCATGTCAGAGTCCCAACCGAATGCGCGCTTGCCTTTTTCTTCAGCTGTTTTCAACACGGCAGGTGAATCGGTGTTTTGGAACAGCACGTCAGCGCCGCTGTTGATCAGCGATGTGGCGGCTTCGGTTTCTTTGGGTGGATTGAACCACTCGTTGACCCAAACCACTTTGGTCTTGACTTTGGGGTTGACCGACTGTGCGCCCATGGTGAAGGAGTTGATGTTGCGAACCACTTCAGGAATGGGAATGGAAGCCACCACGCCCAAGGTGTTGGACTTGGTCATCTTGCCAGCGATCACACCCGCCATGTAAGCACCTTCGTAAGTGCGGCTGTCGTAAGTGCGCATGTTTTCGGCTTGTTTGTAGCCGGTGGCGTGTTCAAACTTGACGTCCTTAGAGTCAGCGGCCACTTTGAGCATGGGTTCCATGTAACCAAAGGTGGTGCCAAAAATGAGTTTGTTGCCTTGGGCCACCATGTCACGGAAATTGCGCTCGGCGTCAGCAGACTCCGACACGTTTTCGGTGAAAGAGGTTTTGACCTTGTCGCCAAACTCGGCTTCAATGGCTTTGCGCGCGTTGTCATGCGCAAAAGTCCAGCCGCCGTCACCCACAGGGCCGACGTAGGCGAATGCAATTTTCAAAGGCTCAGGCTTGGCAGGTGCTGGGGCAGCAGCTTCAGTTTTTGGCTCTTCTTTTTTTCCGCAACCAACCATGAGGGCCGCAGCCACCACGCTCAGTGCAGCAGCACGAACCCATGTGCGTTTGTACAAATCTGTCATGAAATTTCCTTTGATGATGGGAAGACGAAGGGAACAGGGACGATTATGACTTCTTCAAACGGGTATTCCCTGAAGCAGAATCAGTCAATCGAAAGTTTTTACTTTGAGTCGCTGACATCAAGTATGAAAAGGTTTACCCAGCGAGGCAGGCATGTTGACCCGAATCCACTCGGGGTTGCGAGAGATCAGCGCCAACACCACGATGGTGGCCAGGTAAGGCAGCATGCTCAGGAACTGGCTGGGCACCTCCATGCCGGTGGCCTGCAGGTGAAACTGCAACATGGTGACCCCGCCAAACAAATAAGCCCCCAGCAACACCCGCGCAGGCCGCCAAGTGGCAAAGGTGGTGAGTGCCAGCGCGATCCAGCCCTTGCCAGCGATCATGCCCTCCACCCACAGCGGGGTGTAAATGATGGAGATGTACGCACCCGCCAAGCCGCACAAGGCGCCACCGAACACCACCGCGCCCAACCGAATGCGACGCACCGAATACCCCAAGGCGTGGGCCGACTGCGGCGACTCGCCCACCGCACGCAACACCAAGCCGCTGCGACTGCGCTCCAAAAACCAGATCAAGGCGATGGTGAACAGAATGACCGCATACACCATGGGATGCTGCTTGAACAGTGCTGGCCCTATCACTGGAATATCAGCCAGCACAGGCACCTCGAACTTCATGCGTTCAGGCAATTTGGCTTGCACATAGCCGGTGCCTACAAACGCCGAAAAGCCCACGCCAAACAAACTCAGCGCCAGACCGGTGGCGTATTGGTTGGTGTTGAGGCCAATCACCAAAGCCCCGAAGATCAACGCCAGCACACCACCAGCCGCCATGCCTGCGGCCAAGCCCAACACATCGCTGCCGGTATGCACCACGGTGGCATATCCCGCAATCGCCGCACACAGCATCATGCCCTCGGCGCCCAAATTGACCACACCGGCTTTTTCATTGATCAGCAAACCCAAGGAAGCAATGGCCAACACGGTGCCTGCACTCAGGGTCGCTGCCAGCAGCAAAGCATAGGTTTCCATCACACCACCTCCATGCGCTTGGGCGCCCAACGCAAGCGGTAATTCATCAACACATCACAGGCCAACAAACTGAACAGCAACAAGCCTTGGAACACGCCGGTGAGTGACTTGGGCAGTCCCAAACGCGATTGCGCCAACTCACCGCCGATGTAGAACATGCTCATCAAAATGGCTGAAAACACCATGCCCACGGGGTGCAAACGCCCTACAAACGCCACGATGATGGCGGCAAAACCATAGCCCACAGGCACATAAGGCGTGAGTTGACCGATGGGCCCCGCCACCTCCAAAGCCCCCGCCAAACCTGCCGCACCACCCGATACCAACAACGCCAGCCAAATGGCGCGGCGTGAGGAAAAGCCTGCGTAACGAGCGGCCTGCGGCGCCAAGCCGCCAATTTGCTGCGCCCATCCTGCGCGGGTGCGGAACAAAAACACCCACATCACGATCACACCCACCAACGCCAACACCAAACCGATATTGACCCGTGAGCCTTTGAACAAACGCGGAATTTGGGTGGCGGCTTCGAAGGTTTTGGTTTGCGGAAAGTTGTAGCCCAAGGGGTCTTTCCAAGGGCCGTAGACCAAATAGCCCAAGACCATGATGGCCACATACACCAGCATCAGGCTGACCAAAATTTCGTTGGCATGAAAGCGGTCACGCAGCCACGCCGTGATGCCCGCCCAAAACATCCCACCCAATACGCCTGCCAACAACACGGGCACCACCAGCCAAGCGCTGCTGGTTTTGTCGGCCATCAAAGCAATACCGGTGGCAAACACCGCGCCCATGACGTACTGCCCTTCTGCGCCAATGTTCCACACATTCGAGCGGAAACACAAAGCCAGCCCCAAGGCAATCAGCAACAAGGGCGTGGCTTTGACCATCAACTCGCCCAAGGCATAACCAGTTCGGATGGGCTCCCAGAAAAACACAGCCAAGCCCTTGACGGGGTCTTTGCCCAAGGCCACAAACAACAACACACCCAAGATGACGGTCAGCACCAGAGCCAACAACGGCGAAGCAATGCGCCAAAAATCGGAGGGCTGGGGACGGGCTTCGAGTTTCAACATGTCAATGCACCACTTCATCAGTCTGGTCCCACAGACCACTCATCCAACTGCCGATGAGCGCCACCGTCGCATCGGCCCTGGAGATGGAGGGTGACAAACGTCCCTGCGCCATCACATGCATGCGGTCCGAGAGCTCAAACAGTTCGTCCAACTCCTCGCTCACCACCAACACCGCACAACCCGCGTCGCGCAGGGCCAGCAACGCTGCGCGGATTTGCGCCGAAGCGCCCACGTCAACGCCCCAGGTGGGTTGCGACACGATCAGCAACTTTGGCGCAGCATCGATCTCGCGGCCCACAATGAACTTTTGTAAATTGCCACCCGACAGCGACTGCGCCATGGCTTGCGGGCCACCTGCTTTCACTTGGTAGCGGGTGATGATGGCCTCGGCTTGTTGGGTCAAAGCGGTCATGTCGATCCACCCGGTAGGCCCCACCGCGTCATCGCGGGTGAGCAACAGGTTGTGCGCCAAACTCAGGCTGGGCACAGCACCGCGGCCCAGACGTTCATCGGGCACAAAATGCAGGCCCAAGGCACGGCGTTGGGCAGGTCCTTGCGAACCCACCGCCTGCCCTTGCAAACAAATGCTGTCATCTGGCGCACGGGTGTCCTCGCCGCTCAAGGCATAGAGCAATTCCCGTTGACCGTTGCCTGACACACCTGCAATGCCAACGATTTCTCCTCGGCGCACCTGCAAGTTCATGGGCGACAGGTTGGTACCAAACGGATCGGAACGTGGCAGGCTGAGTCCACGCACATCCAAGACCACATCGCCTGGCGTGCTGGGTTGGTGGTCCAAGGCGGGGGGCTCACTGCCAATCATCATTTGGCTCAAGGAGGCATTGGTTTCTTCACTGGGGATGCATTCGCCGCTGACACGCCCGCCACGCAACACAGTGCAATGGGTGCACAAAGCGCGAATTTCATGCAGCTTGTGGCTGATGTACAAAATGCTGCAACCCTCGGCCACCAACTGGCGCAACACCGCAAACAATTTGTCCACCGCTTGCGGTGTGAGCACCGAGGTCGGCTCGTCCAAAATCAGCAAACGCGGTTCGCACAGCAAGGCGCGGATGATTTCCACCCGCTGCATTTCGCCCACGCTCAAGGTGTGCACCGGGCGCTCGGGCGCGATGTCCAAACCATACAACGACGCTTTGTCACGGATGCGCTGGGTCACCTCGGCCAAGGACAGCGATTTGTCCAAACCCAGCCAAACGTTTTGCGCCACGCTCAAGGTGTCAAACAGGCTGAAATGCTGGAACACCATGCTGATGCCCAAAGCTCGGGCTTGCTGCGGGTTGCGGATCTGCACCGCTTGGCCATTGAAACGGATGTCGCCAGCGTCGGGTTGCACCGCGCCATAAATGATTTTCATCAGGGTGGACTTGCCCGCACCGTTCTCACCCAAGATGGCATGGATTTGACCAGGCATGACTTGCAGGTCGATGTCGTCATTGGCCAAGACGGCGGGGTATTGCTTTCGTATGCCCTTCAGGCTGAGCAAGGAAGGGGCGGTCATGCGGGTTCTCCAGGGGGTATTTCCGGTGCAACAATAGCTTCCAAACAACTGTCGTCAATCTGCATGACTCTTCCCAAACTTGAGTTGATTCACCGCGAACGGTGGCAAACGATTGCCAATGTACCACCGGCACGCACCCTGCTTGACCTGCTGCGCGAGGACTTGCGTGCCACCGATACCAAGGAGGGCTGCGCCTCTGGCGACTGCGGCGCTTGCACCGTGGTGCTGGGCTCGGGTGAACATGCCCACACGGTCAACAGCTGCATCCGCATGGCGCATTCGGCCCACGGCTTGCAAGTGACCACTGCCAGCGATTTGTCGGCCAACGGCCAACTGCATCCGGTACAACAAGCCATGGTGGATCACCATGCTTCGCAATGCGGTTTTTGCACCCCTGGGTTTGTCATGAGCTTGTACGACCTGTACAACCGCGCCCAAGGCAAAGCCGTCAGCCGTGAAGAGGCCATGGAAGCCATCTCGGGCAACCTCTGCCGTTGCACCGGCTACCGCCCCATCTTGGATGCGGCCATGGCCATGCACCTGTACCCGCCGCCCAAGCCGTCCATCGCGGTCCCTGCATCTGAATCAGCCCAGCAACGCGACCCGCTGGACCCGCATTACGCCTTACCCACCTCATTGCAACAGTTGCTGCCCCTGCGTGCACGTTTTCCAAATGCCCACATCATGGCGGGCGGCACCGATGCCGGCCTGTGGGTCACGCAGCAGCATCGCCAGTTTGACCAAGTGATTGACATCACCCGCGTGGCAGAGTTGCAGCGCATCGAGCAGTACCCGCACCACATCGCCATCGGTGCGGCAGTCAGCATCCACGATGCCTTTGCTGCACTGGCTGAGCGCCGCCCCGCCGTTCACGACTTTGCCCATCGGTTTGCCGGACGTCCTGTGCGCCAGTCGGGCACCTTGGGTGGCAATGTGGCCAATGGCTCTCCCATCGGTGACAGCATGCCGCTGTTGATTGCTTTGGGTGCGCAGGTGGTGCTGATGGCCTGGCGCAAGGGCCGCGTGGTGCACCGCCATGTGGCGCTGGAAGACTATTACCTGGGCTACCGCAAAACCGTGTTGGCGCCTGACGAGTTGCTGTGTTGGATCGTGGTGCCCCATCCCCAGCCCGATGAACAACTGCATTGCTTCAAAGTGTCCAAGCGGGTGGAGGACGATATTTCCAGCGTGTGTTTGGTGCTGAACATGCAGTTTCAACACCACCATGTGCGTGAACTGCGCATCGGTGTGGGCGGTGTGGCCGCCACGCCTGTGCGGGCTGTGCAAACCGAGGCGGTGCTGCGAGACCATGATTTTTCCCAGGCGAATCTGACCTTGGCGCAAGCGTGTTTGATGCAAGAGTTCCAACCGATTTCCGACATGCGTGCCAGTGCCGCGTACCGTCGAAAGTTGCTGGGCAATCTGCTGCAAAGAGCCTGGTTGGCCCACCATGCAACAGGCGTGTTGCGCTTGGAAGACCTCGCGGTTGATTCGCTTC
>JACCED011489172.1_pt1 | contig 10395 bp, 10 predicted proteins | sample 7455021 | NCBI WGS metagenome assembly JACCED01 (sample SAMN15323456, study PRJNA562643) | freshwater metagenome | isolation source: river surface water | place: USA:Blue River Watershed | collected 2017-08-19 | reverse complement strand
GCAAGTACGCCACGGCGACAGATTTGGCTCGTGCATTCAAGCTGGAGCCAGGTTGGGTTGCGGAGGTCTTGCGCATGGCGAATTTGGCTCCCGAGATCATTGAGGCCATTCTGGATGGTTCCCAGCCTCGGCATCTGAATCTGCAGACGATCCGTGGGAGGCATGAGTCCCTGCCACGCGACTGGGAAGAGCAAAAAAAGATGCTTGCCTTTGTGTGATTTGCTCAGCTTGATTTGACTGCAAACGGCCATGAGCCGTCAGCTAGGGACGCTCTCGATAGCAGTCGTTAGCGACTCGTAGCGCCAATAGGCAGTCTGCAAAAGGACGCTGAATAGATTTCAAGACCGTTGCGGTCTGATCGTTTCCCTAAACGGTGCTACTGCCTCACGAAGTATTTCCTGCAACTGGTGTGACAGGCAAGATGCCCCGATTCACCGTGGAACGCTGCAATGTCCGGTATCCGCTGAACACGGAGGCAGGGTTTTTGAGGGATCTTCTGGCGGCCGGGCCAGATCGTCCAGAATGGGACAGTCGGGCCGGTCGTCGCCGTGGCAGTGGTGCAGCAGTTGCAGCAAGCTGCGCTGCATCGCCAGCATGGCTTCGATGCGCTGTGACAGCTCATCCACATGCTTTTGTGCGATGCGCTTGACGTTGGCGCTGGCACGGCGGCGGTTTTGCCACAGCGCCACCAACTCGCCGATCTCTGCCATGGCAAAGCCCAGATCGCGTGCGCGCTTGATGAAGCGCAGGGTATGCACATCGGCCTCGTTGTACTGTCGGTAGCCGCTGTCGGTGCGAGCTACGCGCGGCAGCAGGCCCAGCGATTCGTAATGGCGCACCATCTTGGCTGAAACCTTGGAGAGTTCGGCGGCCGTGCCGATGTTGACGGGCCAATGTGCGCTGCGCATGGTGCAGGCCTCAGACAGCGACGGCATAGCCTTCATCGGCGATGGCCTTGACCACCACCTCGCGCGGCTGCTGGGTCTGAACTTCAACCCGGTTTTGGCTACGGTCGATCTTGACCTCGGCCTGCGGGTCGATCTGCTGCAGGGCGCGCGTCACGGATCTTTCGCAATGGTCGCAGCGCATGCCGGTCACGGTAAAGGTCTGGTTCATGGTGTTCTTCCTTGGGTAAAAGAGATTGAAGGAAAGCATATCCTGAACCCTGCCATGGTGGGAAGGTCAAGTCATGGGTGAGATTTCTTTATTCAGCCTCAGATACGACAAGGGACTTGACTCTACCATCATGGTAAGGTTGAGAATGAATACATGAACACGACAAATCCTTCTTCCTCCCCTGCCGCTACGCTTGACCTGGGCATTGGCGGCATGACTTGCGCCTCCTGCGTCACTCGCGTGGAGAAAGCGCTGAAAAAAGTGCCTGGAGTGACCGAAGCCACGGTCAACCTCGCCACCGAATCGGCGCGCATCCGTTTTGCGCCCGGAGATCAGGTCGAAGCTCGATTGCGGCGCGCCGTGCGCGATGCCGGCTACGAGCCACGCGCGGCCGACGCGCTGGCGCAAGAAGCCGACGAGTCGCCCTGGGCCGGTTTTGCACCGGTGGCGGTGGGCCTGGCGCTGTCGCTGCCGCTGGTGCTGCCGATGCTGGCCGATCTGGTCGGCGTGCATTGGATGCTGCCCCCCTGGTTGCAGTTTGTACTGGCCACGCCGGTGCAATTCATTTTGGGCGCGCGTTTCTACAAGGCGGGCTGGCATGCCCTCAAGGCCTTGACCGGCAACATGGACTTGTTGGTGGCGATTGGCACGAGCGCGGGCTGGGCGCTGTCGGTCTGGCTCTGGCTGTTCGCCGGCCACGCCGAGCATGGCGGCATGCCGCACCTGTATTTCGAGGCCTCGGCGGTGGTGGTCACACTGGTGCTGCTGGGCAAGTGGCTGGAGGGGCGCGCCAAACGCCAGACCACGGCCGCCATCCGCGCGCTGCACGCGCTGCGACCCGATGTCGCGCACCTGATGAGCGTCGAAGGCGAGGTGGATGTGCCCGTGGCTGAAGTGTTGGTGGGCGACCGCCTGGTGGTGCGCCCGGGTGAGCGCCTGCCGGTGGACGGCAGTCTGCTCGAAGGCCACACCCAAGTCGACGAATCCATGCTCACCGGTGAGCCGCTGCCCGTGGCCAAAGATGCCGGTGCCAGGCTGACCGGCGGTTCCATCAACGGCGAGGGCCGCATCGTGATGCAGGTGGACGCGGTGGGTGGCGAGACGGTGCTGGCCCACATCATTCGCCTGGTGGAGGATGCGCAGGCGGCGAAGGCGCCGATCCAGCGCCTGGTGGACCAGGTCTCGGCGGTGTTCGTGCCAGTGGTGCTGGCGATCGCGCTGCTCACGCTGCTGGGCTGGTTGTGGACCGGTGCCCCGACCGAGGCCGCCGTGATCCATGCGGTGGCGGTGCTGGTGATCGCCTGCCCCTGCGCGCTGGGACTGGCCACACCGGCCGCCATCATGGCCGGCACGGGGGTGGCGGCCAAACACGGCATCCTGATCAAGGACGCGCAGGCCCTCGAATTGGCGCACCGGGTGAATGTGGTGGCCTTTGACAAGACCGGTACCCTGACCGTGGGTCAACCCCGCCTGCTGGCCTTTGATGTGGCCGACGGGCAAGACGAGCCGGCACTGATGGCGGTCGTGGCCAGCTTGCAAAGCGGCAGCGAACACCCGCTGGCACGCGCCGTGGAGCGGGCCGCGCAGGCGCGTGGGCTGGCCGTGCAGGTGCCGGACAATGTGCGCGCCGTGCCCGGGCGCGGCAGCGAGGGCGAGGTGGGCGTGGCCAGCTACCTGATCGGCAGCCTGCGCTGGATGGACGAACTGGGTGTGGCGCTGGGCCCACTGGCGCCGCGCGCGGCAGCGCTGCAACAGCAGGGCGCCACCCTGTCGCTGTTGGTGCAGCGAACCACTGCCGGGCTGACCCCCTGTGCCTTACTGGCCTTTGGCGATGAACCCAAGCCTGGCGCGCAGGAGGCGCTGGCGGCGCTGCGAGCGCGCGGCATCCGCACCCTGATGATCTCGGGCGACAACCGTGGCGCGGCCGAGGCCATGGCGCGACGCCTGGGTCTGCGTCCGGAAGAGGGTGAGGTGCTGGCCGAGGTGCTGCCGGGCGACAAGGCGGCGCAGGTGGCGGCTCTCAAGCAGGGCGGCCGCGTGGTAGCCATGGTTGGCGACGGTGTCAACGACGCGCCGGCGTTGGCAGCAGCCGACGTCGGCCTGGCCATGGGTAATGGTACCGATGTGGCCATGCATGCAGCCGGCATCACCCTGATGCGGGGTGACCCGCGCCTGGTGGCTGCGGCGCTCGAGGTGTCGCGCCGTACCGTGGCCAAGATCCGGCAGAACCTGTTCTGGGCCTTCATTTACAACGTGGCCGGCATCCCGCTGGCAGCGCTGGGTTACCTCAATCCGGTGATCGCAGGGGCGGCCATGGCCATGAGTTCGGTCAGCGTGATGAGCAATGCCCTACTGCTGCGGCGCTGGCGGCCCTGAAAGGCCACGGCCCCCCACCGTGCCGTGCCGTGCCGCTTTTGATCCTAACCTGTTTAACATGCACTTCACACACAAGACCTTTACCCTCTGGCTGAGTTTGGCGGCGAACATGGCGCTGGCGCAAACCCTGCCGCTGCCCCAGCCTGCACCGGGGCTGATGCCTCAGCCTGCCCAAGGCCAGCGGCTGTTCGCGCAGCATTGCGCCGCCTGCCACGGCTTGGACTTGAAGGGTTCTGACCGGGGGCCACCGTTGCTGCACCCGGTCTATGAACCTTCGCATCACAGCGATGCTGCTTTTCAGGCGGCTGTGCGCTACGGCAGCCGGGCGCACCACTGGAAGTTTGGCGACATGCCGCCAGTGTCCGGGCTGTCGGCGGACGATGTGGTCCACATCACGGCCTACGTGCGTCAGCAGCAGCGCAAGGTGGGTATTCGTTAGAGCCTGTTGCAGAGACGGGGCTGTATCCGTCTCACTGGGCGTTGCGGTGTGCTTGTGCCTTGGCCAAGGTGCCCAGCAGCTTCAGGGCCGCCTTGATCTGTGGGGTCACGGGATGCCCCAGATTCAGCCGCAAATGGCGCGTGAAGCGCCGGTCGGCCGAGAACAATACCCCAGGCGCCGTGCTGATGGACTGGGCCATGGCCTGGTGGTGAATTTCCAGGGTGTTCACTCCCCCAGGCAACTCCAGCCAGACAAAGTAGCCCCCTTGGGGTTCGGTCATCCGGGTGCCCTTGGGAAAGCAGCGCTCGATTAGTGTTCTTGCCGCAGTGTGCTGGGTTTGCAATGCGCCTCGCAGATGGCGCAGATGCCGATCAAATCCGCCCTGCACGAGGTACTCGGCGATCGCCAGCTGCGGTGGTATCGGCGAAGCCAGCGAGGTCATCATCTTCAGGCGTTCAACATCCTTGGCATAGCGCCCGGCTGCTGCCCAGCCGACCCGATACCCCGGTGCCAGAGATTTGGAAAACGAGGAGCAATGCAGCACCAGACCCTCTTGGTCAAAGGCCTTGGCTGGCAAAGGCCGGCGTGCGCCGAAATGCAATTCTGCATAGACATCGTCCTCGATGAGGGGTACGCCGTAGCGTGCCAGCAATTGCACCAATGCCTGCTTTTTGGCATTGGGCATCAAAGCCCCAAGAGGATTCTGGAATGTGGGCATGAACCAGCAGGCTGCCACCTTCTGCTGCTTGAGCAAGGCCTCCAGAGCCTCCAGTCGGACCCCCTCCGCAGGATCGGTCTCGACCTCAACGGCTTTCAAGTGCAGGCGTTCCAGGGCCTGCAATGCTGCATAAAAAGTGGGAGATTCGACCACCACCACATCACCGGGCTGCGTGACAGCTTGCAGGCAAAGGTTGAGCGCCTCCATGGCACCGTTGGTCACGATGATTTCGTCCCCACGCGTGGGGACTCCATTAAGGGCATAACGCCGTCCGATCTGAGCACGCAGAGACTCGTCTCCGGCCGTCAATGCTCCGGATATTTGAGCCGGCCCCAGACGCCGCATGGCACGGGCACCACTTCGGGCCAGTTCTTCGAAGGGGAACAACTGCGCCGCAGGAAAAGCTGAACCCAGCGGTACCACATCGACATCGCGCGTGGAGCCCAGTAATTCAAAGACCAACTCGCTGATGGCTACCGGTGTGATACGCCCGTTGGGCAGCGCTGCATCGGGCGGCAATCTGGTCAGATGATGCCGCGCCCGCACAAAGTAGCCCGATCGGACCCTGGCCTCTACTAAACCCTGTAACTCCAATTGTGCGTAGGCCTGAAAGATCGTCGATGGACTCACACCACGCTGTCTTCGCAAATCACGCACCGAAGGCAGGCGATCCCCGGGGCGTAGCGCCCCTGATCGGATGCTGGCCGCCAGTTCATCGGCTAGCTGCTGGTAACGCGTCAGGCGGACAGCAAACATGTCTTCCAGAATCTCCAGTGAAGGCCTTGATGCTATACCAGTCAATGAAAATTCAGCCATGGGTCCAAAACAGCAAGAATGAACACAGAATTGTCGTGACCAGAGCATTCCCACACATGCCCGCCACTGCCAGGTCCAAGTGGTCTGGATATTCGGCTTGCGCGCGAACGAGACCTATGGCGTGCGCACTCACACCCAATGCAAAGGCTTGAACCCTTTTATCCCGTACCCCCAGCCAACGCAGCAGGGGTGGCGTCAGCAAGGTGCCCACTACCCCAGTGAGCAAAACAGCGGTTACGACAATGGTCTGGTCGGCACCAACGCTTTTCGCCAGGGACAGTGCCACGGGCATGGTGGCTGCCTTGGGTGCCACAGCAGCGGTGATGAGCCAAGGTGCGTCCAGCATCCATCCGGCAACCAGCACCCCTGCCACCGAAATCACCGATGCCAAAAGCAGACCAAGGAGCAAGTGGGGAAGTAGGGGGCCGAGTTTTCGGCAGACCTGATGAAGGGGAATCGCCATCGCCACAACGGCCGCATCCATGGCAGTGCGCAGTGGATGGATCCGTTCGGAAAAATCGGAAGGGTTCAAGCCGAACACGGCGCAAGCACATAGGACCAGGAAAACGGATACGAATACCGGTAAGGCGAGCACATGACGTTGGCTCAGACGGAACACACCTTTGGATGCCCAATAACACACGCCGGCAAGCACCAGTGCAGCAATTTGCTCAAGCATCGTGGTTGCTCTTTCGGGGTGTACATTGCAGTGTTGCGATGAGAAGTCCGCAAGCCGCGGCCATGAACAAGGTGACGGGCAATCCGCCCACCAGCAACAACGCCATCTCGCGTGGCGCCCATCGTAAGCCCACGACTGCAGCTACCAGCGAGGGCAAGAGGAACAGCGTCAGGTGATTCAACAAGAAGGCACTGGCACCCGCAAGCGCTGTAGGCGCCACCTGCCTGAAATGGAGAAACACCCACAGGGCCAGGAAGCCCCAGAAATTGCCTGGCACACGAACCCCGAGCCGCTGGGACAGAGCATCACCCAGTAGCTTGAGGCCAACGAGGGCGAGTAAACCAACAAGAATCGAAAAATTGCGTTTCATCTGATGCAGTGTCCAAGCATTTCGTGAGATGGAGGCGTATCAGACGCCCGCATAACTGGTCGGATCAGTATTCATCTGATACGGTCAATTTTCTGCATATCTGAATCCTGCGCATCAGAAGGGTCGACGGCAACATTGGCACATGCCTGGTCGACAGCCTCGTCCGGGCGCGCTGCCTCGAAACCATTTGCCTTTCGCGGAATGGGGGGCATGCGAATAACCCGTGAGGCCATCATGCAGAAAATCATCCCTATCCATTCCGTCGACGCTGTGGCTGCGAGCGACAAAATTCATGCCCGCTCTATTGATGGAATTTTCTCAAGATGGCGTTGGATCATGGTCTGGCTGACCCAAGCCTTCTTTTATGGCGTTCCATGGCTGAACTGGAGCTCGCGTCAGGCCGTGCTGTTTGACCTTGAGGCCAAGCGCTTTTACCTGTTTGGTGCCGTGTTGTTTCCGCAGGATCTCATCTACTTGGCCAGTTTGTTGGTCGTCAGTGCGTTGCTGCTGTTTTTTGCAACTGCCGTGGTTGGGCGCGTCTGGTGCGGCTTTGCCTGCCCACAAACTGTCTACACCGCCATCTTCATGTGGGTCGAGAATAAGTGCGAAGGCAGTCATCAGAACCGCAAGCGTTTGGATAAGACCAGATGGACAGCAGAGAAGCTGCTTCGTCGGGGTGGAAAAAACTTGGCATGGGTCGTTTTTGGTCTGTGGACAGGCTTCACCTTTGTTGGCTACTTCACTGCCATGCGCCCACTGATGGCCGATGCCCTGTCGATGACAGTCAGCCCATGGACCACATTCTGGATTTTGTTCTATGGCTTGTTCACTTATCTGAATGCGGGCTTGTTGCGCGAAAAGGTGTGTCTGCACATGTGTCCCTACGGACGATTTCAGGGGTCACTCATGGATGCGCACACCTTGAACGTGGCCTACGATCACCGGCGGGGTGAGCCGCGGCGCGGAACAGTTGAAAATGACCGCCGGCTTGCGAAGGAAGGTCACTGCATCGACTGCACACTGTGTGTGCAGGTCTGTCCTACTGGTATCGACATTCGCAATGGGCTGCAAGCGGCTTGCATTGCCTGTGGTCTGTGCATTGATGCTTGTGATGAGGTGATGGCCAAGATCCAGGCACCTAAAGGCTTGATCCGCATGGCCTCGCTGAATGAGTTGAGCGGGGAACACAAGACTGGAGTGCCTTCGTTCATTAGACGAGTGATTCGCCCGCGGGTGGTGGTGTATGGCGTTCTTCTAGGCATGATCATCGCTGCAACCGTCTCGGCGTTTTCCAACCGGAAGGATGTTCGAATGGACATCATTCGAGATCGCTCGGTGATGGCCCGGCAGATCGAACGCGGTGCTGTCGAGAACGTCTATTCATTGCACTTGATGAATGCGTCTGATCACGTGAGAACGGTCACCATCAATGTACTTCCAGCTGACTTGCTTGACCTGATTCAGCCTGTTAAAGCGAGACTAGAGCCAGCGAAGGCCACCACCCTCACGGTGACCGTGCGCATGCCAGGCATGCAGGCCTTACAACGCGCAGGAGAAGTCCTGCCCATCAAATTTGTTGCGGTACTTGAAGGTGATACCGGTGAGCCGTCAACAGTCGAACCTTCAACCTTTCTGATACCGCGCCTGTAAGCGTCCGGATAAAAGCCTCCCGGTAATGTAGATAGCGGACGTTCCCAGCGGCGGCAATGGGTCGGTCAGCGACGGTCAAGGGCCAACGGCTCAATTCGGCCAGAAGCGGCCTGTAGGTAATATTCCTAAAAGCAGTCTTTCGCAACCTATCCCCATCTGAAACTAGTGAAGTTGGCTGGTTAGATCGAGCTTGCCCCCACAAGAGAACTAGATCTCTGAGAAGCGTTTTTCCATTTCGCGGCGCATTGCCCTGCGAGTCTCTGCTGCCGCAAAGCGGCGTTTCTCATCTGGGGAGAAAGGCCGAAGTGGTGGAACCCCTTGCGGTTTGCGCGCATCATCCACCGCCACCATCGTGAAAAAGCAGCTATTGACATGCCGCTTCTGTTGGGTTCGGATGTTCTCGGCAATCACCTTGATGCCTACCTCCATCGACGAGGTGCCCGTGTGATTGACCGATGCGAGAAATGTCACCATTTCACCCACATGAATGGGTTGTCGGAACATGACCTGATCCACACTCAACGTGACCACATAGGCGCCTGCATACCTGCTGGCGCAGGCGTAGGCTACCTGGTCGAGTAACTTGAGAATCGTGCCGCCATGAACATTTCCCGAAAAATTTGCGGTGTCCGGAGTCATCAGGACAGTCATGGTCAGTTGGTGTGCCGGCAAGTCCAAATTTAGGTACCCGAAAAGTTAGTTGAGAAGCACTTGGACTCCAGATTCATCGCTGATACGTCCAAGGTCAACTGTAATTTCTGATTTATTGCAAGGAGCCGCCTAATCCGACTGGTGCAGGTGCATCGTGTGCGATTCGACTGAATAGTTCCTCATACACCCCCGTAGTTGAATATCTTCCCGTGAGTGGATCTCGGTTCTTCTCAAATTCATCGTCGATTTGTTTCCAGGTCTCAGGCGTGAGGTGATTGAGTGCTGCAGGAAGGACAACACTTTCTTCAAGCTGCATGTGATCCAAGTAAGCCAGCTTGTACCTCTCAAATGCATCGACAAATTTATCTCGATCACTTTCACCCAGAAACTCCCATTCGAGCAACAAGTGTTGGAGCTCCCGAACAGCATGCTGGCTTTTTTCGTGATCGGAATCCAGTTTCGCAATCGCCTGAGCAGTCGCGGGGTCGGTTGTGGGTATTTGAGGAAACAGTAGCTCTGTCTCCTTCGGGTGATGAAGGCGCTCTGGATATTGATCGATATAGAAGAGCATTGCCCGCAACGCACGGAAGAATCGCATTGAGTCTTGCTCTGGCCCCTGCCGAATTAGCAGGTGCATCGACTGCAGCATAGATTTAAGAGCGTGATGCTCTTCACGAATGACACGTAGCGTTGTCGGGATGCTCATCAAAGTCTCCGATTTTTCGACATCAATGGGATGCAGGAGGAGTGGCCGTTTCGCGCATCACAGCCTCGACCGTGCGATATTTTTCAGCCATAGCGCGCTCTTCGTCCGTTCGAATCTGGGCTTGCATGTATGCACCCAAGGCGCGTGCATGGCCCACGATAAAGTGACCAAATTCGACGCGCTGCTTGGAGTACGCTTTCAATGCAGCAGGAATCGATGAATGTGCATTGAGACTTTCCACCAGATCACGAGCATCCGCGCCTGCCTTAGTAACTCCCATGCCGCAGTGGGGACGCGCTACAAAAGCGGCATCACCCAGAAGGGCAACACGTCCGAAGGCAAGCTCAGGACTCTCTAAGTCAAAAATTGGCTGGAAAAACAGGTTCTCAGTTTTTTCGACCACTTCAGCAAAGTGGGGGGCCAAAACAGCCCTTGCCGCCTCTCGTGCTTGATTGAGCACTTCCGGGCGGATGAGAGGGGGGGGGATGCCATCGAGCCAAACTTTGCCTGCTGCATCGGTAAGCAAGTCACGCAGTACAGTGCTCTCATCCGCAGGCCTGTACCAGACAAAGTTGTACCGGCGCTTTCCTACTTCTGCGGTGTCATTGCGCCCAGCGACTGGATAGGCAATGAACTGCTCACGGTGCGGGAGACCGAAAGCGAAATACGGGAACATCTCCTTGCGTGCGAGATCACTCAGAACGGACTCTTCAACCATGCCGCGCCAAGCGATATAGCCTGCATACACTGGTCTTGCTTGCGGCAGAAGTTGTTGACGGACGGTAGAGCGAATGCCATCGGCAGCAATCAGCAGATCCGCACTTACTGAGTCACCATTTGCGAACTCGGCAGTGACGCATGTTTCGTCTTGTCG
>JACCED010509579.1_pt1 | contig 10395 bp, 8 predicted proteins | sample 7455021 | NCBI WGS metagenome assembly JACCED01 (sample SAMN15323456, study PRJNA562643) | freshwater metagenome | isolation source: river surface water | place: USA:Blue River Watershed | collected 2017-08-19 | reverse complement strand
TTCATGAGGAAATTTTGAACATCGGTACCGGAACGGGTTCTTCAGTATTCGAAGTGCTCAAAGAGATTAGAAGAGTAAGCGGGATTGACTTTGAGCATGTCTTGGCACCGAGAAGAGCGGGTGACCCGGCTCAGCTCGTGGCGGATGTTTCGAGAGCAAAGCAAGCCATGGGCTTCACGGCGAGGTACTCGCTGAGCGAGATTGTTGAGACTTCCTGGTTCTAACTGGAAGGTATTCTCAGAACCTGCCCAACCTGGATTCGATCAAGGTTCTGAATGTTGTTCTCTTTGGCCAAGGCTGTGGCTGTGACTCGGAACTTACTCGCAATTGAATACAAATTGTCCCCAGCTTTCACCGTATAGGTCTGAGTGACTGCAGCCGTTGAGCTTGGTGCTGGGGTGGCTGTGGCTGTTGGTGACGATGTGACAGTTCCGACCGGAATCTTTAGCTTTTGTCCAATTGAGATGTTCGTGGTTGTCATCGAATTCGCGGTTTGAATTGCCTTAACGGTCACGCCGTACTTGGATGCAATTCTCAAAAGCGTGTCTCCGGAAACCACTGTGTGGATCACCTGAGTCGCCGATGGTGTTGGTGTTGGCGTCGGGGTTGGAGAAGGCGTCGGTGTTGCGGTTGGGGTAGGAGTCGGTGTTGCAGAAGTGCTCTTGGTAATAACCACAGAAGCATTTGGAATCTTTAGCTTCTGACCAACCTTCAGAGTTGTTGATGTGAGGTTGTTGTAAAGCTGAATTCTCGAAACGCTGACATTGAACTTCTGAGAAATCTTGGTCAAGTTATCTCCCGACACAACCGTGTAGGTCTGGAACTCCGGTGTCGGTGATGGTGTGGCAGATGGTTTTGGAGTCGCAGTTGGTGTCGGTGTTGCGGTTGGAGTTGGGCTCGGTGTTGGAACTGGGCTTGGGGTAATGACGGGAATTTCGGCAGCAAACACAAAGTCATCGAAATTGAAAACCGCTGTGTTATCGAACGCGGCCAAAGTCACGCTCGCCGGAGCTGTTCCTGCAGTTGGAATCTTGGATGCGAAGTAAGAGCTCACCTCGATGTAGCCGGGGCCGGTGCCCCTGAGGGTGGCAAATTGGGCCCAGTTCTTCACCCTGGATTTCTTTCCTGCCTCGACATAGAAAATGACGTTGTTCGGATCGCGAATGAATTGACCTGCCAGGCTGCCAACCGTATAACTCGCGCATGTGGACTCAGCGAGCGGATACGCCTCGGTTGGATAGTTCGCCATGGCTGCAGGATTAATTGGATAGAGCGTGCCTCTATCTAGTAGGAATTGCACTCCATCGCAAGAGACCTTTATTGAGGTGAGCGGGTTGCGGTTCTTCAGCTTGTCAAGTTCTGCTTTTGAAATAACTTGAACGGGAAGTTTGGAGACGCTCTTTGCCTGATCGGTCGAAGCCAGCTTTATCTTGCGATCGAGATCATCCACTAGGTAAATAGTCGAACCATTGCTTGCCCTCACTACCGAACCTGGAGCGTATGCCTGGCCAGTAGTTGCAAAAGAATTGATTGCGATCTGCGGCAGTGTGATTGCCTTGCTCTGGCTAACCAAACTCAATAGCTGCTTAGCCATGGTTTGGTTGTCTGTGCTCTTTCGCACACCGCCCCAAATCAGGTGGGCCGTTTTACTGCCGGGCGCTACGGCTACCACAGGACCGGAAATTTGTTCGGGTGCGTTTGGAATTCGTGCAAGAAGAGCATCAGAAACCGTGACCGCATTCACTCCGGCATTCGCCGTTCCAGTGAGCGCAATCTTTCCATTCTTGCTAATCACATAACCCTGTCCGCCGGGACTTTTGACGAGACCCTTAATGGTCGCGGGCTCTAGGTTGCTGGCGATTGAGGCGAGTGAGACCTTTGCGGAAGAGGTGATAAACCAGTTTGAGAGCTTGGTATCGGTTTCTAGGGTGGAGCTAAATCTGTAGGCCTTGCCACTCGAAGCAACAATCACGTCCTTAGAACCAGAGAGACCGAACGCCAGGTTCTCAGAGGCGAGCGCCGGCCCCTCGGAGAGGGTGGTTACTTGTTCGATGGTCAATTTGGAAGTCACCAGCGGATCAGCCCCTACCGAGGCAAGTGCGAGTTGGTCCACAACGGTTCTGCGCTGACCGTTTTCGATCCAGTAGCTGGTTCCGGTGTCACTGGAAATCAGTCTGCGAAGCTCTCCGCCGTCGACGAAAACGTTTATTTGATTTGCAGTGACCGGAACCGCGCGGTCACAGGACTGTCCGAATTGGGCCGCAACCTCACAACTGCTTGAGTAGCGAACTCCGTCCACAACCAAAAAGACCTGACCAGTGTCGCGATTCTTCACCAACTGGTTCATGTCGCCGGCTTGAGTGAAGCTATTCAAGTAGTCCTCGGAAATCACACCGAGAGGACCAAGGGGTTTGAGTGAAGTCAAAAGCCTCTGATCTGTAACCCGGTAGCGCTGGTTGTCGACAATCAAAAAGATCTCAGAAGTTTCTGATTTCAGAAGATAGCCGCCGCCAATTGGAGAACCAAACCAGTCATGGAAGATTCTCCAGAAGTTTCTGTTGCCGTATGCCGAGCAGCTGTCACCAGTGCCATACATATTTGCGAGCGCCGCGGCATTTGGGGTGTAAGGCGTGTAGTAGTAAAGGTTGGCAGTTGCCTGGCTCTTCATTTCAAATGTTCGTCGACCGCAATAAGAATTGTGCGGGTGATAGCGAACCGAAACAGTTCTGCCTGGCTTCAGGTAGGTGAATGAGCCGGCTGGATTTCCATACCAGCGCATCTGCTTCGAGGCCGAGTACAGCTGATTGAAAAATCCGACATTTACTTTTCCGCAAATTCCAGGGTCGGAATCCGGGCACGCGTAACCAACCGCTGCTCGATATTGATAATCAGTTGGCCGCGTAGCGGTAATTAGGCTCTGCTCTTTTTCCAAAAGCACAATCAGTGCCTTGGGATTTATGCCACAGCTCTGGGCAATCACATAAATCACTTCGGCTGCGGTTGCTTGTGACTTTGGTTCGATTGCCTTGCATGGACCTACTGCTCCGGGCGCAGTGGCCGCGACCGCAGGGATGTCCATGCGGTAGTCCTTTAGACAGTCCGGACCGGTGGTCTTTCGACAAGTGGTGACCTTGGTATCGAGGAAACTCTGAATCTGGGAAACCGTCATAGTGCCAAAGTCAAAAAAGACACTGTCGCTCATGATTAGTCCCGGGTCAAAGGCGGAGCCAGGAGGTGCCGCCTCCACCTTTTGCGGTGCAATTGGTAGTGCAACTAAACCGACAGACAAAACCCCCGCGGTTACCAGCATCCCTAGAAGCCTTTTGACCACTAAGGGATCACCACCGAACTGGCAGCAGATTGGCCTTCAAAAGATTCGGAACTATAGGAAACGCTGAAAGTTCCGTTGCCCGCAGGAAGCTGGTCCAGCGGAATTTCAAATGGGAAGCATTGGGTGTAGGTCGATGACGGCTCAGCCTTCACGGTGAAGGATTTCTCTTTGGACCCGGAAGCAAATTTCAAGGTGCAGCTTCCGCCGGTCTCGGCAGCGCTGTCCATCTCGGCCACCACATTCAGGATTCCCTCATCGGCGAGGATTTCGTAGAAGACCACGACCACCTCGGCTTGCTTTTTAGCAGGTTGAGATGGGGAAGCTGATTCGCTTGTTTCGGGCTCGGCCGTTTCGCTGGGCGCCACAGAGGCGGATTCACTTGGGGTCACAATTCCAGTGGTGTCTTCCGGAAGTGAGGTGGCGCCCCAATTGGGATAGAAAACAGAGCAGCCAGAAAGCAAGAATCCGAAGGCTAGAACCGCAGAAACTTTCAGTATTTTTGGCATCCGAATCACCTCCAGCCACCCTCAACCCTAAGTTGAGAAGCTGAAAAACTCCTGACTTCTAGGGCGTTTCACCCGAATCCAGGGGCTTAGAGCGAGCTCTTTAGCTTCTGATTCTTGTCCGCCACCATATCCGCCAGACTGACGCGGTATTGGTCTAGTTTGGCGCGTAACTGAGCATCACTGGCGCCCAAAATTCGCAGGGCCAAAAGGGCCGCATTCTTTGCACCATCAATCGCAACAGTGGCAACGGGAACACCAGCCGGCATTTGAACAATGGATAGTAGGGAGTCCATGCCGTCCAAGTTGGATAGCGATACCGGGACTCCAATTACCGGCAGGGATGTCACAGAAGCAATCATCCCGGGCAGGTGAGCGGCTCCCCCGGCGCCCGCAATGATTACAGCAATTCCCTGCTCCGCTGCGTGCTCGGACCAAGAGATCATGCGTTGCGGAGTGCGGTGGGCTGAAAGCACCTCTACCAGTGGAGTAAACCCAAATTCTTCAAGCACGTCTTTTGCGGCGGAGAGTGTCTTCCAGTCAGAGTCTGAACCCATGACTATCGCAATCTTTGGACTGGACATTTACTCCCTTTGGTCGTTTTCAGTCTATTTAGTCAAGAGCGTGTGTGCGAGCCGAATCTCTTTCAGAATCTCTTCCAGGTCGTCTCCGGTGATTGTGAGGTGGCCCATCTTGCGACCCGGACGTGCATCTTTTTCATAGCTGTGGAACTTGGTGTTTGGAACTTGCGCCATCACAGATTTGTAGCGCTCAACAAAAGTATTGCTTTGGTCTACCCCCAACAAGTTGAGCATCACAGCGAAGTTGTTCTTCAAGCTTGTCTCCCCAAGCGGAAGATCAAGCACCGCTCTGAGGTGTTGCTCGAATTGCGAAGTTGTGCTGCCCTCAATAGAAAAATGACCGGAATTATGCGGCCGCATCGCTAGCTCGTTGATAAAGAGTTTTCCGTCTGCGGTCTCAAACATTTCAACCGCCAAGACACCAATAACGCCTAGAGACTCGCTGACTTTGCGAGCGATCTCATTAGCCAATTTCACGTCTGGGTTACCCGGTGCCGGGGCGATGACTTCTGCGCAAACACCATTTAGCTGCGTGGTCTGAACTAGTGGCCAGGTTCGGAATTCTCCACTTGGGTTCCTGGCGCTGAGAATTGCAAGTTCTCGTGAGAAGTTAATCTTCTCCTCAACTAAAAGTTCGCCGCCGAAACTCTCAATTGCAGAAAACCAATCGAAGACTTCGCTGGACTGAGAAATGACTCGCACTCCCTTGCCGTCGTATCCGCCAATTGGAGTCTTCACAACCACTCTTGGTCCGAACTGGTTGATGAATTCTTCCAGTTCGGAAGGCTTTGACACCGCCTTCCATTGCGGCATCGGGAGACCCAAGCTCTGAAGCTTGCGACGCATAACTAATTTGGTTTGCGCGTGAATTAGGGCACTGGAACCAGGACGGACATTTACCCCGTCTGCCTCTAATTGCGATAAAACTTTTTCCGGAACATGCTCGTGATCAAAAGTTAGTGCGTCGAGTTCTTTCGCAAATTCTTGAATTTGATTGAGCTGGTTGTAGTCACCGACTTTTGTCGTTGCAGACTTCGCGGAAGAATTTTCGGACTCTGAAAAAACTCTAAGTTCAATTCCAAGCGAGATTGCAGCAGGGTGCATCATTCGAGCCAATTGGCCACCGCCGATTACCCCAACCACAAAGTTCTTGGATTTCATGAGGCTAGTTTCGCAGATGCCAAACATCGGCGGCCGAAACCGCAACGGTTTCGGGAGTCGCGATTACTAAGTGCCCAGACCGATCAATCGCGGTAGCTCTGCCAATTAATTCTTTGCCATCTGGAAACTCAGCTCGCACTTCTTGACCCAGGGTGCTGCAGAGTTCCTCCAGTTCATTCAAGGTCTTTGTCACAGCAAAATCATGGGCCTGAGTTAGTACCTCGAAGCGAGATCTGAATGCGGCCAAAAACAGGGCCAGCACTTCATCTGATGTCGCCACTACGCCCAGCTCCTCAAGGCTGGTTGCCGTGTCTGGGGCTCCCTGTTGGGCTTTTAGATTGAGCCCGACCCCAAGGATTAGGGAACCGTCTTGGTTAAGCTGAGCCAATATCCCGCAGATCTTTTTTCCCTGCACCAGCACATCATTCGGCCACTTAACTCGGGCATCGACTCCCAGCTCTCCAAGCGCCCGGGCGACCGAGACCCCTGCAAGCAACGTGACCCAGCCGGCAATGTCGGTCTTTGGGCGCAGCAGCAGAGAAACAGCGAGAGAAGCCCCAGGCTCAGAAGACCAACTACGGCCCATTCGACCCTTGCCCGCGGTTTGCGAACCAGCAACCAGGACCGTGAATACGGGCAAATCTATGGAATTGATGCGCTCTAGTTCCAAATTGGTCGAATCCACCTCGGCTAGGTGAATTAGTCGATTTGAAAAGCCGGAGCTGAGCGGGAAATCCATGCGCTTAACCTATCCCCTAGTAGATTTTTTGTAGGTTTCAGAAACGAAACCAAGGGTTTCGTTGTAGCTAATACCCAACATTTGGCCGAAATCGGTCAAGTAAAGTGGGGCGGGCGATAGGAGCACAGTGTCCGACAAACCAGATCTAGGAACCACCGCCGGCAAGATTGCTGATCTCAAGAAGCGCTATCACGAGGCGGTTCATGCCTCCGGTGAGGCCGCAATCCAAAAGCAGCACGCCAAGGGTAAGAAGACTGCGCGCGAGCGCATTGAGATGCTGCTGGACCCAGGTTCGTTCGTAGAAATTGATGAGTTTGTCCGCCACCGGTCAACCGCGTTTGGAATGGATCAGAAGCGACCATACGGCGACTCGGTAGTCACCGGTGTCGGAACCATCCACGGCCGACAAGTTGCCCTCTTCTCTCAAGACTTCACAATTTTTGGTGGCTCGCTTGGCGAAGCCGCCGGAAACAAAATCATCAAGGTCATGGACCTTGCGATTTCCACAGGTGTTCCACTGATTGGAATTTTGGATTCCGGAGGTGCACGCATTCAAGAGGGTGTAATCGCACTTGGAAAATATGGCGAAATCTTTAAGCGGAACACGATGGCCTCCGGTGTGATTCCACAGATTTCTCTAATCATGGGACCAGCTGCGGGCGGAGCGGTTTACTCTCCCGCACTTACCGATTTTGTAGTGATGGTGGACAAAACCTCAAACATGTTCGTGACCGGGCCGGATGTTATCAAAACCGTTACGGGCGAAGACGTAGGCATGGAAGAACTTGGAGGCGCCAGAGCGCACAACGAAACTTCTGGTGTCGCGCATTACCTAGCGGATGATGAAGAAGATGCGATTGATTATGTCCGCGCACTGATTGGTTTTCTACCGGAGAACAATCTCTCTGATGCAACGGTTTATCAATCGGATGCGGAACTGGAAATTACCGACGCTGACAAAAAACTTGATCATCTGATTCCAGATTCTCCGAATCAGCCATATGACATGCACGTCATTATTGAGGCGCTGGTAGATGAAAACGAATTCCTGGAAGTTCAACCACTTTTCGCACCAAACATCATCATCGGATTCGCACGAATCGACGGGCGAAGCGTCGGAATTGTTGCTAACCAACCACAGCAGATGGCCGGCACCCTGAACATTGACGCAGGGGAAAAAGCGGCGCGATTTGTGAGGTTCTGTGACGCATTTTCAATTCCAATCTTGACCCTGGTCGATGTCCCTGGTTATCTGCCCGGTACTGACCAAGAGTGGGCCGGAGTTATCCGCCGTGGAGCGAAATTGCTATACGCCTATGCGGAAGCAACGGTTCCACTGGTAACCGTCATTACCCGCAAGGCATACGGTGGCGCATACATCGTTATGGGTTCAAAACAACTTGGTGCGGACATCAACCTTGCCTGGCCAACTGCTGAGATCGCGGTCATGGGTGGTCAAGGCGCGGTCAACATTTTGTTTAGAGACAAGATCAAAGAAGCAGAAGAAAAAGGTTTGGACGTAAACAAGGTTCGCGACCAACTCGCTCGTGAATACACCTACAACGTCGCGAGCCCGTTCCTAGCGGCAGAGCGCGGAGAACTTGATGGAATCATCGAGCCATCTGCAACCAGAACTGCCGTCATTAAGTCGCTTCGCGCTCTGAGAAGTAAGCGTGCGAACCTGCCACCGAAAAAGCACGGAAACATTCCACTCTGATGCGGGAGACTTCAGACGACGCAATTCAGAACCAGCTCACAGTTAGAGGTGGAACTGAAGAGGAGCAAGCAGCTGCAAAGGCAGTCGTTGTAGCGGCGATTCAAGAGAACCTCAGCCTGGGGCGTTTGGCCAAGGGTTCCCAGAAATCAACCTGGAGCAAAAACCGAGGGATTCTCCGCTCTGAAATTTCAAATAACTGGAAAGCATCATCCAGGCCGGGGCTAGATTAGTTTTCTCAAGCCTCGAAAGGTTCTGCAATGGTGCGGAAACAAACCCCCCTCGATCAAATTGCCGACAACTGGGTAGAACAGTTAGCAAGGCACAGCCCCTCTTTTGCGACCTATATCGGGTCACCGGTCGGAGCAGATCAGTTAGATAACTACTCTCCCGAGCATGAGGCTGAATATCAGAAAATTGCATCGCAGGTGAGAAGCCAGATTGAAGCAACGCAACCTCAAGACTTCGCTGATGAAGTCACCAAAGACGCCATGCTTTCAAGCTTGGACCTGGACAAACGACTTTACGATGCTGGATATTTCAAGCGGGATCTAAACAACATCGCTTCGCCGTCGCAGAGCATCAGAGATGTATTCGATTTATCTCCTGTAGCAACTGAAGCAGATTGGGAAAACATCGCCAAGCGAATGAATCTGGTAGCAGATTCGCTATCTGGCTACATGCAATCGCTGCGCCTAGGCATTGCTGACGGACAGACGCCCGCAAAGAGACAAGTCGACCTGATAGTTGAACAGGCGGACCAAATTACCGCTGCTGATGGCTTCTTTAGAACATTTGCGCATGGCGCAAAACTCGAGAATGCCGAATTGCCCGAGAGCCTCAAGAGTGATTTGGACAAGGCAGCCGAGGCCGCCACTGAGGGTTACGCGAAGTTCCGCCAGTTTCTGATTGAGGAACTCGGGCCGGCAGCAAGCGAACGCGATGCAGTTGGTCGAGAGGCGTACGAATTACTTTCGGAAAGATTCCTAGGTGCGAAGGTTGATATCGACGAGACTTACGAATGGGGTAAAGAAGAGCTCCTGAAAATGACTCGAGAGCAAGAAAAAGTTGCTCAACAGATTAAGCCGGGCGCCAGTGTAAAAGAAGCAATTGAGTATCTTCACCAGGACCCCAAGCGAAAACTAAACAGCACCGCAGAACTTCAAGAGTGGATGCAGAAGTTAAGTGATAAAGCAATCGAAGAGCTGGGCAAAACACACTTTGATATTCCTGAACCGATGCGCAAATTGGAGTGTCTGATCGCACCAACTCAGCACGGTGGTATTTACTACACCAGCCCCTCGGATGATTTCTCCAGGCCAGGGAGAATGTGGTGGTCTGTTCCGGCCGGAGTTACAGAATTCGACACCTGGAGGGAAACCACAACCGTCTATCACGAGGGCGTTCCAGGACACCACCTGCAAATCGCCCAGGCAGTATTCAATAGAGAGGAGTTGAATTCTTGGCGTCGGTTAGCCTCTTGGTCCTCAGGTCACGGAGAAGGCTGGGCACTCTATGCCGAGCGACTAATGCAGGAACTTGGGTATCTAGATGACCCAGCAGACCAGCTTGGAATGCTAGATGGTCAGAGAATGCGAGCCGCGCGCGTTGTCTTGGACATCGGAGTTCACCTGGAAAAGCCTCGACTAGATGGCACTGGCAAGTGGGACTTTGACTACGCACTTGATTTCATGGCATCAAATGTGAATGAGGAACTCAGTTTTGTGAAATTTGAAGTGAACCGATATTTCGGATGGGCAGGACAGGCGCCCTCATACAAAATTGGGCAAAGAATTTGGGAGCAGATTCGCGACGACTACAAAGCACGCAAGGGTCATGCATTTAGCATTCGAGAATTTCACAAGCAGGCCCTAGCTCTAGGAGGACTAGGTCTTGACAGCCTCAGAAGGGCTATGGCAAGGATCTGACTGTCCCCCGAAGAGGGTTTTGGATTCGCTTCTTGGTCCTTCAATTGGCTGTCAAACTGAGGCTGTTGCAAAAAGCTTCGAGGGGGGCTGCAACAGGGGAAGATAGCGGCGGGGGCCGCAGCTCAGAGGCGTAAGAAAACGTCTGGGGTATTTGATTTTTTCTGAATCGCAACGATGGTGACGCGCCAACTCTCTGAGGGAACCGCACGAATAACCAACTTCCCAGACCGCACCTTTGCTACCTCCTGCGAAATTCTTACAAGAAGCTTTTCACGCTCGGCATCGGACATCCCATCCAGACCCCCGTCATCAAGTAGTTGAACCTCGATGCCCTTCTTTCGAGCCTTTCTGATTGCGTCGACAACTATGGGGGCTGCTAGCCCGCGGCCTCTGATTTGGTCTCGCAGTTCAGCTTCCAATAGACGGGCTGATTTCTTT
>JACCED010441085.1_pt1 | contig 10396 bp, 9 predicted proteins | sample 7455021 | NCBI WGS metagenome assembly JACCED01 (sample SAMN15323456, study PRJNA562643) | freshwater metagenome | isolation source: river surface water | place: USA:Blue River Watershed | collected 2017-08-19 | reverse complement strand
GGCTCTCGATCTGCACTTCTCCGCCATGCCGTTGCACCACGTGCTTGACAATCGCCAGACCAAGGCCGGTGCCCCCAGTCTCGCGTGAGCGACTGCGATCCACCCGATAAAAGCGCTCGGTCAGGCGAGGCAGGTGCTCGGGCGCAATGCCCGGGCCGGTATCGTGGACCACAAAGGCCAGCCTGCCATCGCCGAGATCGCGCCATGCCAGATCGACAGACCCGCCCGTCGGCGTGTAACGCACGGCGTTGGAGGCCAAGTTACTCATCGCACTCAGAATTTCCGAACTGATACCAGAGACCTCGACCGGGGGGACCGGCTCGGAACGCAAGGTCACGACAGGTTTGCCCAAAACCGACGCGAGTCCACGGACCTCCTCCTCGCACTGCGCCATCAGGCCCGCCAGCGACATCCATTCGCCGCCAGTGGGCAAGGGGCTGCCTTCGAGGCGCGACAGCGTCAGCAGGTCATTCACCAAGGCTTCCATGCGCTGCGCCTGCTGGGACATGAGCCCCAGGTAGCGGCTGCGGTCAGCCTCGTCGAGCGGCAGGGTCTGCAGGGTTTCGACGAAGCCATTGAGGACGGTCAGGGGGGTTCGGATCTCGTGCGAAACGTTGGCAACGAAATCACGCCGCATGGTGTCGGCCTGCTCCACAGCGGTGACATCGCGGGACAGGAGGAGCTTCTGTCCTTCCCCATAGGTGTGCAGCTGGGCCGATACCCGCGCGACACGGCCGGCTGATGCGCCACGGCCGTTGATCACCACCTCGCGCGAGAAGTCGCCCTCCGCCAGGTAGGCGGTGAAGTCCGGATCACGCACCAAGTTACCCACCAGTTGAAGCTGGTCGCGCTGCGCATCAAATCCAAAATGACCAGCGGCAGTCTGGTTGCACCAGGTGATGCGGTTGATCTCATCGAGCAGAGTGACCCCGTTCGGCGAAGCCTGGATGGCCGCCAGGAAGTACTGCATACGCTGGCGAGACTCAGCCAACTGTTGCTCGCGCATGCGCAGCAATCGGCGGACTCGGTCGACCATCTCCCCCCACAGGCCAGTCAGCTCGGGAGGGTCGCCCAAACCGTCGGACCCGCGGAGCCAACGCAGAACCCTGGCCCCCAGCACGAGATCGACCCCAAGCCACAGAAACGCCGCGGCCCAGGCGCCCACAACACCGCCCGTCGCCCCGCCAAGGCTCCAGCCAGCGACAGTGCCCACCACCAGGAAGGCCAGGAGAACAACGATTCGAACCGCCATCGGAATCCGGGCTTTGCGCTCAGGTCTCCCGCACGGCCAATTGCTGCAGGTGCGGCTCTGACGTCAGTCGGTAACCCACGCCGCGAACCGTCTCGACCAGTGCGCCAGCCATACCCAGGGCTTCGCGCAGCCGCTTGACGTGAACATCGACCGTGCGCTCCTCGATGAACACATGGTCGCCCCAAACCTTATCGAGCAACTGGGCGCGGCTGTGCACTCGCTCCGGATGCCGCATGAGGAAATTGAGCAACTTGAACTCTGTCGGCCCCAGCTTGAGGGGCGCGCCTTGCCAGCTGACACGATGGGTCACCGGGTCCAGGTTCAGATCGCCAATGTGGACGGCCTCACTGGCCTGCTCGGGGGCACGCCGACGCAGGACCGCACGAATGCGCGCCATCAGCTCCTGCGTCGAAAAGGGCTTGGTGATGTAGTCGTCAGCCCCTGCATCGAGCCCTGAGATTTTGTCGGGCTCGTCGCCGCGTGCGGTGAGCATCAGGATGGGGACCGCCTTGGTTCGGGCATCGGTGCGCCACTTGCGAGCCAAGACCAAGCCGCTTTGACCCGGGAGCATCCAGTCGAGCAACACAACATCTGGCAGCACGGCGTCAAGCTCGCGCTGGGCGCCTGCGCCATCTTCGGCCCAGACCGGCTCAAAGCCGTTGTGGCGCAGATTGACCGCAATCAGCTCGGCGATCGCGGACTCGTCTTCAACGATCAGGACGCGGGGCTTCTTCATGAGGGTCGCCTCACTGGACAGCCGACTCGATGTCGGCCATTGACACGTGGCGCACATCGGCGCCCTTGACGATGTAGATGATCAGTTCGGCCACGTTCTTGGCGTGATCGCCGATCCGCTCAATCGCCTTGGCGACGAACAGCAGGTCCAGGCTGGCGGAAATGGTCCGGGGGTCTTCCATCATGTAGGTGATCAGCTTGCGGACAAAGCCGTCGAACTCCTGGTCGATCAGATCGTCTTCCTTCAGGATAGACACCGCCGCCTGGGTGTCCAAGCGGGCGAAGGCGTCCAGGGCCTTGCGCAGCAAGCCGGCAGCTAGGTCAGACGCGACCCGCAGGTCCGAAGTGGGCAACTGGCGAGCAGCGCCGCTGGCGATGATGGACTTGACCATGCGGGCGATCTTGCTGGCCTCGTCACCTGCGCGCTCGAGGTTGGCGGTGGTCTTGGAGATGGCCATGAGGAAGCGCAGGTCGCGAGCGGTAGGCTGGCGCCGACCGATGATCGACGCAATGTCTCGGTCAATCTCGACCTCCATCGCGTTGACCTTGTCTTCAATCAACAGCACCTGATCGGCGGATTCAACACTGAACTGGGACAGGGCATAGATTGCCTGGTGGATCTGCGACTCAACGTGCCCGCCAAGCTCCATCAGTCGGGAGGAAACGGCATTGAGTTCGGTGTCGAACTGAGCGGAAATGTGCTTATCGGGCATGGTGGGCTCCTGGTCGAACCGGTTCAGCCGAAGCGGCCGGTAATGTAGTCCTCGGTCTCTTTGCGGGTGGGCTTGAAGAAGATCTGCTCTGTCTCCCCCACTTCAACAAGATCGCCAAGATACATGTAAGCAGTGTAGTCACTGCAGCGCGCGGCCTGTTGCATGTTGTGCGTCACGATGACCACCGTGTAGTCGTGCTTGAGTTCGGCGATCAGTTCCTCGATCTTGGCGGTGGAGATCGGGTCCAGCGCCGAGCAGGGCTCGTCGAGCAGCAATACTTCGGGCTTGATCGCGATGCCGCGCGCAATGCACAGGCGCTGCTGCTGTCCGCCCGACAGACCGGAACCATTTTGGGGGAGCTTGTCCTTGACCTCGTCCCAGAGCGCCGCCTTGCGTAGCGCCCATTCCACCCGATCGTCCATGTCGGACGCAGAAAGGTTTTCAAACAGGCGAACCCCGAAGGCGATGTTGTCGTAAATCGACATCGGGAAGGGCGTGGGCTTTTGAAACACCATGCCCACCTTGGCACGAATCAGCGCTACGTCCTCCTTGGAGGTCAGCAGATTCTCGCCATCGAGCAGAATCTGCCCCTCGGCGCGCTGCTCAGGATACAACTCGAACATGCGGTTGAAGGTACGCAGCAAGGTGGACTTGCCACATCCGGAAGGGCCGATGAAGGCGGTGACCTTCTTCTCCGGAATATCCAGGTTGATGCCCTTGAGGGCCTTGAAGCCGCCGTAGTAGAAGTTCAGGTCCCGGACTGAAAGCTTGGGACGCAGCGCCGACATGGCGGCAGATCCAGCGGGGCCGGGATTGGAAGCCAGGGAAGCAGTTGCGGTGTCCGTCATGGAGCGACCTCTTCAAATCTTGTTGCGGGTGACCACACGGGCCAGGATGTTCAGGGCGAGTACGGCCAGCGTGATCAGGAACACACCAGCCCAAGCCAGTTGTTGCCAGTTTTCGTAGGGACTCATCGCGAACTTGAAGATGGTGACCGGCAGGCTGGCCATCGGCTCGGAGAGGTTGGAGGTCCAGAACTGGTTGTTCAGGGCGGTAAAGAGCAGCGGCGCCGTCTCACCCGAAATACGGGCCACAGCCAGCAGTACGCCGGTCACCACACCGGCACGTGCAGCGCGCAAGGTGATGTCGGTAATGACCTTCCACTTGGGCGCGCCCAAGGCGTAGGCGGCCTCGCGCAGGGCAGAGGGCACCAGCGCCAACATGTTCTCGGTGGTGCGGATCACCACCGGAATCACGATCAGCGCCAGGGCGGCCACACCAGCCCAGCCCGAGAATTGCTTGAAGCGCGCCACCACGACTGCATAGACAAAAAGACCGATCACGATCGAAGGTGCCGACAGCAGGATGTCGTTCACAAACCGGGTGGTGCGGCCCAGCCAGCCCTCCCGGTCGTACTCAACCAGGTAGACCCCGGCCAGGATGCCGATAGGCGTGGCAACAAACGTGGCGAGCATGACCATCAGGAAGGAGCCGTAGATGGCGTTCGCAATGCCGCCCACCTCGTTGGGCGCAGGCGTCATCTGGGACACAGTGGCCCAGGTCAGCCCGCCGATGCCCAGGCGAACCGTTTCGAACAGGATCCAGATCAGCCAAACCAACCCGAAGGCCATGGCCGCCAGGGACAACACCAAGGCCACGGCATTCAGGCGCTTACGGGCCTGGAACTTGGCAATGCTAGAGGCAGCAATACTCATGACTTTGTTCCCTCGTTCTTTTGCAATCGTGCGAGGAGCAGCTTGGACAAGGTCAGAACCACGAAGGTGATGACGAACAGCACCAGCCCCAGGTAAATCAATGACGCCTGATGCAAGCCGGACGCAGCCTCGGCAAATTCATTCGCGAGCGCCGAAGTGATGCTGTTGGCCGGGGCGAACAGGCTGAGAGAGTCCAACTGGTTGAAGTTGCCGATCACGAAGGTGACTGCCATGGTCTCCCCCAAGGCCCTTCCCAAGCCCAGCATGATGCCGCCGATGACACCACCCTTGGTGTAAGGCAGCACCACCTTGAACATCACCTCCCAGGTGGTAGAGCCCAGCGCATAGGCAGACTCTTTGAGCATGGGCGGCGTCACATCGAAAACATCCCGCATCACCGAAGCGATGAAGGGAATGATCATGATGGCCAAAATGATGCCCGCCGATAGCACACCAATACCGACAGGAGGGCCTGACACCAGGGCACCCAGCACTGGCACGCCGGAAAAAAGCCCCTGCAGCGGTTGCTGAACCCATTCGGCCAGGATCGGGCCGAACACAAGCAGGCCCCACATGCCGTAAACGATGGAGGGCACGGCCGCCAGCAACTCGATGGCGGTGCCCAATGGGCGCTTGAGCCAGGCCGGAGATAGCTCGGTGAGAAAAAGTGCAATACCAAAGCTCACAGGCACCGCAATCAGCAAGGCGATCAGCGAGGTGGCCAGCGTGCCGTAAATCATGACCAGGCCACCGTACTGGTCGGCCACCGGGTCCCAGGTGCTGCTGGTGAAAAAGCCCAGGCCGTAGGCGCTGATGGCTGGCCAGGCGCCCACAAGCAGCGAGGCCAAGATCGCGAGCAGGAGACCCAAGGTCAGCAGGGCAGCCCCCCTGGAGGCCCAGGCGAACATGCGGTCAATAAGGGGGGCAGAGCCTCCGCGCCTGGGCGCTGGGGGCTGGGCCTGTCTGGAGGAGGAAGCAATCACAGCGTTGAGGTCCCGAGGATCCGTGGTCGCTGGAAGTGTAGAGGACATGGCGGCTCCATCAGGACGCCGGCCGCTCGAAGGCGGCCGGAAGTCGGGGACAGTCGGATTTCAGCGGATCGCAATCGCCTTACCGGAGGCGTCCTTGATATCGGTGGACCAGAGCTTCTCGATCTGCTGCTTCACGCTGGCGGGCATGGGCACGTAGTCGAGGTCATCGGCGGTCTTGTCACCGTTCTGGTAGGCCCAGGCAAAGAACTTCAGGGCGGCGGCGGCCTCGGCCGGCTTGTCCTGCACCTTGTGCATCAGGATGAAGGTGGCGCCGGTCAGGGGCCAGGACTGGGCACCCGGCTGGTTCGTGAGAATCTGGTTGAAGCTTTCATTCCACTTGGCGCCGGCGGCGGCGGCCTTGAAAGCCGTGTCATCCGGGGAGACGAACTGGCCCGCAGAGTTTTGCATCAGGGCGAAGGTCATCTTGTTTTGCTTCACGTAGGCGTACTCGACATAACCAATCGAGTTAGGCAGGCGGCCGACGAAGGCGGCCACGCCCTCGTTGCCCTTGCCACCGGCGCCGGTGGGCCAGTTGACGGCGGTGCCCTCACCGACCTTGGCCTTCCACTCGGGGTTCACCTTCGACAGGTAGTTGGTAAAGATGAAGGTGGTGCCAGAGCCATCAGCGCGGCGCACCGGCGAGATAGCGACGTCGGGAAGCGGCAGGGTGGGGTTGAGCGCCTTGATGGCAGCGTCGTTCCACTTGACGATCTTGCCCAGGAAGATGTCGCCGAGCACTTGGCCGTTCAGACGCATCTGACCCGGGTTGATGCCCTTGATGTTGATCACCGGCACGACGCCGCCGATCACCGTGGGAAACTGGATCTGCCCTTTCTTGGCCAAATCGGCATCAGACAGGGGCATGTCGGAGGCACCAAAAGCCACCGTCTTGGCGTCGATCTGGCGAATGCCAGCACCCGAACCCACCGACTGGTAGTTGATCTTTACGCCAGTGGCCTTGTTGTAATCTGCCGCCCACTTAGCATAAAGCGGCGCAGGGAAAGTGGCGCCAGCGCCCGTCACTTCTTGGGCGGCGGCAAGACCAGCAAAGGCCAGCGAAGCCAAGGTGAGGGAGGCGAACCGCAGGGTGGTTTTCATGAGCGGGAATCCTTAAATTGAAGAAAAGGAGGGAGGGTTTGCGGGAGAAGTGAAGAGCAATGTAGGCGGCGCCCATGACAGTCGTGTGACAAAAATCCGTCACATAGATGTCACATGAAGTTCATTTGCCTGTCATCGATTGCCGATACCTTCTCGGGTCGGATCCCAACCCCTTCGGAGAAAACCCATGATTTCAAGCCGTCTTGCCTCGGTCGCCGTCGCGACCACCCTGTCTGCGCTGGCCACCGTCTCCGCCGCCCAGACGTCTTCCGTGTCCGTGGCCGACGCCCTGGCCCGCGACCCCCAGCTGAGCACCCTGAACAGCCTGGTCACCAAGGCTGGCCTGACCGATACCCTCAAGGGTGCCGGGCCCTTCACCGTCTTCGCCCCCACCAATGATGCCTTCAAGGCCGTCCCGCAAAAGACGCTGGACGAGGTCGCCGCCAATGCGGACTTGCTCAAATCCGTGCTGACGTACCACGTGCTGCCCGCCAAGGTTAGCGCTGCGGATGTCAAAACCGGCAACGTGAAGACCGTGCAAGGCGCCAACGTGGCCGTGAGCAAGGCCGGCGAGTTTGTCACCGTGGAAGACGCCATGGTGCAAAAGGCCGACATTGCCGCGACCAACGGTGTCATCCACACCGTCGACCGCGTGCTGATGCCGCCCAAGCGCTAAAACTCGGTTTGGCGCCCGGGGAACGACCCCCGGGTCCCGCGCGGGCGGGCATCGTGGCAGCGGTGCCCGCCGTTTTGTTTGGACGCTCCATTCGCGACGTCCGTTCGCAATGACCATTCGCGCTTTTTATTCCCCCTGCGGATTTGCACCCCGCACTTGCGCGGGGCCCTCCCCCCTCTCTTGCGCGCCCCTTTCGCCGGCCCTGATATGCTGGCCAGATAATGAAAAACGGTTCTCTTTTGGCGGCAGTCGACCTCGGCTCCAACAGCTACCGGCTCGAGATCGGCCGCCACGACCACGGCGTCATCCAGCGCGTCGAATACCTCAAAGAAACTGTGCGCCAAGGGGGTGGCCTTGACGAGGCCCGTAACCTCACTCCCGAGGCGATGCAGCGGGGCTGGGATTGCCTGGCCCGTTTCGCCGAGCGGCTGGCCGTGTTCGGGACGGCCCAGGTGCGAGCTGTCGCCACGCAAACGCTGCGGGAGGCGCGCAACCGCGACGCCTTCCTCGACAAAGCCAAGCAGATCCTGGGCTTTCCGATCGAGGTGATCGCCGGACGTGAGGAGGCGCGCCTGATCTACCAAGGTGTAGCGCATCTGTTGCCGCAGTCCGACGAGCGCCGCCTCGTGGTGGATATCGGTGGCCGGTCAACCGAACTGATCCTGGGCCAGGGCTTCAGCCCCCATGTCCTGGAGAGCTTTCGGGTCGGCAGTGTGGCATGGTCACAGAAATACTTCCCCGCCGGAGAGTTCAGCGCAGATGCCTTTGAACGCGCGGAAGTCGCCGCCAAGGCCATTCTCGACGAGGCGCTGGCCGCCTACCCGCGCAGTGCCTGGGACAGCGCCTATGGCTCGTCCGGCACGGTGGGAGCGGTCGCCGACGTGCTTCAGGCCTGCGGTTTTGAGCAGGGCGTCGTCACCCGAGACGGTCTGCGCTGGCTGCGCGAACGCCTGCTGACGGCGCGCCATGCCGACAAGGTGCGGCTCGAGGGACTCAAAGAAGACCGGCGCCCGGTGATCGGCGGCGGGCTCTCGGTCCTGATGGCACTGTTCGACCTGCTCGAGATAGACACGCTCCATGTCGCACAGGGGGCGCTGCGTCAAGGTGTGCTCTACGACCTGCTGGACCGGGAGCACCCCGACACCGACCTGCGGGCGGCCACCGTCGAGCGACTGGCTGCACGTTTTGGGGTGGACGACAAGCAGGCCCGCCGGGTTGCCCTGGCGGCCGCACATTTCATGGCACAGACCACCGGGACCGGCGACTTGACAGCCACGCCGATGCAGCCCCTGGTCTGGGCCGCCAGGCTGCACGAGATCGGCAGCCAGATCTCCCACGAGGAATACCACAAGCACGGCGCCTACATCCTGGACCATGCCGACGCGCCGGGGTTCACCCAAAATGAACTGCATCGACTGAGCCTGCTGGTGCTGGGACATCGTGGCAAGCTGCGCAAGCTCGACGCTGACTTCGGAGATGACCTCTTCGTCCAGCAGCTGCTGGCCTTGCGCTTGGCCGTGATCCTATGCCACGCGCGCCGCGACCCGCAGGCCCAGGGGCTGCAGCTGACGCGGGAGGGATCGGCCCTCCGACTCACGCTCCCCGCAAGCTGGGCGGCAACCTACCCCCAGTCGGCCCACCTGCTGCGTGAGGAAGTGGCCGCCTGGGGCAAGACCTCAAGGCCGTTTTTGCTTCAGGAGTAAGCCGACCGCCTTCCAGCGCGCCGGGTGAGCCAAGGCGGCATGGAACGCCTGCCGCCAACAGGGTCTTTACAACACGCAGGCCAAAACAAACCTAAACTGTATAAATCGTTTACACAGTTTGCACTGCTTTGGAGAATTGACCATGGCCACTCGCGCAACCAAGACTGCCACCAAAACGCCCATGAAGCAGCCCCTGAAGTCGCCCACCAAGCGACGTGCCAAGCCGCCAGCCAAGCCTTCGGCAAAAGCTCCCGCCAAAGCTCCCGCCAAAGCTCCCGCCAAGCCTGCAACCAAAGCTCCTACCAAAGTTGCCGCTCCAACGACGGCTGTGGCAAAGCCACAGGCATCAAAGGCCGGCGCAACCCGTCAAGCTGCCAAGCCGGTGGCCCTGCCGCCGGCAAAACCTGTCGAGAAGTCCCGCAAACCCAAGATGGTCCGCGACAGCTTCACCATGCCCAAGGCCGAATACGCCGCCATTGAATCACTCAAGGCGCGTGCCACCCAGGCCGGTCGCCCAGCCAAGAAAAGCGAGTTGCTGCGTGCGGGCGTCAAGCTGCTGGAGGCACTGCCTGCTTCCGCGCTGATCCAAGCGCTGGAGTCCCTGCCTGCCATCAAGACGGGGCGTCCCGCCAAGGCCTAGGCCAGCCCCTGGCTGGCGGACTCAGCTCCGTTCGCGCTTCGGGGCTGGGTCAAAGCTCTCTGATTACGGCGCGACCGCTCCCACCGCTTGACTGGCTGGGGCTGCTGCGTTTTGAAGAAGTGCCTCGCGGTCAGGCTGCCAAACCAACAGTTCCAGGCGACCATCCGCATGCTCCACGAGTGCCGTGCGGCTTTCCACCCAGTCGCCGTCGTTGCAATAAAGAACGCCGTCGATCGTTCGCATTTCAGCCCGGTGGATATGTCCGCACAGCACGCCCTGGTGCCCGCGCCGGCGCGCCTCTCCGGCGACGGCCTCTTCGAATGAATTGACGTAGGTCACCACCTTCTTGACCCGATCCTTCAGGTAGGCAGAGAGCGACCAATACGGCAGTCCAAGCCGAGCGCGCAGCGAATTGAGGTGGCGGTTCATCCGCAGGGTCAGGTCGTACAGGTGGTCGCCGACATAGGCCAACCAGCGGGCGTGCTGCACCACCGCGTCAAAGTAATCGCCATGAATGATCCAGAGCCGGCGTCCGTCCGCGGTGACGTGCACAGCCTCCTCTTGGACATCAATGCCGCCAAACTGGTGACCCACGAAGTGCCGAGCGAACTCGTCGTGGTTGCCAGGCACGTAAATGATCTTGCAGCCCTTGCGAGCACGGCGCAGCAATTTCTGCACGACGTCGTTGTGCGCCTGGGGCCAGTACCAGCGGCGGCGAAGCTGCCAGCCGTCAATGATGTCACCGACGAGGTAGAGGTATTCGCTGTCGTTGTCACGCAAAAACTCGAGCAGGGCATCGGCCTGACATCCGGGCGTACCCAAGTGGATGTCCG